>Ga0160429_1001824_pt1 | contig 11458 bp, 9 predicted proteins | sample SolpanmetagenomR_FD_108199 | JGI IMG/M metagenome (GOLD analysis project Ga0160429, IMG submission 108199) | Solar panel surface microbial communities from Lawrence Berkeley National Laboratory, California, USA - R | ecosystem: Engineered > Built environment > Solar panel > Unclassified ... | reverse complement strand
TCGATCTCCCGCAGGATCCGGTGGTACAGGCCCGGGGGCGGCAGCGTGTCCCGGTACCCGGAGAAGTAGTCCGAGAGGTGCCGCTCCACCGCGCTGGACAGGCTCTCGGATTCGCCGCCGGCCTTGCGGGCGCCGCCGTTGGCGTTCTGGGCCGCGGGGGCGGCCAGCGGCAGCGTGTCGAGCTCGGCCTCGATCACCGGGCCGGTGATCGTCTCCTGCGGGTACAGGGCTGCGAGCCGCCGGACGAGGTTCTCCAGCTCGCGGACATTGCCGGGCCAGCGGTAGCGCTTGAGCCGCTCCATGGCGTCGCCGTCGAGCGACTTCCGGGTCAGGCCCTCGCGCTCGACCAGGACGAAGAAGTGGCGGACCAGATCCGGCACGTCCTCGGACCGCTCCCGCAGGGCCGGCAGCCGCAGCGGCACCACGTTGAGGCGGAAGAACAGGTCCTCGCGGAAGATGCCCTGCTGGATCGAGATCCGCAGGTCCTTGTTGGTGGCCGCGATGATCCGGACGTTCGTCTTGATCGGCACCCGGCCACCCACCGTGGTGTACTCGCCCTGCTGCAGAACGCGCAGCAGGCGGGTCTGCGCCTCCATGGGCATGTCGCCGATCTCGTCGAGGAACAGCGTGCCGCCCTCGGCCTGCTCGAACCGCCCGGCGGAGCGCTGGAGCGCCCCCGTGAAGGCGCCCTTCTCGTGGCCGAACAGCTCGGACTCGATCAGGTCGCGCGGGATGGCGGCCATGTTCACGGGCACGAACGGGCCGGTGCGGCGGCGGCCGTAATCGTGCAGCGCCCGGGCGACCAGCTCCTTGCCGGTCCCGGACTCGCCGGTGATCATTACGGTGAGATCGGTGGGCATCAGCCGGGCGAGCGCCCGGTAGATCTCCTGCATGGCGGGCGAGCGCCCGACCAGCGGGATGTCCTCGTTCTCGGGGGGCGCCCCGGCGGGGGCGGTCCCGCGCGGCCGGGAGAGCGCCCGGCCGACGATGGCGATCAGCTCCTTCAGGTCGAAGGGCTTGGGCAGGTACTCGTAGGCGCCCCGCTCTGAGGCGCGGATCGCCGTCATGAAGGTGTTCTGCGCGCTCATGACGATGATCGGCAGCTCGGGCCGCACCCGCTTGATGCGCGGCAGCAGGTCGAACACGTTCTCGTCGGGCATCACCACGTCGGTGATGACGAGGTCGCCCTCCCCCTGCGCGACCCAGCGCCAGAGGGTCGCGCAATTGCCCGTCGAGCGGACCTCGTAGCCCGCCCGTGACAGCGCTTGGTTGAGCACGGTGCGGATCGCGGCGTCGTCGTCGGCGACGATGATGTGGCCGTTCGGCATGACTCTCTACTCAGACCTCCGACGGGGGGCCGGATTTGGGGATCGACATCACGGATCGACCGCCGATTCGCGCCCGTCCCGGGCACTCGACATCGGCAGAAGGATGCGGAACGCCGTGCGGCGCGGGGCGGGATCGCACTCGACGATGCCACCGTGATCGCCGACGATCTTGGCCACCAATGCAAGACCGAGGCCGGACCCCTGCGCCTTGGTGGTGACGAACGGGTCGAACAGGTCGGGCAGCAGGTCGGCCGAGATGCCCGGGCCGTTGTCACGCACCGCCACCTCGATCGGCAGGCTGACCCGCTCGCGCGAGCCCGGCACCTGCAGCCGCAGGCCCGTGCGGAAAGCCGTCGACAGGGTGATTTCGCCTTCGACTGCGTCCGGCCCGATCGCCTCGGCGGCGTTCTTCACGAGGTTGAGGATCACCTGGATCAACTGGTCGCGGCTGCCGAGCACCGGCGGCAGCGACGGGTCGTAGGTCTCGATGAAGCGGATGTGCCGGGCGAACCCGCTCTGGGCCGAGCGCTTCACCTGATCGAGCACGCCGTGGACGTTGACGGCGCCCCGGTCGGAGGGGCGCTCGTCGCCGAACAGCTCCATGCGCTCGACGATGCGGACGATCCGGTCGGACTCGTCGCAGATCAGCCGGGTGAGCATCCGGTCCTCCTCGGCGCCGGTGCTCTCCAGGAGCTGCGCGGCGCCGCGGATCCCCGCCAGCGGGTTCTTGATCTCGTGGGCCAGCATGGCGCCGAGCGCCACCATCGAGCGTGCGGCGCCGCGATGGGTGAGCTGGCGGTTCATCTTGTCGGCGATGGTGCGCTCCTGGAGCATCATCACCACCGCGTCGCCATCGTCGCCGAGCGGGGTCGCGAAGACGTCGACGCTGCGCTCCAGCCCGAGCCGGGGCTGCGTCAGCTCGACCCGGTACTCGCTGACGCTGGCGCCGCGGCGGCGCACCTCGGCCACCAGGGCGATGATGGGCGAGGCGAACGGGATGATGTCGCGCAGGCGGCGGCGCTGCATCAGCCGCGCGGAATAATCGAAGAAGGCTTCGGCGGCGTGGTTGCAGTGGAGGATCCGCTCGTCGCCGTCGATGGTCAGAACCGGCAGCGGCAGGGCGTTGAGGACGGCCTCGGCGGCCGTGTCGCGCCGGGTGCCGGGATTCGGCGGCATGGTGTCGTCGCTCACGCGGCCTCCCGGACCGGGTCCGCCACGCCCGCGAACGCCCGGCCCAACAGGGTCAGGGCGGCGTCGGGATCGGTGGTGGTGAGGAGCGCCGAGCGTTCGGCCGGCTCCAGGGCCCCGCCGGTCTCGGCATAGGCGGCGAGATGCTTGCGCGCGTGGCGGATCCCCATGTCGCGGCCGTAGAGCGACAGGAGTCCCGCATAGTGCTCGGCCGCGAGGGCGGCCTGCTCGGTCCGCGACGGCTCCGGGGCCGGCCGGCCGGCGAGCGCGGCGGCGACCTGCCCGACCAGCCAGGGGCGACCGGTCGCCGCCCGTCCGATCATGACGCCCGCGGCGCCCGAGGCGTCCAGGCTGGCGCGGGCGCTGGCGACGTCGGTCACGTCGCCGTTGGCGATCACCGGGATCGACACGGCCCCGACCACGGCGCGGATCGCCGCCCAGTCGGCCTGACCCTTGTAGAATTGCTGCCGCGTCCGGCCGTGGACCGTGACGGCGTTGAGCCCCAGCCGTTCGGCCCGGACGGCGAGATCGGCGGCGTTGCGGTGCGCATCGTCCCAGCCCAGGCGCATCTTGACGGTCACCGGTATGGCGACTGCGTTGCGCACGGCAGCGAGCAGGCGCTCGGCGTGGTCGAGGTCGCGCATCAGGGCAGAGCCCGAGGCAATGCCCGTCACGATCTTGGCCGGGCAACCCATGTTCACGTCGATCACGTCGGCACCGGCCGCCTCGGCGATCCGGGCCGCCTCCGCCATCGGCCTGGTCTCGCAGCCCGCGAGCTGCACGACGTGGAGGTCGACGCCGTCGCCCTCCGCGCGCAGCACGGCCTCGCCGGCACCCCGGGCGAGTTCCCGGGCCGCCACCATCTCGGAGACCACCGCGTCGGCGCCGCATCGGCGGGCGATCCGGCGCATGTGCAGGTCGGTGACACCCGAGAGGGGCGCCAACAGGCAGAGCGGAGCCGGGTGCGCCCCCCCTTCAACCAGCCGTTCCGGGCGCAGCGCGCTCAAATAATGATCAGTCGCCATTCTGCTCAACAATGAGGCAAACCCGGTCCGCTGGCAAGCGGGGCCGCGCGTTGATTTCGGATCCTCCCCCGCTTAAACGACGGGCAGCCTCCGCGGCAGGCTCTCGGCGGCACTGCTGTCCCGCGCGGTCGCCGCGCGCCCCTCTCTCCGTCGCGAGTTCGTCGCCCATGTCCGCCACCGGCACGCCAGCCAACGGACCCGCCAGCGCGGGAGCCGGCGTCGCCGCGGTGGTGGTGGCGGCCGGCCGCGGCATCCGCATCGGCGGCGGCACGCCCAAGCAGTACCGCCGGGTCGGCGGCCAGGCGGTCCTGACCCGCACCCTGGCGGCGCTCGCCGCGGACGCGGCGATCGCGCGCATCCAGCCGGTGATCGCCGCCGATGCGGCGGAGTTCTTCCGGAGCTGCCTGGAGGAACTCGGGCCCGAGAGCCGCGCCAAGATCACGCAGCCGGTGGAGGGCGGGGTGACGCGCCAGCTCTCCGTGCGCGCCGGCCTCGAGGCCCTGGCGCGCGACGCCGCCCCCGAGATCGTGCTGGTCCACGACGCGGCGCGCCCCTACGTGGATGCCGCGCTGATCGCCCGGGCGATCGCGGCGGGCCGTGACCACGGCGCGGCCGTGCCGGGCGTGCCGGTGACCGATACGGTCAAGCGCGTCGTCGACATCGCGCCCGGCATCGGCCGGGTGCACGAGACCCCACCCCGGGAGCACCTGCGCGCGGTGCAGACGCCCCAGGCCTTCGTGTTCGGCCCGCTGCTCGGCGCCCACCGGGACGCCGCCGCGCAGGGCCTCGACGGTTTCACCGACGACGGCGCGCTGGCCGAATGGGCCGGCCTGCCGGTGGTGGTGTTCGCGGGCGACGTCGCCAACCGCAAGATCACCCAGCCCGCCGACCTGATTGAGGCGGACCGCGCCTTCGCGTCGGAGATCTCAGAAACGCCAGCGCCGGGAGCCCGCGCCATGACCACCTACGTCACCCGCCTCGGCACCGGCTTCGACGTGCACGCCTTCACCACCGGCGACCATGTCTGGCTCGGCGGCGTGAAGATCCCCGCCGACCGGGGCGTGCTCGCCCATTCCGACGGCGACGTGGCGCTGCACGCGCTGACCGACGCCCTGCTCGGCGCCATCGCGGACGGCGACATCGGCACCCATTTCCCACCCTCCGACGAGCGCTGGCGCGGGGCCTCCTCCGACCAGTTCCTGGCCCATGCCTGCGGGCTGGTCCGCGCCCGGGGCGGCCGGATCGACCACCTCGACATCACGGTCCTCGCCGAGGCCCCGCGCATCGGGAAGCATCGCGAGGAGATCCGGGCGCGCATCGCCGCCATCGCGGGCGTGCCGCTCTCGGCGGTCTCCATCAAGGCGACGACCACCGAGAAGCTCGGCTTCGTCGGCCGGGCGGAAGGTCTCGCCGCCCAGGCGGCCGCGACGATCCGCCTGCCCGAGGAGGATGGTCCCGCCCTCGACGCGCAGGCCGAGACCGCGATGCGGCAGGGCTGACGACCCGCGTTCGCCACCCGGCCGGGGCACGCGACGAGCGACCCCCTCTCCGGTCGGGAGTGGGGGCTCGCGACCGGTACGGAGGTCGCCGGATAGGCGCCGATCCGCCGGCCCGCGACGGCGAGGGGCGCCGCGGAGAGCGCCACCCCCGTCGCGGGGGGGGGCAGGCCGCGTTCCGCCTCAGGCCGCCCGCAGCAGCAGCGCGATCCCCCCGATGGCCAGCGCCGCCATGGTCAGGAGGATGCCGCCGCCCCGGCAGGCGAACTGGCGCGGGGAATTCGGGGGGGCGAACATCCCGATCGGATGCAGGATCCGGCCGAGCAGCAGGGCGACCAGCAGGGCCTGGACCAATCCGTGGCCGCCGCCGCCCGCCTCCAGCAGGCCGATCACGATGAGCGCCAGCGGCACGTATTCGGAGAAGTTGGCGTGCGAGCGGACGCGCTTGAGCATCGCGTCGTCGCCCCCGTCGCCGACCAGGACGTTCCCGGAGACCCGGCTGGCCATGACCCATCCCGACAGGCCGAGATACACGAGGGCGAGCAGCCCGGCATAGAAGGCCGTGGTCGCGGGGAAGATCATGGAACGGGTATCTCCGAACGGGGCTCCGGTCCTTGAGCCGGGGCCGGCCTTGGGTCACAACACGAGATAGGGCGACGCCGCCCGAGGAGAGCCCGTCCGCAATGGTCGACGACGCAGAGCTTCTCCCCCGCGCCGAGGCGCTGGTGACGGCCTACACGGCCGCCGGACGCACGATCGCCACGGCCGAATCCTGCACGGGCGGCCTCGTGGCCGGCCTGCTCACCGCCGTGCCGGGCTCCTCCGCGGTGGTGGAGCGCGGCTTCGTCACCTACTCGAACGCGGCCAAGGCCGAGGCGATCGGCGTGCCGATGGACCTGATCCGCCAGCACGGCGCCGTCAGCGAGCCGGTGGCGCGGGCGATGGCTGCCGGAGCGCTCACCGCATCGCGAGCCACCGTCGCGGTGGCGATCACCGGGATCACCGGCCCGGGCGGTGGCAGCGCCGAGAAGCCGGTCGGGCTGGTGCATTTCGGGCTCGCCCTGCGGGACGGCGGTGTCCGCCATCTGGAACGGCGCTACGGCGATCGCGGGCGCGCGGGCATCCGGCGCGCTGCCGTGGCCGACGCGCTCGGCCTGCTGGAGGAGGCGCTCGGCGCCTGATCGCGGAACGGGAGGGGCGGTGCATGGACACGGTGACGACCCGCCTCTGCATCGTCGGCGGAGGCCCCGCCGGGATGATGGCCGGCCTGCTCTTCGCCCGCGCCGGCATCGCCGTGACCGTGCTGGAGAAGCACGCGGATTTCCTGCGCGATTTCCGCGGGGACACGATCCATCCCTCGACCCTCGACCTGATGGACGAGCTGGGCTTCACCGAGCGCTTCCGCGCCCTCCCCCAGCGGCGCGTCGAGAATTTTTCGGGCGTCGTCAACGGGCGCAGCTACCGGGTCGCCGATTTCAGCCGGCTGCCGACCCGCAACCGCTTCCTGTCCTTCATGCCGCAATGGGACTTTTTGGACTTCCTCGCCGGCGAGGCCGTGCGCTACCCGGCTTTCCGCCTGATCCGCCGGACCGAGGCGCAGGACCTGATCGAGACGGACGGCCGCATCGCGGGCGTGCGCGCCGCGGGGCCGGACGGTCCGGTCGAGATCCGGTCCGAGCTGGTGCTCTGCGCGGATGGGCGCCACTCCCGGATGCGCGACTGCGCCGGCTTCTCGCCCCGCGCCTTCGGCGCGCCGATCGACGTGCTGTGGTTCCGCCTGCCGCGCCGGGACGGCGACCCGGAGGCGGCGGCCGGGCGGTTCGGGCCGGGGCGGATCCTGATCACCCTCGACCGGGGGGATGAATGGCAATGCGCCTACGTGGTGCCGAAGGGCGGCGACGCCGCGCTCCGCGCCACGGGGTTGCCGGCCTTCCGGGCGCGGGTGGCGGCGATCGCGCCGTTCCTGGCCGACCGGACCGAGGCCATCGCCGACTGGGACGCCGTCAAGCTCCTGACCGTCACGGTCGACCGGCTGGAGCGCTGGCACCGTCCGGGCCTGCTCTGCATCGGGGATGCCGCGCACGCCATGTCGCCGGTGGGCGGCGTCGGAATCAACCTCGCGATCCAGGATGCCGTGGCGGCCGCCAACCTCCTCGCCGAGCCCCTGCGGGCGGGCCGCCTCGCCGAGGCCGATCTCGCCCGCGTCCAGGCCCGGCGGATGTTCCCGGTGCGGGCGACGCAGGCGCTGCAGCGGATGATCCAGTCCCGGGTGATCGCCGCGTCGCTGGCGGCCGACGCGCCGTTCCGGGCGCCGCTGGTCCTGCGCCTCCTCGACGCGCTGCCGCGGCTGCAGGTCCTGCCGGCACGGATGATCGGCATGGGCGTGCGGCCCGAGCATGTGCGCGTGCCGCTGCGCGCCTGACGGGCCCTCGCTTCGGTCCCCGCGCGGCGACGGACGGGCTAAGCCCCCGCGCCGTACATCCGGTTTGCCCGCCCCTCGAAGGCGTCGGTGAATTTGCGGAAGGCGCGGTCGAACATCGTGCCCATGAGCAGCCCCAGGGTGCGGCTCTTGAACTCGTAGGTGATGAAGAAGTCGACGTTGCAGCCGCCGTTCGGCGCCTCCTTGAACAGCCAGCGATTCTCCAGGTGCCGGAACGGGCCGTCGATATACTCGGCGACGATCTTGAGGTTCGCCGGATCGAGGCTGACCCGGGTGGTGAAGCGCTCGCGGATCGCCTTGTAGCCCACGCCCATCTCGGCGATCAGCACCTGCCCGCCCTCGGGCATATCCTGACGGCGGATCACCCGCAGGGATTCGCAGAGCGGCAGGAACTCGGGATAGCGCTCGACGTCGGCTACGAGATCGTACATCTGCTGCGGCGAATGCTTCACCGTGCGGGTGACCCGGAAGGACGGCATGGTCGTCGGATTTCCTCAGGCCGAGAGCGCGGGCGGCAGTTTTGCCAGGCGTGCCGCTTGCAAACGCGCGAAATCCTCGCCCGCGTGGTGCGACGAACGCGTCAGGGGCGTGGCCGACACCAGCAGGAAGCCCTTGGCGTAGGCGGTGGTCTCGTAGGTCTTGAACTCGTCGGGGGGGACGAAGCGCACGACCTCGTGGTGCTTCTTCGAGGGCTGCAGGTACTGGCCGACGGTCAGGAAGTCGACGTCGGCCGAGCGCAGGTCGTCCATGAGTTGGAGCACCTCGTTCCGCTCCTCGCCAAGCCCGACCATGATGCCGGACTTGGTGAAGATCGCCGGGTCGAGTTCCTTCACCTGCTGGAGCAGGCGCACCGAGTGGAAGTAGCGGGCGCCCGGCCGCACCGTCAGGTACTTGGCCGGCACGGTCTCCAGGTTGTGGTTGAACACATCGGGCTTGGCTGCGACCACGACCTCGAGGGCGCCGTCCTTGCGCAGGAAGTCGGGGGTCAGGATCTCGACCGTCGTGCCGGGGCTCGCCCGCCGGATCGCCGCGATGGTGCGGGCGAAGTGCGCGGCGCCGCCGTCCTTGAGGTCGTCCCGGTCCACCGAGGTGATGACCACGTGATGCAGGCCGAGCTTGGCGACCGAATCGCCGATCTTCTCGGGTTCCGCGGCGTCGAGGGCGTCCGGCAGGCCGGTGCGCACGTTGCAGAAGGCACAGGCCCGCGTGCAGGTGTCGCCCATGATCATGAAGGTGGCGTGCCGCTTCTCCCAGCACTCGCCGATATTGGGGCAGCCGGCCTCCTCGCAGACCGTGACCAGCCCGTGCTCGCGCACGATCTTCTGGGTCTCGGTCCAGGCCTTGGAGCCCGGCGCCTTCACGCGGATCCAGTCCGGCTTCTTGGCCTGGACGGGCTGGTCGGGCCTGTGCGCCTTCTCGGGATGACGCAGGCGCGCCGTGCGCGGATCGTTCTTCAGGATGTCGAGGACGACGGCCATGGGTCGGGGGCTGCCACACCGCGGGGGGCGCCCTTGGGCGCGGTCGGGATCGCCCTGACTTAAGGTGCAAGCCCGCCCGCCGCAAACCGCCGCGACGCCGGGCCGCCCCGCGGCGGTTGAGGGTGCGGCCGTTCCGTCAGATCCCCAGCGCCCGGACGAACAGCCCGGCCAGCACCGCTCCGACCAGGGGCGCGGCCACCGGGATCAGCGCGTAGCCCCAGTCGGAGGTGCCCTTGCCGGCGATCGGCAGCACCGCGTGCGCCACGCGCGGCCCGAGGTCGCGGGCCGGGTTGATGGCGTAGCCGGTGGTGCCGCCGAGCGACAGGCCGATGCCCCAGACCAGCATGCCGACCATGTAGGGCGCCACGCCCCGCGGGATCGCCCCGGCCGAGCCCAGCGTCGTGGTCACGAGGGCGGAGATCGTCAGGATCAGGAAGAAGGTCGCGATGATCTCGGAGATCCAGTTGGCCTTCGCGTCGCGGATCGCCGGCCCGGTGCAGAAGCAGGCGAGCTTGAGGCCGGAATCCTGGGTCGCGCCCCAGTGCGGCAGGTAGTGGAGCCAGACGAGCACGGCGCCCACGAAGGCGCCGAGCATCTGGGCCGGGATGTAGGTGGCGAGCTTGCTGAAATCGCCGGAGCTGACGGCGCCCGCCACGGTGACCGCCGGGTTGATGTGGGCGTCGGCGCTGCCGGTGGCGTTGGCCACGAAGACCCCGGCGAGGACCGCGAAGGCCCAGCCCGCCGTGATGGCGATCCAGCCGGCATTCTCGCCCTTGGAATGCTTGAGCAGGGCGCCGGCGACGACGCCGTCGCCGAGCACGATCAAGGTCATCGTGCCCAGGAATTCGCCCAGGAAAGGTGATGTCATCGTCCTGTCTCCCCCGTTCGCTGCTTTTTGTAAGTGGCCAAAGCTTGTGCGAGCGCGTGATCGCCGGAGGCGGTCACCGAATGTCTGCCCTTCTCCCGTCTGTGCCCTCATCCCGGGAGCGGGCGCGCAGCGGTGGCCTCTAAGGAGTCCTCCGCTGCGCGATACTTGGAAGGCTCCTGCGAGGCGGCTTCGCCGCCCTCCGGACGAGGTCGCGCCCGGGACTGGCCGGTTCGCGACGGTTCCAGGCCCGCGCGCCGGGCCTGCGCGCCGGTCCCGTCAACCCTCGTCGGTCTTCCAGTCGAAGGACCGCTGCACCGCCCGCGCCCAGGTGGCGGCGATCTTCTCGCGCTGGCCGGCATCCATCTTCGGCGTCCAACGCTGGTCGACGCCCCAGTTGCGCTTGAGGTCGTCGAGCCCCTTCCAGTACCCGACCGCGAGGCCCGCCGCGTAGGCGGCACCGAGCGCCGTCGTCTCGGCCACCTTCGGGCGCACCACCGGCACGTCGAGCATGTCGGCCTGGAACTGCATCAGCGTGTTGTTGGCGACCATGCCGCCGTCGGCGCGCAATTCCTTGACGGGAATGCCGGAATCCTTCGCCATCGCATCCAGCACTTCGTGGGTCTGGAAGGCGGTCGCCTCCAGCACCGAGCGGGCGATGTGGCCGCGGTTGACGTAGCGGGTCAGGCCGATGATCAGGCCGCGGGCGCCCTCGTTCCAGTGCGGCGCATAGAGGCCCGAGAAGGCCGGAACGAAGTAGACGCCGCCATTGTCCTCGACCGTCGTGGCGAGTGTCTCGACTTCGGCGGAGTCCTTGATCATGTGCAGGTTGTCGCGCAGCCACTGCACCAGGGCCCCCGTGATGGCGATCGAGCCCTCCAGCGCGTAGGCGGGCTTCTGGCCGTCCAGGCGGTAGGCCAGGGTCGTGACGAGGCCGGCCTTCGAGGGGACCGGCTCCTCGCCGGTGTTCATCAGCGCGAAGCAGCCGGTGCCGTAGGTGTTCTTGGCCTCCCCCGGCGCGAAGCAGGTCTGGCCGAACAGGGCCGCCTGCTGGTCGCCCAGAATGCCGGCGATCGGCACCCCGGCGAACGGCGCCTTGGTCTCCCCGTAGACCTCGCTCGACGAGACGATCCTCGGCAGCATCGCCTTGGGGATGCCGAAGGTCTTCAGCATGCCGTCGTCCCAGTCTAGGGTCTTCAGCGACATGAGCTGCGTGCGGCTGGCGTTGGTCACGTCGGTGACGTGCAGGCCGCCCGCCGTGCCGCCGGTGAGATTCCAGACGAGCCACGTGTCGATGTTGCCGAACAGCACGTCGCCGGCCTCGGCCTTCGCGCGGGCGCCGTCCACGTGGTCGAGCAGCCAGCGCAGCTTCAGGCCCGAGAAGTAGCTCGCCAGCGGCAGGCCGGTGAGGTCGCGGAACCGGTCGCGGCCGCCGTCGCGGGCGAACTCGGCGACCAGCCGGTCGTTGCGGGTATCCTGCCAGACCAACGCGTTGTGGAGGGGCTTGCCGGTCGTCCGGTCCCAGATCAGCGTGGTCTCGCGCTGGTTGGTGATGCCGACCGCCGCGAGGTCGGAGGGCTGCAGGCCGCCCTTCTCCAGCGCCTCGCGCATCACGCCCTGCGTCTTCGTCCAGATCTC
>Ga0160429_1001822_pt1 | contig 11469 bp, 13 predicted proteins | sample SolpanmetagenomR_FD_108199 | JGI IMG/M metagenome (GOLD analysis project Ga0160429, IMG submission 108199) | Solar panel surface microbial communities from Lawrence Berkeley National Laboratory, California, USA - R | ecosystem: Engineered > Built environment > Solar panel > Unclassified ... | reverse complement strand
GTGATAACCTCGATGAAAGGTTCGTAGTCTTCCAACGATTATGGCATAGAAAGTATTGCAAACGATGTTGTAGGAAAATACAACACAATACGGAAATGGAAGCTGCAAAATGTAGTCGGCCTGTGATTGCCAAGACCCTTTGTCGCGATGCGCGTTAGAGGGAGGAGTCTCTCACAAGTTTGCTGCTGTGTCTTTGTAAGTCACAGTATCTAGTGTTCCAGTCTCCGCTTGGTACTGTCACTGACCATTGACATAGTACAGGTGATTATTGTGTCGCGATGAGCGTAGGTTTCGTTACTATCCCCTTTTGTACAACAGCTAAGGTCAAGGTTCAACAGATCCTGGGACATGGCAAGTCCTCATCTTACATCGCACAACTATACGAAGCACGATGTACAAAGAACTGGGGAGCAGTGCCTGATCTTGCGCGCAAAGTAGTCAAATATGCGCCGAATCGAGATTGCCTTGCTCTAGCTGCCGGCATAAACGCGCTGGTCAACTCTAAATCGGGTGAAGCTAGTTATCAGTTTGGGGAGCAAGAATACGGAATACCATTGGATACAGCTCTTCGATCTGGGAAAGCTAGTGCGCTGGATATTCTAGATGGAGGTGTCTTTCGTGCAGCACTTCACCTCGAGAATAAGAGATATGATTTGGCTTTGACGAGCATCCCAACGCTGGTACACAGGCCACCAGTACCTCAAAATGGTACAAGTCAAGAAGCTTGGGCGGGAGTTTGCGTGGTGCTGGGGACAATGGTTGAAGGTGCTGCATTGGAATACAATGGAAACACAGCGACTGCAGCAAGCACGTACCGCGCTATTCTTCCATATATGACTAATGTCGTCGCTCTGCCTTCACCGTGCCCAGAGCTGCGAGACCGCTCGGAAGAACTGCTTACCCGCATAGCTCTATTCTTCTCCGGAGAAGGTGGCTCAAGAACAACACAAAGTGAAGAGGCTACACAGGCGTTCGCATTGTTATCACAATTAAGAGGTGGGAATAAGCAGACGTCCCTTGCTACTTGTGGTACCACGATCAATGCGAGTCAACGACAACTTTTGAGAGTTCAATACGAAAATCTCTCAGCAGAAATAGCGCAAAATCAAGTACCAGGCTCGCACAGTAATAACCATGTGGATAATCACACCACATTTCAGAACGCAAACCGTAGCTCTGACCGGCGAAAACAAGTGGCTGATCTGATACGCAACGAGAAGGACTACGAAACTTTGTTACTGAAGGAGACGCGTTTTCCTAAGGCAGACGAAACAAACAGAGAAGTTCTCAGCTGGATTGAATTGGTTATGAATAATTGGCGTAGTCTCTGTGGGCCCGGTTGGACCGATGAAGATCTTGGAAGCGGTGGAAAGATGGCAGTTGGGAGAAGAACATTAGATGTGAGTATCAGGTAAATTCCTACATTGGGTTAGGCTAACGTATCCAGATACTTTATCGTGCGGCAACCAAGACTTTTCATTCAACGCAAATCCTGCGTCATTTGTTTACTATTCATACATTCCTAGGGGAATTCGGTCTTGCTTTCAAGGCCTTTGAAACATATATTGAACTAGTTGGCAAAGGGAGAGCAAGAGTTGCGAAGTCTGGGGAAACTAATGAATCTCTAGACGACGATGCTACCGCTCTCCGTCTGGCTGCTGAAGCCATCAGGGTTGCTTGCCGATTTGGCTCTGTTATATTTGCTGAAAGATGTTTAACAATCGGCACCTTGATTGAAGATTGGATCGATCAAGACCCAAATGGCTCCGTGACCAACGGAGAACCTCACAACACGCAGCGTGGTCAGGGATCTGGAGCAAAGGTAAATTCACGCTTACCCAGAGAGATGCTAACAATAGCATATCACGCCATTGGGATTAGTCAGGCCAATTATGCTTCAAATCATTACGAAGCTGCAACTCGTACTGAATTCCAGGAGAAGGCTGTTCACAGCTTCCGCAGATCTTTGGAAATTGGCGGTGCCAATTTGGAGTCGTCAGAGACACTATTTGCGCTAGGTTATGTCCTTGCGGATATGAGACGTATTTCAGAGGCTACCGTCGTGGTTAAGAAAGCTCTCCAAGCAGCGCGAACCTCAGCGATCAATGCCTTGCCGGATGGGTTTATCACCAACAGTAATGGAATCACAAACTCTAATTCAAATTCATTCGCCAAAGAAAGGAAGCTACTGGCCGTATGGCATCTGCTCAGCCTTCTTCTCAGCACGGAGGATGAGTACGAAAAAGCTGAAGCTTGTTGCGAGGCCGCTTTCGATCAGTTTCAAAACCCCGTGAACCTGTTTGGTCTGGATCCTGAATTTCGGGCAAAGGAAGCTACTTTGATTGCCGATGGGATCTCGAATCTATCAGAGAGGGGCATCGTGGATGATATGGATGATTATGAAAAGCAGATCATGATTGAGTTGAAGCTCACACAATTGGCTTTAATTGAGGAGACTGATGGGCCTGAGGCTGCGATAAATGAATCTGATGAATTGGTCGGGTTGTACTTGCGACTCTACGGGCCTGTTCAATTCGAGTCGTACATTCAATCAAATCATCTTGCGCCTCAGACCACAAACAGAACCACATTTGATGGAGCACGATCTACCGATGAAAGGATTAGCATGGAATATCGGCGGGATCATTCACTTTCCTCGAATGCACGTCAATATTCCAACACCAAGCAGACACCTGCTATTGAGATTACGAATGAGAAAGGTGCATTAGCGCATGGTTCCCACTCACATGATAGACATCATGGGCATAATGGCATCCAAGGGCATAAGCATTTTGGAAGCCTTCGTTCGAAGGCCTTTGGCAGTACCCGAAAGTCGAGGGCAAGCGCTGAAAGTCGCAGAACAGTTGGCGAGGATTCACCAGCTCATGAATCCGGCCTTGATGGAACTTCTTATAGCCATATGAATGGACAACGACTGGACAACGTGCCTCATAATATGGCAGCGGAGAAGTTGCCGGAACCTATTGGAAACGCAACAAATTCATTACAGCAGGATACAAGGTTACCGGTACCTCAACCTCATGCTCACCACTCGCCAGCACCGAATTTCTTAATATTGCAGCGAAAGCGACATCAAGTGTCTGTCCTCGTCAAGATATGGCTTTCCATCGCGAGGCTTTATACTGAAGCTTCAATGTCATCGGATGCGAAAGAGGCACTGTATGAAGCCTACAAGCTTGTGGAAAATTTTGAATTAGAGATCTCACGAAAAGACTCGAGTGGAAGAGCTTTCCAGAAACGGGGTTGGGGAGACACCATAAGTATCGAGGAAATGTGGGCCGACGTGTATACAAAGGTGCGTTGCTGTTGCGCTACATGATGCGTGATATTGTCTTTCTAATACTTTGTAGCGTGGTTTACTATTGCAAAGCCAATCTCAACCACACGATGCACTACAGAATTTCGAAAAAGCACTCTCCCATGCTCCGGATCATCGAGAAGCTACTGTGGCACTAAGTGGCATTCTGTTGGATATTTACGAACAGATTATTCCACCCGAGCGTCTCGAGAATTCGTACGAGTCGGCGTTTATTACGTCCATAACAAACCAAGATCCTTCTTCCTCCTCAGGATTGGCTAACAGGCCTGCGCAGAACAACTCGCAAATTCTAACTGCAAACCCCTCACCTCGAGAGTTATCTCGGCTCGCCGCTCGTGATCGCGCTTACGGTCTTCTATCCACTCTAACAAAGCTCCCGAGCGGTTGGCACAACTCCGAGGCATGGTTCACTCTCGCTAGAGCTTACGAGCTCAGTGGTCAGGCCGAAAAAGCTAAAGAAGCGCTCTGGTGGACTGTGGAGCTGGAGAACTCAAAGCCGGCCAGACCCTGGGCGGAAGTCAGTCCCGGTGGCTTGATTCTCTAGTTTTAGCACAGTCTACTATTAATGTTTGAAACGCTGTAGGTCCCCTCCCAAAAGGTCTCCATAACAGAGGATTGATGTTTTCACAAACTCTTTCATCATTGATCTTGATGAACATGTACACAGAAAGATCTCTTTAGATACCCTCAATGCTACGTTCGTCCATAACTATTTCTATCATCACTCTAGTATTAGTGTACAATCTTATTCCATAATTGGTTAAAAGTGTATTGTCTTTCGCTACTGTATTTCGTGTCTAGGTGACATGTGTCGTGCGTGATCAGAGAGTGAGAAGATAGAAGAGATCCTCCTTCTGACTACGACGCTTGACAGAGTTCGTCCATAGGCCGCGGCCAAGATGTTTGAAGGCAGATGACATTATGAGCAGGCTGTTGAGGCCTCCACACGACATCGCAGTGAAGAGATCTTCGCCGAAAGATCTTTGAGAGCAGGATTTCATCTCATTATAAGATAAACATGGTCGTCCTCCTTGACGGCTGTTTATCTCAAAACATTCTTCTTTGTTTCACAATCAGCCTTGAACACATCCATTCAGGTAGAATGCCGCCTAAGGAGAATATCGTTACTCCCACTACGTCTCATCCCTCGATAGCATCCCAGCCGAATCTGAAGCGCATCTTCCGCGATGAAGACGAGCTCCTTCCTGTCTCGAAGAAACACAAATTTTTATGGAAGGTCTCATTACCCATTCGATCAAAACCAGTTACGGTCCCGCATATTCTCGACCAGCTACATAAAACACCAGAAAAGCTCAGTGGTGGATCCTTTGTTGCCCTTACTCCACCACAGCCAGTAGAGCAGGAGCATATCTCCGCCTTTAACGCTGACAACATCAATGCTGCAACAGCAAATTTCCTAGCCACTCCCCCTTATACTCCGTCTTCGGTTAGTTATAAACAAATACTGGGATCCGTTGTTGATATTCAAGCGACCAGATCCTCACTTCATTCTCAACAGCTGTTAAAGAGACCTCTGGACTTGAACTTAACCTTCAAGCCACTCCACCCGCAACTCCTTCCCCAGCAACACTTTGTGGGACCGGGGAACAAGAAGTCGAACGTAGCCGTAGCGCGCCAGCACCAGCACCAACTAGAGCACCTCATGGACCTATCAAATCTGTGTACAACCCCGTTTCATGCCTGCAGTGCACAATTCTAAATCTGCCATGTTCTTCCAATCGTCCGACATGCACCCGCTGCGCTCGCCGCTTGCGCCTTCATGGAACTCCAACCATTCCGAATATGAACTGTTTGAGGGCGGCGCCAGCCAGCATGGACTTCTCACGATCACCATGCATTGTGCAGCAAGAGGACATCATACGCGAGGGGGAAAGTTGGGGATTGGTCGTATGGCCAACTACAGAAAGTATGGAAGACAAGAGCGACGAGATCTTGGAGCTGGCCAGGTTGATGGACGCGGCTGCTTCCAGAAAGTCCGGGAGGCATTATGTGGATGATGAAGATGAGATCTTGGACTGGTGGCCAAAGGATGCTGGGAGGGCGTGGATGAATTGGAAGGATAACAAGTGGTTGAAGCAGACTGATACTGGAGATGCTGAAGATGGTCTTGGTACCGATCGTTTTCGCTCCTCTTCGGAAGCACAATAGCTTAATTGAGGCACTTGAGCGCATTGGTAGGTCAAACTAGAACTGGTCATCAAGTTTTTCGGTATCTTAGCAACAATTGACGCGGACAACTTCGCTGTCAGGCAGCAATCTGCGTTGAATGATATTAAAAGACCTAAAGTGCATTGTTGTTCAAGACACATTGGATTAAGGAAGTCTGTTCTGTGGTTTATGGTAACTCGCTCGCTGTTTCCATTGCTCTGGAGCTGAACTTACAACTGTGGTTGTGCCGTTGTAGCACTTTTAGGTCTCACACCTAGTCCGGTCAATGATGACCTAGCGAGTGGCGTCCCTTGCAAAATCGAGCTCCGCGCAATTGACATGACAACTGTCCCTCTGGTACCAAGCTCAAGGTACAAAGGCAGCCAAGCTATTGCCGTCATCCATTGGCCATATAAGCTCATGCACATTCTGAAGCCCTCGGATCGTGTGTTCAGAGAGCTGTCGATTGATTGACTCCTGCCTAAACGGTAAGACCCCTAGGATTTCCAGCGGAAAATTGTTGTTGTCGTACCGTTGAGGGTCACCTCTGGGATTATCCACTGCTGATTTCACCAGGTAAATGTTTCGAGACCTGGGATTGCGGTTTATGCTTGCTCCGGATAAGCTGAATAATTCGAACTTTGGAATAAATTGTGTGTGGCCTATATCAGGGAGTATCGAAATAGTGACCGTAAGTGGATCATTACCAAGACCATAGTAGTATATGCAGGGACGAACTGGATCTAGGTCAACTCATGTTCATCGAAGAGGTGTTGTTTGGGGGACCTGGCTACTCACATCTAAAGCGTACGTCTTCGAAAACTCTGCTAAGGACTTTTAGATCGGCAGCAATGCTGTTGTGACATTTATTTCTCCTCAACCATTCAGAGCCTCGATGGAATAATTTCTTGGTTCTGCACCTATCGCGAAACAGATCCAGATACTTCACATCGAGGATGCACAATCGATTTTCACCTTCCGACATTAGATCGTCCTGTCCAAGAGACATCCGATGCGATTGTACGTTCAAGTGACAGCGAAGTGTCTCTTTGGAAAATGATACCTCATCGTCGTCCAGATTTTTGATGAGGAATGCGTATTCTTGAGAATCTTGCCATCCGAATGCGATATTTATGGCTTTGCTCAGATCTCTGAACGAGGCTGTGTGAGGACACCATAACCCCTGGTGATAAGTGATCCATGGAAACGAGTTTGATAGCAGGAGCTGATACCTCCACCGACCGCAGCGTGTTTGATGTACCGGCCAGTGAGCTGTTTGGCACTCAAGGTTGCAATAGCCTGGAACCTGACAGACAGCACAGTAGCGGAAGGGGCGGTATTGCTGATCCTCGTCTTTGGAGCACTCCGGGTAGGCACACAAATTGCGGTTCACTCTGTAGTTTGTGCGAGCAATTTTGTGATCAGGATAGTCGATTCTGAATCTATATTGAAGTCTCCAACTTCTTTCCTTGTGCTCCCTAGCGTGAGCCGCACGACGAAGCAGATCCAGTTTGTAGAGGTAGAGGTTGCAGTTCTCCTCATGCCTATATACTGCTGCGTTTTTACAAGTGCACTGATCTGGACCTTTGGAAGAATCGAATAACACCAAGCTAGCAGACATAGTGGAATGGTGTTACTATATAATCATTAGGTTTTCAGCCACTCCGTTGCTTCCGGCACAGACACTTTAACCTTACAAATGTTGTTTTTGCGAGACAAAAATGCAGGCAATCAACTGAGATGATGAATAATGAAGTTTGTGGCGCTCATGTGGAAACATGATGAGATCAAAGCTTGAGATATGTGTATTAATCTTCAAGAGGGGACTTCTTTGGCAAGCACGACCATTGAAAAGATCAAGATTGATGGATTGCTTTTTACGAATTGGGAAACATCGAACTTCTTTGAGTTTGGCGCCCATTTTGGACCATCGTGAAGTTGTTTGTGCTCAGAGATTTATTAAGGTATTTCGGCAGCATCGCAGAACAAGCACTGAGACTCGTAGAAAGATCTCGAGAGCCTCTATATCAACTCATGTGCCAGTTAGAGTACAAGTGTGTTCGTTCCTGTATGGTATTGCTTGATGAAAGCTCGATCAGATGTATGTCAGCTCATTCAATTCGTACTTATTGAGTTGTTATCAGATGCCCAAAGGTCCCCCCAAGCGCACTCCTTGGTATGTAACTTCCCCCCTTTGACCCCTGTCATTCACCGATTTCGGAAGGACGTTTTCTCATGTCTGTTTTCGTAAGATATTGACAACAAATACAAATATAGTGTACGGGTATAAAGTGTTAAATCATGTCCGAATCAAAAGAATCGCAAGATGCAGTAACGGTGGCTTACCTTGGTCCAGAAGCGACATATACACATCAAGTAAGCATTTATTAATGGAACACTATACTATTCACGCGCGAGAAAGACATATTATATATTGCGTGACCTATTCATTTTAGTGCTAATGCTGTTGTACTCTTGAATGACCATAGTCTCAGCGCTACAAAAGTATGGTGGCTTGATAGAATGTCTATGCATCTTGGGACGCCATAATTACATGACTTCCTTTCTTATCCCGACGCTGATACAGTAAGGCCGCATTATCAGCGTTTCCACCTACATCATCCGGCTCATCTCCAAAGTTGACTGCCTATCCCACAATACCTTCAGTATTTACCGCAGTCCAATCAAGCGCGAGCACAAGCGGAGTAATCCCATTCGAAAATTCAACCAATGGTTCCGTAGTTGCATCTCTAGATCTCTTCGTCGACGCTGCACAATCATATCAGGACATCGAGGTCATCGGTGAACAATATGTCAAAGTAGAACACTGCCTTGTTGGTCATCCACTTTCCTCAGCTTCAATGGATTTCTCTTATGTGAAGGACGTATATACACATCCTCAAGCCTGGACACAATGTTCCAACTTCCTCTCAGTCAAGCTCCGACATGCCCAGCGACACGACGTAACATCAACCGCTGCTGCTGCTGCACTTGTTGCCGCTGACACCAGTGGTGAATCGGTAGCAATTAGTAGCGCTATGGCTGCGAAAGCACACAGTGTTCCTGTACTGCAGCAAGGGATCGAGGACCGAAGGGATAATGTAACACGATTTTTAGTGCTAGGCCGCAAACATAGCGATGCAGGAAAAAACACACTAAGCCAGTGGCAGAAAGGCACTAAAGTCAGAAGTCTCATAACATTTACACTTTATGAGGATAATAACCCAGGCGCGCTGGCAGATGCTTTGGCCGCATTCAAGCCGTACGGGATCAATCTTACAAGCATCAATGCACGACCTAGTGGCGTCGGACCTTGGCGGTATTGCTTCTTGGTGGAGATGCTGACAACAAGCGAAGGAGATGAAGGGATAGACCCGCCGCTAAGGCTGGCCTTGAAGGATTTGAGTAAGATAGTGAAGAGCTGGCGGTGGTGTGGAAGTTGGCAGAGTGCATTAGAGTAGATTTTCGAGAATGCAGTCCGCATCCCAGCACACACACCACGAACCTACCGTCCCATAATCATGTCCAAGTCACCAATCTTCCCACTTTCTTCTCCTACGATTTCCGTCCTCACGGTCCCCTTGACTGCAATCCCACCCTCTGGCGTCTCAGCCCAGATCTCCCACTTCCCATGCTCGCCCTTCTCCGCTCGCTTAATCGCCGTACCACATAACTTCAACGGCTCTCCCGCATACAAAGGCGCCAGATTCCTATACTCCACACTCGCAACACCCTCACCCTTTCCCTCCTGGGCCAGCTTCAGCCTCAAACTCGTCATCATCAACGTGAAGCTCAACGGCCCATGCACCAATAGTCCGCGATGCCCCTCCTCCTCCCTACACCACCCGGGATCCAAATGAATCGCATGCGCGTTATACGTCAGCGCCGAATACCGAAACAGCAACTTCCCATCCGGCGCCACTGTATTCTCAAAATCCAGCGCACCTCCAGACGGCTTCAACTGCTTCGTTCGCGCCATCTCCATATCCCGCATAGCCTGCTCCCGGGTGCGGGAGCGCATGAACACGATATTCCGCCTCTCAATGACTCCCACCGCGCCATCTGCGAAATCCTCCTCGCTGTCGCGGTACAGTCGCGTACGGATGCTTTCTTCGTCTTCGCTCTCCGAGACTGTCGCGCCCATGCGCCGCTCGATGCCGACGAAAACCTTCTCCGTGCCAGGTGAGCCCTTTATAGAGACATCTTTTATGCTCTCGAGGCAGACGGCGCGGGAGCCATCGAGGCGGAGAGGAGTGGAGTGCGCGTTACTGAAGCGGACTGCGCCGCCGGCCCACATGCGTCGGACGAAGGGGTCGCCGGGGGATTGAAGCGGGTCGGTGCCGTCGGGGAGGAGCATGCGACCGGGGATTGCGGGAGGGAAGTAGATGAGGTGGTGTGAGGGCGGGAGGAGTGGCGCCGGGGAGGAGATGGTGGGGAAGGAGGGAACGCGGCCATCGGTTGGGGCTGTGAAGGATGGTGGGAGGATGTCGGAGAGGGCGACATTGAGGAGGTGGGAGTGCGTGGGTACTAGGTAGTCATATATGAGGGGTATTCGTCGATTCGTCAGTTCGGACTGGAGATGTGAGAAGGATGAGGACTGGCGAAGAGTGTGGTTTGAGAGGTGGGTGTTAGGTCGTAGGCTGCGGAGGAGTTGGTGGCATCGGATGGGGTTGATCAAAGCTGTTCTCGACATTTTGCACTATGTGCTATGTGCAAGGCTTTAGCGGTCTTCAAGCGTCTGCAGCGTAAAGAGAACTGATATTGCGATTCCAATGTGACAAGAAGAAGTGGAAGGACCAGCACATTTGTAGTGCTCGGTATTAACTCCGTGCGGGGTAAAGTTTAACTCCTCTATATACTTCGTACAACCGACCGCTCTCCATATCGAGCATTTGTCGATTATAATCCAGTACTGTAGCTTACGAAGGGAGTTTCCGAGTGACAGCTGGCATGGCCTAGTAGTTTTGGGGTTTTGAAGTGATTGCTTAGCCATCTTTAGCACTCGAATTTCGACGCCAGTTGAGTCGACCTCTCTTTGTAGCAAACTATCCTTCTTTTGTGGCTTTAGTCGACTTCCGGCACGCAATTTTCACACATTTCACTCCTCAATAGGTACAACCATCCTCTTGTCATCAGTCACAAAACGCTGGCAATCCAAGACAAAATTATCGGATCTTCAAGAACATGAGGTATCTTCGTAGTAAATGGGTATCGTCTGGAATAGTATAAACGCAAGCTGAACCTAGTAGAAGGACTCAACCATGGTGTCCTTGTTCGTCGTGTTGATGTTGTTCGGTCCTTGACCTTCACCCAGACGGAAGACGCTTTCAATAACACTAAGTTCTGTTGCCGTCGTGTCGAGACCTATTATAGAACTTATTAGCTTGATACTTCCACACACGCTCGCAAAGGATGCTTACCGGTGACTGCCAACCAGTCATTCACAACCATACCAGCTCCAACCACACTGCTTCCACGATTAACGGAACCCGCCACCAACGGCACTTGGAGCAGACTGCTCAACTCGTCCTGGTCGCTAATACTCGTCTTCGGATGCACAATACCACCGTGATTGCTTAAGCTCATGTAACTGCCGACTAACACATTATCCGCAACAGTCTGCCTGAAAACCTCAACACCCAACACGTCGGCAATCAACTCCTCCGTTTCGCGCTCCAGATCCGGATGCACGATTGCGACGTGGTCGTTGCAGCAGATGACGTTGCCGAGCGCCGAAAGACGCTCTTCTATACGTTGGATTTTGACGGCTGATGGTAACGAATTACGTAAATGTTGGAGTTCTTGGTCGGTTGTAGAGGTGGGAACGAGGAGGCCGTGGCGATTACCGGCGGTGAGACGACCAACAATGCGTGTTCCGGCGATGGTAGCATGGCAGATGGGGATAACGTCTTGAAGTTCGGCTTCGAAGATACTGTGTATCGAATGGTTAGTGGGATAAT
>Ga0160429_1001821_pt1 | contig 11472 bp, 8 predicted proteins | sample SolpanmetagenomR_FD_108199 | JGI IMG/M metagenome (GOLD analysis project Ga0160429, IMG submission 108199) | Solar panel surface microbial communities from Lawrence Berkeley National Laboratory, California, USA - R | ecosystem: Engineered > Built environment > Solar panel > Unclassified ... | reverse complement strand
TGTGTGATGAGGAACGAGTATGCAGGACAGTCCAGACGCTCTTTTCCAAGGATATCTGGAGTTAGGAAGATGCTCAAGGCGCCATCGATGCGGGAGGTGCTGTTGAGGGCTGTTGGTGTTGTGGTCCGAAACCAGAACGCACGACCTACCTATTGATTATGCGCACGTCGACCGTCGATGTTGATGAGGGGATGTTGAGCGCCGGGGCAGGCTTGGGCTTCACAAGGTAGTCTGTCATCATTGTGTTGAGGTGCTATTTGTGAATGACGCTACCTAGTAAGCACCAACACACCACGACCCCCCCGTCTCGGCGCAGCTTCAGCATAAGTCCGCCTCCGACTGGCCTGCCCCAAATCATGATACAACGATAGAAGTCTGCCAAGCCCGGTGTTCAACTCTTCCACAAGCCCAAATAGCTCCTGCGCGTCGACATTCCGGTACGCCTTGACTACAGGTTGAGCGAGCTCCCACATTCGAGCATCATTTTCGCCTTCAACACGATTCAACCTGGCGGTATCTTTCTTCAAAGCCGCTTGCATTTTTATAATCGATTCGTTCATCCGGTCAACCTTCCTCCGGCCGAGCTGATAGGCGTGAATAGACTTGAAATGGTCGAGGTACTCGGTCAGCTTCGCGTTGTCGTAAGTCATGCTCTGCGCCATGACATCTGGTCCGATGGCTACGCAAATGCGGTCGTAGACATTGTGACTGAAGAATTGTGCACTGCTGTTACTACCGCCGCCTGCAACGGTGTTGAAGCCGGCGAGGAAGCAATAAGAATGAGCGAGCATTGAAAACGCGTGTTCCGCAAATTTGGCCTGTTCGTCTTCATAGCACTCGTACACAACTGCGAATTCCATCGTAAGATCCGAACCATTTGCTGGCTTGGGTATGGTGGTCCCCAGGTGTAGTCTTTGCTTGTCGTGATCCCATTTGGATATTGTCTTGCCGCACGCATCAATCTGCAATTTGTCAGAAAGAAGAAACAACCCAGTTGCAACAACATTGACCTACCAGATTCATCAATGGTATCGAAGACGAGTGACTTGCGTGCTGCCTACTCCGCAAATCTGGGTCCTTTGTCCAGCCAATCTCACACACGGCCCACGGGATGGGAGAATCCTCTTTTCCCGGGGGGATCCTCGCCAACCTGGCACGCATCGCGAGGAGCCAAGCTTGGATCTGCTCCAACTGTCGAACGTTCGGTACGTAGCGGCGCCTCCCCATCTCCCAGTGGTAATTTGTCCAACTGCCTGGTGGCAGAAGATGTCCATCCACCAACTGCAAATGACTTTCCTCGTAAGTGTCGATCTCAACGATGAAATCCACAAGCCGGCTACGAGCCAAGCGAACCTTTACAAATTCTGGAACTTCTATACTGTCGAAATCCGCACCCTTGAGTTTGTAATACACAGCGTCGATCCCTCCAATGTACTTGTCCATGACTTTGAGCACAAACTCACACTGCGTCTTGGTAGGAGCTTCTCCGTAGTGACTGTCGACCCACCAGTGGCCATAAATCACTGGACGGTGATCTTTGGCACCCCGACTGACCGGCGGAATTCGAATCGAGAGATTGTCCCACTGGTCCTGGATCGTGTCGTAGATGTAGGTTCCCTTGATGATTGACCGCAACACTTGTTCGTCGACCGCGTATAGAATGGCCATGAGGATTTCCATCGGTTCGTACCCCCCGGCCTTTTCGCGATTTGAAGTTATCGCCTGCGAGGTCAACTTGTTACGGATGTCTTGTTCGATGATCCATCTGGCAAGATGCGCGCGACTTTCGCCCAGTGCGTGGAGGCAGCGGCTCATGGTCCGGTTGTCGTCGAAATCAATGTTTGGCCATTCTTCCGGCTGCAACACGACTTCGTAGGGTATGCGTTGTGGAACCAACTGGCTATACCCTCCGGCCGAACTGCTCTCCTGGATGTCGGACAAGTCTGGCGCAGGGATACCAGGAGGGTGCCCGACCAAGCTTGACACCGCGCTCGACGAGGTGCCATCGCTTCCGCCAGATGAAATGGCTTCGCTGCTCGACTTCGGGTTTGATGACGCTGCGACGCTCTCGACTGGGGATGTACCCTCGACTGGGGACGTACCCACGACCAGTATTGTCGCCGCGGCGGAGGAATCCATGTTGACGTGATGCGAGTTGGAGTGACCGTGAGCCTGTGATATTCTTTCTGTCTTAACAACGCGGCCATGCCCTCCACCCCGATTTGTTGCCATTCAAACATGCTTGCTGGCACCAATCGGCACTTGCTACAAACGGGGCGTGCGTGTGGCGCTCGCTCCACCTTCGCATCATGCAGCAAACCGCACAGAAATACACATCATGCGCGGGTGTTCTGTCGCGCGTCTCAGGGGAGATGTCGCGAGCGCTATTTGCATGTCGTTGGCTGCAGGGAATGTGTCTGATAAAGTGCTTCTGCAGGCGTGTTCATGCTCTTCGGATTGGCCGGATTTAAGCCGGACAGAGACAAATATCGCGCGTCAGCATCGTCACTGTTTGTCACCACCGCGTACGATCCAGCGATTGGCCTCAACCGCTCATCCTCCTCCTCTTTAAGCACAAACCTGTTGCGGGTACGAGGCGACCAGCCTGTATTGACCGCTGGATGTGCAGGACATCGCTTGGCGCTGTTATTGAAAGCTCAACATGCAGGACACCATGCACCAATCCAACTACATGGTTATGTTCGCGGTCGTCAGTTGGTTCCAAATCTGCAGAAAACATGGACATACGTTTTGCATGTTGGATGTGTTTGTATGTTGCGGACGGAGCAGTGATCTCAACAGCGTCGTGAAACTTGGATCGCGTGAATCCAAGGGCCAGCTCCATCTGCTATGTGTTGCATCTGAGCGCGTGAGGTGCTGGTAGATTTGTTTGTTGATGGGCGTGAATAATTCTGGTTGTGGAGTGTATCTGATCGGTTTGGTACGAGAAATGCCAAGGCTTTTTGTCAGAGTTGGAGGGGCATGCTACTGTTCGAACTTCGAACAACAACGAAACACGCCAGCGACCAGCAATGAGCGAGCGACCGCAACGAGCGAGCAACCGTACCGCAGACTAGCATACCACGGACGAAGGTACAACAGACAAGTATACCCCGCGCTATAGCGCCGAGTTCAAGCGCACGACCGTAAAGCAAACCGCACAAGTAAGCGCAACGTGCTACGTGCAAGCATACTACGGAAGAGCGCGCTACGCACTACGGACGAGCACACCACGCACTACGGACGAGCATACTACACACCGCGGAGGAGCGCACCGCGGACGAGCGCACCGCGGACGAGCATACTACACACCGCGGACGAGCGCACCGCGGACGAGCGCACCGCGGACGAGCATACTACACACCGCGGACGAGCGCACCGCGGACGAGCGTACCGCGGACGAGCGCACCGCGGACGAGCGCACCGCGGACGAGCATACTACACACCGCGGACGAGCGCACCGCGGACGAGCGCACCGCGGACGAGCGCATCGCGGACGAGCGTACCGCGGACGAGCGTACCGCGAACGAGCATACTACACACCGCGGAGGAGCGCACCGCGGACGAGCGTACCGCGGACGAGCGCACCGCGGACGAGCGTACGGGCAATTGCACCGTAAATGCAAGTGACATATCAAAGGAATTGTTCACTAACCAGAACATGCATAACACTTGGCCGGGATGATTATGGATTGAAGGACTATGCTTCAGCAACCAATAGGCCCTGCGTAGGCTATGGAATGTTCTACCATTAGAAACATATGCTTCTTCTAGTCAACAATGCAATATACTCTCATTTGATCTCTTGCGAAATGAATTTACTACAGAGACAGATGGAGAGGCAGAGATAGAGACAGGCAAAGAGATAAGGAAAAGACAAGAACAACATGAAACCATCACTCACCCAAGTGAGGAGGCTGAGGTGTAAGAGGTCCGGCATGCCCAAGATCACTATCATCCCCCCCGGCAGTTGTCTGTTTGTCCCCGTGCTTTGATTTCGTCAACAAAGACATTTTAGACACAGATTTGACCCTGTCCATGAACCCGCCACGCCTATGTTCGGTCGGGCTCCTGTCCCTTCGGAAATGACTGAGAAGAGACTTGGGCGACTTTGATGTCGTCGTTTGCGAAGCTTGGCTGGGGATACCTCCAGTGCGTTTGCCCATTGATGAAGCAGACTGCATTTGCATTGCTCCAATATCGTCAAGCATTTTGTCAATTGGTGTAACAGATTGTCTTTCTTCACCAGACATGGCAACCTCATCCTCTTCGTTGACTCCGCTGAGGTGCTTTGAGCGACCGGTTGTATGCTTGTTACGGTGCGCGTCGTAAGCATAACCACTCTGAGATTCGGATACTGTGCCTGCAGATCGATCCTGGTGGGTTCTGACAGTGTTCTGGGCTCGAGAAGGTTGACCACCGTCATCGTCGTCTGAAGCCTCATCACTTGCATATGTTAGAGTACTCTCCACCTGTCCGCGTTGTGGGGGCTTCAAGATGATTTCGGAATCGGTAGAATGAAGCCAACACTGGCGTTTTGTTGAAGTGCAAAAGTTACAAGCATAGTCGTAGCCTTCCCTCCAGTTGATTGTTTTGCTACTCCTGTGCAATTGAATTTGGTTGATGCAATACGGTCGATCGGATCGTTTGTTCTTGTCGACGTTGTTGTTTCGCTGTTGAGCTGTAGTAACAATGATTGCAGCCTTGGAATCATTCGTAAGTTCATCAACACCGCTGAGGACATGACCTGCAGGTATTGCACCGCCGCTTACGACAGACTTGCCGACGTTAATCCTCTTGCCGCCAAAATTGTCTTGTCCTCGGTGTGCAGATGCGGTCGCGCTGTGGCGATTGTCTTCTTTAGAATGACGCGCACGACGATGGACTGGGGAGTCCCCGGGCAGGAAGACTTCACTGGATTTGCGCGTCCGTAGTCGGTGACCGCCGGTGTCTGCTGACTGATGGTAGTCGAGGGTACCAGGCGATGGGGAGCCCGTCACGGATGCCTGAGGGTCCGTCGGTGTGCTTGGAGCGCCTGATTCCTGCCGTGCGATGCGGGACCGAGAAATTGGCTGTTGAGGAGGATCCATCGGCCTTCTCAGAGGCACGTCAGCAGGATCCCCCATGGGATTGACCACCGATTCATCCCGTTCAAAGCGAGTCCTGTCTCCACCTGCTTCGCGGAACTCATTCGACTGGTTAGACCGAAACACTGGTTGTTGTTGTTGAGGACCCATCGGCATTCTCAGAGGCATGTCAACAGGATCATCCCCGAGGTTGGGCACCGATTCATCTCGTTCAAAGCGAGTGTGGAACTGATTGAACCGAGACACTGGCTGCCGAGAAGGGCCCATCTGCCCTCTCGGGGGCATGCCAGTATCGTCCTCCATGAATGGGGCCGCAGATTCATACCGTTCAGAACTACCACTGTACATGTCTGCTCCAGGCCGAAGCATTGGCTGCTGAGGAGGATGCATCTGCCCTCCGGAGGGCATGCCAGTATAATCACCCATGAGGGGGGCTGCCGATTCATCCCATTCAGAACGATCACTGTACATGTCTGCTTCAGACGGAGTCATTGTCTGACGATGAGTATCCATCCGCGCTCCTGAGGATATGTCAGTATGACCTCTCATGGGATTTGGCGCCGATCCACTCTGACGGCGAGCACCGTCTGACCCAGACCGAGACACTGGCGGCGGAGGAGGACCCATATGCCCTCTCGGGGACATGCCAGTATGGCCTCCTGCCGCCGATCCGCCCCGTTCGTAACGATGCTTTTGGAGGCATTTGTTCAATTCGGCATTCGTCCTGTGTATTGTTTCCGAGTCCTCCTGTACCCGTCGTTTCCAGTACTTATTATCTGTCTCTAAGCCAGTGACGATACGCTCGAGGTTGTGGTTACGCTCCATCAGATTGCTAATCTCAGCGCGCTTCTCCGATAGTTCTCGCGTTTTCTCATGAATTTGTCCAACTTCGTTGAGCCATCTTTCCACAATATCGGAGTATTTTTGGGTGCCCATATCTACCAGATTGTTGTTGTTGATGAGCACTTGCAGAGCGTTCACACTGTCGTTAAGACGCGAGATTTCCGCGGCTTGAGTAACTGACTTTTGTTCGGCAGAGGTCTGTTGCTCTTTCGCGTTGGCCAAATCTCGCTCGAGGTCCAGGGCTTTCCCCACGGAGATGGCCAGCTGAAGGTTGGCATCGTTGAGAGACGATTCTTTGATCCTCAAATTAGAGGCTGCCTGCTGGGAAGCCTCCTCCAACGACTCTGTTTCATTTTTGAGTGTACGGAGCCTTTCCAACAGCTCTTCGTTGTGCGTCTGAACGGATAAAAAGGTTTCCGATCTGATGTTGGTGTCGTTGAGACGATTATAAACCCTTTCGATAAGACTATTGTTGACGCGCAGGTCGTTAGACAACCTGTGGACCTTACTATCCAAGCCATGAAGTGCGTCCGAGCGCGAGATTGAAATGGCCTCCCTAATTTCTCCCAGGTCTTGAGTCGACAACGAGTGTGAGTTTGAGATGGCCAGCTTGATCTCCTGTTCAAATTCTCCCAGCCCCTCGAGCATCGTTCTGCCTTTTGTGAGTACTTGGACAATACTTTCATGGAAACCTTCCAAAACGAATGCGATTTGGGTATTGCCTTTTTCCGTATTCAAGAAACGCTGCTGGATGTCGGCGAAACCGATGAGGCATGCTTCGAATTTTTCCAGCATGAGAGTAATAGTGATATGATGACCTTCATCACTGCTGTATCCACCCAGGTCCGACATTCTGTCTTGAATATCTGGGGAGTCCGGAAGGTCTTGGAGGTCTTGAATGTCTTGGAGGTCTTGAGGGTCCGGAAGGTCTTGAAGGTTTTGGAACTACTGAAGGGTCTTGGAGGTCCTGAAGGGCTTGGATGCCTTGAAGGGCTTGAACGTCCTGAAGCGCTTGAATGTCTTGAGGGCCCTGAAGCGCTTGAAGGGGCTTGGAGGTCCTGGAGGTCTCGAATGTGCCAAAGGTCTTGGAGATCCTGAAGGTCCTGAAGGGCTTGGAGGTACCGAAGGTCTTGAATGTGCCGAAGGTCTTGAAGGGCTTGGAGGTACCGAAGGTCTTGAATGTGCTGAAGGTCTTGAAGGGCTTGGAGGTACCGAAGGTCTTGAATGTGCTGAAGGTCCTGGGGGTCTTGAATATCTTGAATGTCTTGAAGAGCTTGAATATTCTGAATGTCTTGAAGGTCTTCAACGATTCACTAAAGTGTCTTCTCTTCTGCACCGACAAATATTTGCCTTGGATCAAGCGCGTGTTTTTGTTTGGACACAATCTATGCAATACGATTACACGTCAGCAAATACATGCGTCCAACACATACAAAACTGGAGACATCGGATAGATGCAGATACGTGATATGCACGCAGCATGCCCCCCCGCCCCCCCCCTGCCCCCATGCATATGCGGTTTGGCCGTTTGCATGTAACACATGTATCATGCAGCAACAAGCAAAATTTGATTGCAGTCTGTGTGTGGTTTGATGTCTTGTTGGTTGATCAAGGCAACACCTTTTCTTGCCATCATACTTATGCTCAGAGGTTACCACACATACACGCCATTTGCAGAGTGTTCCAACAGAGAGAAATCATGTCGCAATCATCTACCACTTCGAAGAGTGACCTTGAAGCTGCCAGGAACAAGATCTTGAGGCTGTTTGAAGGAATCCAAGAGGTTGGAAAGCGCAACAGCGTCAACACGCCTTTCGTCACGGTTGAAGAAGCCAGCGACGCCGTGTCTTGGATCGAACGGATCGGCGTGCCAAAGTTGGAAAAACAACTCCCATCATATAGGAAGAGATTCACGAAAGTGGAAGCAGACTTGGCGCATACAATGAATAAAATACGTGCGGAACAGGCGCTGATCGTGAAGATTGAAAAAATTCGGGCGTCGCCAAGAACCCAGGGCTTTCTACCTGAAATAGAGAACATATCCGTGCTTGAGAAGAAACTCGGAGATGTGATAAAATCAATCTCGGAGCTGATGCCTGGTGTGCGCAGCAACGTCGACACCGACGTGAAGTGGACGCCGACAGACGAGCAGAGAGAGCAACTCGCAAACGTCATCGATGGTGACCATGACGACTACTCCGGCGATGTACTCTTTCAATGCATACAGATGTTTATCCAAGAAAAAAACCGGTTCACCGAAGAGATAAGCGCGTTGCAAGAAAGGTCGACAGCTCAAGAAACAACTGTTCAGAACCTGAACGCGACTGTTGAAACATTGGAGCACCAACACCGTAAGACCGCTGATCGTATCAAAGAGCTGTCGTCCACAGTTGCCAAAAGAGATGAAGCCATCAAGAGCAAGGGGCACGATTATGAGAACCTCAAGAGAAATACGCAGGATAAGCTCAACCACGAACGCAAATGTCGCGCAGAAGCCGAGGCTAAGCTTAAGACTGCGACGGACGTCAACGCCAAACTGAAGAGCACCGTCGACGCTGACAAGGGTCCCTATGAGAAAACCCTGGCAGATTTGTTGGAGATGAAGGAACAGTCGACCAGAGAAAGACAGACCATTGCCAAATTGACGGACGACTTGAACCAACTCAAGTCAGAATTTGCGTCCTCCAGGACATATTGGAGCACAGAGACGCAACACTTGAAGGATGACCGGGAACAGGACCGTCTGCTACTCGAGGTGAGTCCGATAAGAAAACGAGGAGTACGACCATACAACTGACAATCTCAGGGCACTATTGCAAATATGGAGAGGAACTCCAGCTTGGATCGGAAAGCGATCACGTCGCTTCAAACCGCTAAGGATAAGGAAGCGGACGCCGCGGCCAAGGAAATTAGCACGCTCAAAGAGAGGCTCAGGAGCACCTCGGATGATCTTCAAACAAGCGCATCTCAGCTTCAACAAGAAAGAGTCTCTATCGCGCACGATCGAGCCGAGTGGGATCGCAAACAAAAAGAATCTGCAGGTACCATCAGTACCCTCCACGCAACGGTCGACCGCCTTCAAATCGAGAGTGTCAGTCTCAAGGAGCAAGTTCAGAGCGTTGACAAGATGAAGAAAGAGAATGCCGATTTGCGAGTTGCGTACCCTAAGGCACTCCTCGAAACAGTCCGTATCATTGTGGCTGACGCATCCGGTTCCTATGACAGCGTGAAGCTGTCTGAACTTTCGGCACTGTTGACCAGCATGGGCCTGGACTACAAGGACTACGTAGGGCCCTCCAGGCGATGGCCTGTACGCCCATTTGCCCAAGACTTCTTCCCGAAGAAGCCCTACAATAAGTCTTTCAACCTCTCGGGTGGGGTGACGCTGGCCAGGATGATCCACCTGGCCTTGAGGGGTGCCAGGCAGTCGGAAGCGATCTTCCTCAACCTAGTACAGGTTCAACTCCATGTTTTGAACAACGGTACTTTTTTGGGGAGCATGCAGCAGTACGCACCTTTCATGTTCGAATTCCTCACCCAATGTGTGCGGCAGTCGTTGGTCTTCGACATGGGACTAGAGGCCTGTCTGGCATTGTCAATGCTTGCACAGTACTTTGGTGAGTCTCCTTCCACGGAAGCCTTTGCCAGGAAGTTGGTCAAGACCATCCAAGCACACATTGCCCCCGGCGAAAAATCGATCATCAAAACGTGCATGTTGAGGCTGTTGGCAGTCATTATCAACATACACCCTGCATGCAGAGACCTACGTCCAGAGCTCATCGACCAGGGTGTCATCCACGGTATCACGAACAGAATCCAATTTGGTGAACTCCCCGTCATAATCAATGACTTGTTTACGAAAGAGCAGGAAATTGCCAGAGATCGAAGCGTGAACCTGTGCTACAGTGTCCCTTCAAGATATCCTGGATTCAAGCTCTTCGTTTATCGATACAGCCTGCCGCGGAAGGAAAAACCGATGCAATTTATATTCGTCAACAAACATGACGGCACTCGGAAGCTATTCTTCGGCGAACCGGACCTCGATTACGAGATAGAAGACGGCCATATGGGAGTCAAGGTCACTTTGCCCAAGACCAGAGCTCTTGAAGACGTCTTCCGAGTTACACCATCTACTTCATTTTGGACGTTTCTGTCGGAGTGGAAAAGGGATGAGATGGAACGCGTGATGGATGAATACAGAACAGCTCGACGTGAGCAGAACCTATTGGCTGACGCTGAGCGAGAAGAGCTCGAAAGGAACGAGCGTAGGGAGCGGAGAAGGTAGGAGCTTGTTGTCTAGGTGATAAAGAGGCCTTGATGTCGTACATCTTAAGCAAATATGAATTTTGTTTTTCGGATACGCTGGCCTGATAGACTGTGAAACGTTGCTAACTCAAACAATTACGTGTGTTGGCAGCCTTGACGCTTGACATGTTGTAGATGCAGATGATACTGACATGACTCTGTACTTTCCGGGGATCGTGAAGATTCACTCTTGGAAGAGTTTGTAGGTGGTGGCCAAGCTTGCGATATCAAACACGCATGATGTTTCCCTAGTAGCAAGCTTTGCAATATCAAACGCGCATGATGTTTTCTCATTAGCAAGCTTTGCGATATCAAACACATACCCAGTGAAAGCTCATCTCCTCTGAAAACTATATAGACCTAAATGTTCTGTCTCCATATCTTCAGCTCGCATCTCTCGGGTGTGTCAGCCGGTGACCGAACTCACATTCCTCCTATATATGTATAGCCTGGTAAGTCTTGTCCTCAAAGTTGTGATGCTCAACTGATTCTGACTGTCAGCAGGGAACTCCAAAGGCGTTTCCTCGAGCTCGACGGAAGCGATCTTCCCCAACCTAGTACAGGTTCAACTCCATCTTTTGAGGGGGCATGCGACAGTACGCACCTTTCGTGTTCGAGTTCCCCACCCAGTGTGTGCGGCAGTCGTTGGTCTAGAGGCCTGTCTGGCATTGTCAATGCTTGATTTAAAACACTGCGACATGTTATAAACATAGTGAGTTGAGATCATTTTCACGTCAAGGGACGAAGCTTACCAGATGTAGTATACGCCCTTGGAAGGGAGTCCAGTTCCTCAAAGAAAGCAGACTCAAGAAAGTTTGACGCGTGAGATCAACCCAAACCCCCGAGACGGAACTCTGGCAGAACTGGTGGAGTTGAAGGAACACGAATTGCACACCCTAAGGCACTCCTCGAAACAGTCAGTATCATTGTGGCTGAGTGAAGCTGTCTGACCTGTCGGCGCTATTATCCAGCATGGGTCTAGACCACAGGGATTACATGGGACCTTCCGGGCGATGGCCTGTACGACCATTTGCCCAAGACTTCTTTCCGAAAACTGCCTTTGACAAGTCGTGTGATTGCTCGGGTGGGGTGACGCTGGCCACTGGAAGCAATTTTCCCCAACCTAGTACAGGTTCAACTCCATGTTTTGAAACACGGTACTTTTCTTGGGAACATGCGACAAAGCGACCCTTCTTGAAGCGCAAAAACTTGAAGGAGAAATCAAAAAGATCACAGT
>Ga0160429_1001820_pt1 | contig 11477 bp, 14 predicted proteins | sample SolpanmetagenomR_FD_108199 | JGI IMG/M metagenome (GOLD analysis project Ga0160429, IMG submission 108199) | Solar panel surface microbial communities from Lawrence Berkeley National Laboratory, California, USA - R | ecosystem: Engineered > Built environment > Solar panel > Unclassified ... | reverse complement strand
TTGATGCTATGAATCTGTTGAGGCGCGGGATTCGCGTAGAATATTAGTGGAAGAATCGCGGCTATGGGGATGTCATGATTCCGAAAATAAAAGTGGAAGAGAGGTGAAGGATATGATGATGAATCCAATGGTGAGAAGTATTGTGTGAGCGTACCTTTTCGTTCCGTTGCAAGTGAGTTTGCTAGCTCAGGGGGAAGTCGAAATTGGACAAACAGTAAGGGGAAGCAACCAGCGGCAGCTATACAAACAGACAGAAGACTAAAAGATATATTTCATGGAGAATAAAAACACCTCGAGTACCATGTCAAGCAAACAGCTGCTAACACTTTGAACAATGCACTCAATTTATCCAGTTTTCATGAACCGTGTCCCCACTTTGGACACTCCTAGCAAAGAAGAAAGGGAGATGGCGATTTCCAACAAGCAATGAACTCTGCGATTACTATTGAGTGCCCATTGTTGTGGAACTAGATTTGTCATGAAAGGCTTGTGGGCCGGTCTAATATTTGCAACACGTTTACTCTATAGCTTTATGCCCCCCGATAAAAAGGGCGCTCCCAAAAGGATTGGCTGTCCTTTGACAACGTATCTTTCAAAATAACCCCTGGCATGAAGTTGCCGGAAGAATCCATACTCAACTCTTGGCTTCGCAAGTGCGCGAACAGCGTAAAGAGTGCTTCCGCCTTGGCATGATTGTCTATACCTTGAACTCCTTCGAAGGTTAGATTACGTATAGTCCAGAATCTCGTTAATTGTATAATGGCAGCTTTCTGCTCCTCTGTTAAGGCTAATATAGCAGAGCAATCCAAATCCTGGAAGTCAACACTACCCGAATTAGCGCTTCGTGCAATTCTACCTCTCAAGGCTTGAACCAACTTGCACGTGTCTTGGGGGGATGCACCATTTTGGACTTGCCCTGGGCCAATCGTGAGTACAGGTTTTATAATGGGCCATTTTGTATTTACCTTGCGTGGGCACATTATCCCTCTTGTTAAATGATATATGTTGATCATAAAAGACCGACAACATCATTCGCTGGTTTGAGTGAAATTTTATTTCTGAGCCCCACAGATGCACAAACAGCGCAAAGAGTGCTTCAGCTTTCGATTTATCGTCTAGATTGCGCAGCGGGTCAAGGACTATGCTACGTATACCTGTATTCGGAATCGATTCCACAATTTTAGTTCTCTGCTTCTCTGTTAGTTCTAGTATAGCGGAACACTCTACATCCTGGAGGTCAATAATGCCGCTCCTTGATCCTCTTAGGACTCTATCCTCCCGCAACAGAAAGAGTTTGTTCGCCCGACTTATGTCATCTGAAGTTTCTCGTTCCTGTTGAGAAGTATCTAAGCGATTCTGGGTATCGCGCGTGTCTTGGATGAATTCTCCATTCTCGACTTGTCCTGGGTTTCTGTTGAGTAAGTCTCTCATTGGATGCCATTCTTGCAACTGCGTATACCCTTGGATGTACCCCTTGCTAACGTTCTAATGACTTTATCCCACAGCAACGAAACAAATCCGTTCACCTTCCACCTATTCTGTACGGCGCGAAGCTGACTTGGGTCATCTGAATTTTCTTGGTCTTGCTGGGATGCATCTAAGCCAGCGTTGATATTGTGTGTATCTATAATGGATGTCTGGCTTGGGTCTTGCCCTAAGCCTTTGGTGAGTACAGATCTCTTTTTAGTCAGGCCTTTATTTACCTTCAGTATGGCCATTATTCGTATTTGGACTGTTGTACTCGTCACTAATGCCGGTCACGCCTTCTTTCTCTGGCTCGGTTGTGGGTAACGCGTTGATCGATTTGAGTACACCGAGAGTGAGAACGAAGAGATGGAGAATTGTGTTTGGTTGTCATGGTATTTCGTTGAGATTGTGAGAACTGTTTAGTGAGTCTTTGGAAGGTATGTTGAAGAGTGGCAGGTATGAAAATGTATAGGCTTTGAGAGTAGAATGAGAGGAGTGAAGGATGTGGTGAGCGCGAAGGGCGGGTGACTAGCTCGAGGGGGTGTCGGTAATTAAGAGAGACAGAGGAAAGGGGAGAGAGAAGTGAGAGAGGAGAGAGACAAGCTAGCTCGTTATGTACAAACACATTACCAATACTAACACTAAATGAAAGTGTGAGCTTTTGAGAGCTTCATGATGCTTTATTCGAGGTTGTTGCGCTGTCCAACACTGTTCTACTCTAGAATGTGATGTTCTGAATATGTTGAGGCGCAGGGTGTTGCGTAGATTTTCGTGGGAAAATCGCGGATATGGCTGAATAGAGAAAATGGAAGAAGAAAGGTGAAGTATATTGTGATGAACCCAATGGTGAGAAGTATCGTGTGAGCGTACCTTTTCGTTCCGTTACAAGTGAGTTTGCTAGCTCAGGGGGAAGTCGAAATTGGACAAATAAGCAGCAAGGAGAGCAGCCAGTGGAAGCTAGAAAAACAACCCAAAGCCTAGAGCATACCCAACATACACAATGAGAATTCCTTGTGTGCAGCTCTGAGCGGACGAGAAGCGACAGAAAAAGGTAATCACGATGAGGGACAATACCCACGATTAGCAATCAACCTTGACATTAATTGTTCTTGGGGATTTTGGGCCGATTCATTGTCAGAGCTCGTAAGTCAGACTAAACTTGAACTTGAAAGGTACTCGTATATTACACGCTCCTACAAACCCCAACAAGATTACTCCTCTGAAAACCATGCTGACGACATGTGGCGGTTCTGTATTCACACGGTATTCCCGAGAGGCCGCAAATGCACGAATAGCTCGCGAAGTGACTTCGCTTTGGTTTGATCGTCTATACCTTGAAGCTCACCAAAGAGTAAGTGACGTATTCCTCTAGTTATAGTAGATTCCACAATGCTAGCCCTTTGCAGCTTGGTCAATGTCAAGATAGCAGAGCAATCCATACCCGCGAAGTGAAGGAAACCATCCTCACACCCTTGTACGATTCTTTGTTCCAACGCCTTGACCAAGACTTCGGTTGCGTCCAAATCATTCTGAACAGATGAGAGTTGATATGTATCATCTGGATTTCCTTGGTGCTGCTGGTATGCATCTAAACCATTCTTGATATCGCGCGTGTCTTGAATGGATGCTCCGTCTTGGCCTGTGTCATTCGTGAGTACGGATACAGGTTCCCTTATTGGTCCGGTCTGTCCTTACCTTCGGTGTCTCCGTTCCTCACCTTGTCGTTCTTTGACATTCGTAGAGCTCTTTTGTTCAGCGCCTCAGTGAGCAAGTCAATGCCCAAGCTTTTCTGGACGGGAGGGAAGTCTTTAATGGATGCTCCATCTTGATGTTGCTCTAGGTTTTTCGTGAGTGCGGGTCACCCCTTAGTCTGGCCAAGAGTCACCTTCGATGCTGAAGACATTGTTGATATTGTGACTACCATCTCCGGTTGTGGCTTCTTCCTTTGAGTTGTTCATCGGTAACGCGTTGGTTATTTTGAGTGTACCGAGTGTCAACATGAATGGTAGGAGAATCGATAGTTTCATGGTGTTTCGATGAGCTTATGAGATCTGTTTGTTGATCGTTCGAGTGAAAAAGATATGGTACAAGCGCGGATGTGAAGATATGTATGCTATGGGAGTAGAATGAGAGTAGTGAAGAGTTTTGGTGAGGAGTGCGAAGTAGGAAAACTTTTGATGACGCTAGCTCAGGGGCAGTCGAACAATGGGAGAAATGGCAAAAGATACATCCAGTGGTAGCCATACAAACAACCTAGGACCTAAGCACAAACGATATAGACATTGCAAACACCTCGAGTGCACTTATGAGTAAGCAGCAAAGGAAAATAATAGATGGCAATATCAAGAAAAGATAAAGTCAACGGCAATGAACATCAATTGTCGTGGATCGATATATGTAGTGAGAACTTGTGAGACAATTTACATTCGGAGTGGGTATACATGCTTCTACGGACTCCAGCAAGATCAGCTCTATCTAAGCGCTGGCCTAAATAGTATCAATACTGGGTAATTTGACCTTCCGGGGATCAATATCAGACGGAATTCCGTCAGTACTGTGCAAATACGACATGTATCCTTCAGATCCCCATCCTACGTTCCTCAAATCGCGAATGAGGCCATAGAGTACTTGGGCTTGGGGCCAGTTGTTTAATCCTATGTCCTCGCCAAAAGTAACATAACTGATCTTTGTGTTCGTAATTGATTTCACAATGCTAGCTCTCTGCTCCTTTGTCAAAGCAGATGCAGTAGAGCAATCCAAGCCGTGGAAGTCAAGGATGCCACTCACTGAGCCCTGTTTGATTTTCTCCGTCAGCAAATTGAAGAATATGGTTGCGTCCATTTTATCTTGGGCGGTAGGCGGTCGATATTTTGTAACATCTGAATCTTCCTGGCCCTGCTGAGATGCTAAGCCATTCTTGTGACTGCGTATACCATTGGCTCTGGGATTCTTTTTTCTGTAGTTGTTGCGCCAAATATAAGCTGCTGACAAGATACCACCCAAGGTAATGATAGATACTGCTACTATACCTGTGGTTTTGAGAGCGTCTGAAACACCGCTTTCATTGTTGGGCAAAGGTATTGCGTTGGTAGGTTTGGTTGTATTGAGTATGAGAATGAGCATTGTTATAATGGAGAGTTTCATGATGTGTGGTTGGGTTGTTTGTGAGAGAACCGTACTGAGGATTTGGAAGGAGGTGGTGAAGTATAGCTATCTAAACAGTATGAGTAACGCGATGGGTGAGTAAGAGGTGAATAACGGGGAGGTGAAGGAGAAAGAGGAAGAATATTGGCGGCGTCTCTTTTTTTCGTGCATGCTGACGTCAGCCCAGGGGGTACAGAGGCAGACAGGAGAGAGACAGGAGACAGAGGGGCAAATAAGGCAAGACAAAAGCAAGCAGAGCTTTGCAAACGGATCGGCGCTTCAGGTCAAATCAATGGCGAGAAAACTCACAGGGACAGTTTTATACGCGAGACATGATTTTTGCGCAATGTATGGACTATATTCTGGAAAACAATCCTCAATGGACAGAGATCTTCTTCAGATTGGCTCGATCGACATCAATATCAACTTAGACATCAGAGAAGCCTGTACGAGTACATGACAATTGCAGCACCCCTGGATTTTCGATATCTACCACTACGCACCTACCTGTCAGCTTGAGGCCATCCGAAACCCGGTACCGCACGGATATTTGTATTCGAATTTTATAGTACCGCTCGGTCATCACGAATGAGTCTGCTGTCCCAAAACCTAAAACTTTTCTGGCCTCAGAAAGATCCTCTTGGTTGATCAGCCAGACTTTCCAGCTACGCGCGAAATCATGATAGGGACTCTTGAGATGCTCCCACTGGCAAATTGAGTTTAGAGTCTAAACTCAATTTGCCAGTCTAAACTTTAGACTCCATGTGGTCGGCGAAAGAAACTTCGGAGCACCATCGAACGCGATATGGTGACTCCAAGGGATGATGTAGTGCACGTCATCAGAGGTCTCGTTCCGTCCGTTCCTAATAAAACTCAAAGTAGCAGTTTGCGACCCCTTGATGTATTGTCCATAAGCTGCAACATGATGAAGTCGAAGAAATTCACTGACTATCGATGGTATTGTCTTATGAAACCGATATAGGAAGTTTCGTGCATCTTCCAAATTCTCTGGGCATTCAACGTCCAGAGTTATGATCAGTTTGGTACTATCTAGGTTAATGCCATATTCCGTGAGATAGTCCGATGGAAAGTACACACTGAGCGAGTTCATATCTGTATCCTCGGTTATTCTGGATAGTACATCTCCATACCATAAACTCTTCTCCAGTGCTTCTTCCCGGTCTGGGAGTGAAAGTAATCTTATGAAGTCATTGTCCACAACACGGAGCAGCCGATGTATTTCGGTCGTATTGCGTGCAGGAAAAAGAGATATAAGCTGCTACGCGTCCATAAAGCTATTGATACCTGCTACTCCGTTCAGTTAATTGTGCATGATGTCTTGAGCCTTTGTAGAGTTTCGGATTGGTCTTGATTAAGCGACATAACATTGGAAAAGTCTAGGCCGGACAGGTTGAGTAGACGACCTTCGATATCTTGCATTCATGTCGTTATAGATTCAAAGAAGATCTTAGCAAATGGATGACGATAAACGGCAAGCGACTCATCATTTGGGTCTGCTTTCGGGTTCAAGTTCCATTTGCGAGCATAATCCTATACTCCGGCAGCAGCATTTTCAGTACGTTCATGAACCAATGTATACCCATAAGGATGTGGAGGGGGATTAAACCTCTGTAATGCAACAAAGGTGCGGCCATTTGCAGCAGTGAAATACAAGATTCTCCCCTCAAATGCCTGCTTCCTTTCATCTTGTCGTGTAACCGCAGAGACTTCCGGATTTGACGCTGAATACTTGTCAGCGGTATCAGTGGCCGATGTGTGGTATTGCTTCCCAACAGATGGCTGCTCGGCTATCTTGTCATCGTCACCAGAGTCTATAGCTACGACTTCATTCAGCATATGTTGGGTTCCGGCAGATGAACCATGTATAGCCGGACTGAAGCCAATGGAGTCGGCTGTGCCTTTAGTGTAGGGATTGACCATTTCCTGCAATTTGTTCACAGATTCCTCATTTGACTCAGGTGATGTTGCGATATTTGTATTGACAAAGGCTTCCTGAGGCTCATTTTCATTTTGTCCTCCATTCGAATGAATCCAAGAGTTCCAAGTGTTGATAGATTGTGAAGGCACATGCATAGGGAGGATTGATGATACTGAAATAAGAGACGTCCCATCACAAGCTTTGTCGAAATTAATCTATTCATCTACAAATGTATACAGAGAGGCTCTTCCGATCAAAGTTACAGATATGATGCCCCTCGTCATCGACTCAATAACCTCCGCCATACATTGGCTGTTGTTGCATCCCGCCGTAGTTGCCTGGGCCGGCAGTCAGCATCAGCGGCAGTTGCATGCCTCCTCCAATCACTGGCGCTTCTACATTCGCTTTTAAGCTAGGCATATTTGGAAACAATCAACAGACATATTTACCTTGTTGTTGTTCTCGTAAGCTTTTCTGCTCGAGGATTTCTTTTTCCAGCGAATCCACCTTGTTCATGTATTCGCGCGTAGTTTGGATCATGAAAGGCATGGCAAAGTCCATGAGTCCGTTTTTCCACGCTAGCTCAATGATGACATCTGGGCGCAGCATATCGTAACAAACATATAGTGTTGCCGCGAAGCATTCCTTCAAGCCATTAGTTACAAAGAACTCCAACAGATTCTCCGCAATATCGTAGTCTTTCGAATCGGCTGCAGTTTGCATGGCGTCTTTGTATAACTTGTCTTTTTTCGATAATGCAATTGATTGCTTGAACTTGCGATTTTGCTATCAAAAAATAAGTCATTTATGACAGGTAGTGTAAGGTAACGAGCCTACTTTGTACAGATGAGCAGATATCCGGCGGAATTCCAGCAGCTCATGCTTCTCTAGCTTTTGTGCAAGACCAACATTATCGAATGCATCGAAGTTGTCAATGGAATCTCGAAGCGTCTTGTAATCTTCTTCCTCGATCAACAATTCGTTGTAAGCATTATTTACAGCGGGATTGTTGATATGCTGTACAGACACCAAGTAAGGCCGGATCAGTGGCAAGTTATCGGACTTCTGGAACATAGAGACCACACGATTCTGATCGACTTTGCTTACTAAGGCAGTAAGGAGATCATTGATCAGTAACGGTTGCTCATCAAGGTAGAATTTAAGAGCCTGAATGTCTCGTTTAGCACGCATGATCTAGGAAGATTCCGTAGCAGAGCCTACCTTGTAAGTATTTTCCAGACTGCTGACTTTGCTAACTGCCTCCTTGAAGATACCATGATCCCATGCGTCTGCACTTTGCCGTATCATCGTCAAAACAGCATTATCGAACTCATCGTAATGTATATATAGGAATGTGAGTTCTTTCCATTGATGTCCAGTTTCGCAAGCGCGTATGACTTTGGGGATATTGATTCGCGAGTAGAACAACTTAAGGTGCTCCATAAGTTTATCAGGTCGGTATTTCGCATACAGTATTGCCAGTTCAGTGAACACTCCCATATGTGCTCGTTCCAAACCAAGACCAGCTTCGAGGAGAGAGAGTAATTCATCAGTATATCCGTTGATTTCATACATCGCGATCAATTCTTGTAATTCTTCGGCGTGAATGATCAAGCTCAAACCACAGATCTGGGCAAGTCGGAATTCTTTTCGTTCAACGCAAGCAGCATTGACTTCTTTCCAAACTTTGGTGGAGTTGGCTTTGCGGGCACATTCTACTGCTTGCTGATATTCGCTCAAGTATACGAGTGTTGTGGCAAGTCGTGCGTAGTTGGACACACTGACAAACAATATCTTGGCAGCGGCATAGAGCTTTTGCTCGAAACATCGCTCTCCGATTGTAGGTATTTGTGCAATATTGGGCTGATTAATAAATTCTTCCAGCTCCTGCAGACGCTGGGTCTTTGCAAATGCAAACAAGAGCTCTGACTCTATGACGGGCTCCTTTGTCTTTGTACGAGCAAGCTGCAGGTAACGCACCAGGTCTGTATAATTTTCATGATGTTGAGCGACGGAGATGACTTCTAGGAAGTTCGAGGGATCTTGTGATTTGATGTACGAATCTACATATTTGTTAGTATTGCGCTGACATGGTGAGAGGAAGCGAAAATCGTACCAACAGCTTCCTTGACCATTCCAGCAGCCAATTGTGCTTTGCCAAGGAGCGACCATACCTCCGGTTGTTCTACCTTCTCAGCAAACTCATATGCGCGATCAAGGTTGCCAATATTGTTGATAAGGACTCGTACACCATCTGCGTACACATTGTACTTCTGATAGATCCAGAACGCTTCCTCAAACAGTTCAGCTTGCAAAGTAAGTTCTGCGATGTGAGGAGCATCGTAATTTGTTAGCTTCTTGATATATTCCATGACCTTCTCGCGATTAGCTTTAACAGCAGTGAGTATAAGTAGATTTTGCAAGTTCTGATTATCAGAGAAGGCGGAGTTCTCGAGCACTATCTTCTCCAAGAGTTCGATCAATTCGTTGGGTAGATCAGCTGCCATGAAAGCCTTGACCGTTACAGACACATCTTCTGGATCTTGGGAATCGGGCAAGACAACGCCAACGACCTGTAAACACATTATCAGACCTTTTTGATAGATTAAGGGTGCGTGAAATTACTTGATCGATCAGTTGCCGCCTGTACTGATTGTTTGGATCTAATACGTGCGCCCAAAGAGCCTGATCTTTCCTCGATACCAGATATCGAGCTTGATGCTTGAACATAGCGTTCTCATTTGTAATCTCAATCAATTCATAGTCACAAGCACCGTGTTCGTATGCAATATATGCTAGGTATGGATCTCGCTTCTCACAGTATTTACCAATAGTTGCCGCATCGTAGATCTATCCCCATGTTAGTGCTCCTGTGGACCAAATAGACATGAATTTTACCATATTCTGCTTGAGGAATGCTTCTGGATTATTGTTGCTATCTATATATATCATTGCAATCGCATTGTGCACTTGCGTATCTTGTGAACCCTCCTTGAGTTTCAGTTCCAGATATGGTAGAAGGAGTTTCAGTCGATTGCGCTTCACGAATTGTGTCACAAGCTCGTCAACTGGAATTGTTCCTTTGACGCTAATCAACAAATTCTTGATAACAGTCTCATCACAATCCACGTCCAATAAGGCACCGAGGACAGCCGGTGTTCGCTTCGTGTTGACCTTCTGTACATAGATCTCGATGTACTTTTGTAATTGGTTTTGATACAAGTATAGCACAAGATCGTGCACAAAGTCGAACCGATCGCATACTACAATAAGAGGAAGTTGATCGGTCAGCTTAGCTTCCTTGAGGAAGTTCTTGACCTTTTCCGGGTCATACGAATTGGATTCTCGGCATATTCGCTCAACCTCCTTCAACTGGCCGGTACGGCAAGCAGCCTGAATGTACTTGAAGTGGACTTCTGGGTCAGTCGAGAAGTTGACAACCGCTCCAAGATAGTAGTATAGACCCTCGAAACTTTTGCTGTTCTCGAAAAGATCGATCAAGAATTTAGGAGTAAGTTGTTCCGAGTAGCGAGTCGCGATCTGTACTACGATCTGAAGATTCTGGCGCATATTCTTTACTAGCATTTCCTGAATGCATTCTCTCGATTGTTCAACGGATAGTTTGCCGAAGAAATTCAGCAGCCATTCAGGATTAAGGACCTGGGTGTGCACAATGACTCTCTTGATATCACTGGTTTCTGTATAGTGTTCGAGAGCTCTCTGAAACAATTGAGCTTTCTCGCAAAGGCCTGCAATATAAGGACGATCGTAGTGCGTGAATAGCTCATTCCCAAGAATTGCATCAGCAACTTGAGGAGAATGCAACAAGTTCATTTCAATCAGTCTAGTTTGTAAACCTGCTTGTTCTGGCTTGTTCTCCTTGAGTGCATCAAGCAAGAAGGCGGTTCCTTGCTGAATCATGTTAGCATGTGCGAATATGTCCACGATCTAAGATTCAATCAGCCGAGCCGGAATTAGATAATAACCGCCTTGGATTACCCTCTCTAACTCGACCTCGATTCCATCTTCGGTAACAAGCATCTTTGCAAACTCGATACCAGCTTCAGCATTTCCGCGGATGATCTGCTGCAATATGTACATATAGTCCGGGTTGTATCCGACTTTCTTAGCGTACAGAATGATTTTATTGTACTGTCCAATATCGGCGAAGCATGCGACCACCTTTGAACTATATCAGTACTGGGACATGCAGACTGACTGGAATGGCTACCTTGCTTGGCACATTGGCTCGAAGGTAAACACTGAGCGCTAGTGTTGCGTCTTGCTGCTTCACAATGTCGCCCAGTTCTTCAGAGCATTCCAGTTTGTCCTCCTTGAGCCATTTCTCTAGTAGTTGTTTCTTGCCCTGAGCTAGAACAGGTCGCGCTAATTCCAAACTCTCCACCTTGTTTAGACTGCCACTCTCCAATAATGTGCTGAAGTATTGCAAAATAGGAGGCGCTTGTCCTTGCTGTGGAGGCAGTGCCTTGAACCGTTGCATAGTCTCCGGTGTTCGTAGTACACCACGGGGAGATTTTGCTGCCATCTTAGCTGCTTCGGGATAATTGCCTGAGGCGAACAATTGCTGGAAACGACTGACATAGATTTCATCTGCCCCTGGTAATCCATTTCTAGATGCGATTCTGAGTGCTAGTTCCGGATTGCGTTGCACATTCAAGATGTATGGCACTATGGTGGTCTCATCTACAGTAACCGAAAGAACCTATATCATTGTATTTAAGGATTCGGTGTTGCTAGAGCTATGTGATTTCACATTACCTGTCCCTTCCTGTTCACACCTATCAGTCCGCTTGTGGCTTCATGCTCAGCAGTGACAAATATAGTATCGCCGCTGATTCGGTTCATATAAATGTTGTGGCCGGTTTCGATATCGTATAGGTGGATGAAACCGTATTTGGTCACAAGA
>Ga0160429_1001819_pt1 | contig 11479 bp, 8 predicted proteins | sample SolpanmetagenomR_FD_108199 | JGI IMG/M metagenome (GOLD analysis project Ga0160429, IMG submission 108199) | Solar panel surface microbial communities from Lawrence Berkeley National Laboratory, California, USA - R | ecosystem: Engineered > Built environment > Solar panel > Unclassified ... | reverse complement strand
TCATCTCCCGAGAATCAACCCTCGAACCCTTGAGACCTTTACCGGTTTAGAGAGCTCGTAACAGTTAGAATGCGCTTAAGTTGCTCTTCGAGATGTACTTTTTAGAATTTTTATTGTGATCAAGTTAGATGATATTGTTGCTTAGATTCTACTCTAAATTCTACTCTCTGGATAGAGCTTTTGTTGTTCCGCCAAGGACAAGAATGAGCCAATCAGACACTAGATAAAGGGCTAAATCTAAGACCCGCATGTCTTCAGTATTGGGCAATCCAACACTTGGGGTTGGCGTGCGGTAAGTTCCTGCAACACTCATCTTTGAGGGCATTCAAAGTATTACAAGACCTCTTAACCGGTAAAGGTCTCAAAGGTTCAAGGGTTGATTCTCAGGGAATGAGTAATGCACAAGGGACCTTCTAAGAAGAGTAATTCCATTGAACTAGTAACTCTACTAAAGCAAGTTGAAAGTCTAGTGAGTGAGTTGAACGCATCAGAACATCAATTTCTAAGCGTTCCTATATACCAAGGAGATCTTCCCAGCTCACCTGGCTCATAGTGAGCATTGTGAGTTGTGCTCACCCAGCCCACCGTGATTAGGGTGAGTCGTACCACATGACTCTCTCGTGATACTCTTGTGTCCCAGAGTGGCTGGCTGCCATTGGGCTGTGATGTAACTGCCTGCTGTCGGGCTGTGATGTAACAAGATCATAACAACTACCGATAAAGTATTCATATAATTCCGTCCCATCTAGAATTACAGCTTGGAAACTTACAAAGGAATCGGTACACTCATTGCTTGCGCGGCTAAAGTCTCGAGATTCCAAAGTGACCGGAAACCCCTAGCGATGACTTAGTGATATCTTGGATTCGCGCCACTCCAGCGAGCGCCATTGTGCGACTCAACTCTCTCTCCAAGATGTCGATGACCGTCTTGACCCCGTGTTGGCCATCGTAACTCAAGCCCCATACGGCAGGCCTACCCACCAAGACAAAGTCCGCTCCAAGTCCAAGAGCCTTGAAGATGTCGCTCCCACGAGTGACTCCGCCATCAAAGATAATCGGGATCTTTCCGCCAACAGCTGCTGCTATCCCAGGCAGTACCTCGAGCGTGGAAGGTGCGCAATCCAACTGTCGTCCTCCATGGTTCGAAACCACTATTGCGTCGGCTCCGTGGTCCACCGCGAGTTGCGCATCCTCGGGAGTCAAGATGCCTTTAAGGATGACTTTCATGGACGAATGCTTTCGTAAGAAACCCATCGTCTTCGCCCAAGTCAACGATGGACTGTGCATCGCTCCATGCGCAGATTCCTTCACCTCCTCAGCTTCTTCTGAATTGCGAGCGTCCAGCAGTTGGCGATTTGTTGACGCCTTCTTGGGACCGTTTGGCTTTGTGTATCCCTCGACGTTCGCAAGGGTGAGATGCTGAGGCAAAACTAATGGCGTCTTGCGCTCATTGATGCGATTGCCCAGAACAGGCGTGTCTACGGTCAGAACGAGAGCCTCATATCCGGCAGCTTGTTACAGTTGTCAGTGTTCATCAATTGCTTCCACATAGATTTGGCTCGTACATTCTGCTCTCTTGATCATAGAGATCGACTTATCAAGGTCCGCCGTAAGGTAGATTTGAAACCAGAATGGCGGAGATTTGGCCTCAGGCACGTTGACGGTAATGACATCTTCCAAAGTCGTGGTTGACTGGGATGACAGAGTCATGTTCACCTTGCAATCGCAGCATGCCCTTGCCATATCCATCTCTCCCTCTCCCCCGGCTAGCTTGTGCATAGCGCTTGGAGCGACTCCGAAGGGTAGAGATGATGTCCAGTCAAACACTCTAGTGCTAGTATCGACGTTCGACACGTCTCTCAGCACACGAGGAAGGATGAAGACGCTGCACGACATGAACTTGAGCCTTTTCATTGTTGAAGAAACTTACCGGTCATAGGCCTCAACGTTGCGACGTAAAGCGTTCTGATCATCAGCTCCACACGCATAGTACTCATACACTTGCTTCGACAGCTTTTCTCTCGCAGCCTGCTCAATCTCACGTACTGTAATTGGACTGTTGTCGGCCATTGTTGGCGGCGTCGTGCGTTTTTCGTTTTGCAAGGTATTTCAACAGAGGAACAGACCTGACATGTATCCTTCCCTGGTTGAAGAAGCTCAATAGTCGAAGTTACTGATGTCGTGCTTGTCAGTCATTGCTTCACTGACTTCGCCTAATCGCGATAACGGACTCTTTGCTTTTTCGCTGTCACTCTAATTTCCGCAAGCCTGATGTCAGTTAGCGCTATGATGGCGGAACGCCCCTCAGCGCACCTTGATACCAGAGCAAAGGCTAGAGTAAGACTCATATTAAGATCTTTGTATGCCGATAGAAACAGACCCTGAATATTTAGACCCTCCTCTCTGTTAGCACTCTCTCAAGCATGGAAATGCAATGTAGACGGCGTAGCAATGCGTCAAATGTCCGGGGGGTGGCAAACCATTACTGTAAGGTATGTTGATAGATTGGTCTAGCTTCTTTGCTTCATATGCCGACTAAACAATATCCGCGATAGTATGCGCCATCCGGTCCTGAAGCGTTATGAGCAGAGCAGCCTGTGCAGGCCTTCGCTCCGAGCTAACAGACTTGACCTCACACGGTTACTTGTCTACTTCACCCGACTCCCGTTTAGTAGATGGTTCCTCGACACCGTGCTATCACATATAGCCTTTTCGCAGCAGCCATGGCAGGACCGCCAGGTTCTATAGAAGCCTTTGCACTGTGCCGCTGGACGGTGTGAGCCAGCGACCGCTTGATATGATCATCATAGTATGGCCCTCTTTAACACAGCCTTCGAGGCTGGGAAAATGTCGGTGGCGCCTTATGGGGCTCTCATTGAGTGCTGCTAGGAAGATATGGTGGTGACAAAGTCAGTCGAGCGCGAAGGTCACTTCCTGCCGCTAATCGCATCGTAGACCCGACTCCTCGATGCACATGCACGGCTTCGAGACCCAGGAATCCCTCGCAGTATCCCTTGGCTTTCAATCGGCATCAATAAGCTGTGGAGCCTGTTCAGACCCAGAAGACCTCTTGCGATCGCAGCGACACCAGATGGCTTGCAGCGGCGTCTGAAACCTTTCTCGATAAGATACAGGGTATGACGGAGAGCAGGGAATGTGTAGCTAGTGTTCGCTTCATTTGATCTACTGAACCCCTGCCAATGACAGCGACGGGCAAGTGGCGAAATACTATGAGCATCTCAAGAAACCTTGGTTCTGACTCTACTCGGCAATGACTCTTGCTTTCAACTTGAAATGGCTCATCACTTCGAGCTCGTCCTCCGTAATTGTGACCTCATAGATCTGAGCATCTGGTATTAAGCCTTTCAAGTGGAGCTCAATCCATCCACCCGGTGCAATCTCGATACCGTTGAGTGGCCGAGCGGCGTTTGTGATCTGCAGGCGCCACATCTGTTTATGATTTTGATTGATCATTTTGAGCTCTAGGGTGGAGGATGAATCCGACTGTGCAATGGAAGCAGTGCCGTAGGATTTGAAAACTGCTGCCCATGTATTCATGAGGGAATTGTTTGCGATGACGGCCACGACTTCTTTGAGCTTGTTATCAGTGCTGGGTTCTGGCGAGACTGCAATGTGATTGAACTTGTCTTTCGGAGTGGCTGTCGCAGTATCAGCAACGCCGTTGTTCTTCGTCCCGGGCTGTACGGAAGTATCCTTGGCAGGTACAGGAGTGGCGTTGTTGGTGCCTGGTGTCTGATCTTTCGCTTCCTCCTTGATTGCTAGATCCTTCCGCTCCTTCTTCTGGGCGTCTTCCCCAGCCTTCTTCAGGCCCTCCTCTTCGGCCTGCTTCTTAGCTTCCTCTTCGGTCTTCTTCTTAGCCTCCCCTTCGGCCTTCTTCTTAGCTTCCTCCTCTGCCTTTCTCTTGGCTTCCACCTCTGCCTTCTTTTTGGCTTCTTCTTCCGCCTTCTTTTGGGCTTCCTCCTCCGCTTGTCGCTCGGCCGCCTGCCCCACGTTGTACCAAAGGTCATGCGCGAACAGCACATTGGAATATTTTCCACTCTCCGTCTCCTTGGAATTGAACTCCAAATAGATCCCCGTGAACTTGGCGGGCTTGTCTCCGTTGTTCACGCCACGGAAGATGATCGTATTGGACTCGTAGGCGACCGCATGGACTGATTTTGGCCAGGTGAGTAGTGGTTTCGGGTCACATGACACTGGATCTGGGCGCGTGACAGGCAGAGGTCTGAGGTTGTCGTCAATCTTCTTCTCGAGTCGGGGGAGGATGATCTTGGCTTGAGGCTCGAGTCTATGGGTGAGTAGGATTTAGTCCTCTGGGTGATCTGTAGTGGCGAGAGCCACAGAAGCATGGGTTTTTGAGCTGTTATGCCGCAAGGGTACTGACTTTTGATAATCGACCTGAACGACTAGATCTCCGCCCTGCGAGAAAAATGGATTCTTGAAATCGAATACACCCGTGCCAGGGAATATGAATTTGCCAAAAGACTGGCTGTCGCGCATGATGTTGGTCCGGACGATGGGAAAAATTCTCTTGAACGCGTCTCTCATGGAGTCCTCGAACGTGCTCTCGAAATACGGGGCGGTGAAATTGTGCTCGTCCTTGTTAATCTTGACAATCACGTCGGGAACGTCGTTGTCACCAGTTCGAGGTGAGCCTGCGCTGCCAGTGTCGAGAAGAAGTTGAAGATATCCAGCGCCGTGATCGTCGGGCCGCACCTCGATACGGAGCCGCGCCGTCCAGCGAATCTCTACCGTGTTACTGCGAGGAAGGAGAATTGTTAGTGAATGTCTCTTTCTTTCTCTTACACGTTGACAGACAAAGGTTTACCGGATATAAGCCCAGTACGGACCCTCAAATCGCTTGCGTTCAGGCCCCTGCTGCGCCAGGATAGATTCGTTACTGAACGATCGACCCCTGAGTACCAACTCGGTGGAGCCGGGCTCCCAGGTAAGATCAACACTCATCTCGTCTATGCGTAGTCCAGTCAGTCGTTGACCCAATCAAAGAACGACGTACGCCGCCGTGCCACTGTCAAGAGTTGCAAGCATCAAACAAAGACTTACCTCGACATTTGACCTGACAAGCAAGCGAAGTCTCATCGCCTTCCTGGGATGTCATAGTCGCCGGCCAATCCCTGGTCTTCTCATAACGGTACGCATAAGTCGTGTCCAGATCACCACCACTGGCGCCCCTTGACTCTTTGCGTTTGAACTCATAGATGGGATCGGCGCTGTCAGGATGTTCCGGGTCCCCGGCCAAATTCCAGCCGTACTGGAACCCTGGCTGGCCGATATCTGACATCCAAGCTCTGGACTCTTTATGGTTAAGCTCGATGGCTTTGTTGAGCGGTTGAATGAGCGGCAAGATGAACTTTTCGAGAAACATGTTACGAGAGACGACGAGGGTGCCGTCCACTATGTTGCTGAGGCCGCGGTCTTGATACGCCAACGTGGTGAAATTGCCCTGGTGAAGGAGACTGTAACTTTGCGGACGCGAGTGGAACTCAAGACATTCGCAATACAGTAGACAATTGCGGTCACCATACTTTCCAAAACCTTCCTCCCCATTGGGACATCCGTCGAATTTGCTTCGGTAGTTGTAACATTGGTGGATCATGTCCGTAGTGGCTTCGGTAGGTTGTCAGCTAAAGCAAAGGAAAGCCGAGAGCAAAATGACTGATATCACTCACCAAATGTTGGCTTTGAGCCCTTGAAAGCTGTATCAGTAAGCACACGAACGGACATGTTTACATGCATTTCTCTTCGCGTACTCACTGGCAGGTAAGCTCAAGTTCAGACCAATCAAGTTGCGACCTTTTTTGTTCTGAGCGCTGAGCCATGTCTTCAGGAAACCATCTAGAAGAATGGCAGCACTCGAGTTCGCGTCCGCCCAGTCCCAGAATTTCTGAGCTCCGGCCCATGAATGAGACCGGTCAAATTCGCTGGTAGATGCAGCTGAAATGGGAAAAGAAGTGGTGTCAGTATCAATGCAAGAGAAGCGGCAGCAAGAGTCAAAGCCAAGAAGCACGGATGACCGAATCGAATGGCATTACACTCACTGGTCAAATCGAGATACAAACGCTCCACAGACCAATCGCCGAGGTTGACCATCTTCGCAACTGCATCGGCGTGCTGTTGAGCATTGAGAGCAATCTCAGCGGGAGACGGTTTGGTTGAGGGATCCAAAAACTCGCCTCGAGATGAGATGGTGACCTTTATGGCAATATTCCAGCCTTTGAGATCGTCGACAAGATAGTAGCCCTGGCTATCTGCCAAGATACCACTGGCGAATCTACGGAGGCAGGTGAGTATACATTCCGATTGATATCGCTGTACAGACGTGGCAAGAAACAGTTGACGGGTAGAATAGAAGAGTATCGGACTAACCTGATGTCGAAGTAGACATGATTCAAGCCTCCACCAGCGGCCATCTCGTTGGGGATCAAGATCCGTGGGGCTAGAAGTTCAGCATCGAGAGACCCGATATCGTCAATGGAAGTGTACATGTTTGCCATCTCAGGATGTTGTGCGAACATTGTGTCGAATTGCTTGTTGATGATATCCTGGGACAGTGCAAGGATCTGGTCCCATTGGCCATTCGACGTGCGAGTTTGGAGGTATTTGCGGGAATCTCGGTCGGAGACCTCATCGAGATTGACCATCTTGCAAGTGGATGGACAATGTCAAGCCAGAGCAATGGAGGATGAAGTGGTATAGTGGAAGAACTCAGAAGCGAGGTCGAGTGTATCCTGTACATGCAGGCATATGACGAAGAATGAGAGTGAAAAATGGCTTCTAGATATACTCACGTAGCCAGATTTGATAGCCCTGTTATGTCCTACGACCACTCACACGTTCGCTCACAAGGCTTTCTTGGTCCAGGGCAGAACCCAGTCCATTGCTTGTTCTCACATGCATTCATAGAGCACTGCAAGTCCGGCTGGCTTGCAGTTTGGATAGCAAGGAGACCAGCCTGCGTAGCCTCGATTAGATCTGAACAGCTGAAATGGGCTTACAGCGAGCTTATCTCTAGGCCTATGCCTAGTAAGTCTCCTGATCAAGTCTCTCGTCTGCAATAGCGGGCCGAACTATTGAGCTGCTCGTCGTGCATCGCCGCGAGCCTTTTTCTGACACGCGGGGTTCGATGGTTGCAGAAAAGGGTGTGATTCGATTACTTGAAGCCATCGTGGACGTCGTTGCAACCTTCCAGAGCCTCATCAGGACGAGATGAGGGATAGCGTTAGGACGGCGTGTACATGCAGGGTTCAGGCTTAGCTGAATGGAGGTAGCTCCCACGCTTACTCTTAGCTCAGCTTTCTGCACGTTCTCCAAGCTAAGGTAGGGCTCTTAGTTTTGGCTGCCTTAGTGTATGTCCTTGGCACGTTGCTAGATATGCAGCCTGGTTGGCCTCATTCAGTTGGTGTATCGCAACTATGGACATCCAGGGTGGGCTCATATCTCTCGGCTACTCCGGCCATCGTTTCATCCGGACTGATCCTCGTACCTCTTGGTCGCTACCTTGCCCTGCCAACTCCTTTCCCTTCCACATCGCCCTCCCGCTCATCCAGTCTTGGTCGGAGAGACCGACTTCGCCCTGTTCAGCTGTGAACTGCTCATCGCCGTTTCCTTCCACCTCCTAGCGTCATTGTATGCATCATGGGAAGATGGCGAGGATGTTGCCTCTCTCGCCTCCAGCGCCCGCAATCGCTCCATTCTGCTCTTTACTTCCAGAGTATGATCCACCGCCATCGTGAGCGCACCGACTGCAGCACCAAGACCGTCTTTGCGCTTGACGGACATGCCGATAGCAACTAGATCCATCGCGCTGTGCGTCGCGTCTTCGTCTTTGCCTTTGGATTCGCCGCGCCAGACTGAGGTCACTGCGTACTGCGTGTACATGCTGGCGGCCTCCAACGGGCCAGAGGGCAATCTGAATGTTCTGTTCAATTTCGTCAACCCTTGATCTGCCATTGTTGTGACGGCGAGAATTGCGCTGTCCTTCGCCAGAGATCTTGCATTTTCGGCAGTACGATTGTAGTCGTGGCTCGCTAGGCCTTTGAGCGTTCTGGCAGAAGTGTCAAGCACTGTCTTGGTGGTAACTCCGCCGTTTGTATGCCTCCGATCCACAACTCCCGCCACGAGCGAGCCTATGGTTTGTACCAACGGTTTGTTTGACAGCATAGTCGTAGAGCGAAGTGTGTTGCCTAGCAAGCTTTGCGGCCTCCCTGTAGCTCCGTTGCTGGAAGGGCTCACAGGGGTAGATGGCGTCCCATGCAACGCAGAAGGTCTCGTTGGTGGCGGACCCCGCTCGTTCCGGACAGGTTGCTGTGCGTGTGACGACGACTCTGAGTCTCCAAAGTGGACACCAATGCCAATCGATCCCGGAGTAGACTGAATGCCCCAATTCGTTCCTCCTGGATCGTGAAGATTCACAGGATCACACGAAGCATAGTCGTATCCATTAAGGCTGCCTGAGGCGAACAGAGGATCGCTTGACATCCAAAGACCGAGCCACGGTGCATAATACCGCTGGCCACAGAGGCATAAACCAGTCTCAATGTCCCGTTCATAGCTGGCCCAACGGTACTTGCGAGGCGCCTCTACCTTTGAAGGTGAGGTCGAGAATGTGATGACGCCGAATGGTGAATGCTCTTCGTAAGAGATGACCCGACACTGCTCGTCTACTTCCAGATTCTGATCAAGTTGGTAACGAATCAATGATGTTGCCACTTGATCTAACGCAGATGCCTCGTGCTTCGTCTCAATCGTTGCAATATGCGTGTTTCCGTATATTTCCGCTGAGATCCTCCGCGATTCAAGAGTCAGTCCATCACCTGCGAATGTACTGCAGATGTCAACGTTTGGAAGATATACCACATCCCTCAACCTGTTTCTTGTGCCAGCTCGTTCGACCACTTTGCGCACACGGGACCCGCTGTAGTCGTAGACATACCACGTCATCTCCGGCGCTGAAGTGTTGGATCGTTGTGTGCTAGAAGCCCGCAGTTGCTCCAGGGGACTCCACTGCAACGTAGGAAATCCCGTCATGTTCGTTATGCACCCTAGTTCCCCGGTCGCTCCAGCATACGCGTACCTATCTTCGATGCTTCCGGTGGTGGTCCTCGACAGCCTGTTGCTATTCTTCAATGGTTCAATACAGCTCGTCTCCTCGCGGAAGTAATTTCGTGTCCATCCGGAGACACTCGCGTCGTCCACAGCCTGATGTCTAAGACTGACGAGATTGTTGGCGGCGTCGTAACGATACGTCTCCCTGTATCTACACATCTGGCCATTAGATCCAGACAACGAAGCTTTATTGACGGTCATCGGACCGCTCGGAATCATTTGACGTCCGCCGCCCGTACTCGGATCAAGTAGCTCTCGAGCCGTGTGCGTCAAGAGCCTGCCAATGGAATCGTAGGTGGATTCCTGCGACGCACTTATACGATTGTTACGAAAGTACGTGTCGACCGCGGCCTTGTCGACTGCTCCGATCTGACGCTGCATGCAGTCGTACTCGAAGTGCTTGTTCTCCATAATAGTGAACGAGCGGCCAGTGTTGTCAGGTCTTAAGATCTTCCTGTTGAGTAACTTGCCCGTAAGTGCACTATGACCGAACTCGACAATTGATCCATTGCCGTATACGAGTCTCTCAGGCCGACCTTCACTGTCGTAGGAGCTGTCGCTGAGGTATACTTCTAATGCACCCTCTTGGTTTCGAAAGTCAATCTGACGCACATGACCTCCGAGATCGTATGTCCGTCTGGTCGTTTGGCCAACGGCATCAGTGGACGTTATCACCCGTCCCAAATTGTCGAAGGTGTTGCTAGTGATGTGCTTGTCAGCTTCCAGTATGAGAGACCTACTCCAATCTAACACTGTCTTGTATTCCGAAGCGTATTGTTTGGTCACTTGGATTGCTCCTCCACGCAGATCATATGCATCGAAGGTTTGGACCCCAGATTGATCTTGACACTGATAGATTTGTCCTTTTTGGTTGCGAGATTGACTGTCCGGCAAAAAATCACCGTATGTCCTTCGTTCGAAGAGTCTCTCGTGCGTAGAGCCTTCATCCGTAACGACGAAAGTATCAACCAGACGCCGAAGTTTGTCGCGTACGTAACGAAGTGACGCGGCAGAGCCTTTATATTCCCGAAGAGGAGCGCCGTGGCAATCGTATACTTGCCATCGAGAGCCAAAGTCCATGCCTTGCTTGCGCAATATTCTACCCTTCAGATCAAAGATGTTGCGTTCTACCAGTCGGTCTGCGGCGTCATATGTCTCGATCTCAGCGCCGAACAGACCGAAGATCTTCCGCCTGGAAAGCACTTCTGTTCCATTCGTGATGTTAGACACGATACATCGACCTTGTGCTTCAACATCCATAGACTCTGGCGTGTTTGAGTAAATCTTTGCTTGATCGTGTGCCCTGACTGATAGCCCGAAGTCTTGATTGGCAACGATCGGCCATACTTGCGGCGAGGCGTTAGCGAACAAACGCTGGAAATACCGTCCCACGTGCTCATCATTCATGGGATCGCCCATTCCGTAGGTGTCTCCTGCATCCCAGTACCTGATTGTCCAGATACCAGGTGCCGTCTTAGTCCAAGTTTGGTCCGCATTGTATGTTGCAACTTCTTGATTCAAGATGTTGTACATGGAATACCTCGCTGGCGAAGTTACATCTGCAGAAGCTAGAAAGTCGCAGACTGTGGATTTGAACGGTTTATGGGATCGGATTACTTGGCCCGCCGAGTTCTGTAGCGATGCCGGACTGACACGCCACGATATGAGTGGAGTCGAGCGTGATCCGCGCGTAAGTAAGTTGCTCGATTGAAGAGGCGCAGCAGCGGCATCGAGATAGGTCACTGTAACGGCTAGATCTTCGAAATCGCTCGATTCTGTTCTAATTGCGACGATCTCTACAACCGTGACCGGCTTATGTTTGGATGCGCCAGACTTTTGACCTGATACAATCGCTACGTCTGTGAGGTGTACACGGTCCATACGGCCAAGCAGGGCTTCTGCCAACTTATAACTGGCTGGATCGCAGAGAAAACCCTCCACGGCGTTCTTAGCGAATACCGAGAACATCTGTAGTGGCTCACAGTCGGCGACGGCCTTGTCCAACCGGAGTTCGGCACTCCGCGAGCCGAGACAGTCATAGGAGTATCGGTCACAGTTACCGTTCTCGTCGACAACGCTCACCGGTTGCAGATGGACGTATTGGTACTTTGTCAAGGTTACGTTGCCAATGGCGCTGGTTTGTCTGACTGGCAGTAAGAACATAGGGTCGTATTCCGTAGAAATTGCATTGCCGAATGGATCGACAGTCAACCTTGGAGTAAAGAACGTTGCGCGTGCAGCCGCGAGCTCATTCATCTTGTCATGGCTAAAATATCGTTTTGAAGACGCAATCCACCAATCTCCGTCTTTATTCAGGTCAACATACCCACCTTCG
>Ga0160429_1001818_pt1 | contig 11479 bp, 12 predicted proteins | sample SolpanmetagenomR_FD_108199 | JGI IMG/M metagenome (GOLD analysis project Ga0160429, IMG submission 108199) | Solar panel surface microbial communities from Lawrence Berkeley National Laboratory, California, USA - R | ecosystem: Engineered > Built environment > Solar panel > Unclassified ... | reverse complement strand
GTGGATCTGCTGATCGGCTGGCTGTGTTCCGTCGCCGGCCAGCTCGGGGCACGTCCAATCAGCTGGGAAGCCGGCCGTACTCTTCGTTTCACACCGATGTTCGGGATGCCTGATCTGTCTTGGGAGCCTTGGCCCTGCCCATAAGGTGGCAGAACGATGTAACGATTCTGTGAATAAACGTCTGGTGAATGACCAGCCAGTTTTTGTGCTGCGCAAAGTGAAACGGGCTGCCTATCCTTTTTCCGTGTGTTTCAGACTGCTCTCCGACTCAGCCTTGAGCAGCATGCTGACCGTGCTCCGCGCGAGACATGTTCCTCGGAGTCTGGTTCGGAAGGTACGAGGCAAACGCGCCTTGAACGCCTGCTGGCCTGGCTGACGGGTTCAGAGGAGTACGGATCAACACACGCTTCCCCACTGTGACTTACGCGGTTCGGGGCAGGAGCAAGGCAGCGCTCAATCCTCCTCCTTGCCGGTTCACCAGCTCCAGATGACCGCCGTGCGACTCCAGGACCGTCTGCACCAGGGCCAGACCCAGGCCCGCACCGCCCAGGCCCTGGGTCTCTGCCCCCCGCTGAAATGGCTGGGTCAGCCGCGGCACCTCTCCTGCCGGAATTCCTGGGCCCGCGTCCTGCACCTGGAGGCGTGCGTACGTGCCGTTAACCTCACAGGAGACGTCAACGGACGTCCCCGGTGGACTGTATTTGATGGCGTTCTGAATCAGGTTTCCGGCCGCCAGCACCAGCGCGTTGAAATCACCGGCCGTGGCAGCGTCTCCCAAGGAAGCTCGGAGGTGAATGTGTTTCTCCTGAGCTTCCCTGGCGTGGACTTCGGTGGCCATCAGCACCACGTCTGCCAGATTTACAGGTCTTGGTTCGGCGGGGCGGGTGGCCTGCGCCAGCGTCATCAGGCGGCCCATCAGGGCGCTCATGTCGTCGCTGACGTCTCGCACCTGTCCCAGTGTCTCCTGGTACTGCGCCGGACTGCGTTCCTGCTCCAGAGCGAGGCTGGCCGCGGCACGGATCACGCTGACCGGGGTGCGCAGTTCGTGGGCGCTGGCGTGCGCGAAGAGCCGCTCACGGGTGAGTTGCGCGTCCAGTCTGCTGAGCATGTCATTGATGGTCCGGGTCAACCGGGCCAGTTCATCTCCACCTGGAGCCTGCGGAACCCGCTCTCCAGGATGTCCACCGCGGGCGATGCGTGCGGCCAGATCACTGACCTGATCGACCGGTCTCAGAACCCGGTTCGCGAGGACATAGCCGAGCCCCAGGGCGAGGAGCAGCATCAGCGGCAGGCCGGTCAGCTCCAATCGCAGAATTCGCCACAGCGCCGCCCTGACCGGCTGATCCGACTGGCTGGTCTGCAACCAGCCTTCCGGAGTTTTCATCATGAAGCCGCGCTCCGCCCCGATCTGAAAGGTTCCTGCGCTTGAAACGAACCCCGTGCGGGAAGGTCCCCAGCCCCGGGTATGCCCCTGGGCATCATATTCCGTCATCCGGATCGGTTGCTGGCGTTTGATGTCGTCGAGGACCGCCGTTTCATTCGGCGGCAGCTTGAAGTCCGTCCGCGCCTCCTGCTGTGCGTGTTGCTGCGCTTCGGTCCGCAGGGCGTCGTCCAGGCCGGCGTAGAGCGTCGTCCGCAGCGCGACGTAGCTCAGGGAACCGGCAATCAGCAAGGTAAGTCCCAGCAGGGCCGCATACGTCAAGGTGAGACGCCAGCGGAAGGTCATCTGCTCACCTCGCCCAGACGGTATCCGTGCCCGCGTACCGTGAGAATCACGCCCTCACCGAGCTTCCGGCGCAGGTTGCCGACATACACGTCCACCACCCGGCTTTCCACGTCCGGCTGCCCTGACCAGACGCGGGCGATCAGGTCCTCGCGCGAGTAGGCGCGCTCGGGGAGGAGCGCGAAGCTTTCCAGCAGCTCGAATTCTTTGGGTGTGAGCGGTACCCCTTCGCCGACAGCGTCGGTCACCTGGCGCTTCAGGAGGTGCAGCTTGAAACCGCTCGGCAGGGCGACGGCGTTGCTGGCCTGGCCGACCGACCGGCGGACCAGGGCCGACAGGCGGGCGCGCAACTCACGGAAATCAAACGGCTTGCTGAGGTAATCGTCCCCGCCGACATCCAGTCCCGTCAGCCGGGATTCCACGTCGGCGCGCGCGGTCAGAAACAGGATTGGGGTACTGTTGCCGTCCTCCCGGAGGCGCTGGGCCACCTGAAAGCCGGCATCTTTGCCGTTTTGCAGCATCACGTCGAGAATCAGCGCGTCGAAGCTGGTGGAGGACGCCAGGTTGAGGCCTTCCATGGCCGTGGCCGCCTGTTCGACGTGGTGACCGGATTCCTGCAGGCCGGCGGTAATCAGGGCGCGCAGGCGAGGGTCGTCTTCCAGCAGGAGCAGGTGCATTCCCGCAGTCTAAGAACCCAGTGTAAGAGAATGAACAACGTCCGAGAAGGAGACTCAAATCCGCGTCACCGGACTTCCGGTGATGGTAAATGGTTGCATCCCACTCCACACCGACTATAAAACCCTGGCTGGTTCAGGACGGACTGGAACCACAGGTCACTGTCCTTCCTGAACCAGCCAGGGTTGCCAGAACCTCACCTTGCAAGGTTCTGGCACGTTCTGAGTTCACGCAGCCCATCAACTCACACCTCGACATAAATGTTCTCGAGAAGTCCCGATACCGCTGAAAACAGGAACGTCCTTGGATGTCAGGTGCAGCACCACTGGGCGTTGCTCTCCTTATCCCATGAACGAAGATTCGACAAATCGTTCAGGGACAGCACAGGCAGCCTGGCCTTCTAAAACGAGCCTCGCGCGTCTCACTGTGTCTCAACCTTACCCACCGGGAGCAGAGCAATGATGTCTTCCACGCTGCCGGTCTCACCCAACAGCGGGAAGACATGCTGGACCGTAAAAGCATGGGCTTCCGGTGTGCGGTCCAACATGGCGTCGGTCGCCAGTGTCACATGGAAGCCCGCGTCGGCCCCCTGCCGGGCTGTGGACTCGACGCCCAGACTGGTGGCTACGCCGCAGATCACCACTTGGGTGACCCCTTGCAGCTTCATGGTCGCTTCCAGATTTGTTCCTGTGAATGCGCCCCAGGCGCGTTTGATGACGTGTTGATCCTGTGGCTGCCGGTTGAGTTGCGGCAGGAGATCGGTCCAACCCTCGGTGCGGGAACCGCCCTGGGGATTCACATCGCTTCTGCCCGGCGGTGTTCCCCGGACCTCCACCAGCACCACCGGTAGGGCCTGTGCGCGAAAAGCGTCCGCGAGCGTCGCCGCGCGTTCGACGACGTCATGTATCGCCTGGGAAGGGTTCCCCGCAAGCAAAGCCTGCTGTAAGTCGATCACGAGAAGAGCGGTGTGTGGATCAAGGGTGGTGACGGCCATAGATTCTCCAGGTGGACTGAATGAGGGAAGTTTGCGCTGAACAATCCGACTCTGAGGAGGAGTGGAGGGATGCCGACTGTAGCGCAGGCGGGCAAAAACAAGCCAGAACCTTCCGATGAATGGCGGCCTCGCCGTATCAGGCCGGCTCGGTTCTGGATAACAGGATACGGAGCATCCTCTTCAGGTTCGCGGTCGCGCTGAGGCTGTTGGTGTCGGCGTGAAGGTAGGCCCGCCGCTCAAGCAATGGACATCGCCGGGCGTCGTCAGAGTTGCTGCCCTCTCTTTCAGGCATCCCTGCTGCTCTTCTCTCTCACCGGTTCTTCCTGCTACCGGACGGGTTCCGTCGTCCCGGCGCTCGGGCGACCGGAGACTGTTCGGCCGGGTGTTCCTGCTCCGGTCATGGCCAACACGGCGAGAAAAGAAAGGGCAGCCAGGCCACTGAGACTCAACGGGGCGAGTACTGGCGTGTTCGATTCGAACGGCCTGGTCTGACCGTCCCGGCCTTTGGGTGCCGTTCCAGCTGCAACCTGCTGTGCATACCTCGCCGCGTCCTCGCTCCGGTTCTCGTGATGTTCGTAGAGGCCGATCAGACCCGTCAGGGTCAACAGGCCAAGCAGGACCAGGACTGTGCGCCTCACAGCGTTCGCTCGCACGAAGCCGAGCAGCGCGAGGACCAGACCCAGGATGGTCGAGACCAGGCCGATGATCTGGGTACCTCTCCGGTAGTGCTCATAGCCGATCAACTCGGCCAGCAGGAAGGCAAAGCCTAGGGCACAGCCAACCAGAACAATTTCCGGGAAGCGGGTTCGAACGGTCAGAGCGATGGGGGCAGTCGTCATGGTCAACCTCTTGCATGGGGAAAGAACCGCGGTGGAGGTCGGAAGATGAGTGAGCTGCCTTCGGCTCGTTTCCAGGATGTCTGGAAAGCGTTCGGCCGGGTAAACGGGCTCAGATCACTCCGGAGTCGGGCGTTCACGAAAGACAGGGGCTAGAGACGGACTGCACCGGACATCGTCAGTCTGCTGAACAGGAATGAAGATTTAACGAAGGTCGGATGGAAGACGACGATTGACACCCTGCTCACCTCACAGATTGCACGTCGAAGGCTGCCGATCAGGATCACAGACAAGGCTGTCGCTGCTGGCTTTCAGGCCAGCAGCGACAGGGCACCTCTTCAACACGGAACCGCCACTTTGGTCAGCGGCTGGGGGGCGTCGCTCCACCGGTCTGCGTCCGGTTCGTCTGCTCCGGTCCACCGGGTCCTCTCATTCCGAAGCCGGGATGGGCGAGGTCGATGGTCCGGCTACCACCCTGGGCGTCACGGATGACCGCAAAGGTCGCTCCTTTCGGTGCCTGATCGACGATCGGATTCGGCCGGGACGCGCGCTGGCTGCCAGCCGCGCCCGGAGCCGGCCGGGTCTGCGCCTGACCCGGTGTTCCAGCCGACCTACCCTGCCCCTGTGCACGCTGAGGCCGGGTCAGCGTGACCGTGCGGATGAGCTTACCGCCCTTCTGGGGGTCACCAGCGTAGTAACTGACCTTCAAGGTGGTGTCCTGAGCCTGCTGCGCGCCCTGCGCGGGTCGGGCATTCTGAGCTGTCAGGGTCGGTGCGGGTTGGGTGTTCTGCCCGGAGCTGGCGGCGAGGGTAGGCAGCGCGACGGCGCCGAGGGCGGTCAGGGCCAGCAGCATCCGGGCCGGGGCGCGGAGCAAGGACGTACGGTTCTTCGGGTTCATAGGACCTCCTGGTCGTGAGGGGAAGGGGTTCCCCTGAAGATCACTCTGAGACGTGTCTACGAAGATCTGGCTGAGGAGCAGCGCAGATTCCATGTCCAGCGGCCGAGGACGCGGTGAAGCGCTGGCGGGCGACCGCTGGAAGAAACATGGCGAGGCACAGATGACCAGGAGTGCGACCGCCTCGCCCCGTCCTGTGGTGTCTTCCCAGAGCCGAAGCGGAGAGGCTGAGGCATCCACGCTGTTCAGCCCCCGTTCTCCGGGTCTGCGGCCTGGGTTCGTCGTTTCTTCGTGGGTCCTGGGGGCGCGCTTCGGAAACCGTTCCCACACTGAAAGCGAACAGGGCAGCCGGACCACAGCTGAAGAGGCCGCACGTGACGCCTTCCCTTCCAAGGAGCACACCGATGAAACGCATCCACATCCCACAGGTCAACGTCCGGTACTGGCTGGCGATCACCTTCGCCAGCCTCTTCGGCACCAACCTCGGCGACTTCTACGCCCACGCCAGCGGCCTGGGCACCGGAGCGGGCCTGGTCGTGCTCGCAGTGGTCGTCGCGCTGATTTTCCTCCTCGAGCGCCGCGACTCCAGGCCGCACGAGGTGTACTACTGGCTGGCCATCCTGGTGATCCGCACCGGGGCCACGAATATCGCCGACTTCCTGAACTTCCGCGCTGGCCTGCCCGCGCCGGTGGTCGGTTGGGGTCTGACCTTCCTGCTGGCTGCCCTCGCGACCGTGATGGCCATCCTCGCCCGGCGCGCTCCCAAGGCAGGTCTCAAGCAGTTGCCGAAGGTCGGCGCGCTGTACTGGGCCGCGATGCTCACCGCCGGGGTGCTGGGCACCGTGATCGGCGACGACGCCTCGCATGTCTTCGGTCAGGGGTTGACGGCCATCGGTCTGGGCCTGCTGCTGGGCGTGACGTTGCCGCTGACCCAGTGGGGACTGGTATCGATCTTCGCCTACTGGGCGACAGTGGGTGTGGCCCGGACCGCTGGAACCGCCATGGGCGACTGGCTGGCCGAGCGTCAGGGGTTGAACCTGGGCCTGCCAGTGTCCATGCTGATCACCGGGGGCGTGTTCGTGCTGATCCTGCTGCTGTGGCGAACCCGGCCACCGATCGGTCTCAGCGCAGCTGCAGTCAGCGATTGAGCATTTCACAGGAATGTGGGGTTATCAGACCCCACCTTTTTCCATGAACCATGAGTTCTGCACTCAGAAAATTGTCCTTCTCTGTGCCGGTATGGAAGCAATCGGTGCCTTTCCTGCCAGCCGGCGGTCATGGCCCCCTGACAGTCTTCGGAACGAAAGCTTCGCCTGAGAAGAACGCGGATGGGGTCTTCGATGGACGTGCACCAGAGCTGCGACAGCGGTGAACGCCCCCGGGCGACACTGCTTTCAGGAAACGAAGTGCCGAAGGCGTCGAGCATCCGTTCAGACGACCCACGGCTCAACCCGGAGGCGAACATGACCACCACTCACCCCCCCACCGAAGCCGCTCGACGACCGAAACGCAGTCCAGGACGGTTTCAGCCGGTCCGCGCCACCTTGCTGCTCCTGCTGCTCAGCACCGGGATGTTCGGCTATACCGCCACCCAGGCACTGACCCAGAAGCCGGGAGCCGGCCACCACGGCAGAGTTCAGGCGTCCGTCACTCCGTCCGCCGTTCTAGCCAGCTCTCCTGAGGCAGCCGGGAGCGGGTCATGACGCAGATGACCGCCCCTGGTGCGGTTAAAGCGCCCCGCACTTCTCCGTTGAACATGCTGCTCACCGCTGTCCTGCTGGGTGCGGTGCTGCTGGCCTGGATCCTCTCCTGGCGGGGCACCCTCTCGGAAGCGTGGCCTCATCTGCTGCTGAGCCAGGCGGGCACTTTCTCCTACTGCCTGCTGGCGCTGTCCGCCACCCTCGGCCCGTTGATCGGCACCCGCTTTCTCCCGCAGTGGCTGACGGCCGGCATCAAGACCGGCTGGCACGGAGTGATTTCCGGCTTCGCCTTGATCGTCGGGATGATCCACGGCCTCTTCGCCACGCTCGGTCACGACGCCCTGAGCGTGGCGCAGGTAGTGGTCCCCGGACTCGATACGCTGACCAATGCCCTGGGTACCCTGGCCCTGTGGGGCATGCTGCTCGTCTACGTGACCTGGACCCTGAGGGGCCGGATCGGGATCAAGGCGGCGCGGGTGCTGCACCTGCTGGCCTATCCGACCTTCGTGGCGGCGACCCTGCACGGCGTCCGGTCGGGACACGGCGGAATCGATCCGACCTACGTGCTGGGCAGTGTGGCGGTCGGCGGCGCGCTGGTGGTCCGCCTGGTCACACTGGCACGGGCACGACGCTGAGCAGAAGCAGGCCCTGCACAGACAGACCCCGGACCGGACCGCGAGAGGGTTAGCCACCTCTCGCGGTCCAGGTCGTCCTGGCGGGAGCCTTCAGCGCGTTACAGCCTCAATCGACCTCGTTGGAGAATGCGGGCACCCTTTCGCACAGAGGGAACGTGAGGTGAGCAATCGTTTCAGCGTAGCCAGAATCTCAGCTGGGCCAATCTTCCAGTGCCACGCTCCCGCTGACCCTGCTGACTTCGTTGGTCCTGCTGATAGCCTCGTCGACAAGAATGAAGGGCCTGTAGGCGCGTAGACTCGGGCTATGCGGCTGTTGAGCGTCAATACCGGTGTGCCACGTTCCATCAACGCCAAAAGCGGCCAGACCGGCATCTTCAAGACTCCGGTCAGCAGCCCGGTCCGGATCGGCACCCTCGGCCTCAGCGGCGACCATATTCTCGATACGGAGAATCACGGCGGGATCGACCAGGCGGTGTACGTCTTCACCCAGCCGGATTACGACCATTGGAGCCAGTTGCTGGGTCAGGTGCTGGCTCCAGGCACGTTCGGCGAGAACCTGCTCGTTTCCGACCTCGAATCGGCGCCACTGAACATCGGAGAGCGCCTGCATGTCGGAAACGTGGTCCTCGAGATCACCTCGGCGCGCATTCCCTGCGTCACGCTGGCGACGCGTATGAATGACCCGCAATTCGTCAGGACGTTTCGTGAGGTGCGCCGGCCCGGCTTCTACGCGAGGGTCATCTCGGAGGGCGAAGTACAGGTGGGACAAGCCGTGACGCTCGAAGGGCAGCGGCCGCTGGATGGCCCCAGCGTGCTCGATACCTTCGAGTATTTCTACACCAAGTTCCACAGCCGTTCGGAGATCGAACGCCTCCTCAGCGCACCGTTGCACCATCAGATGCGAGATCAACTGCAAGCCGAGTTGACCAAGCGCTGAACTCTCAAGTGCCGGCAAACTGGCAGACTCGCCTGCGCAGTCTCATGACCAGTCGTGGAAGTGTGGGGCGTGGACCTGATCGGCGACCACAGAGTCGCCACCGAACCGGGTAAGAACTAGCCTGGTATGCGCAAGAAGACCGGGGCGCATCACGCCTGCGGATGGGGGTGAGATCAATTCAGTTGGCGTGACGAAGGGTAGGCGACGGAGACGGACAAGCCGATTTCCACCAGTAGGGGGCGACTCGGGAACTGAACGCGGTCCGTGAGGTTCAGTCGATATCCACTTCTCAACGGTCGACTGGGAACTTCAGGCTGGCCCGTGTTCCTCCGAGCGGCGAAGGGCCGAGTTCGACCTCACCGCCATGCGCCAGCATCAGGGCGAGCACCACGGCCAGTCCCAGGCCCGTTCCGCCGCTGATCCTGGCCCGCGAGGGATCCAGGCGCACGAAGTTCTCGAAGACGCGCTCACGGTCTTCTTCAGGAATACCGGGGCCGTCGTCGTCCACATGGAGCCAGAAGGTCGGGGTCTGTGGATTCAGAGGCGGTTGCACAGTGAGTTGAATGCAACTGCGGGCATGCTTGAAGGCATTTTCGACCAGATTGACCAGCACCTGCCGGAGACGGTCAGGGTCGGCGTGCAGGCTGCCCTCCCGCCCCAGCACCTCCACACGCACACCGGTGCCCGGCCGTGCGGTCTGGATGTCCTGCGCCACCGACCGGGCCAGGGACAGCGGGTGTACCTGGCCCGCGTGCACGGTGAGTCGCCCGGCTTCGGCCAGCGACAGGGTGCGCAGATCTCCGACCAGTCGGGTGAGGAGCTGTGTCTGGGCGGAGAGCTGCCCCACCTGCTCCTGATCGAGCGGATAGATCCCGTCTTCGATGGCATCCAACCGGGCCTGCATCACCGTCAGGGGGGTGCGCAGCTCGTGAGCGATGGACGCGACCGTTTCCCGCCGCTCCTGTTCGAGCGCCTCCAGCCCCTGGGCCATGAGGTTGAAATTGCGGGCCAGTTCAGTGGTTTCCCGGTCCCCGGGCAGCACCCTGGCGCGCGCACTCAGATCTCCGGCCGCCACCCGTACGGCCGCTTCCGAGACCGCGCTGATCGGCCGGGCGATGCGGCGGGCCAGGAGCGCCGCCAGCAGCAGACCGAACACCACCGACACCAGGCTCGCCAAGCGCAGGCTCTCCTCCACATCCCGCAGGAAGTTCCGTGCACCGTCCGAGGAGAGATGTTTCGGCGTCTTGAGTTCAGGCGACACCGGCCCGAGCAGGACCGGCACGGCCGGAGCATGCAGGGCTGTAGATGAATTGCCTCCACCGGATGGTCCATGGTCGTGGAACTGGTCTCGCAGATCCGCGGGCAGACGATTGATCTGCCGCTGCACCACGAGGTCAGAAAAGAACAGCATGCTGCCGCCGGTCACCCCGACAATCAATAACATGCCGGTGAGCAGCGACACCAGCACCGTGCGCGACGAGGCCCGCCAGAGGCTGGGCCAGTCCAACCTGCGGCGGGGAAGGGGAACGGTGAGTACCTGGCTCATCCTGTATCCGACAGCCGGTAGCCGACGCCACGCACGGTCTGGAGGAGCCCGGATCCGCCGGCCGATTCGAGCTTGCGGCGCGCCGAGGCCAGGTGCGCATCGACCACCCGCTCCAGCGCCTCGGACTCGGGCAGGGCCACCGCCAGCAACTCGCCCCGGGTAAAGGCCCGGCCCGGAGTAGCACCCATGCACGCCAGCAGCCGGAACTCGGCCGGGGTCAGCGGCAGTGTCTGGCCGTTCAGGCGCGTCATCACCGCGCCGGTATCGATCTCCAGGTCGCCGATGCGGTGCACCTGCGGCTGGTCGTCGTCCGCGCGCCCTCCCGAGCGGCGCAGCACCGCCTTGACGCGGGCCATCACCTCGCGCGGCCGGAACGGCTTGACCACGTAGTCGTCGGCCCCGAACTCCAGGCCGAGCACCTGATCCGTCTCTTCAGCGCGGGCGGTAACCAGAATCACCGGCGTCAAGCCGTCGGCCCGCACCGCCCTGAGTACGTCCATGCCGCTCACCCCTGGCAGCATCAGGTCGAGCAGGATCAGGTCAGGCTTGGCGGCCCGGTAGAGGCTCAGCGCCGCCTTGCCGTCGGCGGCCTTCTCGACCCGGTAGCCTTCCTGCTTGAGGTACGCCTCCAGCACGGCGGCGATCTGCGGCTCATCTTCGACAACCAACACCAAGGCGCTCATGGGTCCAGCGTAGGCCGGTTCAGCGAAGAGACGGCCAAGGTTCGGCTCAGGAACACTGGAGGTCCGGTCGAAACACAGATCCGCCGGCTTACGTCGCTGGATGGGGCCTGTTCTGCTGGCGGCCCCGGGGTACGTGGTGAGCATTCCGAAGTCGAGGCACGTCTCGCTCACCTGCGAATCGAAGGTGAATTTGTTTTGGCGAATCTGCACCGAGCCTTGGAAAAGCCTGGAGTTCATCTGAACACTTCTCCCTGAAAGTACTCAGCAAGAAGCACGGCTCACACCGCCAAGCGCTTCACCAAGGAGAACACCATGAAGCACACCAAGATCCTGGCCGCCCTGATCACCGCCTCCGCTCTGTTCAGCATTCCCGCCTTCGCTCGGCAGACGACCACCGTGACCTCCCAGACGGTGCAGGCTTCGTTGACCCAGGGGGCAGATCTGTATGTGGACGGCGTCAAAACGGTCGAAGGCGTGATGGCGTACTCGACGAACACTGTCACGTTTGCCACGCCTGGCCAGCATACGATCACCCTGGTGGCGCACGGGTCGGCGCTGGGAACCCCGGGGAGCACGCTGATGTCGAGCAACTACATCACGACGAGTGCCCAGCAGACGATCCAGCTGAACGTCGCCTCGGATTACAGCGCATTCGCTTACTGAGCCTATTCTCTGACAGCCTGTTGCTCGGGTCTGAGTTGCTCACTTGCCACCCGTACGGTTGCAAACGCTCTCTCCTGCCGCAGGGAACCTTGAAGATCGAACCGTGCTCTGCATCTCGGGCCCGGATACTCCTGGTCGGGATCAGTAAAGGGTCGAAGACGGTGACCAGCCCGATGGGTGACTTTTAGCCGT
>Ga0160429_1001817_pt1 | contig 11480 bp, 12 predicted proteins | sample SolpanmetagenomR_FD_108199 | JGI IMG/M metagenome (GOLD analysis project Ga0160429, IMG submission 108199) | Solar panel surface microbial communities from Lawrence Berkeley National Laboratory, California, USA - R | ecosystem: Engineered > Built environment > Solar panel > Unclassified ... | reverse complement strand
GGTCTTCAGCTCGTCGCCGTCGAGCTCCAGCCCCTCGTCCGCGAGGCGGGAGCGGAGCCGGTCGAAGGAGCGCGCCACGGCCGGGTCGTCGACGGCGGTCCGGAACCGCGTCAGGGTCGCCGTCCCCGGCTGCCACCAACCGCCGGCGAGCCCCGGCCCGTCCAGGCCCGGCTGCAGGTCGAGGCCGCCGACGGGTTCGTGGCCGCGCGCCGCCAGGCCGGCGTGCCGCTGGTAGGGGTTCTCGTCCTCGCTGAACGGCACGTCGCGGTAGGGCGGAACACCTTCACCTCGCCGAACTCCGGCTCGAGCTGCTCCGCGAGCGCGGCCATCGGGGCCGCGGGCGGAGGAAGCATCACCCGGCGGAGCCGCGCCGCGCCACCCGCGGCCGCCGCACCCGCTGCTCCATCCGGTGGGCGGGGGCGCCAGCCGGGGCCCGCACGGGCCGACAGAGGAGGGTGAGCCTCCTGCCGCCCGCCGCGCCGGGCGCGTCGCCGTCGACCGCTGCGGCGCCGGCCGTCCCGCCGGTGACCGACCCGCGCTGGCGCTCGGCCCTGCAGGCCGTGCTGCGCCGGCCCGAGCTGATGGCCCTGCACGCCCAGCCCATCGCGGAGCTGACGACCGGGGCGGTGGCGGGGTACGAGGCGCTGTCCCGCTTCGACGCCTCGCGCATCGCCGCGAGCCCCGACCGCTGGTTCGCCGCCGCCGAGCACTGGGGCGTCAACGCCCCGCTGCAGGCCCGGGTGCTCGCGCTGGGGCTGCAGATGCGCTCCGTGCTGCCGCCGGACACCTTCCTCACCGTCAACGTCGACCCGCACCTGCTGACCGACGAGCAGGTCAGCGGCGTGCTGCTGGACCAGGCGGACCTGTCGCGGCTCGTCGTCGAGCTGACCGAGCACACCCTGGCCCAGGACCCCGTGCAGCTCAGCGGCGTGCTGGACGGCCTGCGCTCGCGGGGCGCGATGATCGCCATGGACGACGCCGGCACGGGCTACGCGGGGCTCTCGCAGCTGCTGGCGCTGCGCCCCGACATCGTCAAGCTCGACCGCGAGCTGATCACCGGCATCGACGTCGACCCGGTGCGGCGCGCGCTCGCCGAGGTGCTGGGCGACCTCGTGGGCCGCATGGACGGGTGGGTCCTCGCCGAGGGCGTCGAGACCCCGGGCGAGCTGGACGCCGTGGTCTCCCTCGGGATGGCGCTGGGCCAGGGCTGGGCCCTCGCGCGCCCGTCCGCGCAGCTGCTGCGCGACCTCGACGAGGGCGTCGTCGCGCGCATCCGCGCCGGGGCGGGGCGGCACCGCTTCGAGGAGGCGGTCATCAGCATCGTCCGCGACACCCGCACCGGCAGCGACCCCGCGGACTGCGAGGTGCTGCTCGCCGACGACGGACGGGTGCGCGCTGTGCGCTGGGGCGGGAGCTCGGCGCAGGACCCCGTGCGCTGGTCGCCCGCGCTCGTCGTCGCGCCGTCGGCCTCGCTGCCCGAGGTCGCCCGCCGGGCGGCCACGCGCCACCCGGCCGACGTGACGGCGCCGCTGGTCTGCACCGACGGGCAGGGCCGGGTGGTGGGCGTCGTCACCCACGCGGACCTGCTCCTCGCCCTCGCGCGCTCAAGCTGACGCGGAGCGCGACCGAACGACAGACCACGGGTGAGCAGACACCCGGTGCTCGAAGTCCCCGAGGAGAACCGTGAAGAAGTTCCGCTGCGGCGACGTCGTCCCCGGGTGCTCCCGGGCCTTCGTCGGGTCGTCCGACGAGATCCTGCTGGCCGTGCGGGCCCACGCCCGCGCCGACCACGGGCTCGACGAGGTCCCCGCCTCCGTGCTCGACGCCGTCCGCACCGCGATGGTCGACGCCTGAGACCCGGCCGGTGACCGCCGCGGCGGTCACCGGCCGGCCCCCGGGCCGAGTCCGGGGGCCTCGCGGTGAACGTCGCGTGAACTGCTCCCGAGGCAGCGGGACCCGGCTTCCGCGCGGGGCGCCGAGGCCCCACCCTCGGGACCGTGGAGACAGCAACCGTGATCCTCGTGCTCGTCGTGGTGGTCGCCCTCTCGTTCGACTTCACCAACGGCTTCCACGACACCGCCAACGCGATGGCCACGTCCATCGCCACCCACGCGCTCCCGCCGAAGGTCGCGGTCGCCCTCTCGGGCGTCCTCAACCTCGTCGGCGCCTTCCTCTCGGTCCAGGTCGCCCTCACCGTCAGCAACGCCGTCGTCAAGATCCAGAACAAGGACGGCAGCCCGAAGGCGGACCTCCTCCAGGGCGGCGGGTCGGCGCTGCTGCTCATCGTCCTGGCCGGTCTGGTCGGGGCCATCACGTGGAACCTGCTCACCTGGCTGCTGGGCCTGCCCTCCAGCTCCTCGCACGCCCTCTTCGGCGGCCTCATCGGCGCCACCGTCGCGGGCCTGGGCTGGGCCGGGGTGAACTGGAACGGCGACGGCAGCAAGCTCGACGGCGTCGTCGGCAAGGTGATCCTGCCCGCGATCGCGTCGCCGGTCATCGCCGGCCTCGTCGCGGCGGTCGGCACCTGGCTGGTCTACCGGGTCGTCGCCGGGGTCGCCGCCCGCTACACCGACAACGGCTTCCGCTGGGGCCAGATCGGGTCCGCCTCGCTGGTCTCGCTCGCCCACGGCACCAACGACGCGCAGAAGACGATGGGCGTCATCACCCTCGCCCTCATCGCCTCCGGCCACTGGAGCAGCACCGACTCGATCCCGTTCTGGGTGAAGGCCGCGTGCGCCCTGGCCATCGCCTCGGGCACGTTCATCGGCGGCTGGCGCATCATCCGGACCCTCGGCAAGGGGCTCGTCGAGATCTCCCCGCCGCAGGGCCTGGCCGCCGAGACGGCGTCCGGCGCGGTCATCCTGATCTCCAGCCACCTCGGGTTCGCGCTGTCCACGACCCACGTCACCACCGGCTCCGTCCTCGGGACCGGGGTCGGCAAGCCCGGCGCCGTCGTCCGCTGGCGGGTCGCCGGGCGCATGGTCGTCGCGTGGGTCATCACGCTGCCCGCCGCGGCCGTCGTCGGGGCGCTCACGTGGTGGATCGCCGACGTCCTCGGCGGCGGCCTGCTCGGCGCCGGCGTGATCTGCGCGGCCCTGCTGGCCTTCAGCGCCGCCGTGGTGGTCCGCTCGCGCAAGGACCCGGTCCACGCGGGCAACGTCAACGACGAGTGGGAGGCGCCGCAGCCCCAGCGCGCCTCCGCGACGGTCTGAGGAGGACGACATGGGCAACACCCTGACCCTGGCGGCCGAGGCGCTGTGGAAGATCCTCGCGGTCGGTCTCGTGCTCGGCGCGGGCATCCCCGTGGTGTTCTCCGCCGGCATCCGGGCGATGGCCTACGGCGCCGGCGGGTCCGCGGAGACGGCCGCCGGCGGGACCGCCGCCCCGCACCCCGTCGGGCGGGTGCTCGGCGTCGTGTGCTTCGTCGTCGTCCTGCTCGCCGTGGCGCTCGGCCTCACGTTCATCATCGCCACGGGCTTCGGCAAGGCGCTCAGCTTCGAGCACGTCTACCCGACCCTCGTCGACGAGTGACGCGCCGACCGGCCCGTCCGCAGCCCTCCGCCCGGCCCGCGCACCGAGGAGTCTCATGAGCGACCAGAGCACCACCGTCGTCGGCCGGGTCGTCGACTGGATGCGCGCCGGCTACCCGGCGGGCGTCCCGCGCCAGGACTACGTCGCGCTGCTAGGCCTGCTGCGCCGCAAGCTCACCGACGTCGAGGTCCACCAGATCGCCGGGGAGCTCGTGAGCCTCGCCCAGCAGGGCGAGGTCATCACCACCGCGGACGTCGAGCGGCTCATCAACGACGCCACGTTGGACGCGCCCGCCGAGGCCGACGTCGCGCGGGTCTCGGCCCGGCTCGCCGCCGGCGGCTGGCCGCTGGCGGACTACCCCGCCTGAGCGGGACGGGCCTCCCACCGTCGGCGCTCGGCACGAGGGCCTGGGAGCCTCGATCCATGACGCTCCACGCCGACGCCGGCCCCCGCCGGGTCCGGCAGCTCACCGCCGACGTCCTCCTGCTGCTCGGCGTGCTCGCCGCCGTCTGGCTGGGCCGCAGCGTGCGCGCCGCGGTCCGGGGCCTGGCCGACCCGGCGCTCGGCTTCGCCTCCGGCGCCGCGGGTCTGGCCGGGCGGCTGCGCGACGCGGGCGAGCAGGCGGGGGGCGCGCCGCTCATCGGGGACCGGCTGGAGCGGCCCCTGGCCGCGGCCGCGGACTCCGCCGCGGGCCTGTCGGCGGCGGGGACGCAGCAGGCGCAGGCGGTGCAGGACCTCGCCCGCACGCTGGGCGTCGTGACGGCCCTCGTGCCGGTCGTGGCGCTGCTGCTGCTGTGGGGGGTGCCGCGGCTGCGCTGGGTGCGGCAGGCGCGCTCGGCGGGGCGGCTCGCGGGCACGCCCGGCGGGGACGCGCTGCTGGCGCTGCGCGCGCTGCAGACGGCGCCCGACGCCGCCCTGCTCGCCGTCTGCCCCGACCCGGCCGCGGCCTGGCGGGCGGGGGACCCGGCCGCCGTGCGGGCCCTGGCCGAGCTGCAGCTGCGCAGCGTGGGCGTCGCGCGCCCGCCCGCCGCGGGGACCCCCGCCCGGCGCTCCCGCGGGGCGGGCGCGGGACGGTAGGTTCGCGGGCGTGGCGACCGGCTCCGGCATGACGTACGTCCTGGTGGACGGCGAGAACATCGACGCGACCCTGGGGTCCTCGATCCTCGAGGGACGCCCGGCGCCGGAGCAGCGCCCCCGCTGGGAGCGGGTGATGGACTTCGCGCGCACCACGTTCGCGCAGCCCGCGAAGGGCCTGTTCTTCCTCAACGCCTCCAACGGCCACCTGCCGATGTCCTTCGTCCAGGCGCTGCTGGCGCTCGGGTACCAGCCGATCCCCCTGTCGGGCGGACCGGGCGAGAAGGTCGTCGACATCGGCATCCAGCGCACGCTGGAGGCCCTCGTCGGCCGCGACGGCGACGTCCTGCTGGCCAGCCACGACGGGGACTTCCTGCCCCAGGTCGACGCGCTGCTGACGGGCGACCGCCTCGTCGGGCTCGTCGCCTTCCGCGAGTTCGTGAACTCGCAGTACGCCGGGTTCTACGAGCGCGGGCTGAAGGTCTTCGACCTCGAGGACGACGTGCGCGCCTTCAACGTCGTGCTGCCCCGCGTGCGGATCATCCCGCTGGAGTCGTTCGACCCGCTGCGCTACCTCTGAGCCGCACGCTCGCAGGCGTGCGGAGGCGCTGCGGGCGAGAGGGTCCTGCCGGTGCGCCGGACGTGCTCGAGGAGGACGTCCGCGCCGCGGTGGGCTGACAGCTGCGCTGCACCGGAGGCGCCGGACGGGCCCTCGGAGGCGCCCTCCGGGCCTTCGGAGCAGCGGAACTGTCAGCCGCCGGCGACGTCGCCGTCCTCGCGGTGCACAACGCCGTGCGGTTCGGGCCCGCGTCCCAGGACCGCCACGGCCACCCCGACGTCCGGGCCCACCTCGCGGGCGGCGTCTCGTGGGTCGAGTCGGTCAGTCCTGCGAGGGGGAGACGTCTGCGAGGGACCTTCGACCGGATCGCGTGGGGGTGACGCCCAGGCGGCCGGTGCGCTCCGCCCAGCGCTCGAAGACGATCGAGCCGAACGGCGGCACGCTGGCGACGAGCCCCAGGACCGTCGTGCGCGGGTCCCAGCGGACGCGGCGGGCCGTGACGAGCGTCGTCAGGACGTAGAGGGTGAACCCCGCGCCGTGGATCCCGCCGACCACGGGCACGCCGCCCTCGTGCGCTGCGTGGACCACGTGCTTGAGGAACATCGCGACCAGCAGGGCCGTCCAGGAGACGGCCTCGGCGACGGCGACGACGCGGAACCAGCGGGCGACGGGGGGCATGCGTCCAGTGTGCGGGGAGCCTCCGGGTGCCCCGGGCCGACGGGGGTGTGGCCCTCCTCACCAGTGGCCGACGGGCGGGTCAGCCGGCCAGGCGCAGGGCCTCGTCGCACCAGCCCACGAGGTGCGCGAAGACCAGACCGCGCTGGTGGTACAGCCGCTGCGCGTCGGCGCTGCGGTGGTAGGCGTGGTGCTCGCCGTCGCCCGCGCGCTGCAGCAGCAGCGGGGGCAGCCAGGCGTACTTGACGCAGGACGCGACCACGCCGAGCCGCGCCTCGCGCTCGGTGCCGGGCCAGCCGGCCTCGTGCAGCCCCGCGAGGTACGCCGCGAAGCACGCCCGCTCCAGCTCGGGCAGCCGTTCCGCGGGCCAGAACAGGTCCAGGACGGCGTCGGGCAGGTAGTTCCCCAGGTCCTCGCCGACGGCCCCGTCGCCCGCGAACGTCCAGTCCAGCAGGACCACCTCGCCGTCGGGGCGGCGGATGACGTTGCTGACCCACGCGTCGAGGTGGCACAGCGTGCGCGGCAGCCCCTCGACCAGGCGCAGCAGGTCCTCGCGGTGGGCGAGCAGCCGCGCCCAGCCCTCGCGCAGCCCCGCCGGCCACGTGTCGCGGACCAGGGGGTGCGCCCAGGCCGCGTCGTCGTCGAGGTGGCGGACGTCGCCGGGCCGGCTCGTGGAGTAGTCGCGCAGGAAGCCGCGCGACGCCCACGGCGCGTCGCGGGGGCCGCGGGCCTGCCAGCGGCCCAGCCCGGCGGCCAGCGCGACGTGGTCGTCCAGGTCGAAGTCGACGCCCAGGGCGCCGGGGACGTCCTCGAGCCACAGCGTCGTGCCGTCGGCGTGGTCGACGACCTCGGCCGCGGGCAGGGCGAGCCCCGTGCCCGCGAGGCTCGCGCGCAGGCCGGCGTCGGCGTAGACCTCGGCCTCGCGGTGCCAGTAGTTCCAGCGCCGCGGTGCGGTGGAGGCCGACCAGTGGGCCACCGCCGGCGGGGTCGTCCCGGCCCGCCGCAGCTCCTTGCGGACCCGGCTGCGCCCCGAGGCGTCGACCACGCGCTCCACGACGACGGTGGTGGGGTTGTCGAGGTTGAAGCGCAGCGTCTCGCGGCGCACGCCGTCCTGAGCCCCGCCGCTCGTCACGCCCCGATCGTCTCAGAACGCCGGGGCGCGACGGGTGGGGCGCCCGCCTCAGCCCGCCAGGGGCTCGAGGAACTCCGCGCGGACCTCCGTGACGAGCCCGCCCACGCGCTGCAGGAACTCGGCCGTCGCGGGCCGCGCCTCGTGGGCGCGGTGCGCGTCGCGGTCGACGTAGACCTCGTGGAACAACCGCGCGAGCGGCGCGTCGTCGATGCGGTACGGCTCGTAGACGAGCGTGCCGGGCTCCTCGGCGAGGATGCCGGGCACGGTGGCGGCCACGAGGGCGTCGAACGTGGCGGCCGACTCCTCGTCGCGCAGGTCGAAGCGGACGGCGATGGCGAACACGGTTCCTCCGGGGTGTGGTCTGCGGCGGATCAGCTGAAGACGGTGCGGTGCCACGGCTTGCGGGCCACGGCCGTGCGGTCGAGCATGACGTGCTTGACGGTCGTGTACTCCTCGAAGGAGTACGTGGACATGTCCTTGCCGAAACCCGACGCGCCGACGCCGCCGTGCGGCATCTCGCTGACGATCGGGATGTGGTCGTTGATCCAGACGCAGCCGGCCCGCAGTTCCGCGCTGGCCCGGAGGGTCCGGTAGACGCTGCCCGTCCACGCCGAGGCCGCGAGGCCGTACGGCGTGTCGTTGGCCAGGTCCAGGCCCTCATCGTCGGTGTCGAAGGGCAGGGCCACGAGCACGGGCCCGAACACCTCCTCCTGCACCACCTCCGAGTCCTGCGCCGCACCCACCAGCAGCGTGGGGCGGTAGAACGCGCCGGCGCTCAGGTCCCCGCCGCCGTCGGCCGCGGACGGGACGCGCCCGCCGGCCGCGACCCGCGCCCCGGCGGCCACGGCCCGCTCGACCACCCCCGCGACCCGGTCGCGCTGGCGGTGGTGGATCAGCGGGCCCAGGTCGGTGGCGGGGTCGCCGGGCAGGCCCACCCGCACGCCGTCCATGAGTTCCGCGACCCGGGCCACGAAGGCGTCGAACAGCGGCCGCTGCACGTAGGCGCGGGTCGCGGCCGTGCAGTCCTGGCCGGTGTTGATGAGGCTGCCGGCGACCGCGCCCTGCGCCGCGGCCTCGAGGTCGGCGTCGTCGAACACGACGAACGGCGCCTTCCCGCCGAGCTCGAGGTGCACGCGCGAGCCCGTGCGGGCCGCGACCTCCATGACGCGACGGCCGACGGGCGTGGACCCCGTGAAGGAGGACATCACCACGCGCGGGTCGCCCACCAGCGCCTCGCCCGCCACCGGCCCCGTCCCGGTCACCACCTCGAACACCCCGTCGGGCAGCCCGGCCGCGGTGAACACCTCGGCGAGCAGCAGCGTGGTCAGCGGGGTGTTCTCGGCAGGTTTGAGCACGACGGTGTTCCCCGCGGCGATCGCCGGCAGCACCTTCCACGCGGCCATCTGCAGCGGGTAGTTCCACGGCGCGATCGAGCCGACGACGCCGAGGGGTTCCCGGCGCACGTAGGAGGTGTGGTCGCCGTCGTACTCCGCGGCCGCCTTGCCCTCCAGGTGCCGGGCGGCACCGGCGAAGAACACCGTGTTGTCGATGCTGCCGGGGACGTCGAACTCGCGCGCCAGGCGCAGCGGCTTGCCGGTCTGCGCGCTCTCCGCGGCGACGAACTCCTCGGCCCGCTCGGCCATCAGCGCCGCCGCGCGCGCCAGGACCTCGCCCCGGGCGGCGGGCGTCGTGCGCGCCCACCCGGGGAAGGCCGCGGACGCGGAGGCCACCGCGTCGGCGACGTCCTCGGGGGTCGCGGCCGTGCCGGTCGCGACGACCGCCCCCGTCGCGGGGTCCACGACCTCGAGCACCTCACCGCGCCCCGCCCGGCGTGCCCCCGCCACGAACTGCAGGTCGACGTGCTGCCGGAGGTCCACGGGGGAGACCCTAGGGCCTCCCCCGGCGGCTCAGATGAGGACGTCGTCCTCGCGGCGCGCCCCGGTGCGGCGCACGAAACCGGCGACGTCGTCCGAGGCCATCGGCAGGCCCAGGTGGTGGCCCTGGGCGAGTTCGACGCCGAGGGCGCGCAGCAGCCGGATCTGCTCCTCGTGCTCGACGCCCTCGGCCAGCATGCGCATGTCCAGGGCCCGGCACAGGGCCGCGATGCCCTGCAGCAGCGGCACGTCGCCGCCGTCGGAGACCAGCACGGTCAGCGAGCGGTCCAGCTTCACCGTCGAGACGGGGAAGCGGCGCAGGTAGGACAGCGACGTGTACCCGATGCCGAAGTCGTCGAGGTCGAGGTGGAACCCCGCGGCGACGACCTCGCGCAGCGACTCGGCGATGAGCGGGTCGTCGGGCAGCTCCTCGTGCTCGGTGATCTCCAGGTGGACCCGCCCGTGGGCGATGCCGTGGCGGTCGGCCAGGGCCGTGATCCAGCGGCCGATGCCGCGCCGGTGCAGGCTGCCCACCCCGAGGTTGACGCTGAGGTCGAGCTGCAGGCCCTCGGCGTCCCAGCGGGCGACGTGCGCGAGCGCCTGCTGCGCCACGTGGTCGTCCAGGCGCGCGCCGAGCCCCGCGGCCTCCGCGTGGTGCAGGAACTCGTCGGGCATCAGCAGGCCCTCGCGGGGGTGGTGCCAGCGCACGAGGGCCTCGGTGCCGACCACCCGCAGCGGGTCCAGCGCGACGATGGGCTGGTGGACGACGACGAGCTCGCCGACCTCCTCGGCGGGCGCGCCCTGCAGCAGCAGGCGGCGCAGCTCGCCCTGGCGCGCCAGGCCACCCAGCACCTGCTCGCGCAGCTGCGGCCGGTAGACCAGCGAGCGGCCCTTGCCGGCCTGCTTGGCGGCGTACATCGCGACGTCGGCGTCGACGAGCGCCGTGGCGAGGGGCACGCCCGCGGGCAGCGCCGCGATGCCCACGCTCGCGCTGACGGGCGACGGCACGCCGCCGGTGTCGAAGGGGGCGTCCAGGGCGGCCAGCAGCCGTCCGCCGGGTCCGTCCTCGTCGCGGGTCGAGGTGCCCAGCACGACGATGAACTCGTCGCCGCCCGTGCGCGAGACCACGCCGTCGGTGCCGACCGCGGCCCGCAGGCGCTCCGCGACGTCGACGAGCAGGGCGTCGCCGACGGCGTGGCCGCGGGTGTCGTTGATCTGCTTGAAGTCGTCGAGGTCGATGAGGCAGAGGTGCACGTCCGCCTCGTGCAGGCGCTGCCGCAGCTCGGTGGTGGCCCGGTGCAGCCCGCGCCGGTTGACGAGGTCGGTGAGCGGGTCGCGCTCGGCCGCCCGCTCCGCGCGGGTGAGCGAGCGCGCCGCGAAGAACACGCCGGCGCACGCGAGGACGTACCCGCTGGGGGTGACGACGGCCTCCGCGGCGGGCGGCAGGGCGCCGGCCTCGCCGAGCAGCCAGAGCAGGGGCACGACGCAGAAGACGGGGACGGTGGTCAGCAGGCGCTGCCCGTCGCGGCGCAGGGTGCCGCCCGCGAACGGGGTGCCGAGGTGCCGCATCGAGGGGTGCTGCGCGGCGAGGGCCAGGAGCGCGCACGCGGTGGCGGTGAACGCACCCAGGACGACTGCCTGCCCGTGCGCGCCGGACTGCGCGGTCACGACCTCGCTCGCCCCGACCAGGACGACGACCGCGAGGACGACCAGGACCGTCGCGGGCGCGAGGCCCTCGCGCGCCGTGACCAGCCGCAGCAGCCCGACCGCGACGACCGTGCCGATCACGGCGACCACCGTCACCGAGGGGCGCGCGCCGGTGCTGTCCAGCAGGGCCAGCAGCTGCACGAGCACCAGGCCTGTCCCGCAGGCGGTCAGCGCCAGGTCGGGCCAGGTCACGCGGGCCCGGCGCCGCGGCAGGCGCAGGGTGCGCACGAGGGTCGGGACCAGCGCCAGCGCGGTCACCTGCAGCACCGACAGGCCCAGGCGCGCGGCCGCCGCGTGCTCCGCGGCGACCTCCCGGGCGACGGCCGTGACCAGGCCGAGGCCGAGCAGCGCCAGGACGACGATCCAGGGCGGGGCGCTGGCGGGGCGGTGGCGGCGGACGCCGAGGGCGCCGGCCAGCAGGGCCGCGGCCTGGACGGCGACGAGCGCGGGGCCGAGGAGCGGGGGGCCGACGAGGACGCAGAGGGTGCCGCAGACCCCGACGACCACGGCCAGTGCTGCGACGAGTCCCCACCTGCCCCTGCTCACACGTCCCCCTCGGCGCACCCCCGGGTCCGCTGACGGACGGTGGCGGGGGCGCTGAGATGGTCATCGACCACCGCGCCGCCGCACTCATTCGGCCGATCGGGGGGCGCGCGTGATCAGGCGTGCGTGGAGCGCTCGTGGCCGCCGTGGCCTGCGGGCTCCAGCTGGAACGTGGCGTGATCCACGGCGACCTCGAAGTGCTCGGCGACGCAGGCCTGCAGCTCGTCGAGGATCTGCGGCGCGTGCCCGTCGTGGAAGCAGACGTCGTCGAGCACGACGTGCGCGGACAGCACGGGCAGCCCGGAGGTGATCTGGCTGGCGTGCAGGTCGTGGACGGCCTGCACGTGCGGCAGGTCGAGCAGGTGCCGGCGGACCGCGTCGAGGT
>Ga0160429_1001816_pt1 | contig 11481 bp, 17 predicted proteins | sample SolpanmetagenomR_FD_108199 | JGI IMG/M metagenome (GOLD analysis project Ga0160429, IMG submission 108199) | Solar panel surface microbial communities from Lawrence Berkeley National Laboratory, California, USA - R | ecosystem: Engineered > Built environment > Solar panel > Unclassified ... | reverse complement strand
TGCTATAGGGTAAGAAGGATGGGAATGGTACTAGGGAGGTGATGTTGTTTGGGGGCGGAGATAGGTGAGGTGAGGAAATTAGAGAACGGGCGAGATGGAAAGGGAGTTAGTAGGTTGCCCTCCACATCTGTAGTAGGGCTTATGCCGTTAATGTCGCAGACGTAGGGGGAGTTGAGAACGCTGTAGGTCTCCGCTAGGGTGATCAGACCGTCGAGGAAGGAGGCATCATTTAGTGGGGTTAAAGAGGCTGCAATTGTGAATGTTGCATCCGTAGAAATGGTGATGTTTGTAGTGTTTGAGCGGACGTCGCTTTTTCGCGACCCAGCGCCTTCTGTTTCTCTAACCTTCCTCACTCCCAATGTTGCCTGCAAGCGTCTTCTCGATTAGCGACCGGTGTGTTGAATTGCAGCAAGACTAGTCTCAGGGACATCCGGACGCAAAAGATGTGACTAGGACATAGCGTCGAAGCTTCAGGCCGAATGATGCCGCTTTGGGGATATGTGAAAGGTCAAGGTCGGTAGGTCAGAGTGTGACACTAAGCCCTCACAAGAAAAACCCGGAGAGTTGCTGATTCGCTTCAGCGATGAAGATTGCAGGACCTTATATTGGCTCGAAGCTGAACATCATCCAACAGCTTAAAACCGCCGCCATTTTACCCTCTCTCTATATCATGCAATGACCTTCCCGCTAATAGACGATTTTGAACCATGAAGTTGGAGAGCGGGATCCTGAACGCCCTGCTATGCACCCATTCAGTCCTCTTATGCAGGTACATGCCGTTCGTAATGCCATTACCATGCCCTACTGCATTGCGTCGTATCAACTCCGCGCCATGCCGTGCCGTCGTACACGTGCTCTGTAATAGTACGGCGGTCTTGACAAAGACATGGTCTTTTCCTCTCAACGGACAGGAACTCATGACACTCCTCATGGTCGTCGATGTTACTCGTCTCTCAACTACCAACGTACACCTGCGCACTCGCACTCTTGGCAGAAGTCTTGCTCTTACACCCATCCACAACGCATTGCTTGAATGGCTTTGGCATCTGCCCTTCGAGCGGCACTACATTCGATTGCTTTTGTTTCACCTTAGTGCGGAACAGCATGCATTGTCCACAGTAGACCTGAAGTCCTGTTAGCCCAACGATCCTCTCCCAACTCGAACATCATAGACCTACGTGTCCACACGTTTTTACGACCCAAACCTGCCTCTTCGTCTCCGTCTCCCCCGTCATGAGCTCATCCCCACAATTTGGACAAACAATCACATCGCCTTCCTCCGTACTTCTTGTGAAGCCCTCTGGCGCCTTCGGCGGAGCTTCATAGGTCGGAGGTGGTGCCGGACCCTGCCCGGCCGTCCCTGCCCGGTCCGAGCCCAGGTCAAAAGCCGCACTGCCATAGTCCATTGCCGGGCCCACAAAGTGCGTGTGGAGACCATGGAAACGCGAGATCAACGCGTGATCTAGTACCCTATTAGCCCTCTCATCAGAAGCGCGGCCGTGGCGCCGGTGCGGAGACTGGCTGCCACCGTTCAATATACGCTCGAGTTGTGGCGGGATGCGAACGGGTCGTACACGGATTCCAGACGGACCGCCGGTTGGACGAACGGGGGCAACGACATTGGCGCTTGGTGCAGGTGTGGACCTGTTCTCACCAACGAATATCAAGTCATCGTCGTTGTCGGCGTGGTCGGTTGTTACGGAGAGCGGGGGGATGGCCCGAATGCGGTCCAGCAGGCCGGGAAGACCTTGGGGGTGGGGAAGTCGGCGTTGTGATAGCACTTCGACTTCAGGACTGTGCTGGGCATAGTTCGTTCGTCGCTGTGGCTGTTGTTGTATACGCCGAGTGGGTTCCGGCCCTTCTTGCGAGAGGTCGATAATCTCTCTACCAAAGTTTGGAAGCCGTGGAGCCCTAGGCTGTGCTATACCAGATGCCATTGGCGTGTTCGTCTGAGGTGCTTCCTCTATTATACCCTCACTGTCCACGGTGTCATTTTCTTCGTCGTCGTAAGTGAGATCTATCACTGAGTTGTTATGTATGTGCGGCAGAGGACCTGAGGGCGGCATGGGCCTTCGAAAGTCGAGCCCGTCGCCCGCAAAACGTATCGGAGGAGGTGTGCGATGTGTTTGCGACCGTGGTTGTTGAGACTGCGGCGTGGTTGAGGCAGAAGGTGTCGGGGAGGAGCTTTGGAGAAAGAAGGGAGATTCGTAGCGGAGGGGGCTAGAGCCACGTTCCATCTGTGAATATGTGCGCTGTGAAGGATAACAAGTCAGTGAACACTGCACATTAAGTAACGTTTGATATGGGTAGGCTCCACAAAGGCCGCACTTCGCCGTAAGCATGCGGACTGAGGACATCGTACGTACCTTCTGTGAGTGAGGCTGCGACGGCCATCCAAAGGCTCGATGTTCGCCTGCTTCCATAATCTTGAGGATGGAACTCTCTGGGTGAAGGGTACTGTGGAAAGGAGAGTGGTTCAGCAAAGTGAATAGGCGCCGTGACGAGGGATGGTGGAAAGCGGTTCGCTTGTTGTGTGGTGGGGATGAACCGAGAGGTGATGTTGGTGGCGGCCGGCGGAAGGTCAGAGATGGATCGGCAGATTGACAAAGCCAAGTGCGAGGATAAAGCCGACTTCAGCTCCTCTACAAGTGTCTTCAGCAGAGTGGACGGTCACCTCAAAGGTTCGGTTCGAGTGAAAGTGTGTGATGCGGTTCCGGTTCCTTTCGCCTACGCTATGTTTCGTGTGACGGCGGAAGCATCCCCATATTCACACGAAGGGGTTTGAATGAATGACTACTGTGAGCCGCAGTAGCAACTGCAAAGCATTTGATAAAAGCTACACAATCTGGAACGAAGAGCTTCCGTGTTGCAATTTAGGTATATCTGGATCACCTGACTGGTGATCACGCCGACGATGTCGCCACTCATGAGTGAGCCTTCGCTAATGTTACATTCGTCTCCGTAAACTCCGAATTACCCAGATGACCCAACCACAGATCTTTTAAGATGCAGCCGCGCCAAACACAGACAGACCTCCATTCGCCGTCACTGTCACCAGACTCTGCGCGTTCGCGCCCCACGCGACGGCCGCCGCGGCAATCGCCTTCTTGAAGGGTTCCGAGAAGCTCTTCGCCTTCTTGTCGTACTTGTGAACCGACACGCTACCAGAACCCGCTACGGCCAGAAACTGGCCTGTGTAATCCCACTTCACGCTTTCCACTCCACTGCCGGTTTCGATCGAGTTAACGACGGCTGCCTTCCGTAGGTCCCATACCGAGACGGTCGTCTGACCCTTGGATACCGATGCAAGTAATGTTCCATTCTCGGAGAAAGACAAGGCTTGGAGCGTGGCGCCAGCTTCGAACCTCGCGGCTTCTTCGCCTGACTTGACATCGTAGAGGTAAATGTTGCCATCTGTTGCTCCTGCTGCGAAAAGATGGCCGTCTGGGTGGAATTGTCCGCAGGTGAGTTCTAGCAATATAATTAGTGACTTGCTTCAGCATTCGATACAAGCCTTACCTGAGGATGTGAAGATTTGGGTCACCGTCTTCATCGCGGTCAAGTCGTGAAGCTTCCAGCTCTTGTCGACTCCCACCGAGGCCAGAATCTCGCCGGATGGGTGGAGCGCTAACGCTGTGGCAGGACCTGCATGAGACCCAAGCTGTGCCACCTCTTGTCCGTTCTCGAACACCTTTACTGCGCCCGCCGACGTAGCAACAACTGGTCTTGTACCCCACCATAATGCATCCGTGACGCCGCTACCGCACTTCAGAACCTGGACAGTCTGTTCTTGAGACACCGAGTACACTCCCGAAAAACCAGCTTTGCCGCCGTAGATAGCCAGATCGCCCGTCTCGTCAACAGCAACTGCGCGGGCGCCTGGGTATACTGCTTCCGTCGAGTCCAGTGAGTCAAAGGCCTCAATGTCCTCAGCCGTCGCCCAATCTGCAGGTACTTGTCGTCGCCTTCGAGTGCTGGACAGTTGTTGCTGCGTAGCATCCACCTTAGCCGCAATCTCGTCAGGCAAGCCCTGCCCATCCACTTGCATAGCATCGCCATTGCCCGCTGAAGCTCCTGCATTTACAGTGACCTTCGATAGCGCATCTCTTGCTTCATCCCTCTCGCGACCAAGCTTCGAGATGACCTTCAACGCTGCGTCGTACTCGTAGAGTGCTGTGGACAGCTCTTGCCGTGTCTGCACTAAATGCTGTTTAAGAGTGAAGGCTTCGAGGGCTATCGCATCCCACTCGTCTTGAAACGCTGAAAGCAAGGAGGGGATGGAGGTGAGGGTGGGATTTCGAGGGCGGACAGTGCGCGCGGTCTTTAGTTCAACGAGATCGTCGACGGTAAGGTCCTCGCCGTTCACCGGATCGGTTCCATTTTCGGAGATGTAGGCCTCGATGAGCTTCTTCTCAAAGACGTTGCCTGGAATCTGCTCAGTAAGGGCACGCGACGCAGATTAAGGGTTCGCGACTGACCAGATTTGCGTGAAGCAACGGGTGCCTGAGGTGCTTCACCCGAGACTGAGAAGTTGTCAGTAACAGCACTGAAATTTGTGGAAATTGGAACGAACTGGCGCAAAGCATTGTGATGTGAGCGTGAAGCAGCTTTGTCGCTAACTTGCGCGCATCTCAGAGGGTAAACTTTTGTCGCGATGTTGCGGCTCTGCGGAAGAAGTCTGGCCGTGACGCCGGCTTGGCATTTCTACCCAATCAGCGGGTGACGTGGCTACGAAATCCTCGAACCGTGCGCTACAGCATCTATTGAGTCCCAAGCTTACCTATAGACTAGCATGGCGAGCTTCCAACAGCAGTCGCGGATGCCGATCTAGCAATGCCATCACTGAACGTGCGGACGAACATACGGGTACGAAAGACCGACGTGCTAATCCATCCATCCGACCATCTCTCTGTTAAATTATTTTATGGGGATCGCGGGCTGTTTGTGATCACATATGCATGTCACTTCATATTGGTGCAAAGGAGAGCAGAGTGCGTCTGAGCTTCACGAAAAAGATGACTTCTTCTCAGAGTAAAGCCTCGAGATCGTGGGGAGCCTCAAGATATTGTGAAGAACAATATCGTGGGGAGCTTCAAGATATTGTGAAGAACAATATCTTGATGACAGGACGCAACGGACTGCCTCCCAAAAAGGGGAAAAAGCAAAGTCAACAGTCTCAGCGGTCCAGGGCCAAAGTTGAAGCGTCTATAAGAGGCGACGAGGAGCTCGACTATGACCGAATAACTGAATGTGAAGCTTGACACCAAAGCGCGCACGCGGTGATAGAAAGAGTCCCGCCCGCAATAGGCCGGGTGGACCACTGCAAGCGAGGATCCAAAAGAGACACTTATCAAGTATGTTCACCGCGCATCATCACGGGTGGCCGCTCAAAGTCTCGTACGGCCGTCAGCACGCACGGACTATCGATATCCTCGATCCACTACTGCGACACTTTTATAGTGAGGGAGCAACTCTGTGTATACTTAGACCAACAGATTTGTCGTTGCCGAGCACCGCTCTGTAAGCCCGTTGCTACCGCCAAGTATCATCAATTTCCGAACTACTATTTCCAAACCTGCTTCACAAAGTCCTCAAAATCCTCTTTCAGAACCTCTGGTCTCTCCAAAGCCGCAAAATGTCCGCCCTACACAAGCCCACACGTCAGTGAACCGATTCTATCATACCACCTACTCAACATGTACTTGACGTACCTTATCGTGCTCCCTCCAAAACACAAGATTTCCCGTCGTTTCCACCCACCGCCTCGGCACTGGCGCAATTTCCATCGGAAACCAACTCATTCCCATTGGCTTCTCCACAAACCATTTCGGATCCTCGTGCGCACCCACCACTCCAGGTGTGAAGAGCTGTCTATACGGATAGACACTCGTCGGGAAAGTGTCAGTCAGCCAGTACAAACTCACACTCTCCAGAATCGTCTCCAAGGGAGGCGAATCATCCGTCCAATCGAGGAACTTCTCGCCGATCCAAGCTAGCAGCGCGAGTGGAGACGTGGACAGTACCAGACCGATCGTGGAGGGCCGCGTGGCGTGCAGGAGCGCGTAAGCGGAACCTACCTTTTCGAACCAAGCAGCGCGCTCGAGGCCTTTCTTCTCCAGCTCGCTGAGCTGTTCATCGTGCTCGGCGCCATGGTCAGCGGGTCGTGGCATGATGCAGAAATTGATGTGTACGGCTGCGCAGGCGGAGTGCTCGGCGGCGAGGACGCGAGCGACTTTGGAGCCGATGTCGCCGCCTTGTGCGATGTAGGATGTGAAGCCGAGGGAGAGCATGAGTGTATTCATGAGGCGTGCGATATCTTGGAGGCGGAAGTCGTGGTTTAGTGGTGGCGGAGCGGAGAAGGCGTAGCCGGGGAGGGAGGGAATGATGATGTGGTAAGGGAGAGTTTCAGGTGTGTATTGAGTGCGGATCAAGGTAAGGATGTCGAAGAACTCGAGGAAGTTGCCTTATGTTGAGATCAGCGGCAATATCAATATGGGGCAAGGTTCTGGTATACTGACCTGGCCAACCGTGCAGCATGATTACGGGGATGGCATTGGCCTTCTGGGAGAAGAGTGCGACAAAATGTATCGTAAATTCGTCGTCGTCATCTTGTACTGTCGTTGTGAAGTGCGGGAATGCATTCATACGTTCCTCGCAAGCTCGCCTGGACTTCGTTAGTCACTCGACTTCGACAGCGTGGAGGTACATGCACACCCATCAAATTGCTTCCAGGCCTCTCTCGCACCTTCAAGCCATTCTCTTGTGATACCATATTTGCGGTCTTGCTGCAATCCCTCGTACGTCACAGGACCGATTTTAGCCAGCGACATCAACTGCTTCATTTCTGACAGCCTTTCTTCGGATATCGAGACCTTGAAGGGTGTAGGCTCTACACGGGCACCCTCCGGGAGAACATCGAAGCGAACAGACATGTTGGAACGAGAGAGACGGACACGAATCTATAGCAAGACTATATCTGGGAGTGATGGAAATAACAAGGAGAAGCGAAGGGCAGACTCTGTAAGCGAGGAAAGGGAGCCGCTGTACCTTAATAACATACGGAGTTAGATCAGACAAGCCGTAGAATATGCCGTGGCAAACGGAGCAGGAAATCATGATGCGCAACGACCTGGTTGCTGACACAGACAAGGGTGCTGCTTCGCTTCAAGGCGATAGCTCTAAAGAGATGCTCATCGCTCCACATCTGACGCACCCATGATGTGCAACAGTCGCGTAGGCTGCCATTAAATGGAGCTTGTGACAGCAGCTTCAAGGCGTCAAGTTGAGCTTGCATGTATTTACAAGAGCGTTTGCCGAAAGAGGCAATTCTGGGAGAGGTCGGGTAAAGCGCGCTAGCCGTTTCGATCCGGCCACCGGAATTGGCGAGGTTTCGTGCTCACCTCATCTTGCTAAGTAAGCATGACATTGACAACATAGACAGATGCAGGAAACTGGACGCGAAAAGTATGCATGTAAGAATACAAGGGTATATACAAGCTCATTCAAGCTCTCTTGGCGACACGGGTATGGGCTCCTGCGCTCTATTACGCAGCATCGCTTGTTGTTCTGCATGATAGCCGCCTCCCAGCTCACCCATATGTTGACCTGACAGTTCAGCCGGTCTTTCGTTGGAAGCTGGCACTTCGTGGTAACTGTAGCCTCCGTCTAGCTCAGTGTGCCGCGGTGTCTTCTCCGTCTGCGTGCCAGCAGCAGTATCAGCGTGTAACTCAGCAGCAGCTCGTCGCTTTTTCCGCCTTCGAAGTACGAAGAGAACGATTACTGCAATCAGAGCGAGGACTGCGACCGCAGCGCCAACCCCTATGCCAGCTTTCGCGCCGGCAGAGAGGCCTGGTGTTGATGATCGGTCGTCGTTTCCGGAAGAACCCGATCCCACGCCCCCAGCAGCACGAGTGGCTGTAGCTCCTGGTGGAATACTAGTGATTGTGCCGGTTCCTGCTGCACCAGCCTGCCTCAATAGGTCGGAGCAAGTGTCCGACTGTGAAGTACTACCCTGCTGCAAAACAGCCAAGCCGTTGAAGTCGCAGGTCGCACTGCCAGAATCCTGTATGTTGTAATACTGATTGAATGCGAAAGAGGTACGCGAAGTGACATTGCAAACGCTGTAAGCACCGTAGGCGCCTGTGGTGACATTTGCGTTAATACCGGAACAGATATTCAGTTGCTGATCGCAGACATCCGAGATTGCTGAGAGGGCATCATCGCGGGTGATGTTGGGATTGGCTACGCAAGTGAGGGTTTGCATCATGCAGTCGCAAAGAGCGGGCATTGGCGTGGGTGGAAGCTCGGTAGACGCGAGGAAAGTTGCTCTAGGACTCGGACACACTTGCGCTGACAAGGTGGGCGTATAAGAGGCTGCATTCGTCGAGGAGGGAGATACCGATGCCATTTGTGAAGAAAAGTTATCAAAGTCATCCGTAGGGCTGACTGAGCCGCCATTGGCATTGACAAGGCCTATCCCGGTCAGTGAAATGTACGTTTCTCGGTGTTTCTCTAGACTCACCATAATTGTTGGATCCATTGAAGTATTGGTAGACGGAGCCTCCAGAAAATATAGGTGTCATTCTGTTACCATACAACACCGGCACTTCAGAAAATTCTCGAGGGCTGGGGATATTGCAGCCATACTCAGCTAAGAAGACTGGGACAGAGTAGTTTTCAAAAGCTGCTACGCGCTGTTGCCAGCCAGACTGTACGAAGGATGAGTCACCACACCATGAGAAGAGGTTGTACCCGTAGAAGTCCACAGCACTGCTCTGATTGCCGCAATTCATATAGGCTGCTAGATCCTCACGAATCGAAGCATCGTCGGTGGTAGTAATGCCTACTGCAATAGGTCTGGTATCGAATTTAGCTTCTCCGCTTGATGAAAGGGAAGGGGTATGAACAATTTGCGTCTGATGAGGTTTGGACTAATTGGTGGCTACATACCTATAGCCTTGCTGTGCCATGTATAACTTCATATCTCGGATAGCAGCGCGCTCAAACCCTGCCAAGGTTGTGCTGTCTGCGTCGTTCGACAGCTGATCCCCTGCGATAAACCCGAGTGTATTGTTGTACTGCTGCATGTTGTCGATGACACTGGTGTAGCGAGCATAAAGGTCGGTTGACCATGCCGGAGCTGTACGGTTTATGAATAGCTCATTGCCTGCCAGGTCTAGCATCACGTATATGCCGGCATCCGCAAATTGCTGCATACATACTGTATGGTCTTTAGTGGGGTCGATGGCGTAAACGCGCAGCGTGTTCGTTCTCAATTGCTGAAGATACGGTATATCGCGTGCGCATGTTGGTCCATCGGCCAGGGGATCGATGATCGAAGCAAGAGTACCGGCAAAACGACCTTGCACCTGGTAGGCGACACCTCGTACGAAGAATTGGGAGCCATTGGTTTGGTAGAAGAAGTGCGAACCTTTGATGGTGATGGGGTCGATGTCTGCCACAACAAGCAGCGCCCTCTGCAGGAGGAGGAGGAGGAAGGCGCCGAACGCGGGAGTTGCGCCGTGTGACCGCATTGGGACGGCCTTGGTTAGCAATGATTGACGAGCATCATGCTCCGAGAGGCGACAAGATGTGAATAGCGTGAGCAAAGATTCTGCCCTCCTCGGTGCTTGAAAGACAGACAACACAGGGCTACCTTATATACTGCACGTCTTGACATTTGGGGGCCAAAGGCGATGCGCGAAGGATCACATCGACGCTATGCTCCGTACGGCAGGGAGGGATCTATCTTGGGAACCTCGTGGCGCTGTTCTCATAACCACCGTAGAAGCGATTCTGAAGCCCTACATGTAAGTCTCAGATGTGGCCGACCGCATCATCTTCTCAACATCATGGAGAGCGCAGCTTCCGCTCTCTGCACTCGTCTTCCACGAAGACACAACGCAGAGTCAACATGTGGTAGAGTTCGCCGTTCACGCTCCTCTGCAATTTGGAAACATCTCGCGACAAAGCATTCAGGACAATTCAGATGCTTCATGGACGTCTGCTTCGTTACTGTAATGTGACTTCTGATCGATTGCAGAGCTGCGGCGGCGCTGTTTCATACCTTATCATTCGCGAGTAAAACGAAGCATCTGACGCTCTTATGCCGCCAAACCTTGCGGGCAGAACCTGTCCGTCGCAGAACACATACCTCATCTTCTTAGTCATCTCCAAGATAAGTGTCTTTCAATCATCATCGTGAGCGCGCTCTCCTTCGTCCGTCTCTCCACTACAATCCACTCGTCATGTGGGCTCCTGGACGTTCGAGCAGAAGTAGCTCGACAAGCCCATCCATTGCGGTGCCGGACGCCAGCACGTCGCTACGTCCTTCATCGGTCAGAGACCACAGAGGTGGATCGACTGTAGCAATGTGGCAGCCGCCGCCGCAGCCCAGGTCAAGGCCAGAACATATCTCTCGTACGTCGACCATGACCTCCTCGACCTTTACAGACTTTTCCGATGTAGTTGAGGTCTCTCGAGTCGCAGGCAACAAGCATGAGTGGTTCGCACCGACGGTCTCGTCAACCGTAGAGAACCACACCGCACCACGAAGTCTCCATTCCGAATTGAGTCGAAGTCGGAGATATTCCATGTCAAGCAGCCAGACCAATTCTACACCTGCCGAGCAGGATCAAGAGGTAGACCCTAAGACTCCTACGATAGCCTGCATACAGGTCGATGCCCCACCTACTGCGGCCAGCGAAGCGACCGATCCCATGCTCAACTACCAACCACCAACCACAGCATCAACAGCCGGCCCCCTAGAAACCCAACTCCTCACGCTCCTTACCTCCATCCGCTCAATCGAGCACTCCCACCCCACCATCGCGGCCGCCACCCACACCCATCTCCAAACCCGGCTCACCATCCTCGAAGCCACAGCACACGACCTCCGCGCCCACAACCACGCCCTCTTCACCCTCCGCATCACCGACCTCTCAAACCTCCTCTCCACCCGCGACCAGCTTACCACCTCCCGCCACGCCACCGCCGCCATCCACACCCTCCGCACCAACGACTTCCCCAACATCCTCTCCGCGCGCGACCAGCTCGCCACCGCCCGACGGCACCTCGCCGCCCTGCGCTCACTGCGCGACAACGATCTCAGGAATGTGCAGGAGCTGCGGGAGAAGCTGGCCAAGGCGATATGGACGCGGCCGAAGCTCGAGAGGGTGGAATCCCTTTCTGCGCGCTCGTCGACGCGTATGTCCATGTCGGTGTCGACGAGAGACGGTGGCGGTGGCGGTGGGGATTTGTGGCAGGCGGCTAAGGCGCAGGCGATGGAGCATAGGACTTTGGAATTGGAGGAGGTTAACGCGGGGTTGAAGGCGCAGGTTGACGCGGTGAGAAGTCGGGGGGTGGAAACTGTGACGGCGAGGATGGGGAAGGGTGATGGTGGGTTAAGGAAAGAGGGGATTGCGGCGTTGTTGGAGGATGTGGTTAGAGTGAGGGAGCGGACGGCGGTGGCGTTGGAGAAGG
>Ga0160429_1001815_pt1 | contig 11486 bp, 13 predicted proteins | sample SolpanmetagenomR_FD_108199 | JGI IMG/M metagenome (GOLD analysis project Ga0160429, IMG submission 108199) | Solar panel surface microbial communities from Lawrence Berkeley National Laboratory, California, USA - R | ecosystem: Engineered > Built environment > Solar panel > Unclassified ... | reverse complement strand
GCACCGTGGTTCATCGCCGAATGATCCATCCCTGACATTGTGCCGCCTTGCGGCATTCCGCCCGTTGCCATCGCGCCTGCTGCCATGCCGGCGCCGGGGGTGGTGAGACCGGCGGACGGGTTTTTCTCATTGGTCGGGTCGGGGCCGCGCATCTTGGCCATATCGCCGCCCGACATATCCATGCCGCCCATCGACGACATATCCATGCCCATGTCCTTCATGGTCGCGATCGGGCGTGAGCGTAGCGCAGGCACTTCGGCCGCCATGCCGGCGCGTGGGGCGAGCGTGGCGCGCGCCAGGCCGGATCGGTCGATCGCCTCGCCGACCAGCGTGTAGGCGCGATCGTCGGTCGGGGTGACGATTGCGTCGTAGGTCTCGGCAACGCCGATCTGGAACTCGTCGACCTCGACCGGCATGACGTTCTGCCCGTCAGCCTGGACGATGATGAGCTTCAGACCGGGGATGCGGACGTTGAAGGTCGTCATCGCCGAAGCGTTGATGACGCGCAGTCGCACGCGCTGGCCGGGCGTGAACAGCGCTGTCCAGTTGTCGCGCGGGCCATGGCCATTGACGAGATAGGTATAGGCGGGGCCGGTCGCATCGGAAATGTCGGTGGGGTCCATCCGCATCTTGCCCCAATCCACCCGGTCCTTGAGCGACTGATCCTTGCCGGAAAGCAGGCCGGCAAGGGTCTGGCGCTGATAGTTGAAGTGACCGGGGTCGACTTTCATGTCGCGGAAGATGGTGGCTGGACTTAGCTGGCTGTGGTCGGACAGAACGATGACGTGCTCGCGGTCGAACTGCACCGGGTCGGTCCCTGCAGGATCGATCACGATTGGGCCATAATGCCCAAGCTGTTCCTGAAGCCCGGAATGGCTGTGATACCAATATGTGCCGTTCTGCCGGATCGGAAACTCGTAGAGGAAGCTCGAACGAGCTTTTATCCCAGGAAACGAGATGCCGGGCACGCCATCGTACTGCGGGGGAACGAGCAGGCCGTGCCAGTGGATCGAACTGTCCTCGTCGAGATCGTTGATGACATTGAGCCGAACGGTCTGCCCCTCGCGCAACCGGATCAGCGGGGCCGGCACGGTGCCGTTGATGCCGATCGCCTTGGACGCGCGGCCATCGATCAACATCGTCTGGCGCGCGATGCGGAGCGTAATGTCGTTGCCGGTGACGGTCGGGAGCGGGGTCGCCATCCCCGCTGAATTGGTCTGCGCCCATGCAGGCATGTAGGCCGATAGTGCAAGCCCGCCTCCTGCTAAGGCGGCCCCGCGTAGCATCTGGCGGCGGTCAAGAATGCGGCTCATACGGTCCTCAAGGCTCTAGAACGGGAGTATCCCTCTAGCCTTGATACGCGGCGCCAGCGCAAAGCCCTCAACTCCTTTGCAGGTAAAAGCGAGAGCGGGTGAAGGTACCGCGTTTCCCAGCAATCTTGCTCTGAACCGGCAGTGACGTAGTTTGTAATCGGCTGTTCAGCCAACGGCTGAGCGGGTCATCGCCCCAAGTCGGTCTGCGAGGCTGCACCGCGCTCGATACAGGCGGGTCTCTACGGCCTTCTCACTGATCCCCAATACCTCGGCCGTCTCGGCTTGGCTCAAGCCCTCAATAGTGCGGAGGACAAGCGGTTCCTTCAAGTTTGCCGGCAAAGTCGAGATGGCGCGCGTCACCCGCTCCAGCTCCTGCCGATCGCCCGTGGCGTCGTCGATTGCGACCTGATCGTCTGCCACCGCTTCGGCCTCGGGGCCGATCGGCGCGGCGAACGACAGGAAGCGCCGCACGGTGCGCTTGCGCCCCCAATCCCGGCATTTGTTGATCGCGATCGTCGATAACCACGCGCGCATCGAACGATCGCCGTCGTAGCGAGGCAACGCCTGGTGAGCCGCGACGAACGTCTCCTGCACCAGGTCCAGCGCCTCGTCGGCTTCTCCGACGCAAGCCCTGACCATGCGGAAGACTGACTGGCGATGCCGACGCATGATCTCGGAAAAAGCGGCCTGCCTTCCTGCGATGCTGAGCGCTGCAAGCTCACCCTCGGTTAGCGTCGTCCAGTCGAGGCTCACGCACCAAGACTCAATGGACGTCGTCGGTGAGCGCCTTGACCACCGCCTGATCGAACTGCCCGGTCTGGTTCGGCCGGAGAAGCTGTCGCATCGCGAATATGTGCGCGAGCGTCGCCTTTTGTAGTTCGCCCATCGCGGCATGGCTCTGATCGACTGCGGCGGCGACCCGCGGGCCGTTGCCGTGCTCGGCCTCGATCGCCTCGGCAAGCCGCGCGTTGTCGGCTCTCAACTCCAGCTCGAACGCGCGCCGCTGCACCGCGAACCGCTGCTCCAATATCTGAAGGCGCGCCTCTTGGGTGGCGTCCAGCGCTAGCTTGTGATGCAGCACGTCATGCAGCTCCGCGCCGGGCTGCGCCCGGGACGGGAGAAGCGCCCGCCCGATGAACACGCCGATGATCGCCGCGACGAAGCACGCGATCACACCAAGCATGAGCCGGGTACGGCCGCTCACGGCGTGCCGACCAGCAAGGTCGATGGCGCGAGCGGCGACACTGGCCCAAGCGGGAATAGGAGAGATGCCGCGCTGGCCTCCTTCGCTGGAACGCCAGCGCCGAATATCCCCATGACGAGCGCAGCCGCGATCGTCATCGCGCCGAAGCCCATGCCGACACGGGCCACTGGCGCCGCAGAAATGCGCGCGAGCACCCTGGCTTCGATTCCGTCGAGGCTTTCGGGCACGGGTGCGTACGCGAGCCTCATCAATACTGCGTCGAGGTTGTTCATATCGTTCACTCCGCCCCTCTAGCATGAAATACGCGGGCGGGGCTCCTGTCCCTCACCCTCGGGTTGTGCGGGGTAGCCGGTCGAAGTGCGTACGTTGCGAGCTGCGCATGATCGGCGACCTGTTTGGTTAAACGCTACGCCCACGCCGGGCCGCAAGGCGAGGCGTCAGGGTTGGGTGGGTGGACAAAGGCCCGGTGGTCGAGCGACAGCCTCTATCTAGGCAGATTGGCTAAGCGACTAGTCGTGGACACGCGCGCATAGCAGACGAGCAGAGGCATTCTCCGAAAACTCAATACGGTCCAGCCGGATTTCGGAGAAGGAAACAAGAAGCGGTTTTGGGAGGCTAGGTATGCCGTTTCAACGTCCTTGGCCGATCGTGATAGCTCTCCCGTGGCGACCGTTTCTCGAAGAGGCTGCTAGGGTCCGACTGATTGCCTAAAAACTATCCGGTGATAGTCGGCAGCTTCAACTTTTGTCGTTTGGGCGGACTGGATTCAGTTGGTGTCGTCCGCAGGCCAGGTTTGCGGCCCAGGCCAATTTTCTTTGCCATGGCGCGACGCGCGGCTGAGTACGCTTCTGCCACCATCGGATAATCGGCCTTCAAATTATACCGGCGCCGATACTCTTCTTCGGTCAGGCCATGCCCTCCCAAATGGCGGCGCAAGGTCTTGTAAGGTTTGCCATCGATCATCGAGATGATGTGCTCCTTCGACGCGAGCGACTTGCGCACTGACACCGCCGGGGTGAACAGGTCAGCTGGAGGTTCCTCGACGCCTGCCGCATCTGGCTGACCGATCAGTTGCAGCACGCTATCTCGCATCGTGGCGAGAAACGCCGGCACGTCCTCGGCCGACGCGCGGGTGTTGGGATTACTCAACCATGCGATCGTCAGCTCGGTTGCGAGTTCGATAGCGCTTGGACCGGCGTCAGTCTCTGTCGTCATGAGCGACCCTTTGCGATGGGAAGCTTGTCCTTGAACGCCTTGGCGGGGACAAACACGACTTTGGTCGACGCAGCGATTTCCATTGGCTCGCCTGTACGTGGATTGCGTCCGGTGCGCGCGTTCGTACCCTTGCTGGAGAATTTGCCGAACCCCGGCAATGACACTTCCTCGCCGCGTGCAACCGCATCGCCGATACTGCCGAACACATGGTCGATCAGCGCGCGCGCCTTTACCGTGCTAAGTTCGCTTTCTGTTCCGACACTTCTCACAAGATCGTCCAGCTTCATGTAAAACTTTCCTTGCCGTCAAAGCGAATCAACGCACCGCAAAATAGCGGAGGCTTTGTGGGCACGAGTGAGCTGCTGTGTCGACCGATAATATATTCAGCAGAGTTCGATGCCCATGAGGTCGGAACAGTTTTGGCTGTGCTCCGTGCCTCCACCCGCTACCAAGTGCGCATGCCAGGAATGTTTTACGCGCAGCGGCATCCGCGCCATCAGACTCCCGCAGGGGCTGTAGCATGCCCGCGCCGCTAACCCGTCGCCAAATAATGCAGCTGGGTGCATTGGTCGTTGGCGGATGGGCGGCCAGTATGGTGTTAAGGCGAACGGTGCCGATCGGACGTGACATCGGCAGGTCCAGCGCTTTGGCGAAAATCCTCGACGGAAAGGGTTTTCCGATGAGCGGGCCGGCTGATGCATCCCTGCATCTCGCTGTCTTTTCTGACTATCGCTGCCCAGCGTGCAGGCGTGCGTTCCCGGCGTTGGAAGAAGCAATACGCAAGGACGCAGACGTGCGCGTGATCTACAAGGACTGGCCCATTTTCGGTCCACCGTCGGAGCAAGCTGCACGGGTAGCGCTCACGAGCGCCGAGCAGGGCATCTACCCGGCGGTTCATCGTCGGCTTATGACTGACAGTAGAGCTATTGACGATGGCATGCTCAGGAATGTCGTAACTGAGGCGGGTGGTGATTGGACCCGGACCATCGCCTATCTGACGTCGCACGACGAGCAAATCTCGGCGCTCCTTCGCACTAACGGTCAACAAGCTCTCGCGATCGGACTTCCGGGCACGCCGGGCTACCTTGCTGGGCCGGTGTTGGTCATCGGCGCGATTGACGAAGCGGATTTTACTCGATTGTTCGCTCGCGCGCGCGCTTCATGACGCACAAAGATCACATCCGCCTCTATCCAATGACATTGCGCTTGCATCGGCTACGCGTTCGCTGCCGACACGGCCTGTAATAGATCGATCATGCGCAGCGCTTCCGTTGCTCCGCGACACGATAGCGGTTCAGCCTGAATAAGCCCGCCCAGCCCAAGTATCGGTTGAAAGAAGCCCGGTAAACGCCCCCTGCATTGCGCAATGCAGCGCCTGAGCCCGCGGCTTGCAGGCTCCGCCGCGCCCCGAACGCCGCTAGGCCGAGTCCACCGATGTTAGTGACGACGGAGATGAAATCCACCGTCAGCGCAAACGGCGCGCCGACTATAATATTGTGTGCCAACCAGAAGGGAGCCCCGATCAGGAAGCCTACCTTCATCCGTATAGGCGATGGCTGATTGCGCGCGGCCATGCTTACTAAGCCACCGCAACCGGCCAGAAGCGATGATATGCCTGCCCATGTGATAAGAGCCAGCGCGGCAAGGACGACGAGGCTCGCGACATTGAGCGCAAGCCGCGTTCGACGGTCCCGTACGGTCAGCGCGATCATCAGCTGCGCTAGCGAGATGCCGCAAGCCACAGCTGCGGTCGAGGCGCCAAGGACGGCGAACTGAAATGTGAAGGCGGTCGCGCCTACGCCCTGGACGACGATCACCCGACGCAAACTGCGCAGGAACGGCCAGATAACAACGCAGCCCAGCCCGATCATGCCCAACAGAATGCTGGGCGCACTGCCAGCGGCCATCGCCACGGAAATAAAGGATGGCATGCTCTCTCGCGGAAATGTGGGACTACATCCGCATAATGAAGATACGAGGTTAATAAGCCCTTCATTGTACGAGATGCGCACGGCTGCGGGTCAGATTCGAGCTCGGCGCCGAGAGTCTTTGGGTGGAAATGCTCGTCGATGTTGCGGGCAGGATGTCTTGCCATGCGCAGCCGCGTGGCTTGGGCGAAGAGGTATGCCAACCTCCTCGCGCGCCTCTGGACCCTGTGTCGCCTAGAGCCGTGAGGGGTAAACACCGCTGCCGCGTAAATCAAACGGGGCCTGTCGTGTTCAGACAACCTTGGGGTCGGCCTGCGGTTGGGGATCACGAGATGGCCGATGTTGCGACAGGTCGCGCCGAGCGAACGGCGGAGGATCGATCACGGTCCTTTCATATCCTAGACATTTTACGGGGTCTTGCCGCCATAAGCGTCATCACGTTGCATTACCCGCAAGCCTTCGCCCCCTTCGTAGCAATCGGAGCATACCTCGCGGTAGACTTGTTCTTTGTCATGAGCGGCTTCGTGCTCGCCCGCGCTTATGATGTGAGGCTTCAAGACGGAATGGGGGGAGGGGCTTTCATCACTGCTCGGCTAATCCGCCTCTATCCGTTCTATCTGCTGGCCTTGGCGCCGGGCATCGTTGAACTCGCTTATTACTATCGAAACGATCATCTCGCAGCGGAGATAATGCTCTCCGGCATGTTCAACGTCGCGATGTTGCCTTCGCCACCGGTGGGTATCCCGTATCAACCGCTGTTTCCTGCGAACTTTGTAGCGTGGACTCTGTCATTCGAGCTGCTCGCCAACGCTGTTTACGGCTTTGGTTTCAGATTTCTGACTGTCGAACGACTGAGAATGATCACCAGCATATCGGGCTTGGTCCTTTTGGCATTGGTACTCATTCGCGGCAATCTTAATGGAGGAGCATATTGGCCTGATGCTCATCTAGCCGCAATCAGGGTCACCTTTTCCTTCTTTGTCGGAGTTTTGATTCACCGCGCTCGGGAGGAGGGAAGATTAGCAGCGCTGACTTCCGTCAAGCTACCCCAGGCCATCATCATCGTGATCACGATCGGCGCCCTTGGTGCGCCCATACCACCTGCCTTGCGGGGGCTATTTGATGCGGCCTGCGTGCTGTTTCTATTTCCGCTGATTGTAGCCGCTTCGGCTGGGCGCAACCCGGTTCCAAGTCGAGGAATCAGCGCTTTTCTGGGGGAGATTTCCTATCCCATCTATGTCTTGCAAATCCCCGTCTTTACGCTTGGGGTGATGGGCCTGCCCAAACTTCTACCAGGTCTTCCACAGTTACCTGCGCCATGGTCAGGGTTTGTCCTGTTGTCTGCACTCTGCATCGCCTCGTGGTTTATGGCCGCGCGCGTCGACATCCCGGCGCGGCGCCGGATGAACGCTGCGGTGCTGCGGCATCTCCAGCCTGGGTAGAGGCTTCATGATGCATAGGGATGACCTTTGATTGGCCAAGCCTGCCTATTCACATGCCACAATTCGAGAAAGCCTGACATGATCCAGCGCGCGAAGCTCCGTTTTCATCATGTCACGCTACGGCCCGATCCGTCGCGTACCTTGGTCAGGCCATTCGAGCCCGGCTATCCGCGTGGCTTTGACGCTGGCACGACACGCACTCAGGAGACGGTCGACTTAATCCTATCGCTAGACGAGGCGGAATTGACCCGTCAGCTGGAGGGCGTCACCGCGTCACTCGACCAGAACCACCGCGACGTCGACGCGATGCTGCGGCGGCGTTTTGACGAGGTCGCGGATCACTTCGAAGGTGCCGATCGCTGCGACGACGCGCGACGCCGACTGATCGGAGCCTATTTCAGCCAGGAATATGCCTATGAGAGCGCAGCGTTGTTCAATCCCGGCGCCGTCCTACATCCCGACCAAAGCGGCGTTGTCGATGGCGAGGTTCGGATCATCCTGTCGCTGCGCGGGATCGGCGAGGGCCACCTTTCCTCGGTAACGTTTCGCACGGGGCGATGGAAACCGGGCGGCGCGTTGATCGTGGATGATCCCAGTTCGGTGTCGATGCAGCCGATCATCGAGCGTGCCGATACCGACGACGCGGTCCGCCTCCGCTATGGCGGCAGCGAGACTTTGTCGGAAACCGTGCTGTTTCCGGTGTTGCCTAGCCAACGCCAGGGTATCGAGGATCTCAGGCTGGTCCGCTTTGACGAAGGTGACGGCACGGTCGCTTACCATGGGACATATACCGCGTTCAGCGGCGCAGAGGCGCGATCGGAGCTGCTGACCACGACCGACTTCAGCACCTTCGAGATGCGCGCGCTTACCGGCGATGCCTCGACGGGCAAAGGGATGGCGCTTTTTCCCCGTCGGGTCGACGGCTTGTTCACGATGCTGGGCCGCCAGGACAACAAGAATATCTGGCTGCTGAGATCTGACGACATCCTCCGCTGGGGCGGCGGCGCCAAGCTGATCGAGCCGCGCTATCCCTGGGAGTTTGTCCAGATGGGCAATTGCGGCTCACCGATCGAGGTAGACGAGGGATGGCTGTTGTTGACGCACGGGGTTGGCACGGTCCGCAACTACTGCATCGGCGCCTGCCTGCTCGACAAGGGCGACCCCTCAAAGCTTCTGGCGCGTACACCTCGCCCGGTTCTGGCTCCCAGCCCCAAGCAGCGCGATGGCTATGTCCCCAATGTCGTCTACAGTTGCGGCGCGCTCGTTGTCGGCCGCGATCTGCTGCTCCCCTATGCAGTCGCGGACAGCTTTACCGCGTTCGCGACCACGACGGTCGACGATCTGCTCGCAGTGATGGAGTGAGCAGGCGGCGCGCTTTGAGGGATTTCCGCGCCAGATGCGTATCTATTAATATTGGCGGCTCTGGCGCGTCTGGTCAGCCGGTGTGTCCGGCCGGCGCCTGGGGTCGGCAGCAGCGTTTGAGGCCGTGCATGCGCCTTGCAGCCTCGGCGACAGTCGTGATCCACGCTCAATCGATGGAGGCTCCACATGTCACCGCAGATTTTGAAACTTTCGGCAATTTCCGGTCTCGCAGCGGCACTTGGCGGTTGCGCGACGTATGGTCTTCCGAGTCGTAATATCGCCTATTTCGCGGTGCCGTGTAACACACCAGGAGCTTTCGTAGCGCAGCCCTTGTCAGCTCCGGACGCGCCTCCAGCCGCGCCGGTCCCAGCGGCCCAGACGCAAGGTGTACGATCTTGCCTGATTGCAGTGCCGGCCCAAAATCTCGCGTATAACGGTCGCTATCGGGGCGGCGGGGGCTATTACGACCCCTACTATGGCTATCCGGGCTATGGGTCACCCTTTTACGGTTCGGTTGGGATCGGCTTCGGACTCCACGGCGGTGGTTATGGACACGGCGGCGGCTTTGGCCATCGCGGTGGATTCAGCCATGGCCGTGGCGGCGGTCACGGCGGCGGTGGTGGTCACGGCGGTCACGGGGGCCATTGAAGCGCCGATCTGTTCGGGCTTGTTCATGCGGGAAGCTCGGCCGCAGAACCACCATCCAACTTTGCTCAAATGACGACCAATGGGCGTATGCGGAACAGGAATGATCCTGCGTGACACCCGACGTGAGGGACGATCGCCGTGCACGCGTAAACGTGAATAGAGCGCGCGCTAGAGCCGGCTTGGGGGAATGGCTTTATGAGCACGGCAGCTGACGGGTCGACGTCGCAGAACAACGTGGATTGCATCATCATCGGAGGTGGCCCCGCCGGGCTGACGGCCGCGACCTATCTCGGGCGTTTTCTACGCAACTGTGTTGTGATCGACGCGGGGGCGGGCCGCGCAAGTTCGATCCCGCGGTCACACAATCTGCCAGGCTTCCCAGACGGGATTGGTGGTGCGGATCTGCTGTCGCGTATGAAACGGCAGGCGCAGGCGTACGGCGCAACAATCCAGCAGGGCAGGGTGGTTCGCCTGGCGATCGTCGAGGACGGGTTCTCGGTCGCGACGGACACGACAAGCTGGCAGGGCCGTACCGTGATCCTGACGACCGGCGTTCGAAATCACCGGCCCTCGATGCCTCAGGAGACGCACGACGACGCATTGGCGCGCGGCCTGATCCGCTACTGCCCAGTGTGCGATGCTTATGAGGCGAAGGGCACCAATATCGCTGTGCTCGGCTGTGACGATCATGGCGCTGCCGAGGCTGAGTTCCTACGCCCCTACGGCGCACGCGTGACGCTGCTGACGCAACGCTCGCCCGAACTCTCCTGGCCGGACGAGGCGCGGCTAGTTGGGCTCGGTGTCGAAATAATCAAAGAAGCGGTCGATCAAATATCGATCGATGGCGATCAACTCGCGGTTCGACTGGCAGATGGACGCCAGCTCTCGTTCGACACCCTGTATCCTGCGCTTGGCTCTTCACCGCACACGCAACTCGTCGCAGAGATCGGGGTGAAGCTTAGCGAAGGCGGTTGCGTTGTCACCGACGCGCATCAGCAGACCTCGGTTAGCGGTTTGTTCGCGGCGGGCGATGTTGTCGAAAGTCTCGATCAGATCAGTGTCGCAATGGGCCAAGCCGCGCAGGCAGCGACCGCGATCCACAACTTGCTGCGCGGTAGCGGGGACAGGTGACCCTATTGAGATATTTACTGTAAGGGCTAGTCGCGGCGCTCGCACCCCGATCCGGTCAAGTCTCGGGATGCGAACCCACGTCAATGGCCGCGATAGTTGTCGTGGCCGCTTTGGTAATGCTGGTTATACCCACGATCATACCCATGCTGCTGCTGATAGCCATGCTGGCGAGGGTAGTAGCCATTATTATAATAGCCGTTGCCGGCATTGTAACCATGGCCACCGCCACGATTATACCGATGGCCACCATTGCCACGGTTGTACCCATGGTTGCCATACCCGCCCTGAGAATGACGATCTTGATTCTGCCAACCACCGTGGTTGCGATCCCGGGCGAGCGCCGCACTTGGTGCTAGAACAGCAGCTGTAGATGCAACCAGTGCGGCAGCCGCAAACATTTTGCCAAACATTTCCATTCTCCTCATCGTTCCATTACGTGAGGTCTTGGTAGATCGTCCTGGTTGAAGCAGTTCTGAATGCATCTGTCAGCGACCATTCACGAGAGTTTCAGTGTCGAGACTGTCATCTTGTCTCGCAGAGCCGCACGTGTGAAAGGTGGCGTTGTCGCTACCCCTCACCGGCCCGCTGGGACAGCTGAGTATCAGCGCATTTTCGCTTGCAGCTCGGTGAGCGCCCGCTGATTGTCATCGACCGTCTTCCGAGCCTCTGCCAACACCTCGGCGTTCTTTGTGTGACGCATGATAATCTGTGACATCTCGATCGCGCCGCGGTGGTGAGCGGCCATGCTCTTCATCCATGCCTTGGCGGGATCGGGGTCCATCATTCCCTGCATCATCGCCTGGTTCATGCGGTCCATCGCGGCCGAAAGCTCTTTTTGCGCTGGCCCCATGTTCTGCATGCCCTGCATGCCCTGCATCCCGGGCATCGCCATTCCGCCCATCTGCGAGTGCTGGGCAAGTGCCGGCGTGGCGGCGACGGTCACTGCGGCGATGCTCATCATACCGAGAAGACGGGTCATGCTGGTTCCTTTCTTTGTGGTTCGATCCTCAACGAGCAAGCGGCAGTCCGGTTCACCTGGAGCGGTTTAGGCCGCAATGGTTGCTTGCGATTGTCATGCTTCTGGCCCCCGAGGGCAAACGGCTCGTGGCGCGTATCATCTTGTAGGCACGACGGTTGCACCGCCGCTGCCCTAGGCACGATCGGAGACGTTATGACCAAGATGAAAATCGCCGTGAGGCTCCTTCAGACCGCAGCTGCCATCGGTATCGCCACTGCCGGCATC
>Ga0160429_1001814_pt1 | contig 11487 bp, 4 predicted proteins | sample SolpanmetagenomR_FD_108199 | JGI IMG/M metagenome (GOLD analysis project Ga0160429, IMG submission 108199) | Solar panel surface microbial communities from Lawrence Berkeley National Laboratory, California, USA - R | ecosystem: Engineered > Built environment > Solar panel > Unclassified ... | reverse complement strand
TGGTGATCCCGGCCTGCTCGTTGTCAAGCCGGTTTCTCTGCCTGACCAGCCTGGGCGGACTGATTCTATATCTACGTGAGTGTCTCTGCCGTACGTCGTATCTTTTTCTGTATCTGTAATTCTGACAACTGGGGTCGATGGAACAAGATGATGGCTGTACAGCCATGTCGCTCCCATGACCAGAACAGTCCCAGCGAGATACTGTGAACTTGTTAGCGATGAATTTCCATATTGCCCGTGACTACCAACGTTTGCTGTGATGGTGAGGTCAAAGAAATACACGCTTCCAAGGAAGCTGATGAGTATCGAGATACTCGTTGCAAAGTTCTTAGCAATGTTATCAGCATAGCTGATCACAAGTGCAACGCAAATGCCACCCAGTGCCTGCATAGCGATACAGCTCCACACGATCCAATTATAGCCGGCGAAGAAGCCGTCGCGCGCCACAATCGGTCCATCCTTGAAGATGACACCAATGAACAAAGCTGGAAATAGCGAGTAGAAAGATAGCTGCGCATTGCGGACCCACAGACTCGTGCGATTACTTGATCCGCCGTACGAATGATTTGACCCATTGTCTTTCAATACCTTCTCAAAGTACACACCAGCAAGCCCAGATGTGATACACGCAATCCCAGAAGCCAGCAAGCCCAAATGCGCGTCGACCTGAGGCCAATGAAGCGCATCATCTTCCTTGATACCTTCATAAGTCGCCGAACGCCTAAGTATCCTCACAGCTCTAGCGCCTACCCCTCGGTGGAGGACATTGACCGATCTACGTAGCCAGAAATTCGATTGTGTTCCCTCCTTGAGTTCTGTCATAGTCATCTCGTGTTCTTGTGGTATCTGAACAATTGCAACACCAATGAAAAGCAGTAGTAGTGCTAGCCAACGACGGGTAGACAGAGTACGCCCTAAGAGAAGCACGCTAAACACTGCAGTTGTTAGAATCTTCAGTTGGTAGGTGATCTGGATAGTAAACGCATCCAGGTTTGAAACCGCAATGTATTGCAAGGAGTTTTGTAGTGTGTACAGCATTGCTGGAATCGCTAGCTTCCAGCTGTCGCCAGTGAATATCGCGCTGGAAAGGTTGCCGAAGAGGACCGTTGCAGGCGCCGACTGGGGGTGTTTGCTAGAGAGCTCGTACAAGGCCATGGTTAAGCTTGAACACAGCTTAATGATTTCGGTAAGAAAGACTGCCGTGGACGGTAAGTAGCGGTGACCGCCAACAGGTGGCATTATACGCGAATAGTGCATGACTAGAATCAGCACGGAGTTCTGAATTGTCAACTTTGGATGGTGTTAGCAAGACTGCCGTCACGAGAGAAGCCAATATATTCCAGTACCGTGTAGAGAGATAGGTATTTTAATGAAAACCCAAACCAACTGGCAGACCGATGCGAGGACTCCATCCTCATGGAGAGGAAGTGTCAAGGATGATGAAACGCTAGTACAAAAACACGCAATATCGGATCAGACAGGGAACTTGGTTCAAGCAAAACAGCCAGTTAGAAACAAGAGAAGGTCAGTGAGGCGACTCCAAACAGAGAAAGGAGTTGCAACAATATGAGAGCGCAGGCGGTGGTATAAGAAGCTTTGCGCTGATGATGCTCCAGTGACCTGCGGAAAATCAATTATCAAATCCGAGGTTGTCCGCAATGGGGCTAAAATGATACCCCTCCAATCACACATGAATGGCGTCAGGTCGCATGGTGGGCCCAGGCGTGCCGAATGAACCTTGTGCCCATCACACGAATCGAGCATACCATATAATCTACATCTTGTCATACAGTATACGGAAGAGCCATGCCGGAAAACACATACATTTCTGAGGCTTGTAGAAGGCTATATAAGCCAATTCCCAAACGAACAGTATCATCCGACCTGCAGAAAACCATGAGAATCTATGTTCAATATCTAATAACCATCACCACCTCCACCGCGAGGCCTTTTCCCATGAAGTCCTTCTGGACCGCCGTCACTACCCTCCCGCGCTCTTTTGTTTCCTCCAGGGACGAACTGTCGCGCTCCGGCGTTCATGTTTCTACCTCCATCACCTGTGGTACCACCTGGTGATTGATGATGTCCTCCACGTCCCCTGCCTCTGCCTCCATCACCGCCTCGATGACCACTAGCAGCTCCTCCACGGATACTAAGTCCTCCTTGCTGTGCCTGAGGTCCATTACCGCCCCGTCCGGGTCGCGGAATACCCCCACCTCTTGGAATGCCTGATCCTTGATTCAGCATGCCTCGCAACGCTGCTAGTCCAGTGCCTGGTAGTTGTTGTTGCTGAGAGGCTTGTATGGATGTGACGCCATTTGGCACTGCGCTACTTCCAGTACCATTTGATTGTGTGGACTGAGTAGGTACAGCTTCCCCTTGCGGTAACATTGGTCCGACACTGGACACTTGAGAGGAAATGGCGGGTACAGAAGGCACTTCCTTCGGAGTACTGTCAGGCTTCGTGGGCGCTGACTGTGCTGGAGCTGTGCTATTGGGAACGGAAGATGCGACTGGCTTTACAGGCGTTTGTGCCGGTCGCTGTGAATTGACATCAGGCTGCTGTATCGCTGTCTCAACCGGGGTCTGCAGTGGTTGACCAGAGTTGTGAGGCGCAAAAGCGTCAGACGTTGAAATATTTGAAGATGAGAGAGCAGCGTTAGGTGGGTGAACAGCAGGAGGCTGCGCAGGCGGCGCTGGAGCAGCCTTGAGGTCCTTTGCAATCGCCCAGACCTCCGCGACAGGCCTCTGCGGGGTATCCTCAGCAGCCTTGTGGAATACCTCGAGCTTTGCCATGGCTGTTCGGTTTCTGCCTTCGAGCATGCTTATCTTCACACTCCATTTCTTGCCCTCCAGCATAACGGCTTGCTCCTTGGACCTTTGAAAGCCTGCCGTGGCCTCTTCGAGTCTTGCTTGGATCGCGTTCTCGTAATCGGTGCTAAGCTCCTCAACCTTTTGCGACAGATCTTTTTCATGCTCTTCTCTAAGAATTTCTTCTTGTTTAGTCCTAGCCTCAGCTATTTTCTGGTTGAGCGCTTGTTCGTGGTCTTCGTTGAGCTTTATAGCCTGCTGCTCAAGTCTATTCTTGATATTGCGCAACAGAATTTCCCTTGCAAACTCATTGGTGCTCAAGATAATCTGGACTTCCTTTTGTGTAAGAGAATCAGTGGCAACTGGTTTAGTCGTGACAGTCGATTCTAACGTTCCCTGAGAGGTGTCTTTCGCCTTGACATCTCCAGTTTGCTCTGTCGTAGCGGACGGCGGAGCTTCTTTCTTAACTGTCTGTAGTTCTTCAGTATGTTGTGATCTAAGATCCGACAGAGCAGTTTCGTGTTTAGCGGTGAGTAGCTGCATGGCGATCTCATGCTCGGCTCGAAGGGTCTGCATGACCTCTTCGCGTTCCTTTACAGCCTCTTCACGAAATTTGGTCCTCCCTTCAGCTAATCTTGCCGATAGCTGGGTTTTCATGTTCTGAGCCCGAGCATTAAATCGCTCTTCTTCTGATCGGATTTTCTCTTGGTGTGCGTCTTCAAGCTCCTTTTTGATAATTGCAACTTGCTCAGCAATCTTAGTTTCATCTGAGGTCCCAGTTGTAATCTCTGTACTTGTCGCCTCGGCAGTTCCTTCAGAGGCGTTTCTGTTCGCTTTGAGCGCCTCGAGTTCGCTTTGAGCAGCGACAAGCTCTTGCTTCAATTTCTCCATGAGATCGCTGGAATCGTGCGTGTTGGCAGAAAGTCCTTGAAGCCTCAATGATGACAGTTCGGACGTTTTCGTCTCCAAATCGGCTGCAAGACCGCTTACTTGGGCTTGAAGAGCAGTTATCCTGCCATTGAGTGCCTCCACCTCTTGTTGTAGGTGTTCAGCTCGGGCCGATTCACGTTGTGCTTTCTCTTCTGCTATAGCGGCGCGATTCTGCGCCTCCGCAAGTTCGTTCTTAATTCCAGTGTTGTCTTCGTTCTCTTGTATTTGGCCTTCCTCAACTGAATTCTGATCCTGGCCATTAGTTGTCGTGACGACGTCTTCACTTCCAGCAGGACGTGCTTCAACCGCTTGTAATTTTTTCACAGCGTTCTCTAGAACAGACTTCGTGGTCTCAAATTCGCTTATAGTTGTTGTGAGTTCGCCAGAGACCGTGCCGAGCTCGTTCTTAGTTGTTTCGAGTTCACCTTTAACTGTTGCTAGCTCCTCACGTAAACCTTTAGATTCTGCAGCAGCGGCATTAATCTTTGCAGATAGTTCCCTCGACCGTCCTTTAAATTGCTCAACCAATTTCGTCCGACGTTCCTCATACTGTTTGTCTTTTTCCTCCACCGTTTTTTGAAGCTCTACCGGGAACTGATCAACGCGTTCTTGGAGTGATTGTCTTTGCACGGCTGCTTCATCTTTTTCTTTCTGGAGTGAAGTGACCTGACCTTTCAGACCCTCCAACTCCGCTGGATCAACGCGATCGTACTTCTGGAGAATATTTTGCGTTCGCTGCTGCCAACGATCGCGGTCTTCTTGAAGAAGCTTAATTTCTCCCTGAGAAATTTCCCGCTCATTCTCCATTTCACGGACCGCCGCCTGCAGCGGCTGAATCTGCGTAATAAGCTCTTCAACCTGAACTGTTTTTTCACCAAGCTGTTTTCGCGCTTGCCGGGCTTCGTTACGAAGAGTAACACTACTCTCACGGAAGACATTCAGCTCATTGATGGTATCCATCAATTTACTATGACTGATAGAATTTTGCTCCTGGTCTGTCTGTCGTTGACGCTCTTGGTCCAACCTCAAGCGAGTTTCGTCAAGTTGTGTCTGAGAATAGTCAAGCTGTTGCCTGAGTCTCTTAGCTTCCTGAATCGACAGCTCATATTGTACATCAATTATCTCCTTCTCCCGTCTCAAGTATTTGATCACTTCCTGCAGGTTCTGTAAACTTGTATCTTGAACACCTTGAGTCTCATTTTCGGCGTTAGCACTGGCCCGGCTCTGTTGTAGCCTAGTAATCTGGGAGCCAACGTTTTCTAGTTGTTGGTGGAGGATCTTGTTCTGCGCATGAATCTCATGGTGACGCGTTCTCATCTCAGTGAGTTCCACTTCATATCGATCTTTAGTGGACTGCCAACTCTCCTCGCTTTGGCTCAAGGTTGTGCGGGCAGCTTCTGCGTCAGCTTTGCTCTCTGAAAGCTCCAGTTTCGTCTGATTATAATCGAGTCGGACTTTTTGAAGTGCTTTCGCGGCTTCGGCGTGCTTTAAGAGTTCGTTTTCGTAATTTTGCTGAGCTTGTTGGGCAATTTCGGCTTGTGCCTTGAGGTCCTCCTGGTGGAACTTGGACATCTCCATATACTTTTCACTTTCATCCTTAATTTTGCTCAGCTCCGCTTCGAAGACATCTTGTTGCTGGGAGAGACGTGTGGTAGTATCTTCTGCTGTGACACGAAGCTCTGAGAGCTGGTTGTTAGTGGTAGTAAGCTCCGCCATAATATCTTCGACCCGCAGTCCGAGCTCCTGGATCTTAGAGTCTTTTTCGGCAATGATGCGATCAATATCCTCACGATATTGATCATGAGATTCATTCAGGCTTTGCAACTCCTCCTCCGAAGACTGGCTGAAAGCCTTGTATTGCTCGACCTGTGCTCGGGCCGCTTCTATATTGCCCTGAGCCAATTGAAGCGCTTTCTTCAAGTCGGCGACTTCGATGCCAAGCTCTTGCTCACGGGTAATTGCATCTCCCTCCGCATTCGCGTCATTGTCCGTGCCGTCAACAGGATCAGAACGTGGCGTGGCTCGCGGGTGGAAAACCTGCTCTCGTTCCTCGGCGTTTCGTAGTTCAATCTTTAGTTCTTCGATTCTGGCCTCGTGTTGCTCTTTTAGTGTCCTGGCAGATGCAAGTTCTTCCTTGACATTTCCAAGACTCTTTACTAAGTCATCGATGCGTATCCTGCTCTGGTCCTGTTCATACTCGCGGCGGAGAGAATTCTTCTTGTTTTCCTCGACCTCTTCATCGAGCTTTCTTTTGACGATACGTCCTTCAGATTCCAAACTCTCCACTTGAGCTTGTAATTTGCGTCGTGTTTCCGAATCAGCAAGCTCGCGCTCATTAGCGATGTTCTGAGTATCTGTGACAATCTTGCTCAATTTAGCTTTCTCTTCAGCAAGTGATTGATTATCCTCCCTCAGCCGGGTTTCGATTTTTTTCCATAGCTCCCTCTCCGCCTTGAGGTTAGCAATGTCATTTCGCATACTCTCAGTTTGGGCTCTGGTATCAACAAGCTCTTCGGCTACTTGTTGGGTTCTAATGTCTTGCTTCGCGGCGATCTCAGCATAGGTTTGGCTGCGCTTCTGATGTTCGCCATTTTCAGTCTTTAACAGTTGATAATTGGCTTGAAGCATCTCATATCTTTCTTGCGCCAGAGTAACTTGACTGCCTGCTCGAGCTATCTCACCTTGCAACTCTGACTTTTCCTTGATTAGCTGAACAGCTTGCGCTTTGTATGTCGCAAGATCTGTTGCAGATTCTTGACGGTAGGCGTCGAAGTGGCTTTGGAGGTCCTTTATGAGTTTCGCGTAATCCGCTAGCTGCTTGGCCACTTCTGAATCGTCGCCGTTGTTACCGCCACCGCTTCTGTGCGGTGTCCGAGGAGTAGCCGGACCATTCGTGGAGCTGCCGAAATGCGCTTCGAGATCGCCTGCGGGAAATTGACCGCGGTGAGCTAACATTCGGCGAAACATGTCACGCTCACGAATATAACTTTGTGATTGGGTGATAAGAGACTTGACTTCGTCCTTGTAACGTTCTACACGCTGTCTCAAATTGTCCAACTCAACTTGATCCTGGTCTTGTTGGTCTTGTTTCGCTTTAGCTTCGTCACCTTCCATTCGTTCCCCAAGTTGACGTGTAAGATGTAGCAATTGTGCGTTTCTGTCCTGCAGTTCAAAGACGTTCTTGAAGGTTGCTAGTCGTTGACTGATGAAACGTCCAGTGTCGGACAGTCCCTGGAGCGCACTCTCAGATAAGTCCGCACGTGCGGCTTGCTCGAGTTGTGCTCTTTCAGCTGCGCTTAGATTGCTCCCTTCTTGATGACTTTGCAATTCCACTAAGAGCACTTTAATCTGTACACTGTGATCGCGCAATTGCTGCCGAAGGAGGTCTGCCTCGCGTTGCAGCCCTACCGCTTGCCCTTCGAATTTTCGGCTTTCCTTCCGGGTGGCATCTCTTTCCGACACGGCTTTTGCAAGCAACGACGAGAGTTGTGTAACTTCGGCTTCAAGTCTGGTGTGCTCCATTTGAAGCTCTTGAAGTTCGGGTTCCTTCTTCTCCAAGTCTCGGATCATCTCATCAATTGTTGTAGTGAGCTTTTCATTACGACGTCGTTCCGTGTCTAGCTCAGACTTAACGTTGTTGTAGTCTGAATACATTTGCGTCATGCTTAGACCACCGCGGTTTCTAGACGACCCTGGCGTCGTTGAGATTGCTGGTGACCCAGGTCGAAGCGGTGTATTAGAGGCATCCAGACCATAAACTTGTCTTCGTGGTGTAACCGAGACAGTATTTTGCTGTTGCTCAGCCGCTTGGGAGACTAGCCTCTCAAGCTCGGTTTCAAGCTGCTCGACGCGTGTCTCGGCAGCTTCGTGACCTTGGCGTTCACTTTCCAGCTCTGACTGGACCTGACTTATCTCTTCCGTAGCATCCTCCTTTGTCTGTTCCAACAGCTGATCCAATTCCTGAACTCGTCGTCGCGCCGTATCAGCACTTTGCTTTTGAAGATCCGCAAGTCGTCGGGAACTATCTAGCTCAGCACGGAACGACTCCTCGGACCTCACAGCTTCCTCTTGTAAGCCTTGAATCCGTACAAACCCTTCCTCAACCTTGTCCCCTAGCTCATCAACCCGCTTCCGGAGGGTAATTTCTGTGCGTTTCAGTGAGTCAATCGTCGCATTGGCATCCTCGTTCACACGTTGCAGTTCGGTAATCCTTGCGCTCTTTTCCTTACGATATTTCGAGTATTCCGAACTCTTGGTTTTTAATTCCGATTCGAACCATTCATTGTTTCTTTTGAGAAGCTCAATCTCCTGCTGCAGAGACGACTCTCGGAATTTGGCACCATTAAGAGAGTTCTCTATACTCTGCTTACGCTCCTCGAGCGCTGAAAGTTCGCGCCTCAAGCTGACAGACTTTTGGTGTTGATTTGTGAGCTCCTCGGTTATTTTGTCGTGAGAGGTGCTTTTTGCGTCGAGTAAAGCTAGCGTATCCCGATTTGATTGCTCAAGGCGGTCCACTTGATCGTGAAGAGCATGAACTTCAGTTGAGGAAGTGGTCGAGGTCGACCGTAGCTCCTGGAGTTGAGTCTCGAGGGTAGCGCAAGCATTTTCTGAGGTTTTGTCAACGCCTCCTTTCCGATACTTCTAGTTCGAAACCTACCCTTCTCTCTTAACCTCTCTTGTAGAGTATCCACATCCTTGACAGCCTTCTCCTGGGCTACCTTTACAGCTCGCACCTTTGCCTCACTACTTCTCACTGCATTCTCGAGCTCCACTGTTAGTCGTAGTCTTTCAGCTTTCAACCTATCGTGGTCCTGTGCTTTGAGGATGATTTGATGTAGAAAAGAGGCGACAAGCTCTGGAGTGGGTGCGTCTATCAATGTCTGTATTGTTGGCTCCGGGAATCCGGTGTAGGTCGATAAGTATGCTGTGTTCAAAGCAGCGGTCGTCATTTTGTCGACAAAGCCGAGTCAAGAGACTCCACAAGCCAATGCTAGTAGCTTATGACTTTGCCGGCGCGGGACTTCGATAATCCTTCCACTCGACGGCCGTTATCATGCATACGATAACACACTAATTGAATCCAGCTGCTTCAATCTGTTCATCGTGCGACGGAAATGTCAAAGCACGCGCAGGGACGCATGAAAGCTGTAGAAACCCTTGGGTGAAACGCGACGACAAAGGGAACAACCTGAAAAACATGGTCCCGCGCACGGACCACATGACTGCCGCAAACGGATATTTTATAGTGAAGGCAAACTAACGACTTCTTTCCAACTCCCCGCGTTTGCTGTAGTAGCCACATCGATTTACCACTCGTTTGACTAGACGGGTAGAATTAAAACTCTCTCGTTCCACGGCCATTGGACTGACAATGATGATGATGTGATAGTTAGCCGCGTCCCGTTGGTCCGTTCGAGTACTGTCCGATCTGGCTTGATACGGCGTCATTCTTTAAAATCCTGTCGCTCGATGTCTTCCAATTATCTCCAAAGTCAGCTTAGCGCCTTCAAGGGGGATGTCTCCTCCTCAGCCTCAAAGATTTCACAGAAGCGTACAATATCTTCGCAGAATATCTCGAGACCTTCGCCTACCCCGTCTGCTTCTTCAGTGACTAGCAAACCTGAGTTAAAGAGGAAGCGTCCAGAGACTACGAATGTCGTCTACTCACAGCCGGCGGACACTTCGACAGGGGAGAATATTATGACTCAAGTGACCTACACGTTGGAGTATCTGAAGTCGAAAGATAAAGCCATTACATTTGGGGATATATTAAGCTATCTGTCACTCATGCACAGCGATGGGATCTGGAGACGAACCTTGGAGCAAATCCTCAAGAACCACCCCAAGATTGAGTATGATAGGGGTGGTTTGAACGGCAAGGGATCTTTCCGATTTCGTCCTCCGCACAATGTCCGCTCCGCAGATGAGCTTCGAGCTTTTCTTCAGCGACAACCTACAGCACAAGGAATTCAGGTCAAAGACCTGAAAGACGGGTGGCCGGGTGCTTTTGACGCTATCGCTGAGTTGGAAGCGAAAGGTCAGCTTTTGGTTACGCGAAATAAAAAGGAGCAAACGCCGAAAATGGTGTGGCCAAACGATCGATCGCTGAAGCACGATGTTGATCCTGAGTTTCAGACTCTATGGCAGAAAATTCGACTTCCTGCAAACTCAGCAGATCTGAGAAAAGAACTTGTGGACTTTGGGCTAACACCAACCAGTATTGTCAAAGCATCAGTATTGAAGGCAAAAGAAAAGAAGAAAAAGGCGCCCCGGAAAGGTGGCAAGACTACTAATACCCATATGCAAAACCTGCTAAAAGATTATTCACATCTGAGGAGGGCTTAAGCGGCGGCGGGAGAAGAGGGTGAAGTCGCTACCTGTGGATGCTAGATCAAGGATCATGGTACAAAGTAAAGTCGGGTGATTATTCCATAGGGAAAAAAAGATTAATCACTCGGAAGTGCGCCAGGAGAGTGTTCATTTTTGGGTGTGGTCAATCACACTCCTTTGAAAATCAACTCCTTTTAATCATCATGAATACATCTTGAGACTGGATAAACATGAGTTATTTTGCAGCTCTGTTTTAACTACCCTAATGTCCTGTTCATGCACTTGCCTATGACATCTTGAAAACACTCATTATGTACCACGAATACTTTGAAACTTTTATATGATTCTCGCAATGGAAGTGACATGTGTTGCGGCTGCCATCCGACAACTCAAACTGTGATCCGCCAGCTTACTGTCATCTTTGAGGCAACTTTCTATCCATGTACTACTTGTTTTTGGCACCCAGCTATTATCAATACCACTTCAATCATTAATTGTTTTATTCTTCCAGGTACTCTCTCATGTAATACGAGCTCCCAACACGAGAGCAACCACCAGCCGTCCAATCGTTATAAATGTCCGGTAGGCCATATCACTACGCCACCGACTTTCACGGCATTCCAGTCACTCGTATCGTGATCCCTGACGGATAGCATCCTGGTCACCAACGCAAAAGGCGCTTCAGCTGGAGGGCATGGTTCCGAAGCATATTTTGTGGATGGCCTCAATCCGTGCACTTCGAACAGACTCATCCCGCACGCAACGACGGGCCAACTTCCAGAATTCAAACCTTTATGTCTCAGAGTCAATGGCAGCAGCAGATGGCGTTGCCAAGCGCAGCCATATAATAGTCCTACCAAGCATACAAGTGAAGAGGATACTGGGATGTGTTACGCTTTGCAATCTTTGGCTTCAGAACAGAAGTACTTAATTTGAATATGACTACAGACTATGCAATGAAAGTCCCTGTACGTTTATCGGTAAACAACAGATTGATGGATTCTTAAACATGGCGTGGGATGACAGAAGTCTTGCACTGCGGCTGAAATCAAGCTCGAAACCCAGGGAAAGAATCATTTCAGTCTGGACAGCACGCTTGATAGACACAGCGTGTGTCTCGGTTGGTGGTGGCTACATGACTACGTTGCTTTAATAGTCCTCTCGTCTCATTCCATCATAATAAAGCATCAACACTGCAAACAAAAACGCTCCAAACCCAATCCTGAAGTGTCTACCTGAACCCTCAAGACCATAATGTGCCTTTCCATGAAAATACCCGCTCTTTGACCCCACGAGCTCATCCGAATCTGAATCTGAATCGGAATCGAATCAGAACTTATGAAGTTATAACGGCTGTGTAAAGGAATGTCTTAATTATAAAGAAGCAATCGTACGTCAGCTCTATTATGCTATGTT
>Ga0160429_1001813_pt1 | contig 11495 bp, 12 predicted proteins | sample SolpanmetagenomR_FD_108199 | JGI IMG/M metagenome (GOLD analysis project Ga0160429, IMG submission 108199) | Solar panel surface microbial communities from Lawrence Berkeley National Laboratory, California, USA - R | ecosystem: Engineered > Built environment > Solar panel > Unclassified ... | reverse complement strand
ATACTTGGAAGGTTTTCCTTTACACTACGTCCCATGGCTGGATCATGTATCGAACGATGTCTTTGCTGAGCAGATTATAATGTACGGAAACCGTTGGGCTATCCCACCGCCACCTATTGATGGCTGTTAGATACCTTATGAATGATCGAACTGGAGATTCCTCCCTCTCGCTCTACAGGCAGTACCCCGGTAGATCTCTCCGGTCTTCCAGAGACTGGCGACGTGCTTTTAAAGCTTCCCGACTCAGTGGTTCCGATCATAACCTTCTGGCACGCAGGGTTCCGCGCGCGTGCAAATGATTGGCAATTGATGCATACATGACCAGAGAAGATGCATCCTATCACAATTTAGCATGGACTTCCTTTCCGTCGGGACCTTGCTCTTTCATGGATGGTACAGGCCTGCGTAGACTGCCGAAGCCCATGCTGCCAATCCTGGTTATGCGAAGATGCCCGCCACCACCTCGTAAACGTCGCAATTTTCTGAAATGCTGCTTATGTTGACAAGTACAGCGGAAGTAGTTTGCCAAGCTTGTATTGTTCGTATCAATTGATTTCCAGAGACTGTTGTCGTCCATTCGCTCCGAAGCGATGTACTGAGATGATGTCTACTCCAATTTCAACGGCTCTCTCCTGAAATACTCTTCCAACTCTGTCAACTTCCCCCTCGCCGCCTTCGCAGTCTCCTCTACCTTCTCTCCAGTTCCCTCCCCATAATACCCAAACTCATCGCAGAACTGAAACATCTCCACCAACGGTTCCCTGAAGCCGGGCGGCATGAATTGCGCGTACTTCTGCACCGGCATCTGCATATACTTGACCGTCTTGCCCGTTACATTACTCATAATACTCGCAATCTCGTTCGGGCTGTACATTCGTGTTGCGGCCGAGAGAACCTTGCCATTGAACTTATCCGGCTCCGCTAGCACCGCACCCACATACTTCCCAGTATCAGTGATGTCGACAAGTGGCAAAGTACTCTCCGGCTTCAGCACGTTAAAGAGTCCATAAGTACCGTCGCCGAGAGGCTTCGGGGCGGCCATGGTGCTGTAATTCTGCATGAAAGAGCCCGGGCCGTAGAACGCGGCTTTGATAGGCAGGGTACGGATGTAGTCCTCGACGTCCGCTTTGACGTTGAAGTGGATGACTTGGTTGAATTTGCCGTTGGAGAGCTGGTCGACGTGTACGGAGGAGGACCAGATGAGGCAGGATGCGCCAGCTGCGACGGATATGTCCGCAATGCGTTTCCCTTCATTGTATTCGTCGATTTGCTTGGATTTGTCGTAGACTGTGGGCTTGTAAGACATTTTCTCCTCAGGAACGTGCAGAAGAATGCGTACTGGTGTTGGTCGTTGCGAAGACGGTGTGAGCCCCGTTCAATGCTTCCTTCAGGGATGACTCGTCACCGTTATCCGCTTTGACGACATCAACACCCTTGCTTTTCAAGCTCTGAGATGAGGAGCTCGATGGGTTTCGGGTGAGTGCGCGAAGATGGTAGAGCTTGGCGAGCTCGGCATCATTGAGGACGTAGTCAATAATGGAACCGCCCTGCTGTCCCGTGGCGCCGAAGACTACAAGTAGCTTGGTCATAATGTACACAAAGATCTATGATGGAAGTGAAGAGATTGGATGTGCGATGCTTCAGATACCTAAGACTGGAGGCGAGATAAAGCTGGAGCCTAGGCAAGGCTGAAGTTTCTAATATTTTGCACCCTCCGAAGGAGATGTCATTACTCTTATACACTTCCCATATCGGTTATCTCATCACTTCGGATGGTAAGTCCGCGACCCTCAAATCCCCTATCACCGAAACATAACCAGATGGGGTAAGAGTAAGCCCCGCAAACTCCGTACGAGAGAGAGAAGTGATCGACATCGCCAAGAACAAGTCAGACATCCGGGGAAATGATTGTCCGTTGCGATGCCGATGTTCACTCTCGGACCAACCTCACTGCTCTTGGGGGCTGCACTGGATGAAGAAACCTGCACCTCCGTAGCCGTGGGTGGGATGATCTCTGTCCCCGATACTACGGACGTTTAGAAAAGTTGTTGTGAGCGACTACAGCCCTTCAGTGCTACTGACATACAACCATGCGGTTGCGTGCTCATGATACTATATTAATGGATCTATGGTCATCTGTATGTAGAGCCCATATCAGGACTCGTTAGTTTCCAGCAATGGTCCGTCTTTGTCCTGCAGGATTCTCTTAATGCTCGCCGGTGCGGCTCAATGATCTGCTTGCGCATCTTTTTTCCGGCGTTTGACAGGCATCTTCAACATCCAGCCGTTGATCGCTGGCATAACAAATGCCTAAAAGTCTAGGACTTGATCGTGATATTGGCCGCTTGACACGAGACCGATTCAGACTATGTTATGGATTCGTGAGAAGGTCCCGCTCGAAGTGGTTCATGTAAGCGCGGCCCAACTAAATACGTATAGCGTGATCAAACAGCATGTTGGAACTGTAACAGGGTATCCGAACGCAGATATAGCCAACGTTAGTTCATTTCAACATTGCCGACATCCACTGCTGCTTCTCGTTCTTTTTGGCGGAGAAGGTGGACGGCTCTTGCTTCTAGCAGAACATCAGTGTTCAGGCGATCTGGTGTCACTGCATACCCCAGCGCCGCTGTGATAGAAGCTAGTCGATATCCATCAACAGCCAGGCCGCTGTCATGTGCCCAGCAACAAGCGGCGAAATGTGCAAGGTCGAGACCACTCGAAAATTATCGTGTCTGCAAGCTTCTCAGGCAACTCCTCTCTGCATCCCCCATTCCAACTTTTCTGCCAGCGTCTCCCAACAACTTTCCCCACCTGCCCTACTCACACCTCGCAGCCCTGCAGTGAGGAAGTGCAGAAGCCGTTCGTACTGCTCTTTCATACTCGTAAGCATGTCTTCGTACGAACGTCCAACCGGCGTTGGCGACTCAGCGTCCGCGTCGTAATCGGCGCTCCTCTCGTTACTGCTCTCCCCATCTTCGTCATCTGAAGAATCTTCGGCAGTGGCGCGACGAGCTTCGCGACGAAACGCTGCGCCGAGGCGTTTTGACCGTCCTGATGCCCCGCTAGCTTGCGGAGAGGATAGGGCTCTGTCGGAGACATCCCGGGCGTTTACGTCGGAGAAGGTAACGCAGAGGTCAAGGATGGATATTATAGGCTGGTAAATCGGTGCGAGGTTTCTGCTCAGTAGACACTGACCTTCCAGGCGAGAGATGTACTGAGCATGAATGGCCGTCATGGCGTCGATGTCTTCAGCGGCTTCCAGGCGTTGACGCATGCTTGCCGTTTCTGGCTCGATGACCGTCGCTAGAAGGTACGAGTGTATGGAATCCGTGAACCAGATGAGGCGATGGCGAAGAAAGTGTTCCAGCTGTTCGACACTGCCGAGTCTGGAAATAGTCTTTGTGCTGCGGAGCTGTAATACTCGCAGGACGTACTTGGCTCTGTAGACCTGGCAAATAAGCGTGAAGATGCGCTGGTACGTCGCAACAGCCTCCTGACGGATGATGTTGGCGATCGGCCAGCGCAAGGAGTAGTCGACGACGAGCCCGTTGAGTGCCCTGAGGCTCCGTTTTGAGCCTTTTGCCCCAACTGTGCGGATACCGAGCTGTGCAATGCCAACGGATCTGATACTACCAAAAGTCTCTTGTGCAAGCTCAGTCAGTATGAAGCGATCCGTCCAAGAACGCCCTCGTGCGTCAAGCTTTTCGAAGATGTTGTCTAAGAATGACTGGAAGATCGTACCGTCTCTTGAGAAGTATAGATATTCTAGCGCATCAAGACTGGTCCAGAGGCCGCATTGTTGAATTATACGAGTCTTCAGGGAAATGACAGCATTGCTGTACTTGCTTCGAATCCAGCCATCGAATGCTGCATGGAACAGATCCATAAATGGCGGCATCATGATGTGATCGAAGGCCGAGCAGATGGTGTCAAAGTGCAGTTGCGGTTCGGCACCGACGCTGTTCTCGTTCAGAGATGCCCTCTGATCTAGTTCTTTGAGAAATACCACACTCTTGCCTGTGTTCAGAATCTTCAAGCCAGCAGCATGTAAGAAGTTTGGGGCAAACAGTGATCCGTCCTGTCTACGGCGGAGTACGTACCGATCATGCCACAACGAAGATCTTTCACTGCTCTGATCGGTCATCGCGACGAAGAAGACTCCATCGTCCGGTATGATCATGCCATTATCCATCCAAGCTCGGAGCGGTTTGAGATAACTCTGGAAACACTCAAAGAAAACGTTGGCCATGACGCTGAATTCATGATCTTGTCCTGTAGCTTGCGCGATGCAAATGCTTTCGAAGAGCTTCTCCATGTACTCAAAGGGAGTGCCATACACCGGTAAGAGCAATGGGCTGAGACAGAGCAAAGGCCTCGCTAAACCCTTCACAGTCTCGTACACATTGTTCAGGCTCACGACAACCGGTTCGGTTGGCGCGAGGAAAGATTGTTCTATCAGTGCAAGTTTCTGCATGAAATGACGTAGACGAGTCATGACTGCTGCATGGAAGGTTTGCAGCAACGGTACGCTTTGACGTCTACTGGTCCACATGCGAACTGCTTGTAGCTGAGACCCTAGAATGGCTACTGAATCCATGATACGTGACATTGTGGACGGATCTACGGTACGTGTTGCATATCGTTCGTTGTGGGTTATCCTGCCGTCTTGCTCATTGAGCCGAAAAAGAGATGTCGGCAGGCCAGAAAGCATGGAGATCATTTCCCTAATAGCCTGCAAGTCTGAGATCGGGCTTGTATCTGAAGCTCCATCGCCGCTGTCACCTACGCCAAGGGTTGGTCTCCAGAATTGGGACTCCTTGATTTCCCGTAGTATATCATGGTCCGGAGGTAAGATATACGCTTCCGGACTTTGAGGCTCCTCTGGTGTCGTAGATCTCGTGCTCCCCTGTCCTTCAACTGCGTCTTGCAAAGAGAGATCATCATCCGAGTCTGGCACTGCATAATCGATGTCATCCCAGATGCCCTCTTCATTGAGGGGATCATCCCGTATGACATCGTCCCAAGTCAGGGTGGTGTCGAATTGCTTCGGTCTCAGGACGTCCAGGGCATCTTCGGGTGTCTTCTCGACCGGTCGATCAGACAGTAGTAGGAACAATGACAGAATTTCCGGCGTCCACTTTCCCCGTGTCTCCTCTAGCTCTTCCAGACGCGGCTTCAACGCGTATACCAGGTCTTCCCTCTCAAGAATCTCAAACTTCTCAATTAGACCGTTAAGGGTGTCGCGTACCTCAAACTGATTGACACGTCCATACTGCTGTGATCTGAAGTTTCGGACCGCACCGTCTCTGGCTTGCCTAAAAGCGCGATTGGCAGGCCTCAACCCCGTGATAGAAGACACTAGTTCACCGGTCACTGAGGTGTATGTGGCCGAATGCGCCATTACAACACATGTCGTTCACATCTTTGAGGTAATAAAGCACATTGGGTTAAGACTACTGGTGGGACATATGTAACACGCGTAACAAGCTTTTCCGCTCCGCCCGCCCTGCATGAGCCACCCGAAATTTAGCGTCTACACGCGTCATCCCTTGACATTTAATATAACGCGCGGCTCGGCAAGATGATACGAAGCCACTCCGCAAATACTCATGCACATTCACGCTCAATGTATGGATGGCGATAGCCAAGCCTATTCGCCTGCTCGCAGGCCTTACTTTCTTTGCTATATGTTGGATTCTCCTGTCTCAGCTCTGGCCTGGGGGTTTGAGAGGGCATGGCAAGAAGAAGTCCTGGGATGAAGATCCTAATCATGAACGTGAGCACTCCATCCAGACTTATGTTCGTCAAAACAGGACTGATGTATTGACCTGTATAGCGACTGGCGAGCCCCCGGAACCTCTCCGCCGCGTCAATGGCGACAACTATGCCCCGGATAACCCCAACTCCGACCGTGTAAACGCAACCATCCTCTCCCTCGTCCGCAATGAAGAGCTAGACCAGCTCCTTCAGTCAATGCGGGACCTCGAGCGCACTTGGAACTCCAAGTTCAACTACCCGTGGACCTTCCTCAATGACGTCCCCTTCACTGCCGAATTCAAGCGCCGCACCCGTGCCGCCACCGCCGCCCCAGTCCACTACGAACTCATCCCCCCTTCTCACTGGAGCACTCCCTCCTGGATAAACCAAGACCTCTACCACGAGTCCATCGAGGCCCTCACCGAACAGAACGTCCAATACATGTCCAAAACCTCCTACCACCAAATGTGCCGCTGGAACAGCGGCCTCTTCTACCACCATCCAGCCCTCCAACAATACAAATACTACTGGCGGGTCGAGCCCAACGTGCACTTCTTCTGCGACATCGACTACGACATCTTCGCCTACATGTCCGACCACAACAAAACCTACGGCTTCACAATCACCCTCTACGACTCCCCCGCCTCCATCGCCTCCCTCTGGCCCGCCACCGAAGCCTTCCTCGCAACCCCCCACGGATCCAAGCATCTGCATCCCAGCAACGCACTCCCCTGGCTCACAGACTCCAAACATCGACCAGAGCACACGGAAAAGGCCAATGGCTATTCCACCTGCCACTTCTGGTCCAACTTCGAAATCGCCGACATGGATTTCTTTCGCGCACCCGCCTACTCCGCCTACTTCTCCCACCTCGACCGCGCCGGCGGCTTCTTCTATGAGCGGTGGGGCGACGCGCCGGTCCACAGCATCGGAGTAGCGTTGTTCGAGGATAAAGACAAGATTCACTGGTTCAGGGATATTGGATACCAGCATATTCCGTTTTTCAACTGTCCGAATAGTGGGAAGTGCAAGGGGTGCAAGACGGGGCAGATTACGGATGGCGAGGCTTTTCTGTTGAGGGAGGATTGTAGGCCGAGTTGGTTTGAGCACGTGGGGAAGGGGTGATGACGGTGCATAGAGTTTGATTGGTGGTGGACTGTTTCTTGCAGCGAGGGAGTTGGCGTGAGTGTAGGATTAAGCGGCATTGTTCGGCGTTCCTAGGGGAGACCATTCTTGTTGTGTTCTAGGCGTCCTTGTGGTATAGAAGGTGAATAACAGGACTTCGGCCGTGGACTAGCATTAGCATTAGATCAAGAGCATCATAGACACGTCAGTATTCCCTCATGCAGAAAATCGGAAGAGCAACAAGCAGAAATACCATCTATAACCACTAGCTCTCTCGGGATCTGTACAATGGAGAGCTGCCTGGTATAGACAACCGTCTTCCTCTTCTACCGCATCCCTCCATACTACTACTACAGAGACCACCGTCCACAACTTTTCCACGTCTCGTGCCAAATTGGCTGGTTGGAGTAGAAGTGTGCGACTAAGCATTGTCCGGGTACATCATCTCCTTGAGATGGATGCCCAGCTCCTCCCTCACCGGCTCCAGCTCTTTCAGGTACTCATCATACTGAATTTTGTTCTCGACTTTGGCCTTGATACCTGCGGTACACGCACAGTGTCAGCAAAGCGGCTCTTTCATTCATAGGCGTCTTTTCACTGTTCGTGGCGCCGTCGAGCGTAATACGGGCAGAAGCCTGAGTGACATGCTGGTAGGAATATCATGTCATGAACGGGCACGATGATTGTATACGCACCCTCGAAGACTCTGACGGCGGTAGGGAAATCGTTGACTCTTCTCGCGGCCCTAAGCGCAGCGGTGACGACCTCGGGAGAGGGCACGAGATCGTATGCGAAGGCGTTGTTTAGGTTTCTCTGCAGTAGACATCATACGTCAGCCTGCCGTCCATGTACTTAGCGCTCGATGCCAATGAGACATCAACAGAGCATTTTCCCCAGCGAAACGTCGCCGTTGACGAAGCGGAAGGACCCCAGGGGAAATGTCTTCGCTTAACAGGTCTAAGGGCCATTCGTACCTGTAGCTCAAAAACATCCTGCACATTATCGAACTCATTCTTGTACCTGGTCACCCAAGATAACACGTCAGCCAATCTCCCTCATACACTCTTCAACAACCCCCTCGCCGCCCTCATCCCACCCCTCTCCAATCCCTCCTCCCAGTCTTCCTCCTCCTCCTCCTCGTCTCCCTCCCTTACACCCGAACAATCTACCCACACCCACACACCAAAACAAAGAAGCCATCCTTACCGCGCACTAAACTCCTCAAAACTCTCCTCATGATGCGGATCATGCGGATCCACAGCCGCCGCGCCCCTCCCCACCGTCGCGCTCAAAGTCCTCCGCGCTCCCACCAACGGCGCAGCGACAAAAGCCGGTCTAGTCGGTATACGAGCGAGCGGACGCGCGCGCACAGCGACGCGGAGCAGTGTCGTCGTTGGAGACATCGCAGTCGTGCAATGCGTTGTGGGCTATCGGTGGGAATATGGTCGGGTTGCGTAGAGGTGTTGGAGGCTGAGAAAGTAGCTATAGCTGTGAGCTTCTGGCTGCAGGGCGTGGAGTGAGGTTGAGGTTTTGGGCTTGGGGTGCTGACTTAGCACATTGGAGGGTGCTGATTGGTTGGTGGCTTGGGAGCGTGTCTCCTGAGCTTCCCGAGGTCAGGGATGGTGTGGGCTGATGGGCCATGACGTTTTGCGAGGATTGGACTTTTTCCCGTATTGGATCAGTCCGAAAGACATACTATCATGGGACTGTATGATATGTTCATGTGTAAGTAATCGATTTGCACCGTGGCATAATTATAACACTACATCGCGAGCAATTGGAGGATTGCTCGTGCCTAGGCACCGTTTCGAGGAAACGACTACGGCGAATGAAGGTGCAAGCCATGGAGGTTACAATAGCACCAGCATTACATCTCTTCTCATCTTACAAGCTTTTATCTCTACAAGCGACAGTCCACCCAGACCCTTTTATCGAACAGCCAAGCCCAGAATGACCCGAATGACCCTCCCGCGCCCAGTAATGCAGATGTACAAAAGAATACACAATGGCCATGTCTCCATCACCTACAAGACAAAATTACAATCAGAGTAGGGTCGCAGGTCGAGCATTGATAGCCTAGATCCCTCGACATCAACAAGGAAGAGACCGGCTCAGGCGACTAAAGCGAACCGAATCCCTCCAACAACATCCACACTACCCTACATCGCACTCAGCGAGCGGTAACTCTTGCTCCCATCCTGTCGTCCTCGTCGTCTACGCCTTCCGGCTCCTAGTATTATGTCCGTTAGCCTCAATAGTGGTGGCACGTCCAGAGCTCAAACCCGGACCGCTCCCGCTGAACCGCCTCCGCGCCTGGCCCACGGTGGGAACCTGCTCGTCTTTCATCTCGATGAGCGCGGAGCTAGCCCGGCCGCGGCCCTTCTTGACGGGCTTTTTGTAGGTCGCGAAGTAGAAGCTGATGAAGAGGAGTAGGTAGGAGGAGAGGATGGCGATGCCGGCGATGGCGGCGAATTCCTCGCCGGCGCATTCCCCTGCGTTGGCGAGGTGAGGGAAGTAGGTGGAGGTGAAGTAAGTCCAGGAGGCGAAGTAGACGAAGCCTGTTGGCGCGGTTAGAGGTTTGGCGTATTGTGTGCTGTGGCTGGTTGTGTGCTTACCGAGATCCAGGACGAATTGGATGATTTGCATGATGGTGATGTACTGCTTCCACCATATTCGGATACCGCGCGCGGATTGGAAGTAGTACCAGTACATTACAACATGCACCATGAGGTTCAGTGTGATTGGCACCCAAGATACGGCTGTGTGGCCGATAAGCTGGGTGTAGCAGAGGAGAGCGGTCGCGCCGTGGTGGTAGGTGTGAAGGAAGGCTAGACAACATCAGCTTGCGCTCATAAGAGGTGGGAACAAGTTCTTACTGAGAGGCTTCTTCTTGAGGAAAAGGAAGACCGTGTCAATGAGCTCGAGGTACTTGGTCAGGTAGTTCAGGTAGTATAGAATGACCAGCTTATCAGTCCATCCACCACCATGGTTGCATATGCCGTAGAAAACACCGTGGCGTACGAGTGTCGGTATTAACTGCTCCAGAAACAGTACTAGCAATATCCCCGAGATGGCCGTAAGGTAAAAGTTGTGAATCTGTTTCAGCAATCAGCATGCCGTCCTCTTTTCCATCGCAGTCCTTTCCTTCGTGAATCTCCGCTCTTTACAACGTGCTCTCATCGCGGTGTATAACCCACCTTGAACAGCCCATTCAGTTGCATGGGCGCCCTCTCCCGCATAATCTCTCGTCCTCCGAAGACAATAACGTAGTATGTAAAGAGTATCGTTGCGGTCGCATAGAACGTGCTCATCGGCGTCTCGCCCGGCACGAAGCGGAAGTCTTGCGGCTTGTAGCCCTGCACTCTCTCAAACGCCTTCTCGAAGATGGGCCATAACGCGAGGCCAAAGGGTCTGTCGAGCGTCGGGACACCGACTTCTATCCATTTCGGCAACGACATGGTGGTCGCCGGTGACTGTGCGCAAGGTAAAGAAGTCCAGGCAGGTGTCGAAGACGCTCTTTGTGGCTGTTTGGGGCGGAAGCCGTCGGACGCCTTATACAGTATCTCTGGTTTGACGTCGTGGGGTATGCGGACTACGTGGGACGCGTTGGTAGGTAGGTAGGTACCCAAGCTGGCTCGCTGCGCCTTCCACCAAAAGGACCAAATCTCAATTGACTGCAAAGGAGCGACGCGAAGCAGAGATTGAGATGTTTGTTCGTCGCAAAGTGGTTGCGAAATCGGCGCAGTCGTTGGCAACGGTGTTTTATTATTTACGGGGAAAGGGGCGGCCGTGTAGGTAGGTTTTTCTCTAGTTGGGAGATCGCGTGCACGATGCGACGAATCAATCTCCGTCTTTCACGTTCAGGCACATCACCCGCCGTGCATCCCCGCCGGACCAATTGGATACGCGAATAGTCAGGTACGTATTTGCAGGCTCATACCGGTATGTCCTCAAACCGCCTCGATCTAGCTTGGTGATCAGCTGTGTACAGTCTTATTTTCTGTGTAGCACTGCTGTTGTCGTGCTATCATATAAGCGACAACAGATGGTTCAAAGCACCCAAGTACAGTCTGGCTTGTGACAGTTGGCGGCATTGGCGTAATGTTCGCATCTACATCACGAATAAAGAAAAATCAAGGTCCGTAACAGGTCATACTGATGTTCTCTCTTTGCACATTAGCAACTTCTACCAGATGCCTGTCATCCCGTGCCATTCAGGTCTTGCTATCGCCACCACAAAACAGTCAAGTAGGGGAGAAAGAAAGGCCAATTCCAGCCTATATGAAACCCAACCGATAGCGCCTTTTGAAGTAAAGAAGTACAAAGGAGTCAAGCAGAAACATTAGAATCGAAAGCTCGCCAGCCGTGCAGCGCGCAGATCTTTCACGCCCGTCCGCCTGTGGACCAGCCCGCCAAAGGTGTTTTCCAAAGCAGAAAAGCTGCTACACCCGAGCGGCCTGCGAGAACGAATTGTTGCGTGAATGTGTGGGCGATCGTGGTGAAGTCGGATCACCACCAGAAGAGCTCGGTCGGCTGCGACTGCCGGCCTTGTGACGGCTAGACGGCCTCTTTTCGTGCGATCTTTCTTCTCTCGACCTTTCGTCGCGGGT
>Ga0160429_1001812_pt1 | contig 11500 bp, 10 predicted proteins | sample SolpanmetagenomR_FD_108199 | JGI IMG/M metagenome (GOLD analysis project Ga0160429, IMG submission 108199) | Solar panel surface microbial communities from Lawrence Berkeley National Laboratory, California, USA - R | ecosystem: Engineered > Built environment > Solar panel > Unclassified ... | reverse complement strand
CGCCGCGGCCCCGCGCTCGACCAAGGTCGCGCTCGTCACCAAGACCGACAAGGCGTCCAAGCAGCAGGTCGCGGAGCAGCTGCTCGCGGCCACGCGGCTGGGCGAGGAGCTGCTCGGCGGCTTCGCCGACGTCGTGCCCACCTCGGCCGTGCGCGGCGAGCAGGTCGACGTCGTCGCCGACGTCCTGCTCTCCCACCTGCCCGAGGGGCCGCGGCTCTACCCCGACGACGACCTCACCGACGAGCCCGAGGCCGTCATGGTGGCCGAGCTGGTCCGCGAGGCCGCGCTGGAGGGCCTGGGCGACGAGATGCCGCACTCCCTGGCCGTCGTCGTCGAGGAGGTCGCGGCGCGCGAGCCGCTGCCCGGGCAGCGGCCCGAGGACGCCATGCTCGACGTCCACGTCTGGCTGTACGTGGAGCGCGACAGCCAGAAGGGCATCATGATCGGCCGCGGCGGCGCCCGCCTCAAGGACGTGGGTACGCGCGCGCGCCGCTCCATCGAGGCGCTGCTGGGCTCGAAGGTGCACCTGGACCTGCGGGTGAAGGTCGCCAAGGACTGGCAGCGCGACCCGAAGCAGCTGCAGCGCCTGGGTTTCTGAACCCGTGGCACGCCGGCGCTGGTGGCCGAGCGGCACGCGCTGGGTGCTGACGGCGCGCGACGCGCGCGACGGCCTCCTCAGCCTCGTCCCGACCGCGCTCGCCCTGTGGGTGACCGTGCACCTCGTCGCGGGGGTGGAGTACTCCTCGCCGTTCTGGCTCCTGGCCTCGGCGGCCGTGCTGGGGATCGGCGACCTCGTCGTGCGGCCCCTGCTCGGCCCCCTCGTGGCGGTCGTCGGGCCGCTGGCCACGGTCCTCGTGGGCGTCGTCGTCCAGCTGCTCCTGCTGCACACGGCCCTGACCGCGGTACCGGGGCTGGACCTCGACTCCCTGGGCGTCCTGTGGCAGGTCTACCTCGTGACGGGGCTGGTCGCCGTCGTCGCCCGCTGGCTGGTCGGCGCCAACGACAGCCGCTGGGTCGTCTCGGAGATCCTGCACCGCGGTGGGCGCGTGCGCCCCGCGCAGCCGGGACCGCCGGGCCTGCTCGTCGTCCAGATCGACGGGCTGTCGATGCCGCTGCTGCAGTTCGGCATCCACGCCGGGACCGTGCCGACCCTCGCGCGCTGGCTGCGCTCGGGCACCCACCAGGTCGTCGGCTGGCGCGCCGAGCTGCCGTCGACGACGCCCGCGAGCCAGGCCGGGCTGCTGCACGGCTCGACGCTGGACATCCCCGCGTTCCGCTGGTGGGACCCGGAGCTGCGCCGGGTGCTCGTCTCCAACCGACCCGCCGACGCGGCCGTCCTCGAGCGCCGCGCCCGGGCCGCGGCCCACGCCGCGGGCCGCACGGGCCTGCTGGCCCGCGACGGCGCCAGCATCGGCAACGTGTTCTCGGGCGAGGCCTCCCACGCCCACCTCGTCGTCTCCACCTCGCGGGGCGGCGGGTCGGGGCGGCCCTACCTGCGCTACGTCGTGCGCCCCTTCGTCCTGGCCCGCAGCCTCGTCCTCACGGTCGGCGAGGTCGTCAAGGAGCTGTACCAGGGATGGCAGCAGCGCGTGCGCCGCGTCGAGCCGCGCATCCGCCGCCGCGGCTCGTACGTCCTGCTGCGCGCGCTGTCCAACGGCCTGCTGCGCGACCTGAACGTCTCCCTCGTCGCCGAGGAGCTCGTCGCCGGGCGGCCCGTGGTCTTCGTCGACTTCGTGGACTACGACGAGGTCGCCCACCACGCCGGGGTGGCGCGCGCGGAGTCCCTCGACGCCCTCGCGGGCGTGGACCGCGTGCTGCAGACCCTCGCCGACGTGGCCGCCGTCGCCCCGCGCGACTACCGGCTGGTGGTCCTGTCCGACCACGGGCAGGCGCAGGGGGAGACGTTCGAGCAGGTCGCCGGCCGTCGCATCACCGACGTCGTGACCGACCTGCTGCGCGCGACGGCGCAGGCGCGCGAGCCCGTCGTGACGTCGGCCGCGGGCGCCGAGGTCCGCGGGCGCGTGGACGTCCTCGTGCGCGACCTGGGCCCGCACGCCAGCGCCGGGCGGGCCGAGGTGCGCCACGAGCCGGAGGCCGCCGCCGACGCGGGCCCCGACGCGGCCGTCCTCGTCACCGCCGGGTGCACGGCGCTGCTGAGCGTGCCCGACGCCCCCGGCGGCCGGCTGCCGCTGGAGGAGCTCGACGCGCGGTGGCCCGCCCTGCTGCCCGGGCTGCTCGCGACCCGGGGCGTCGGCTTCGTGGCCGGCCGCCGCGGGGACACCCTCGTCGCGCTCGGCCCGGGCGGCGAGCACGACCTCGTGACCGGGGCGGTGCGCGGCGTCGACCCCCTGGCCGCCGCCGGTCCCCGGGCCGCCGGGGAGCTCCGGCGCGTCCTGGGCTTCTCGACCGCGCCGGCCCTGCTCGTGCACTCCTCGATCGACGCCGTCACGGGTGAGGTGCACGCCTTCGAGGAGCAGGTCGGCTCCCACGGGGGGCTGGGCGGCTGGCAGAACGCGGCCGTCCTCGTGCACCCGAGCGACTGGACGCTCGACGACGACCTCCTCGACCGCAGCGTCCCGGGGGAGGCGCTGCTCGTGGGGGCGGAGGCCGTCCACCGGCAGCTGTCGCGGTGGATGCGCGCCGCCGGGGTGACGTCGTGAGCGTCGCGGTGCGCTGGCTGGGGCACTCCACCGCCGTGGTGGACGCGGCGGGGATCCGCGTCGTCACCGACCCCGTGCTGCGCAAGGGCCTCGCACACCTGCGCCGCCGCCCGCCCCTGTCGCCGCCCGAGGACTCGGCGGGCAGCCAGCTGGCGCTGGTCTCGCACCTGCACCACGACCACTGCGACCTGCCCTCGCTGCGGCGGCTGCGCGCGCCGTTCGTCGTCGCGCCGCCCGGGGCCGGGCCGTGGCTGCGGCGGCGCCTCGGCGCGGCCGCCGGCACCGTCGTCGAGGTCGCGGTGGGGGAGTCGCGCACGCTGCCCCTGCCCCGCGCGGGCGGTGGGGTGGTGGAGGTCGTCGTCACCGCGCTGCCCGCCCACCACGCGGGGCACCGCACGCTCGGGCGCCTCGACGGCGCCCCGCGGGACGGGGAGGCCGTCGGCCACCTCGTGCGGGTCCCCGGCGCCCTGCCCCGCCGCGACCCCGCCGACCTGCTCGTCTGGGCGGTCGGGGACACGGGCGAGTTCGCCGGCGACACGGCCGTCCTGGCGGCCGGTGCCCGCCCGCCGGACGTGGCGCTCGTGCCCGTCGGCGGCTGGGGGCACACCCTGGGGCCGCACCACCTGGACCCGGCGCAGGCCGCGGACCTCGTGCGCCGCGTCCGCCCGGCGCTCGCCGTGCCCGTGCACTGGGGCACCCTGCACCCCGTGGGGCTCAGCTCGACGATGGGTGACCGCTTCGTCGCCCCCGGTCCGCGCTTCGCCGCCGAGGTCGCGGCGGCCGGCGGGGCCACCGCGGTCGTCCTGCGCCACGGCGAGGTCCTGCGGCTGGACGACGCGGGGACCGTCGTGGGCCGGGCACCGCTGCGCTGACGCCCGGCGGTTTGACAGCCGCCGGAGGCTGGCCTTTGATGGTGCAACCATCCAGAGCGGCCGAGAGACCTGGCTCGACGACGCCGCAGCAACCTCCGGGGGTCCCCACGGGGACCCTCGCGGACGGTGCTCACGCCAGGACCGATGGAGGAGCAGTGCCCGCTGTACCCGCTGACCGCGCCACCCTGCCCCACCCCGCCGACGCTCCCACCGCCGCCCCGCGCGGCGCGGTGCCCGCGGACCGCACGACCACCACGGCCCGCGTCAGTCCCGCCGCCGTCGCGCTGCGCTCGGTGGCCCGCGCGTTCCCCACGGCCACCGGCACGCACCGCGTCCTGGCCGGCGTCGACCTCGACGTCGCCGCGGGCAGCACCGTGGCCCTGCTCGGCGCCTCCGGCTGCGGGAAGTCCACGCTGCTGCGGATGGTCGCGGGCCTCGACGCCCCGACCGAGGGGGCCGTCGAGGTCGCCGGCACCGGAGTGCGCGGCGTGTCCGACCGCGCGGCCGTGGTGTTCCAGGAACCTCGGCTGCTGCCCTGGCGCGACCTCGCGGGCAACGTCGCGCTCGGCCTGCCCGCCGGGACCCCCCGCGCCGAGGGCCGCGCGGAGGTGCTGCGGTGGCTGGAGACCGTGGGTCTGGCGGGCTTCGAGGGCCACCGCCCGCGCCGCGTCTCGGGCGGCATGGCCCAGCGCGCCGCCCTGGCCCGCGCCCTCGTGCGCCGGCCCGGGGTCCTGCTGCTCGACGAGCCGTTCGCGGCCCTGGACGCCCTGACCCGGCTGCGGATGCAGGACCTCCTCGACGACGTGCAGCGCGACACCGGCGCCACCGTCCTGTTCGTCACCCACGACGTCGACGAGGCGCTGCACCTGGCCGACCGCGTCGTCGTCCTCGGCGTGCCCGAGGCCGGTCCCGGCGAGCAGGGGCAGGGCGCCCGCGTCGTCCGCGACGTGCGCGTCGACGCCCCCCGGCCCCGCGACCGCGCCGACGCCGACCTCGCCGCGCTGCGCGTGGACCTGCTCGAACTGCTCGGCGTCCCCCGCGCCCAGCACCGCTGACCCTCTCCCCGCTCGACCCGCGCCCCGAACCCCCTCTGCCGCACCACCTCCGCGCCCCCGCGCGTCACCCTTGGAGAACCCGTGTCCCTGCGCCCCACCCCCACCCGCCCCCCGTTCGCGACCGTCGGCCGCCGTGGCGTCCTCGGCGCCGTCCTGGGCGGCCTCGCCCTCACCGCGGCCGGTTGCGTGCAGGGGGAGGACTCCTCCGGGTCCGCGCCCGCCTCCGCCGCCGCCAGCTCCTCCGGGGCCTCGGGTGGTGGCACCGTTCGCCTGGACTTCGCGCTGTACAACCCCCTCAGCCTCGTGGTGAAGCAGCAGAAGATCCTCGAGGACGCCGGCCTCACCGTGCAGTGGGAGCAGTCCGCGGGCAGCAACAAGGCCAACGAGTTCCTGCGCAACGCCAACCTCGACGTCGCCTCGACCGCCGGCTCCGCCGTCCTGCAGGCCCGCGCCAACGGCTCGCCCGTCAAGACCATCGCGGTGTACTCCCAGCCCGAGTGGACCGCCCTGGTCGTCGCGAAGGGCTCGCCCCTGGAGGACGTGCAGTCGCTGCGCGGCAAGAAGATCGCGGCGACGACGGGCACCGACCCGTACTTCTTCCTGCAGCAGGCGCTGGCGAAGGCGGGGGTCGCGGCCGCCGACGTCGAGATCCTCAACCTGCAGCACGCCGACGGTCGCGCGGCCCTCGAGCGCGGCGACGTGGACGCGTGGGCGGGGCTGGACCCGAACATGGCCGCCTCGCAGCTGCAGGCCGGGTCGACGCTCCTGTACCGCAACGTGGCGTTCAACACGTACGGCCTGCTCAACGCCCGCGAGGAGTTCCTGCAGAAGTCCCCCGAGCTCGCGCAGCAGGTCGTCGACGCCTACGCCAAGGCCCGCACGTGGGCGCTCGCGAACGCCGCGGACTTCGCGGCCCTGTACGCCGAGGCCGCGCAGCTGTCGCCCGACGTGGCGGCGCTCGTGCTGCAGCGCACCAAGCTCGACGGCGACCTCGCCCCCGGGGACGCGCAGCGCACGGTCCTGGCCGGGATCGTGCCGCTCATGGTGCAGATCGGCGGGGCCTCCTCGGAGGACGTGGTGCGGACGGCGCTGGACTCGCTGTTCGAGCCGAGCTTCGCCGACAAGGCCGCCGCGTGAGCACCGCCACGCGCCCGGCCCCCGCGCCGGTGGAGTCCGCACCGCCGCGCCGGGCGCGCGGGGGGTCGTGGTTGCTGGGCGCCGTCGTGCCCCTGGTGCTGCTCGCCGCGTGGCAGCTGTCGTCGACGCTGGGCATCTTCACCGCCTACCAGCTGCCGCCGCCGCTGACGGTCCTGCGCACCGCCGGGAAGATGTGGGCGAAGGGGACCCTGCAGACGAACGTGGCGATCAGCGTGCAGCGCGTGCTCATCGGCTTCGTCGTCGGTGCCGGGCTCGGGGTGCTGCTGGGCGGGCTGACGGGCCTGTCGCGCACGCTGGACCGGATGCTGTCGCCGACGCTGGGCGCCCTGCGCGCCGTCCCGTCGCTGGCGTGGGTCCCGCTGCTGGGCCTGTGGATCGGGCTCGGGGAACCGCCGAAGATCGTGCTGGTCGCGATCGGCGCGTTCTTCCCCGTCTACACGACGGTGTTCTCGGCCCTGCGCCACCTCGACCCCGCGCTGGTCGAGGTGGGCCGCGCCTACGGCCGCCGGGGGATCGGGCTGTTCACCGAGATCCTGCTGCCGGCGACGGCCCCGTCGCTGCTGTCCGGCCTGCGGCTCGGCCTGGCCCAGGCCTGGCTGTTCCTCGTCGCGGCGGAGATCATCTCCTCCTCCGTCGGCCTCGGGTTCCAGATGACCAACGGCCAGAACCAGGGCCTCACCGACCAGGTGATCCTGGCCATCCTGCTGCTGGCGGTGCTGGGCAAGCTGTCCGACGTCGTGCTGGGGCTCGTCGAGCACCGGGTCGCACGCAACCGCCGCTGACCGGCAGGATCAGCACATGGACGCCGTGGTGCTGCTGGGACTGCTCGTGCTGGGCGTGATCGTCCTGACCCCGGTCGCCGACCGCGTCGGGGTCCCCCAACCGGTCCTGCTGACGGTCTACGGGCTGGTGCTGGGCCTCGTCCCGCGGCTGCCGGCCCCCGACCTCCCTCCCGACCTGATCCTGCCCCTGGTGCTCCCACCGCTGCTCTTCGCCGCGACCCAGTCGACCTCGGTGCGCGAGCTGCGGTCCGCGGCGACGACGATCCTGTCGCTCGCGGTCGGCCTGACCCTGCTCACGGCGGCCCTCGTCACCGTGGTCGCGCACGCCCTGGGGTTGCCGTGGGCCGTCGCGGCGGTCCTCGGCGCCGTGGTGTCGCCGCCGGACCCGGTGGCCGCCAGTGCCGTCGCAGGCCGCCTGCGCCTGCCCGAGCGGCTCGTGACGGTCCTGGAGGGGGAGGGGCAGTTCAACGACGCGACCGCTCTCGTGCTCTACCAGCTGGCCGTCACGGCCGTGGTCACCGGCAGCGTCGGCTTCGGTGACGTCGCGGGCGGTCTGGCCGTCGCCGTCCTGGGTGGTGTCGGGATCGGGGCGGTCGGCGGGTGGGTCGGCCGCCGGGCGCTCGCCCTGCTGCACGACCCGGCCGCGGAGACCACCGTGACCATCGCCCTGCCGTTCGCGCTGTACCTGCTGGCCGACCGCTTCGAGGCTTCCGGCGTCCTCGCGGTCCTCGTAGCCGGGCTGTACCTGCGCATCACCACGTCGGGGGAGCTGACCTCGGCCGGCTGGCTCCTGGGGCGCTCGGTGTGGCAGTACGTCGACTTCGTCATCACCGGCGTCCTCTTCGCCTTCCTCGGCGTGGAGCTGACCAGCGTCCTGGAGGGCAGCACCTCCCTGGGCGATGCCGGCACCCTCGAGGTCGCGGCGGCCGTCATCGGGGTCCTCGTCGCCTCCCGGGCCGTGGCCATGTTCGGCGCCTCCGCGCTGGCCGGACGGCGAGCCCGCCGCGCCGGATCGGCCCTGCCGTACGGCTGGCGGGAGTCCGCCGTGGCCTCGTGGGCGGGGATGCGTGGCGTGGTGACCGTGGCCACCGCCCTGGCGCTGCCCGCCACGGTCGTCGGCGGGGGCGCCTTCCCCCGCCGCGAGGAGGTCGTCCTCATCGCCCTGCTCGTGGTGCTGGCGACCCTCGTCGCGCAGGGCCTGACCCTCGCCCCCCTCATCCGGCGCCTGGGGGTGGCCAGCGAGGTCGACGCGCAGGCCGACGCGCGCGAGCTGCACCGCCGGGTCACCGAGGCGGCGCTGGACGCCGTGCGCGACGCCGAGGACGTGGCTCCCGAGGTGCGGCAGGCCGTGGTCGACCAGTACGAGAGCCGGCTCAGCTACCGCGGCGCCGTCTCCGACCTCGTCGACGGGGACGTGGGTGGCGACAGCGCCGGGGAGCAGCTGCGGAGCCTCCTGTCCCGCGCCACGGAGGCCGAGCGGGAGGCCGTGCTGGACGCGCGGCGGTCGGGGCGCACGAGCCCGGACGCGGCGGACGACGTCCTCTTCGACGTCGAGGCCCGCGCGCTGCGCTACGGCCACTGAGCCGCGGCGCGGTCGGTCCTAGGCGAAGGCGAAGTAGCGCAGGTAGAGGTAGGGGACGCAGAGCAGGACCGTCACCGCCGTGACGGGCACGCCGAAGCGGGCGAACTCCCAGAAGCCGATCCGGTGCCCGTTCTTCTCGGCGATCCCCAGCATCACGACGTTGGCGCTGGCGCCGATCACCGTGGCGTTGCCGCCGAGGTCCGCACCCAGCGCCAGCGCCCACCACAGCACCGACCCCGGGTTCCCGGTGTCGCGCGCCAGGGAGTCCACGAGCGGGGCCATCGTGGCCACGTAGGGGATGTTGTCGACGACCCCCGAGAGCACCGCCGAGACGCCCAGCAGCAGGAAGGTCGCCGTCTGCGCGCTGCCGCCGGTGGCCTCGGTCGCCCAGCGCGCCAGCTGGTCGATCGCCCCGACCTTGATCAGCGCCCCGACCATGATGAACAGCCCGGCGAAGAACACCAGGGTCGGGGCCTCCACGTCGGCCAGGTACTCGCGGGGGGACAGCCCGCTGAGCAGGACCAGGACGCCCGCGCCGAGGAGGGCGACGACGGCGGGGGGCTGGCCGATGACCGGCCCGAGGACGAAGCCCGCGAGCACGAGCACCAGCACGCCACCGGACTTCACGAGCAGCCGGGGGTCCGAGATGGCCTCCCGCTCGTCGAGCTGCATCACCTCGGCCGCGCGCTCGGCGTCGTACGTGAACGCCGACCGGAACATCCAGCGGCACAGCAGGAGCAGCGCGGCGACGAGGACGACGACGATCGGGGCGAGGTTCGCCGCGAAGTCGTTGAAGGTCAGCCCGCCGCGGCTGGCGATGATGATGTTCGGCGGGTCGCCGATGAGCGTCGACGAGCCGCCGATGTTCGAGGCGAACACCTCGGCCAGCAGGAAGGGCACGGGGGGAACCCCGAGCCGCTGGCACACCAGGAGCGTGACGGGGGCGACGAGCAGCACGGTGGTGACGTTGTCCAGCAGCGCGGAGGCGAGCGCCGTGATGACGACGAGCATGACCAGCACGCGGAAGGGGCGGGCGCGCGCGAGCTTGGTGGCGCGGATCGCGACGTACTCGAAGACGCCCGTCTGCCGCAGGACGCCGACGATGACCATCATCCCGAGGAGGAGGAAGACCACCTCCCAGTCGACGCCGGTCTCGGTGGAGTGCACGGCGTCGTCGAAGCTGACGACGCCGGCCGCCAGCATGAGCCCCGCCCCTCCGAGCGCGACGGTGACGCGGTGCACGCGCTCGGAGGCGATGAGGCCGTAGGCCAGGACGAACACCGCGACGGCGAAGACGGCCATCAGCGCGGCGCCAGCAGCACGTCGAGCAGTCGGCTGGTCGTGACGCAGCCCAGGAGCCGGCCGTGCTCGACCACGCCGACCAGCGGGCTGTGGGTCCGGGCCATGACCACGGCCAGCTCCAGGACGCTGTCGTCGGGGTCGGCCACGGCCAGCTCGACGGACCGGTCACCGGAGACCAGGTCGCGCACCGTGCGGCCCGCGAGCTCACCCAGCAGCCGCTCGTGGCCCCGCTCGCCCATCACGCGGGCGAGGGTGGAGTCGTCCTGCACGTAGCGGGGGATGACGAAGCGCAGCACCTGCGTGGCGGGCAGCACCCGGGTGGGCCGGCCCGACGGCTCGCACACCACCAGTCCGGGCAGGTGCTGCTCGGCCAGCAGGCGGACGGCGGCCAGGGCCGGGTCGTCCATGCCGACGGAGGGGTAGGGCTGGGCCAGGTCCCGGGCGATCACCCCCGCACCGTAGCGAGGGCGCTCGCGCGGCCCTCAGCTCCGGTGCGCCACGACGAACGTGCGCAGGAACGGGAACGGGGTGCCCCAGGGTCGCCCGGGGTAGGCCTCGCGCAGCAGGGCCCCGTACTCCCGCGTGAACTCCTCCCCGTCGGCGGCGGGCAGGGCGTCCAGCACGGGCCGCAGGGCGGTGCCGCGCACCCAGCCCAGGACCGGGTCGGGGCCCGCCAGGACGTGCTGGTACTCCGTCTGCCAGGCGTCCACGCTCATCCCGGCCCCCGCGAGCAGCTCGACGTAGTGCAGCGGGAGCGCGACGGGCTCCTCCCGCAGGACCCCGTCGAGGGCGCCGGCCCAGCGCGGCTGCGCCGCGAGCTCGCGCAGCAGCCGGTGCGAGGGGGCGCCGAAGTTCGACGGCACCTGGAAGGCCAGCCAGCCGCCCGGGGCGAGCTGGCCCGCCCAGCGCGCCAGCAACTCCTCGTGGGTGGGCACCCACTGCAGCACCGCGTTGCTGACCAGGACGTCGGTGCCGCTCGCGTCCACGTCCTCGGCCCTGCCGCGGGAGAACTCCACGCCGGCGTCGGCCGGGGCGGCCGCGAGCATCTCGGCGGAGGCGTCGAGCCCGCGCACCCGCGCGGCCGGCCAGCGCCGCGCGAGGGTGGCGGTCAGCTCACCGCTGCCGCAGCCGACGTCGAGGACCTCGCGCGGAGCCGTGGCGCCGACGCGGGCCAGCAGGTCGGTGAACGGGCGCGCGCGGGGCGCGGCGTGGACGGCGTACTGCTGCGGGTCCCAGACCACGGGGGTCCTCTCGTCGAGATGTCTCGACGTCAAGATACCTCGCGCGGCGTCACCGGGCGCGTCCGGGCGTCCAGGGCCAGAGTGGGGACATGAGCGATCACGACACCTCTCCCGCCGCCACCGAGCCCGACCCCGACGGCGACCCCGGCCAGCTGAACCCGCGCGACCTGACCGACGTGCCCAGCGAGGACACCGTCGCCGAGGACGGCGCCGACGCCGACCCCGCCGACTCCGACGGCGACCCCGAGCAGCTGAACCCGCGCGGCTGACCCCGCGCGGCTGAGCGCCGCGCCGCGTGGACGCCCCGCCGCCGCGGCGCGTAGGGTGGCTCCCGTGATCCGAGCGGCGAGCCTCCTCCTTCGCTGCCGCGGCGGGGCCTGCTAGGCCGGTCTCCCTGCCGCGGGACCTCGTCGTGCGCGCCGGCCGACACCGCTCGAGGCCCCCGCACCAGGAGATGAAGACCGTGCAGAACACCCAGACCCCCTCCGCGATGCCGATCGCGAAGTACGTCCCGTTCCACGAGCAGATCGCCGTCGACCTGCCGGACCGGACGTGGCCCGACCGCCGCATCGAGACCGCCCCCCGCTGGTGCGCCGTCGACCTGCGCGACGGCAACCAGGCGCTGATCGACCCGATGAACTCCGAGCGCAAGCTGCGCATGTTCCAGCTGCTCGTCGACATGGGCTACAAGGAGATCGAGGTCGGGTTCCCCTCGGCTAGCCAGACGGACTTCGACTTCGTCCGCACGCTGATCGAGGACGGCCTGATCCCCGACGACGTGCGCATCCAGGTCCTGACCCAGGCCCGCGAGCACCTCATCGAGCGCACCTACGAGTCGCTGCGCGGCG
>Ga0160429_1001810_pt1 | contig 11502 bp, 9 predicted proteins | sample SolpanmetagenomR_FD_108199 | JGI IMG/M metagenome (GOLD analysis project Ga0160429, IMG submission 108199) | Solar panel surface microbial communities from Lawrence Berkeley National Laboratory, California, USA - R | ecosystem: Engineered > Built environment > Solar panel > Unclassified ... | reverse complement strand
GGTCTCGTCGTCGCGCAGGACGACCTCCACGCCGTCGGCGCGCAACCTCTCCGCGTAGGCGACGCCCTCGTCGTGCAGGGGGTCGAACCCCGCGACGCCGACGATGGCCGGGGGCTGCCCGGCGAGCGACGGCGCGAGCAGCGGGGCGTAGCGGACGTCGTCGGGGTCCCCGCGGTAGAACCCGTCGAACCAGCGCAGCGTGTCGGCGTCGAGCACGAGCGCGTCGGCGTTCGCGGTCTGCGACGGGAAGTCCCGCCCGCCCCCCGTGGCCGGGTAGACCAGCAGCTGCGCGGCCAGCCCCTGCCCGCCCAGCGCCAGCGCGGCGACGGCCGCGAGGTTGCCGCCGGCGCTGTCGCCCGCCACGGCCACCCGTGCGGGGTCCCCGCCCAGCTCGGCGGCGTGGTCCCGGATCCACGTCACCGCGGCGACCGCGTCGTCGGCGGCCGCGGGGAAGGGGTGCTCCGGGGCGAGGCGGTAGTCGACCGCGACGACGATGCTGCGCGCCTCCTGGCTGAGCATCCGGCAGGGCCCGTCGTGGGAGTCGAGGTCGCCGATGACGAACCCCCCGCCGTGCAGGAAGGCCACGACGGGCGGGCGGCCCGAGGGGTCCGCGGGGCGGTAGGTGCGCGCGCGCAGCGGACCCGCCGCCCCCGGCACCGTGAGCTCCTCGACGGCCGCGACCGACCCGAACAGCTCCGGCGGGGGCTGCGGCAGCCGGCGCGCGCCGGCGCGCACCTGCGCGGGCGTCAGGAGGTGGATCGGGGGGATGCCCGCGGCGGCGAGCTGGGCCTGTGCGGCGGCGATCTGCGGGTCGAGCGTGGGCACGGCGTGCTCCCTGGGTCGAGGGCCGGGACTCAGCCCTGGCGGGTGAAGGGGCCCTCGGCGGGGTGGGTGACCGCGGGCACCGTGCGTTCGAGACCGGGCTGGTGGGCCCAGCGGACGCCGTTGGCGAGGATCCGCCGCACGTCGGGGTGGTGGTAGACGGGGTACTCCTGGTCGCCCGGGCTGAAGTAGAAGACGCGCCCGCGCCCGCGCAGGTACGTCATGCCGGAGCGGAACACCTCGCCGTCCGGGAACGCGCTGATGAAGATCAGCTCGTCCGGCGCCGGGACGTCGAAGGGCTCGCCGTACATCTCCTGCTGCTCGATGACGAAGGGGTTCGGCACCCCCTGCGCGATGGGGTGCGTCGTCGCCACGGTCCAGACGACCTCGCGCTTGCCCTCGTTGCGCCAGGCCAGCGAGCACGTGGTGCCGAGCAGCCGGACGAGGATCTTCGAGAAGTGCCCCGAGTGCAGGACGACCAGGCCCATCCCGGCCAGGACGTGGCGCTGCACGCGGTCCACGACCTCGTCGGCGACGGCGTCGTGGGCGATGTGCCCCCACCACACGAGCACGTCGGTCTGCGCGAGCACCTCCTCGCTCAGCCCGTGCTCCGGGTCGGAGAGCACGGCGGTGCGCGTGCTCGCCTCGGGCACCAGCTCGGCCACGGCCTGGGCGATCGCGCCGTGCAGGCCGTCGGGGTAGTCCTGCGCCATGCTCGGCGGGTTGCCCGTCGACTCGTGGACGTTCTCGTTCCAGACCGTCACGCGGACGGGGGCGTCGCTCACGGGATCTCCTGGGGGTGGGGGGCGGGCGTGCGCAGGTCCTCGGGCACCACGACGTCCTCGACCCGGCCGCTGGCCGCGGAGCGGGTGGCGGCCTCCATGAGGGCGAGGCTGCCGAGGTTCCCGCGGGCGTTCGCCTCCGAGACCGGTCCGCCCTCGACCGCGCGGGCGAACTCCTGCAGGCCCGCGGAGCGGCCCCACAGCGGCATGGCCGGCAGCTCCAGCGACTCCGGCGCGGCGCCGGGGCGGTGCACGGTGACGGCGTCGCCGTCCGGGCCGGCGGGGCCCCCGGCGCGCGTGGTGAACGTGACGGCGCCCTCGGACCCGTCCAGGGCCCACTCCCCGCCCCAGTCGGTCTGCGGCGCCCGGCTGACCCAGCTGCCGCGGTAGCTGACGACGAGGCCGTCGGCGAGCTCGATGGTCATGACCGCGGCCGCCTCCTCGTCGTAGCGGCTCCACGCGGGGTCGCTCGCGCGGGCGTGGACCCGCACGGCCTCCTGGCCCGTGATCTTGCGCAGCAGGTCGAAGTGGTGGATCGCCATGTCGTGGATCAGCGGGTGCGGGAACCGGTAGTGCCCGTAGGTCTCCGCCGGCGCGTCGTGGTCCCAGCGGCGGAAGTCGATGCTGACGGCGGACAGCCGGCCGAGCGCGCCCGTGCTGACGAGCTCCTGCACCGCGCGGGGCGCGGGGTAGAACCGGTAGTTCTGGCTGACCTGGAGGACGAGGCCGAGCTCCTCGGCGCGGCGCACCGCGACGGCCGCCTCCTCCACCGTGCTCGCGAACGGCTTCTCGACCAGGACGTGCTTGCCGGCCTCCAGCGCCTGCAGCGCCATGGGCACGTGCGTGCGCACCGGCGTCGTGAGCAGGACCGCGTCGGCGTCGACCCGGGCGAGGATCTCCTCCAGCGACGTCGAGCACACCGCGTCGGGCAGGTCGTGCAGCTCCTGGAACCGGCGCAGGGTCGGTTCGTGCGGGTCCACGACCGCGACGCGGTCGACCTCGGGGACCGGCCCGATCGCGTGGGCCTCCCAGTCACCGCCCCAGCCACCGAGACCTGCGTGGACGAGCCTGATCGTCACTGTTCTCCCCGCTCCGTCGACGTCGCGACGACCCTACCGACGCGGTGCCCGCACGACCTTCCCGGGCGGGCGCGGCGGACGCGCGGGGTCGCGGGCCCGTGCCCGGGTGGGCACACTCGCAGCCGTGGACCACCTGGGTGAGGACCCGTTCCTCGACGACGTCGCACCGCGGATCGGGAAGCTGACCGCGGAGGCGCAGCGCAAGGGGCTGGAGCTGGAACCCCGCCTCGACGGCGACTGGGACCTGTTCCGCGACGCCGGCGGCACGCGCACCGCGATCCGGGCGCAGGGGGCGCCGGCCGGCAGCGGGCTCACGCAGGAGCAGGTCGCCGCCTACCTCGCGCGCGTCCCGGAACCCGCCCTCGACGGGGAGCGGTAGGCGCCGCCGTGAGCCTGAGCGAGGACCAGCACCACGCCCTGCCCGCCGAGGTGGCCTGCCCCACCGTGGGCCGCCCGCCGACGACCGGGCTGCGGCGGTGGCTGCTGGCCGACCGGGTGCAGCCCGCGGGCCCCGCCGCGCAGGCCGACCACGTGCACCCGCAGGCGTGGTGGAAGGTCATGTGCCTCACGGGCGTCGACTACTTCTCGACGCTGTCCTACCTGCCCGGGATCGCGGCGCTCGCGGCCGGCGCCCTGTCCCCGGTGGCGACGCTGCTCATCGTCGCGCTGACCCTGCTGGGGATGCTGCCGATGTACCGCCGCGTCGCGGCGGAGAGCCCGCACGGGCAGGGGTCGGTGGCGATGCTGGAGGACCTGCTGCCGTTCTGGCGCGGCAAGGTGTTCGTGCTCGTGCTCCTGGGTTTCGTCGCGACGTCCTGGATCGTCACCATCACCCTGTCCAGCGCGGACGCGAGCGTGCACCTGCTGCAGAACCCCTACCTGCCCGCAGCCCTGCACGGGCACGCGGTCCTCATCACGGTGGCCCTGCTCCTGGTGCTGGGCGGGGTGTTCCTGCTGGGGTTCACCGAGGCCGTCACGGTCGCCATCCCGCTCGTCGCGGCGTTCCTCCTGCTCAACGCGACCGTCGTGGTCGCGGGCGTCGTGCACGTCATGGGCGACAGCACGGCGTTCACCGACTGGACGCACCGGCTGACCTCGGGCGGCGGGGGGATCGGCGGCGTCGTCGGCCCGGCCGTCCTGGCGTTCCCCCTGCTGGTGCTGGGGTTGTCCGGGTTCGAGACGGGCGTCTCCATGATGCCGCTGGTCGCGGCCGAGGGGGCCACGCCCGAGGAGCAGCTGGCGTCACGCGTGCGCAACACCCGCCGGCTGCTGACGGCCGCCGCGCTCATCATGAGCGTGTACCTCATCGCCACGAGCCTCGTCACGACCGTGCTGATCCCGCCCGCGGAGTTCGCCGCCGGCGGCCAGGCCAGCGGGCGGGCCATGGCCTACCTCGCCCACACCCTGCTGGGAGGCGGCTTCGGCACGGCCTACGACGTGTCGAGCATCCTCATCCTGTGGTTCGCCGGCGCCTCCGCCATGGCGGGGCTGGTGAACATCGTCCCGCGCTACCTGCCCGGCTACGGGATGGCCCCGGAGTGGGGCCGCGCCGTGCGGCCCGTCGTGCTCGTCTACACCGCGATCAGCATCCTCATCACGGTGGCGTTCCGCGCCGACGTCGACGCCCAGGCCGGGGCCTACGCGACGGGCGTGCTGGCGATGATGGTCTCGGGCGCCGTCGCGGTCACCGTGTCCTCGGCCCGGCGCCGGCAGAAGCTGGCGACGCCCGCGTTCGTCCTGCTGAGCGCGATCCTGCTGTACGCGCTGGGGGACAACATCCGGCAGAAGCCGGACGGCATCACGATCTCCGGGTTGTTCATCGCGGGGATCGTCGTGATCTCCCTCGTCTCCCGGGTCTCGCGCACGACGGAGCTGCGCGCGGAGCGCATCGAGTTCGACGAGACGGCCCGCCAGATCATCACGCAGTCGCTCGAGTTCGACGGCGAGCTGCACCTCATCGCCAACCGCCCGGACGTCGGGAACGCCGAGGAGTACGCGGCCAAGGAGGCGCGGGTGCGGGGCAAGGACCCCGTGCCGCGCGGCGCCGACGTGGAGTTCCTCGAGGTCGCCGTCGTCGACCCGTCGTCCTTCTCCGACGTCCTGTGCGTGCGGGGCGCCGTCGTCGGCGGTTTCCGGATCCTGCGCACCGAGGCCCCCGCCGCGCCGAACGCGATCGCCGCGATCCTGCTGGCGCTGCGCGACGCCACGGGCGTGCGCCCGCACGCCCACTTCGAGTGGTCCGAGGGGAACCCCCTGGGTCACCTCATGCGATACCTGATCCTGGGCCGGGGCGACACGGCCCCCGTGGTCCGGGAGATCCTGCGCACCGCCGAACCCGACGCCGCGCGCCGCCCGAGCATCCACGTCGGCGGCTGACGCCGGCGGGGCGTCCCGTGTGGTCGGGCACCCCGTGTGGCGGGGCGGTCAGCGCGTGGAGGTCGGGTCGAGGCTCTCGTCGTGCGCGAAGATCTCCTCGATGGGCCGCTCGAACAGGCGGGCCAGGCGGAACGCCAGGGGCAGGCTCGGGTCGTAGCGGCCCGTCTCCAGGGCGTTGACCGTCTGCCGAGACACCTGGAGCAGGTCCGCCAGCGCGGCCTGGGTCCAGCCGCGCTCGGCGCGCAGGTCGCGGATGCTGTTGTCCACGGCGACCCGCTCAGCGGTGGGTGACGACGCCCGCGGCGACGCCCCACGTGAGCATGCCCGCGCCGAAGGCGAGCCAGGGCAGGAGGACGGCGGGCAGCCCGCTGCCGGCGATGGCGAGCATCCCCAGGACGACGCAGGCCAGCATGGTCGCGGCGAAGGCCACCGCCAGGCTCGTGAGCTGGACGAGCCGTGCGTACTCGTCGGAGCGCGCGAGGAAGCGGACGACGGCGCGGACGAACAGCGCGGCCGGCAGGACCGGGAGCAGCGCCCACGCGAAGCGCCAGGGGCTGCTGCCGTCGAGGTGGCCCCAGAGGGTGACGGCCGAGACGACGACGACGTGGGCACCCATGGCGGGCACGACGTCGCGGACGTAGGCGCGGGAGCGGTCGCGGTCTCCCCGGCTGGGGGTGGTGTCAAGGTCGCTTGTCATGCGTCGAGCGTGCTCGCGCCGCCCGTCGGTGTCAAGGGTCCTTGACGTGCGCCCCGACCTCGGGTGCGGGCCGTCAGCAGCAGCGGCGGCGGCGGGAGAGCAGCAGGCGCCGGCCGAGGTCCAGCAGGACGCGGCGCAGGGTGTCGTCGTCCACGTCGGCGCAGTCCGGCGCCTGCAGGGGGCCGACCAGCCCCATGAGGAAGAGGTTGACGGTGACGGAGGTCTCCGCGTCCGGGTCGGGGCCGCTGAGCAGGGCGACGATCGCCTCACCGACCTCCTGCAGCACCGGGTCCAGCTCGACGAGGTGGTGGTAGGCGGGGTCGCTGGCCACGACGCGGTAGACGCGGCGGCCGTCGACCACGACGTCGACGAGCCCGTCGAGGACCGCCTCGACCTGCGCGCGCCGCCCCCGTCGGGCCTGCGCCTGCGCCACCAGGGGGCGCAGCCGCTCGAGGAAGGGGGTCACGACGCCCAGGACGATCTCGTCCTTGGTCTTGTAGTGGTGGTAGACCGCGGCCTTCGTGACGCCGACGTCGTCGGCGATCATCTGCAGCGACGTCCCGCTGACCCCGTGCTCGGCGAACAGGCGCAGCGCGGCCTCCTGCAGCCGCACGCGCCCCGGCCCGGCGGTGCCGGGCTCGTGCTGGACCGCGGTCGTCATGCTGCTCCTGCCGGTGCTCGATGGGGGCGGGTGCGTGGCGCCCCGCCCTGCGACAGTACCGGCTGCCGGGGCGTCCTCCCAGCCGACCGGCAGGTTCCTCCCTAGCCGATCGGCAGGGTGCCGCCTTGCCGATCGGCCAGGTCGCCGGTTACCGTCGAACCCGTCGCCACCGGAGTCGACCCCGCGCGTCCCCCGCCGAAGGAGCTCCCATGGCCAGCCTGCTCTACCGCCTGGGCCGGTTCAGCGCCCGCCGCCACCGGCTCGTGCTCGCGGTGTGGGCCCTGCTGCTGGCCGCCGTGGCGGCGCTCGCGTTCGGCCTGCCCCGCAGCGCGTCTCCCGACACCTCGTTCTCGATCCCCGGCACCGAGGCCAGCCAGGGCCTCGACGTCATCGCCCGGGAGTTCTCCGACGGCGCCGACCGCGCCAACGCCACGGTCGTCTTCCAGGCCCCCGCGGGGCAGACCCTCGCGGGTGCGAACGCCACGGCCCTGGAGGGCGTCCTCGCGCGGGTGCGAGCCGTCCCCGGCGTCGCCTCGGTGAGCGACCCGCTCGCGGCGCAGAGCCCGCGCGTCAACGCCGCGCAGACGATCGCCGCCGCGGCGGTCGTCTTCCGGGCCGCGCCCGGCGACGTCTCCGCGTCCACGGCGTCGGCCTTCGCGGCGGCCACGGGTCCCGACGCCCGGGCGGCCGGCTCCGGCACGGTCCGCGTCGAGGTGACCTCGGACCTGCCGGAGGCCGGCGGCGCCCACAGCGCCGAGGCCGTCGGCGTGGTCGTCGCCTTCATCGTCCTGATGCTCACCTACGGCTCGCTCGCCGCGGCGGGCGCGAACCTGCTCACCGCTGCGATCGGCGTCGGGGTGGGTGTCCTGGGCATCACCGCGCTGGGTCGCGTGGTGAGCCTGTCCACGACGACGCCCGCCCTCGCCTCGATGCTCGGCCTCGCCGTCGGCATCGACTACGCCCTGTTCATCTTCGCCCGCACGCGCACCGAGCTGCGGGCCGGATCGCCGGTGCCGCAGGCGGTCGCGAAGGCCACCGGCACGGCCGGCACCGCCGTCGTCTTCGCCGGGACCACGGTCGTGGTCGCGCTCGTCGGCCTCGCCGTCGTGGACATCCCCTTCCTCACGCAGATGGGCCTCGCCGCGGCGGCGACCGTCGCGGTGGCCGTGCTCATCGCGCTCACCGCGGTGCCCGCCCTGCTCACGGTCCTCGGCCGCCGGGTGCTGCCGGCCCGCGAGCGCCACCGCGACCTCGCCGGGCTGCGCGCGGCGGACGCGGTCGCGCAGTCCGGGCAGCGGGCCACCGACGTCTCCGACGCGACGCTCGCCGGCCCGGGCCTGCTGGGCCGCTGGTCGCGGGCCGTCACGCGGCACCCGGTCGTGGCCCTGCTGGGTGCCGTCCTCGTCGTCGGCACCGCGGCCGTGCCCGTCCTCAGCATGCGCACGGCCCTGCCCTCGGCCGAGAACGCCGACCCCGCGAGCTCCGCGCGCCAGGCCTACGACCTGCTGGTCGAGGGCTTCGGCGAGGGCAGCCAGTCGACGCTCATCGTGCTCGTCGACGGGCGCGCCGGCGCGGGCCCCGAGGCCGTCGCGGCCGCGGCGGCGACGGTGACCCGCGAGGTGCGGGGGCTCGGCGACGTGGCGCTGGTCGCCCCCGCGGTGCCCTCCGCGGACGGCAGCACGCAGCTCGTCACGGTCGTCCCCGGCTCCGGGCCGACCGACCCCGCGACGGCGGACCTGGTGCGCGACATCCGCACCACCGTCGCCGGGACCCCCGGTGCGGACGTCCTCGTGACGGGGCAGACGGCCCTGGACATCGACGTCAGCCAGGCGCTGAACGACGCCCTGCCCGTCTACATCGCGCTCATCGTGGTGCTGGCGCTCGCGCTGCTCGTCATGCTGTTCCGCTCGCTCGCGGTGCCGCTGCTCGCGACGCTCGGGTTCCTGTTCTCCCTCGGCGCGAGCCTCGGGGCGACCGTCGCGATCTACCAGTGGGGCTGGCTGTCCGACGTGTTCGGCGTCGCGCAGCCCGCGCCGCTGCTGAGCTTCATGCCGGTCCTCGTCGTGGGCATCCTGTTCGGGCTCGCGATGGACTACCAGATGTTCCTGGTCTCGGCGATCCACGAGGCCCACTCGACGGGGCGCAGCCCCACCCACGCGGTGCTCGCGGGGTTCCGCCGCTCCGCCCCCGTCGTCGTGTCCGCGGCGTTCATCATGTGCGGGGTGTTCGCCGGGTTCGCCTTCTCGGGCGAGGCGACCATCGGCACGATCGGCATGGCGCTGACCGTCGGCGTCCTGGTCGACGCGCTCGTCGTCCGGATGGTGCTCGTGCCGGCGGCCCTGACCCTGCTGGGCGAGGCCGCGTGGTGGATGCCCCGCTGGATGCAGCGGATCGTGCCGGACGTCGACGCCGAGGGCCGCGGCCTCGAGGCGCTGCTGCGGGCCGAGGAGGACGTCGCCGAGGTGGACGGCGTGACCCGGGTGCCCGCACCCCGCGCGGCCCAGCCCGCCGGGGCCGGCCCGGCCGTGCACGGCACGGTCCTGGACCGCGGCGGCCGCCCCCTGGCCGGGGCCGCGCTCACCGTGACCGACGCCGCCGGCCGCCAGGTCGCGCGCGGCGGCAGCGACGCCGAGGGCCGCTTCCACCTGTCCCTGCCGGCGGGGGGCACCTTCGTCCTCATCGTCGCGGCCGGCGGGGTGCGCCCCGCGGCGGCCACGGTGGCCGTGGCCGACGGCCTGGTGCAGCGAGACCTCCGGCTGGCCGGGACCGCGGCGCTCGCCGGGCACGTCGGGGCCGCGGGGAGCGCGGGCGTCGCCGACGTGGTCCTCACGCTGCTCGACGTGCGGGGCAGCGTCGTGGCGACGACCCGCACGGCGCCCGACGGCACCTACCGGTTCGCCGAGCTCACGGGCGGCTCCTACGTCCTCAGCGCGCTGTCGGAGCGCCACCGGCCGCTCGCCCGCACCGTCGAGCTGCCCGACGGCGCCGGGGTCGCGCTCGACGTCGAGCTCAGCGCCGGCGGTCGGCTCGTCGGCACGGTCTGCGCCGCCAGCGACGGCCGCGGGGTGCACGAGGCCACGCTGACGCTCGTGGACGGGGCGGGGTCCGTGGTCGACACCGCGGCCAGCGACGAGGACGGCGGGTTCCGCTTCGAGGACCTGACGGGCGGGACGTACACGCTGACCGCGGTGGGCTACGCGCCCGTGGCCACCTCCGTCCGGGTCGAGGACGGCGCCGCGACCACGGCCGACCTGGTCCTCGGCGGGGCCGCACCGCGCCCGGACGTCCCGGACGCGCTGCGGCGCACCGCCTCGGAGGCGGCCCGCGCCTGAGCCCACGGCTCAGAGGGCCGGGGCCTCGGCGCTGCGCAGGTCGAGGCTCTGGCGCCGCCGGCGCTTGTCGGCGTACATGGCCCGGTCGGCCGCGTCGGTCAGCCCCGCCAGGTCGAGGGCGTCCGACGGCCAGGTCGCGCCGCCGCCGCTGAGGCCCAGGTCCGGCAGCTGCCGGCGGACCCGGTGGAGGACCTGGTCCAGCAGGGCGCGGTCGTCGGGGGCGGTGGGGACGTCCTGCAGCAGGACGGCGAACTCGTCGCCGCCCAGCCGCACGACGTGGTCGCCGGGGCGGACCGCCTCCTGCAGCGCGGCGGCGAGGCGCCGCAGCGCCGCGTCGCCGTGCGCGTGGCCGAAGCGGTCGTTGAGCTGCTTGAAGTGGTCGAGGTCGACCAGCAGCAGCGTGTGCCGCCGTCCGCCGGCCGGGTCCCGCAGCGACCGGGCCGCGAGGCGCTGCAGCTGACGGCGGTTGCCGACGCCCGTGAGCGGGTCGACGAGGCTGATGCGCTCCTGCTCGGCGTGGCGGCGCCGGCTGACCCACAGGCCGCCGGCCGCCAGCACGATCAGGGTGAGGACGAGGACCTGCAGCACGTCGCGCCGCCAGCGCAGCGACGCGAGGTCCGCCGGCTCGGCGACGCTCACGGCGATGTCGTAGCGGACGCCGCCCGCGGAGGCCCGGTCGCCGCGCAGCGGCCGGCTGACGGTGCCGGCCGGCGGGTCCTGCGCGCGGTCCACCACGGACGCGCCGCGGGCGGTGATGCGGACGGAGGTCACCAGCTGGGCGTCGAGCAGCTTGTCCGCGTCGACGGCCAGCTGCTCCTCCAGCGGGACGAGCGAGGGTTCCCCCCTCAGCGCCGCCGCGGTGGGGGCGTGCTCGACGTCCTCGGTGAAGATCCGCGTCAGGCCCGCGCTGGGCGAGGGACCCGAGTGCGGGGGACTGGTCAGGACGATCGCCGCGCAGGCGGAGGAGAGCGCGACCAGCGCCACCGCCAGCGCACGCCAGACCCCCACGCGCCGCACCCGCCGCCAGCGCTGTCGCTGCTGTGCCACCCCGCCTCCAGACCAGTCGTGCGGGCCGTACCCCCGCGGCCGCGACGCGGGTCGTCCCCACGATCGCCTCACTGAACGGAGCAGTTCAGTGACCCTCCGTCACGGCCAGGATGACCCACCGACCTGAGGTGGCGCTGTGAGGTCGAGCCGGGCGCGGTGCCGCGCCCGGCCCGGGACGGGCGGGCGGGCCCCACCTGGACCGGTCGCCGCGGCGGGGCGTCGCCGCCGCGGGGGACGCCGTGGTGCGGGCCTTCGCCGCTGAGGGTTCCGCTGGGGCGGGTCCTGGCGGACGCTGAGGACTACCAGCACTCCTCGGTGTCCGGGGACCGGCGGCCCGCGCGACGGCCTCGCGGCCGGTCAGTACTTAGGGCGGGCGTACTTCACGGCCGAGTCCCAGGGGTTGTCGTACTCCTTGACCATGCTGGTGAACGGCGTCTTGTTCGCGCCGGCGTTCCCCTCGACCGTCCGGATCAGCCCGTCGCTGTGGGAGCGGACGAGGCCGATGTGGCCTGCGCCGTAGTACCAGACGACGTCGCCCTGCCGGACGTTCGCGGCCGAGACCGGGGTGCACAGCGCGTAGAAGCTCTTCGAGCTCGGGCTGAAACCCGTGCCGGTTCCTCGCAGGCACCAGCTCACGAAGATCGCGCACCAGTCACCCGAGGTGTCGTACTTCGAGGACCAGATGGCGTTCATCTGTGACAGGGAG
>Ga0160429_1001809_pt1 | contig 11505 bp, 5 predicted proteins | sample SolpanmetagenomR_FD_108199 | JGI IMG/M metagenome (GOLD analysis project Ga0160429, IMG submission 108199) | Solar panel surface microbial communities from Lawrence Berkeley National Laboratory, California, USA - R | ecosystem: Engineered > Built environment > Solar panel > Unclassified ... | reverse complement strand
TGGCGTTCAGGCTTGCAAGGGAGCTATATTAGAAGTTTAGAGGGGTGCTTCTGCAGGAACAATGGTGGGGTACACGTGCCCTTGAAACATGCCCACAGGCGTGCGGACGGCAGAGCAGATGTATACGGGTTGAGGAGCCATGTCTGCTGCCGGTTGGGGGTTTACTGATTGGAGTGTGGATGATGAGTGACTTGTGTCTCTCAAGATAATGTTCGCTTTTCGTCCGCCTTTGTATCCAACCTGTTGTCCAACAGCTTCGGAGCCCCGGAAATCTTCCGCTTCCATGCCTGCGCCGTCGCTTGGCTCGATTGGGTTAGCGGCCGCAGCGATCCCGCCGCGAAGCTCGAATTTCCAGAACGAGAGCGCAACCAGAACCAAAACCTCACCTCACTTCACTTGACCCCATTCACCAACCCTCTTCTGGTCATTGCCGAACCGCCACCATGGATGACCTATACGATGAGTAAGTGACGACACCATAGGCTGAACGCCGTCCCTGTGCAGACGCGTACTGATTCTTTTGCGACAGGTTTGGTAATTACATTGGTGAGGCAGCAGAATCAGAGGAAGAAAACAATGACGCGCCCGAAGCCGACGCGTACGTTCACGACTTCGACGAAGCAGAAGACAAACCCGTCGAAGATGGCGCCGCCACGGGTCAGGAGCTCATGGAGCTCGACGGTCACGATGGGCCCGCCGCCGTGGTGCTGCACGAAGACAAGGCATACTACCCTACGGCGCAGCAAGTCTATGGCGAAGACGTAGAGACGATGGTGCAGGAAGAGGATACTCAAGACCTGTCGAAGCCGATCGTGGAGCCTGTAGTACAGAAGAAGTTTGCGATTGAAGAGACCGATCTCCCACGCACTTTCTTCGAGAAGAGCTTCATGACCGATTTGATGAATTTCCCAGAGCACATACGGAACATCGCTCTCGCCGGACATCTACATCACGGAAAGACGGCGTTTATGGATATGTTGGTCAAGGAGACACACGACTTGGAGGAACGGCTGGAGAAAAAGACGGGAAAAGCGCGGGATGAACAATTGAGGTACACAGACGTGCACATTCTCGAACGCGAACGCGGGCTATCCATCAAGGCCGCTCCCATGAGCTTAGTCCTACAAAGCACGAAAGGGAAATCACACCTCGTCAATATCATAGATACTCCGGGACACGTCGATTTCGCGGATGAAGTGGCTGCTTCACTACGTCTGGCGGACGGTGTGATCCTCATTGTCGATGTGATCGAAGGTGTGCAAGCCAATACCGAACAGATCATCAAGCACGCGATTCTCGAGGATCTCCCACTCACACTCGTTATCAACAAGATGGATCGCTTGATCTTGGAGCTTAGGCTGCCCCCAAAGGATGCGTATTTCAAGCTCAAGCACGTTGTGGAGCAAGTCAATACGGTCATTGAAGACACAATTCCCGGCCGAGGTGAAACACGGCGCGTAAGCCCTGAGAAAGGCAACGTAGCATTCGCTTGCAGTGAACAGGGCTGGTGCTTGACGTTGCAGTCCTTTGCCAAAATGTATTCCGACAGCTACGAAGGTATTGACGCGCCGGAATTCGCGAGGCGGTTATGGGGCGACATTTTCTACAATCCCGGAAGCCGCAAGTTCACGAGAAAAGGCCGGGAAGAGAAGTCGCAGAGGGCGTTTGTACACTGGGTGCTGGATCCGATCTACAAGCTCTACTCAAACACTATCAGCAAAAGCCCCAAGGATCTGAAAGTGACACTCGACAAACTTGGTATCAAGCTGAAACCGTCACAGTACAGGGCCGATGCGAAAGTTCTCCTGAAGCTTGTCTGTGGACAGTTCTTTGGCCCTTCAGGCGGCTTCGTGGACATGATCGTGCAGCATATCCCGTCACCACTTGAAGGCGCGAAACGATACCTTCAGCGATACTACACTGGCCCACTAGACACAAAGACCGCCGCTTCTGTCGAACAATGCAACCAAGATGGTCCGCTAGTTATGCAAGTTACCAAGCTGTTCAATACCGTTGATGCCAAGGGCTTCCACTCATTTGCCCGCGTGCTCAGTGGTACAGCGCGACCAGGACAGCAGGTCCGGGTTCTAGGAGAAGGTTACAGTATCGAGGACGAAGAAGACATGGTCACTGCAGCAGTCGTAGATACCTGGATTGCGGAGGCCCGGTACAATGTTCCCACTAGCGGAGTTCCAGCGGGCAACTGGGTCCTGCTTGGTGGTGTCGACAATTCTATCGTCAAGACGGCCACGATAGTCGCTCCGAAGCTGCCCGACGAGGAAGATGCGTACATCTTCCGGCCTATCAAACACTTCTTCGAGTCTGTGTTCAAGGTTGCCGTTGAGCCGATCAACCCCTCCGAATTGCCCAAGATGCTCGACGGTCTCCGCAAGATCAACAAGTCGTACCCATTGATCGTTACCAAGGTCGAGGAATCCGGTGAACATGTGGTCCTGGGCACAGGAGAGCTGTACATGGACTGCGTCCTCCACGATTTGCGACGACTCTACGCGAGCATGGAGATTAAAGTGTCAGACCCGGTCACTCGCTTTTGCGAGACCGTGGTCGAAACCAGCGCAATCAAGTGCTACGCATTGACGCCCAACAAGAAGAACAAAATCACCATGGTAGCAGAACAACTGGATCCCGGCATTGATGAAGACATAGAATCCGGCAAAGTCAGCATCCGCGACCCGGTCCGCAAGGTAGGCAAGTTCTTCGAAGAGAAGTACGGCTACGACCTAATCGCGAGCCGTAACATCTGGGCCTTTGGCCCCGAAGATGTCAGTCCCAACATCCTGCAGAATGACACGCTCCCCTCGGAAGTCGACCAGAAGCTGCTCAAATCCGTACGCGAGACCATACGCCAGGGCTTCAGCTGGGCGACGCGCGAGGGCCCGCTGTGCGAGGAGCCCATCCGCAACACCAAATTTCGCGTCACCGACATCGCCCTAGCGCCTGAAGCAATCTTCCGCGGTGGCGGCCAGATCATCCCGACTGCGCGCCGCGCGTGCTATAGCAGTTTCCTCATGGCGACGCCTCGCTTGATGGAGCCCGTATACAGCTGCAGCATGATTGGACCTGCGGATGCCGTTGCCAGTATCTACACCGTCCTTGCGCGGCGGAGGGGCCATGTGCTGGAGGATGGGCCCATTGCTGGAACGCCGCTGTATGCGGTTAAGGGTCTGATCCCGGTCATCGATAGTTTTGGCTTCGAGACTGATCTAAGGGTGAGTCTCCGCAAGGTCGTATCGAAAAAGCTAGATTGTTATCCCCTTTTGTTAAACCCCATCGCCATAGGGTTGATTGGTTTTTTTTCTTGTTCAGTGGTACTGACTTTTGTTCCTTATTGCAGATCCATACCCAAGGTCAAGCGACGGTCAGCCTCGTCTTCGACCGCTGGTCCATCGTTCCCGGCGATCCACTCGACAAGGACATCAAGCTCCGACCGCTCGAGCCGGCTTCTGCGCAGGCTACCGCGAGGGACTTTGTGCTGAAGACGAGAAGGCGCAAGGGGCTCGCCGAGGATGTGACGATCAGCAAGTTCCTGGAGCCCGAGCTGTTCCGTAGCTTGAAGGAGAGCGGTATTCTGGACGCTTAAAGGCGGCGTGTGCGTGTGTATAGCATCGAGCGTGGCGTTCAGGAAGGCGGAAGGGGCTTTTGGCTGGGTCTTTGCTTAAAGGGTGTGCCGGAAAAAGGCAGGTGCCCCTATTGCGTGCTTCAGGGACACAAGGAAGGGTTTGTCGGCTATACCCTTTCCGTATCTCCCCGACCCTTATGTCGGGCGGTTTGCTCTTCTTCAAATGCTAGTCCACGACGTGGACTCTTGCTCTTTTGATCAGGCGTGTACGCGTGGGTGTCTGTAGTTTTAACATCTCGTGACGGTGGCTGGGCGATGTTGTAGGACGATTGACGCCGATTCCTAAATCGTTTCTCGGACGGGCGTGATGTCTGAGCCCGCTCCATTGTAGGTCACGTTCGGCAGATATATTCCCTTGTTCCGACGAAGTTGTCTGAGGGAATCTGTCCCATGTCAGTCCTCCTGCAAGGTCCGTATCACTACTTCTCCAGCTAGCAACAGCACGTCTTCATGAAGTTCGCTCTTCACACAAGCTTCCCCAACCGGAAAGCAGAGCAGAAAGACTCAGATACATGATATTGCGCGCAACATGCACCAATGATGAACCGGTTGCTACGCTGACTATACATCTGTCACCAAACCAATAGCTTTTATGCCCTTCATTCACAATCCGTCCTAAAACGAACAAACGGCCTGTCCGTCTCACTACAGCGTCTCCTATTCGGAACTTCTCCCATCTCCACCCGAATACCCAGCAGAGGGTTTCCGCGGGGTCATCCACACTCTGCCAATAACACCCTACTCATCGATCTGCACGTAGTTGGCTGGGAACAGTCCCTCCTTGCCGCCATAATGTCCGTACCACCAATCATCATCCGGGAACTCCTACACAGACAAACGAGAAGGTTAGCCTGAAACCAGCGACTCGGAAAGGGGGAAACCACACGAGCGGCCAGGGGGAGAATACTTACAACGCCAGTAATCGTCGCGCCGTCAGGGAAGCTCAACTCATTGTCCTCTGCAGCATCGTAGTCAAACTGCGCCGTGGCTGTCTTGCCCTTGGCAGCACCCGCGGGCGCCGCAGGTGCAGCAGGGGCCTGTTCGGCCTGCGCAGGCGCGGGCGCGGGAGGGGGCGGTGTCGACTGAGCAGCAGCAGCACCCCCACCGTCACCGCCATCCTCCACAATCTCAACGTAGTTACTCGGAAACAGACCCGTCTCGCCCTTATCGTTGCGTCCCATCCACCAGTCCTCGTCGACCATCTCGATGTCGGTGACATAATGCCCCTCGACAAGCTCAATCTCGTTGTCCTCGGCTTTCTCATAATCGAACTGCACGAGCGCGCGCTTCCCTCCCAAGTCAGCGCCCGGATCGGCAGTAGCCGCGGCGTTGGCGCCAAAAGTCGCAGCGGCAGACTGTTCGCCTGCTCCGCGTCCAGAATCTTCTTCCTCGTCTGCGTCGTCGTTTTGCTGCGCGGCGGCGATCGCCTTGTTGAGCGAGGACGTGGGCATAGCCTGCTCTGGCTCCCTCGTGGGCGACATTTCTTCGGGCTGGGCGCTGCGAGCAACAGGTTGAGCGATGCGGATGGGCGAGCTGGGACGGATCTCCTCCTCTTCGGGCTCTTCTTCCGTTTGGCGCGGGACGTGAGGCGGTGGAGGTAGGTGCTGAGTTTCATCCGCGGGCGCTTCTTCCTCCTCCTCCTCTTCCTGTGGCTGGGCAGGGCGCGAAGGTAGGCCTGGCATGGGTATGCCACGGCTCGCGTTGGGCTTGCTGTCCATAGGTGGTGGAGGAGCGCCGGTCTCCTCGTCCTCCTCCTCCTCTTGTGACTGTGGGACTGAACGGCTAGATGGAGCGCCCATAGGTGCAGCGCCAGCAAACCGATCGCGGATGGAGCCCACTCCACCACTAGAAGGTGCCGTGTCTTCTTCCTCTTCTTGTTGCGCTTCATCTCCGGTGCGCTGTGCGCTGATATTGCTTCCCCCTGTGCGAGTCGTCTGTACAGCACCCCACTTCTTCCCCGCGTACCCGCTTTGCCAGCCGCCTCCTCCACTGAGCTGGCTTGAGATTGGGGATGCTGGCTTGTTGAATGCTCCACCAGTCGTTTGCTCGCCAATGCTTGAACCTCGTTCGCGTGCCTTCTTCTCTGCCCAGATCTGCGCTGGCGTCTTGCCGCCTTCGTCTGCAAAGGTTTTGCTTGCCGTGCCGACGGGTGCGGCTGCTGCCATTGATTTAGCGCCAAATCCGCCAGGCGCTGGTGCTTTCGTGCCAGTGTAGGAATTTGCGCCGCCGAATTTATTAGCGACCTTTGGTTTAGGGAGAGAAGTAATCCGCTCTGACTGTTGGAATGCTGCAGATCGATCAGCTAGTGATTTCGGCTGCTCATCTCCTTCGTCATTGGATTGCGACGGTGGTGGAGGAGCAGGACTTCCACTGGAACCTTGGGCTTTCGCTCTGATCGCTGCAATGTCAACTTTGCCTACAGGCTCGTACGAGCCCTTAACAGTCGTTGGTCTATCGTCTTTGACCTGCCCTGAACCTTGAGCTTGCCTCCTGATAGCCGCAATATCGACCTTTCCTATCGGCTGATAAGCACCTTTCACAACATCAGGATTGCTACTGCCATTTTCCGTCCGAGCAGCGCCGAAACGAGAAGGCTCAGGCTTTTGCGAAGCCAGTTCAGCCATGTTGACTTTGGTCGGCTTATACGCTGATTGCACCTTATCCAAGCCTACTTCTCTTTCCTGAACAGGAGGCGCATCGTCGCCCCATCCATCCGCATCATTGCCGGCTTGCCGTGATACTCGTGATCGACCCAGCGGGTTGAAGCCACCTCCCCCGCCGATTGTTTTGTTTGGCGTGAACACTGGCTTCGAAGCAACGGTTGATGGAGGACCTCCAGCTGACGACGGAACATTCCCACCTCCTGAATATTTCGAGCCTGATGCGTCCGCAATCTTCTTGACAATACTTTCCGGTGTTAGGTCTGTGTCGGTTCTGGCCGTGATTTGAACATGGTAGCCCTGTGGTGCGCTTAGCTTTGCACGTACAACTGCCTGGACCAACATACATGCAATAGCTTCTGAACAGCGCTCAGATGGCTACCAAAGTAGCCCTTTGTGCGTTCCGGAACGCCCTCTCCGCACTGACCAGAGTCAGCACATTACGGCAACGCTCGGGGCGTAACCCTTACCCATGCAATCAACGCACTTTTAGGCAGCGTTGTGTTCGGATCCTTGACTTTGACAAAAGCGAACTGGACGCGGCCATCTGAGAATTCCTCGACGAGATCGCTAAGATCGCCCTCTGCGGAAGGCGTGTCAGTCTCGCAAAACACCCATGCAGGCATTGAACCCTACCTCCAGTACTCTGCACCTTCATCACGCTCTCTTTCCCGGAGTCATTCTGGAATGCGCTCGCCAAGGGCGCCTGGACCGAGTAGACAGCCCATTGACCATAATTCCCTGATGCACCAGACGGGGGCGCCGCGTTCACTATGGATTGATAGCTTTTCGTTATTGAAGATCCGTTGGCGGAGAGGTTCAAGGTAGCCATGGCTTAGCCGGAGGAATAGCAAGCTCTTCCTGGAGCCCAATGTCGCGATAGACGAGCAGAAGGGAATAGAGCAGGAGCAAATGCCTTTATTTGAACGCGGTACTGACTGTGTGAGGAGGTTGCAGATTGGATCCTCTGTGCAGTCTGATTCTATTTATGTATGAAGCTCGCCGCAGCGGATTCCAAGCTGTACCTATTGGCGCAGTCCATGAGTACGTCAGCCACCTGGAGCTTGGCCCGCTCCTCTTGCACGTGATCTCCGCTGCATCCCTTGGCATGCGACATGGGCGGAGACGCTCAAGATCTGGGGCCATGCAGCGGCAGTGTCTGATTCGTCGCTTCACTTTTCAAACCTCCAGACATTCGCGCATTCGACCAAAACTATCACGCCCAATTGCGACCCTTCACCTGGCGCTGTCGCCTCAGCATTCAGATCAGCTAAAAGACTACGCGCCAGCTCGGAATCTCACCCTCGGACATCCCAAACATTATTCTCCCTCGTGTCGCGCGTTCCTTCGCATAGCCAGCGCGGATCCATCTCAGCAACACCATAGTCGCATGCTGGAACAAGCCAGTAAGAGTTACCGAAAGTGGAGTGGTGGTTGGGAGGGAGTATGGGACACTCAGAGACTAGTCGCGAGGCCAGCGAACCCTCCTCTGATTTATACGAGCCGTCGGACGTCGTGGGGTTGCCGCATGCGCCCACTGAAGACCACGATGAAGACTCAGACCATTCGATGGATGAGTCTGACGACGAGTCCAATGACGAGTCCGACAAGGGTAAAACTATGGTAGTCAGCACCTTGTCGACAGGGTCGAGGGCTGCGAAATCGACGGCAAAGGATATTGAGGGCTGTATAGAAAAGTACTACTCTGGCAGTGCACTTTTGGATATACCAGGATTTCTTAACCTTCCCGCAGAGATATGGCAGCAGATATTCCTTTACCTGCCGCCGATTACCTTGGCTCGACTGCTGTCTCTGCACAAGATATGGAACGCATATTTGACGGCGACTCATCCCCCATCAAATGCAAAAAGTGCGCTTGGGCGGCTCTGCCTGATCGACTCTGAATCGATCTGGACCCGCTCCAGAAACATTCACCATGGTCGTATGCCGCGGCCACTGAATTCGCTTTCAGAATTGCGCATGTGGCAATTGCTCGGTGGAAGACATTGTCAATTCTGCGGTCCTACTTCATCCACGCAGCACGCTTCCGCAATCTCTGGGCACAGAAGCGTACGAGTAGTGTGGCGGTTTGCCATTCGGACGTGTATGGCCTGTCTAGCAGCTAGATGTCAGAATGTAAGTACGATCTCATCCTGGCTTTGACGTGTGCTGAGCGAGTCATCCAGGAAGTTGGCCTCCTCGTTTCACCCTCGTCCGACATCCTAGCGGGATTGCCATACGTCTTCGTTCTTCACAACACGGTGTGTCTGCCTGCCTCAGCTTTTGAGCAGTCTCAGCGTCCAAGCTTTGCACACAAATGGCATTATCTTCCACATGTGGAAGAGCTCGTCCGTGAAAGAGACGCGGTCCGTGCTCTTGGCGCCGCCGCAGCAGAAGGGTGGTTTGAAGGTCTTCAGGCACGGCGCCAACATCGTATGTCCGAAGCAGGGAAGTGGGAGAAGTGGGAGGCGAATGGCTCCCTCGGCAACGTCTTTCCCAGCCCTTTCACCACTCGGACAGTAGGCGTTGTCTTACACCACCCGGTGCCTGTAGCCAACACTGCGTATGCTTCCCAACTCCAGCATACCACAAGTCCTTCCCAAGCTATGAACGGCCATTCGATGTCCTTTCGATCGAATGCACTACATGATGGGACATTTCTACAGCAAAGCTGGCCCCTTAGTCTTCCGCCTCAGCCTGCTATGACCCATACACATCAAGCGCGTCCAGGCAGGAGTGCACATGATGCTCAAGAAGCAAAGGCTGCAAGGAAAGCCGAAATTGAAACGCGATGCATGGCTCTGGACCCGCCCATCGCGCCTGAAGTATTGCGGCATATGGAATCTTTCCAAGCAGCGACACATATCTCTGCTCCTCTCACAGATCATGCTTGGGCAGTACTGGAGCCGCGTCTTCAGTTTCAACGCGAAGCAGCAGAAAGAATGGAGGCTGACCACAAAGCCAACATGCTGGCACTTCAAGCTAAAATCGAATACGAACGCAACCGCCATGCCAACAAGAAAGAAGTAAAAGAGGCACAAGAGCAGCACTGGGAAGAAGTGCAGGCTCCCATACGCCAACGCCTTTCGCGCTACGCCGATGAGATTATACGACAGAAGTGGGCCAAAGGCAAAGCGGTCAACAAGGAGAATAGTGTCAAATTTGCGGCTGACGTCCTCACTCATGTCCGCGAGCGCTTTTACAGCGAGATATCCAGGGCAGATCAGGAAGCTATAGCGGCAGGTCGCCGTATCAAGCAGGATTCGTCGAATGGACCGCCAACCCGAAAACTAATCTTGGAGAACATGAAGCACGTCTTTGACAGCAAGATCAAACCATGTACTGATCCGTACCGCAAAGAGCTCTTTTACTGCGCAGGAGAGGGCTGTGAGGGAAACCGCAAGCTCTACGGCTTTGAAGGCATCATTCAGCACTTTGGTGCAAAGCATACGAGCGCTTTCAGCATGGGCAATGTTATTGTCCACTGGCAGAGCGCAGAGTGGCCCGAAGACCCCCCATTCATGACGGAACCGTCTAATGGTAAGATTTCGATAGGAACGGCTTCGTCCCCTTTCTCACATATAGCAGCTATCTCCATGTCGGGTCAACAATATGGTGGGTTCAACCGCGGAACTACAACAACCCCACAAGTCGCACCTCAGGGCCCATTCAGTGTGCCATTACAGACCAGTCCAGGAGCAGCATTCTATGCAAATGGACCATATCCACCACCCTCAGCGCCTTCCAACGGTTATCAATGGCCGATGCAAGCGCATGTCGCCAACAGTTATGCCTTCGACGTTGGCCAAGGTAATAATGCATCTTTTCGATCTTACAATCATCAGCTACCATTTCCTTCTTCTCCCGCATTCACGCACTCTGCTATCCCGCCAGTAAGCGGCGCTTCTCTCTCCGTCACTTCATCGCAAGTTCCTATGCCGTCTAATTACGGAGCTGGAGGGAGGCATGTACTTCCTGATCTTGTTGCTGTCCAGAGTGATCCGAAAGCAGAGCCGGGTGCTAATGGCAAAACGAACGGCGTGACCTCCGGTGCGCATACGAGCAAGTCATTTGCCATGGATGAGATGCCGGACTTCCAACTTCATCAAGACCAGGTAAAGGAACTGGCCGAATCTTGCCGGATATTGTGGATGAAAATTCCTGATGTGATGAACATTCCTGCTAGCGTAAGAGCCTTTGCAGTCATTCATCATGCTCAATCAAAGTTCAAGTCTCGCTTCAACTATCAAGCGAATCTGGATCTTTTCACAGAGGCTCTTATGAACAATTTCTCCATGCAGCCCCTGAAGAGTGTTGAAGGGCTGGCATGTAAAATGTGTCTAGCGGATCTTGCTCAGTCCGAAGATCAGTCTGTCGAATCACTGCGTTTCACTCTTACATCTTTAGTCTCTCATTTCAAGGAGGCTCATGCGGGCAAGCCAAAGAGTACCGTCATCACGCATGGAGATGCGTCACCACCTTCATTTACGAATTGGACAACAGACATGGTAGCCTTGCCACCAGATGAGGATGTTGCCGCCCTGGTCAATGTTCCTGGAATGAATGATGAAAGACTCCGGTTCGTCGCTGATGCCTTCCCAGCACTGCTTCCAAAGAGGATTCCACCCAGCGGAAAACGGCGTAGATCGGAGGACGAAGACGTCCTCCGTCCCGCTCGTCATGCCAAAGGCAAGCGGAAAAAGGGAATGCCATATGAGATCACGGAGCCTAGAGACACCTCTGATACGCCGCTGGTTCAGGACGAACATTTGGAGCCTGTTACCGGTGTGAGACTGGCATCATACGATCCACTCCGAAGGTCTCCCTTATCGCTTCCTCCAGTTGGAGACAATGAGTATGATCCACGACGGCCTGCGCTGGAGTCTGAGACGCAATACGCTAGGCCGCACCACCGCCATGCAAGTCCAAGGCTACAGGAAGAGGGAGACTACCTCGAGTCTCGACGCTTTGTAAGATACCTTCTCTCTTCTAGTCCGCATCGCTTTCGGTGATCATGTACTGACCTCGAACAAAAGAAGGTCGGTCAAGAAACATACGATGACTACCCTGCCTCACGGTTGCGCAGAGTCTACTTACCAGCTAGCCCACCCGCTGTTCGCAGAGCGTATCCCGGGCACGAAGAGTATTACGAGCGGCGACAACCTGAGCCTAGAGAATTCCGTCTGGAAGACTTCGTTCAGCAAC
>Ga0160429_1001808_pt1 | contig 11506 bp, 13 predicted proteins | sample SolpanmetagenomR_FD_108199 | JGI IMG/M metagenome (GOLD analysis project Ga0160429, IMG submission 108199) | Solar panel surface microbial communities from Lawrence Berkeley National Laboratory, California, USA - R | ecosystem: Engineered > Built environment > Solar panel > Unclassified ... | reverse complement strand
TTCAGATCTTGGCTCGGCAGGCACCGAGCCCAAGGCGCCGCGCTTATGTATGTATGTTGCGTCTATGGGCACGGGAGTGTTTACCACGACGTCTAGCGACAATAATGAACGTCCATGTTGGATCGATATTGGAAGACACCAAAGGGAATTTAACAACGTACATTTGAGTAGGTCATTTGTATCGTAACAACATTCTCCGTGCTTCACTCCACTACCGCGCCTGGAAAGTCCAGCAACCGCCTCCATCTCATCTCATCTTCCGCCAAATCGTTCATTCTGTCTAGTGCTCTTCTTCACCATGGAAAAGCCGATACCGGCATTCTACTGTTGCTACTTGCTCCGCTCTACGGTCCATCGTTCATCTTTATATGTAGGATCTACGCCGAACCCAGTCCGACGGCTAAAGCAACACAATGGGCTGTCGAAAGGAGGCGCTGTGCGGACGTCCAAGAACGGAATGCGACCGTGGGAGATGACCTGCATCGTCAGCGGATTCCCTTCTAAGATTGCAGCTCTGCAGTTTGAATGGGCATGGCAGAACACGCATCTCACCCGACACATACCTGCAGACGAGAGGCTAACCCAAGCCCGTACCAAGACACGGATATCGCCACGCAGTGGTAAGGAGCGGAAAAAGCTTGTCAGACCGCGTCTGTCACTTACAGACCGGATGTCAAATTTAGTCGTTCTATTGAGTGTGAAGAGCTTCGAACGATGGCCACTGTCCGTGAGATTCTTCTCGGAAGATGTCCACCGTGTATGGGAAACATGGAGAAAACGCTTGATTCGCAGCATTCCCAAAGCCATAAGCGTCACACTGGAGAAAGGCATTGTTCCGACAAAGATCTCAGTCCCAACAGACCAACACGCATCAGGAACCTTAGAGATTCCGGTACCGAAAGGCATAGACGCTATCGATGTCACTTACGGAAGTATGAAGCATCAGTTAGAAAAGAGCAGGGCCGCAGTCAGCGGCGATCAATCCGCCCTGTGCACATGCTGTAAGGAAATAGTGCAACGCGAACACAGTATGATCCTAGTGTGCCCGGCGGATAGTTGCAACGCCAGTTTCCACCTTCATTGCCTATCGAAATTGTTCTTGCAGCAGGAAAAGACCTCGGACGCTATGATACCAACGCAAGGCACCTGTTCAGCGTGTCATTCGACCGTGCAGTGGGCGGATCTTGTACGAGATCTTAGCTTACGGACCAGAGGTCAGAAAGAAGTTGAAGCGATCTTTAAAACGAAGAGAAAGAACGCTACAAAAGCAAGCACGGGCTCCGACAGTGTGACCACCGCGGCGCTAGCTGTGGGAGGCTGCGGCTATGGCGGAGAGAACGACACAGACACGTCAGACGAGGACGACTGGATGCACATCGATGATATCCCGGAAGAAGACGAGACCATGTCTGACGGGACAGCAGGCGACAATTTGGATTCAAGATCGGCCGGGAAGGCAATGATTGCAGCGTCCAATTTGGACGGTACCGTCGAAGACAGCGACTGGGATGACGCAGAGTTGCTGGAGTGAGGCCTGTGCAAGAGGTATGAGAGACGACGTGTGTCCAGTAGCTCTCTACCAAGGTTCCACCCGCCGCAACGGACTGTCATCACCGTCCACTCTATTACAGCACGCAAGCGCCGCAACCAGGACCGCCGACTCCACCTCCTCCAGCGACCTCCCAGCGTCGATCGCTACGAAGTCGTCTGCCTCCGGTGCAGTCCTCAATTCCTTGAACAGCTGCCGCACACGGTCCTGCATCTGCTTACTCTCATACTTCTCCCCTCCATACCCGCCCCGTTTCGCCGCCTCTTCCGCTGAGATGTCCAGAAACAGACATAGGTCCGGTCTTGGTAGGCCTACTTCCGGATGCCGCGCCCACGACAGTGAGAGCAGAGGGTTGTTCTTCGCAGCAGAGTATACGCAACCAGAATAGTAATAGCGATCCACTATAACGGTAACTCCAGCTTCAATGTCCCGCTCAATGGAAGAGGCTGCTTCCCAGCGGTTGGCAGAGAAGAGGAGATGGATTACGTGATCTTCTTGTGATGAGGCACCGCGGAGGTAGCTGTCTATCATCTTCCCGATGGGCGTTGTTCTATCTGGTGAGTCTGTTAGTGGGCGGTTCGTGATATATGAGAGCGGAAATACCTGGAAATCTCACGTGACGGACTTTGTGGCCTTGGGTTTGCAGGTTGGATATGAGATGGGTGCATTGGGTAGATTTTCCGGCTTTGTCTAGGCCTTCGAGTACTATGAGCTTGCCTCGCATTTTGGAAATACTATTTCAAGAAGTCCGTTCGTCAGGATGCTTGGTCGCGTGAAGACGCGTCGCGTTGGGAATTAAGACGCGATCGCGAAGACAGGACGGACACGGACGGTATCTCGCGTCTTGCTTGAACGACTAAGGTCACCGAATTCGAGAGTCTCTGTCGCTCTGTGATCAATGGGTTCCTTAGTTAAGGGAGGAGTACTACTTTCGCCCATTGACGAGCTCTTGACAAGCGCGCACAGCCGCGTGCACATGGCCTAAAAGTGGACGACATCCCGTCCCAAGCTCCAACAAGACTTGTATTTGCGCATGACACCATGGCCGGGACAACTTCAGAGCGATCGTCCCAGCTACCTGATGAAATGCTGTCCTTTGACATCCTCAAAGGCGCCCACACGCTCGCTCCACGCCTGGGACGACTTACACTTCCCAATCGCAAGCCTATTAAGACACCGAACTATGTTGGCATTACATCCCGTGGCATAGTCCCCCACCTTTCTCAAGACACATTCGCAAAGCACACAAGCATTGATGCTGTCTATCTAGCGCTCGAAGATTGTACGCTCACATTTTGTCATCCTTGACCACGCTCAAGGGCTAACACATACACGCGTACTAAGAGGCCTCAAGTCATAGAGAAAGCACCCAAACACACACCACCGATATACGAGCTTGAGACCGGTCCCGAACTCTCCCCGCTCAAAGCTTTCTGCTGCCTACCGCCAGATCGCATAGCGATACTCGGGCCTCGACGCATCTGCCCCGTCCCAGCGCCCAGATCCAGCACCAATTCCGCCATATCAGTCCTGACCAGTGTCGGCTTCCAGCAAGTAAGCGCCACGGAGTATGTCAAAGCAAGTCATTTACTACAGCCGGACATCGTGGTAGGGCTAGCAGATGTTGTGTACAATGAGACTATCAGCAACAAACGAGCGGACAAGATGGCCGACAGGACGGCCGTATGGATGAGAGACACCATTGCTGCAAGAGCTGGTATTGAAGATCCAAAGGGGCAGCTGAAGAACGCGCTCTTTGCGCCGCTACTGCCCGTCTCGAAAGAGGTGCAAAGCTGGTACCTAAGTCAGCTTGTGGACGAGGATACGCTGAAACATGTTTCTGGGCTGGCGATGTATGGCACACAGCTACTTGAAGCTATGCCTGAACAGCTCAAGGACCTGCCGAGGCTGGCGATGACTGAACCCAGTAGTCCGAACGGGTTGCTCCACGAAATATCGCTCGGCATGGACCTGTTCGCCGTCCCCTTCATAGGTGCTGCTACAGACGCAGGCATAGTGCTTGACTTCTCGTTTCCGCCTCCCGTTGCGGCGGTTGAGACGGCGCGACCGCGGGCGTTGGGTATTGACATGTGGTCCAGCACCCACGCGACCGACGTTTCTCCACTGACGGCAGGGTGTGATTGCTATGCATGTAAAAACCATCACCGAGCCTTCCTACAGCATCTGCTATCTGCCAAAGAGATGCTAGGCTGGGTGTTGCTGCAGGTTCATAACCACCGAATAATGGACAACTTCTTCGCGGGCATCCGCCACAGCTTGGAACAAGGCACTTTTAGCGCCGATAGGCAGGCTTTTGAGCGCTTTTACGAGCCTGAACTACCCGAGAAGACCGGACAAGGGCCAAGGTACGCGTTCATTCCCCCCACCTTGAGTGATTAATCTTAGGACTGATTGAACGCGCAGAGTGCGAGGCTATCAATACAAGTCTGAAGGGGGTAGCGAGCCAAAGAAAAACCCATCGGCTTACAGAATGCTCGATGATGGAAAGGAGAAAATCGCCGACGCGCCCACCATGCCGGGTCCGGAGGTTGACGGTGAGCATCTGGAGGAGAAGGGGTTTGCTGAGCCACTGGTGAAGTCACCGTGAACAGGACTTGAAGTGGCATCCTGATCAATATCGGGGCTTTTTGTCCAGCACTGCTACAACGATAAGACAGCACGTGAAGCTCGTGCTTCTGAACAGCTGAACCTCTTAACATTCGGAAGAATAGCCAGGGTCCCGGGGTTGCGTGCATGAATGCGGCGAAGCCACCACGGAAGGACTATTAAGATATCTGAAGTAGCAGGACTGCGATTCATGCTCAAGCCTACGTGTGCGGAGCTCTGGAGTCTAAGAAGGTGCAACCGGGCCTCGACATCAGCCGCTGCTACAGATATGAGGCAGAGTTGGGCCGGTGAGAGGTGTCGAGGGGTCCACGAGGCAAAGGAAGAGAGTACCTCATCTGTAGTGAGCGTTCCATCAAGGGACCAACCTCGCGAATTATACATAGGTGCAGGCAAATGCTTTATGGCATCTAAGCTTGTGTAGCTCTACAGACATTGAACATAGCTTCAGAGCGCTCCTCTTGTGAATAATGTCCATGTACATAAGTCACGTGAGTAATAATTACAACACGTGCATATCGCTCCGTGTACGGACCTTGGCGTCTCAGTGTAGGAGGGGCAGCAACTTGGCACACATGATCATCTCCAGGTCGAGCATGCCCTGTTGTCTTCTTTTTCGGTCCTTCCTTTGATCATAGCCCTCTTCACTTAGTAGGAAAAGGGGCTCGAAGAGTACCTACTACCTTACCTTCACATTATGAGTCCCCCTGTTGACCCCATCTGCCGTGATGCCTGCTGCGGGGGAGACGACAAGTCTCCAGACGAAATCATGAATGCCAGAAAGAGTCCATCTCAGGCTGATTGTCAAGATGAATGCTGCTCTAGCGGTCGTGCTGCCCAGCTAGATGAGCTGACAGCTATCCAGGAGTCGTGTTATTCTGCCAGCGTTGTACGATCGACCAAGGACGAGAAGCTTTTTAACGACGAGTGTCGAGACAGATGCTGCACTGAAAGTAAAGCTGTAGAAGCAGAGACTGCGGCAGTGCTCTCCGACATCAGTCGCTGCTCTGTCACAAATGACAAGGATGTCCAGAGCAACTGCTGCTCTGACACGAAGTCAGCCCCTTGCTGCGATGGTATAAGCCAAGTCTTTCATACTGATTTCATCTCGTACTGATTCTCATTAGTCTCATGTGTTGATCGCATCGCAGCTCGAGAGTGCGAAAGCATCTGCGGTTCCACTTCTCGAAAGAACAAAAGTCAGAGCAAGGGAGGCGCCTGTGAATCCCACAAGAAACGCATTCACGAGCGGCATGCAAACACTTTGGCCGCGCTGAGGTGCATCTGTCGGGCTCTTATTGCTCTTGGGCAGGAGACTTGCTGCGCCTCAAAGAAGCGATCCTCTTCGGATGAGTACTCAGAGAAGCTGAGCTCGCGGCGCTCTTCGGCTGCTTCTGGAAAAAGCTCCTCCGTGCATCTTCCGGGCAGTCAGCGTAAGGAAGGATGCATCCACCGAGTCGTCAAGTCGAAGACCTCGGGGTCAGCCTGCAACTCTGGATGCTGCGAGCCAAGCAAGAGTACTCTTACCAATAACCGAGTCGAACGGAGCATTGCGGAGCAGGATCGTACCAATCACAAACTTATCACGGCCATCCAAAGCACACCCATAAACAACTCTACGGACGTCGAGAAAGGTTCCTTCGGAAAAGAAACTGTTACGCTGAGTATCAACGGAATGACGTGTACCGGGTGCGAAACCAAGCTTCAACGAGTCCTCGCCACAGTACCGGCCGTTAGCAATGTGAAGACAAGTCTCGTCATGGCTCGAACGGAGTTCACGTTAGACAACGCAGCCATGTCCCCTGAAGACGTGATGAGACATCTTGAGAGGACTACTGAGTTCAAGTGCGAGAGGATGTCCACCAAAGGCTCTACTATCGACGTCACCCCTATTGGTAATGTCAAAGCATTCTTGGAACAGCCGCTGCCACTCGGAGTCAATAGCCTGCAGGCCGTTGGTAAAAGCGGCGTGCGTATTAATTATGATCCCGAAATCATTACCGCGCGCCAACTGCTGGGAGAGCATGCGAAACATACTGCCATCCTCGCTCCGCCCGCCGTCGACCCAGCAATGGCAGCTGGTAGCAAGCATGTTCGCAGATTAGCTATGTTGACCGTGATCTCAACAGTCTTGACTATCCCCGTCTTGGTCCTTGCGTGGGCCCCTATCGAAGAGCATCCCATCGCTTATGGTAGTGCATCCCTCGCTCTTGCCACCATCATTCAGACCGTTATCGCCGGCCCGTTTTACGTTACGGCTCTCAAGAGTCTCATCTTCTCTCGCATGATTGAGATGGATCTGCTTGTTGTACTTAGCACAAGCGCCGCATACATCTTCTCCGTCGTCTCGTTCGGGTACCTCGTCAATGGGAAGCCGCTCTCCACTGGTAATTTCTTCGAGACTAGCACTCTCTTAGTGACTCTCATTATGGTCGGACGCTGGGTGGGGGCCCTTGCTCGTCAAAAAGCAGTGGAATCCATTTCAGTCCGGTCTCTCCAACCGTCCAAAGCACAATTGGTGACTGAAGACGGTAGCCTCATCGACGAGATTGACGTTCGGCTGCTTGGGTACGGAGACATCCTCTGTATACTTCCGGAGCAGCGCATCCCAACGGATGGTATAGTTATAGATGGGTCTTCAGAGACAGACGAATCAATGTTAACAGGGGAGTCTATCCCTGTCGACAAGCAGCGCGACTCTAGAGTGATAGCCGGATCTATCAATGGATCGGGCAAGCTCATCGTACGACTTACACACTTGCCAAGCGAGAATACAATCAGTACAATCGCCGGCATGATTGATGATGCGAAGCTTAGCAAGCCGAAGATCCAGGGCCTCGCAGACCGTGTGGCATCTTACTTCGTGCCGGTGATTGTGATTCTGGCCATTATCACCTTCGCCGTCTGGATGGGCGTTGGAGTCGCAGTGCGGAAGCAGTCCAGCTCCGACGCTGCTATTCAAGCCATCACGTACTCCATCACCGTGCTCATCGTCTCATGTCCTTGTGCGATCGGACTTGCAGTGCCCATGGTCGTCGTTATAGGTATTGGCGTAGCCGCCGAGCGGGGGGTAATCTTCAAGTCGGCGGATAGCATCGAGACAGCCCGAAATGCAACGCATGTGGTCTTCGACAAGACCGGCACCCTCACCGAAGGGAAGATGCAAGTTCGTTCAGAGACAGATGCCGCTACACGAGCGATAGTTCTTGGCTTGGTGACCAACAGCAAGCATCCTGTGTCCGCCGCTGTTTCTGCTTATCTTACAGACAAAGGTATTGACGCTCGTCAAGTGACCGATATCAAGGTAGTACCAGGCAAGGGCATCCAGGGCATGGTGGGCGATCGATTGATTCGCGGTGGCAATGCTCGCTGGCTTGATGTCGAGTCCGATGTGCGTGTGCAAGAGACGTTGGCTGGCGGACACACTCTTTTCTGCGTCACGCTAGACTCGGAACTCATCGCCGTCTTCGGTCTCGCCGACACCATTCGTCCCGATGCTGCGACGACAATTGCAGTGCTCAAACACAAGGGCGTGCATGTGTCTCTCCTCAGCGGCGACAACGAGGGCGCCGTACGTCAAACCGCTCTGCAGCTTGGTCTGAACATCGAGGAGACACATGCACGCTGCACTCCAGTCGACAAGCAGGAGTACATCAAAAAGCTTCAGGCCACTACTACAGACAAGAAGAAAGCCACCGTCATCTTCGTCGGCGACGGGACCAATGACGCCGTCGCCCTAGCCCAGGCCAACATCGGCGTACATATGAATTCGGGCACAGACGTCGCACAGAGTGCAGCGGATGTCGTGCTCGTGCGACCGTCGCTGATGGGCGTCGTTACCATGATCAATGTCTCGCGTGCCGCCGTGTTACGTATCCACTTCAACTTCGCTTGGTCGTTCATCTACAATATCCTGGCACTCCTGTTTGCTTCCGGAGCATTGGTTGGTGCCAACAAGGACAAAGATGTGAGACTCCCGCCTGAGTATGCTGGACTCGGGGAGCTAGTTAGCGTTTTGCCCGTCATTGCCGTTGCCGTTGGCTTGAAGTGGGCTAAGTTCTGATCGAACATTTGCAGTCTGATACTGTGCTAGACGTTGGGCGTCGATGAAGAAGATAGTCATTTGATACCAAAACCTGCCGGACCTACTACACTCGTTTGTACGGTTTCATTCATCGATCAAGTCTTTACTGCTGGGATGTGTTTCTTTATGATATTGCCAATGCGTAGTAGCACGTGAACGAAGATTCAACACCTAAGGTATCTTTGCCGACCTTGTCTAGTGATTGAGGCGCTTGCAGCCTATCACAGCGTAAGCAATGTCAATGAATAGCTACCCATCCAAAACAGCGAATCTAGTGTGATCGACTGGATAGGTACGAAGCGCGGACTTAGACGCGTTACGGCGTGTACACCTCCACAGAGAAGAAGTCGCAAAATGGTTTCTCCGATCTCGGAAGCTCCATTGCAACATCACGATTTCAAAGCAGCGGCAATTCTCCACGTCGGACGCGAAGATGCGCCTACACATTCGCTGTCCTTTCGAATGCTATATACCTGCGCCCCATAATCCGGACTGAAATACCAAGCTGCTAGCTCTGCATAGCACCACTCCACCATGGGCCTCCAAGGCATTAACAACATCATCCTCGTCCTCTCCGGCAAAGGCGGCGTCGGTAAATCCAGCATAACCACCCAACTAGCCCTCACCCTCTCCCTACAGGGCCATTCGGTCGGCGTCCTTGACGTCGACCTCACCGGCCCCTCCATTCCACGCTTCTTCGGCATCGAGTCCTCCAAAGTCACCCAAGCCCCCGGCGGCCTCGTCCCCGTCACCGTACACGACGGCGCTTCAACCAACGACCTCACGTACGGCGCGCTCTCATGCATGAGCCTGGGCTTCATACTGTCGAATCGAAATACGGCGGTGATATGGCGAGGGCCGAAGAAGACGGCTATGGTGCGGCAGTTTCTGACCAGTACGCTGTGGCCCGAGGGGTTGGATTACTTGCTCATTGATACGCCGCCTGGGACGTCGGATGAGCATATTTCGCTGCTGGAGACGCTGCTTAAGGAGACGACGCCGGAGCAGTTGCGCGGTGCGGTTGTGGTGACGACGCCGCAGGCGATTAGCATATCGGATGTGAAGAAAGAGCTGAATTTCTGCGCGAAGACGGGGATAAAGGTGCTGGGCGTGGTGGAGAATATGGCGGGGTTCGTGTGTCCGAGTTGTAAGGAATGCACGAATGTCTTCTCCAAGGGAGGCGGAGAGGTTATGGCGAGGGAGTTTGGAGTGAAGTTTCTAGGGAGTGTGCCGTTGGACCCTATGTGGGTGCGGCTGGTGGAAGAGGGTATCAGGCCGGTATATCCGCAAGGGACGGCGGAGATGCTGCAAGGCAAGGGGGTGGCGGACGAGCCGGAAGCGCAAGACAACGGTGAGGGACTCGTGCCTGAAAGAGACCCGGCGCCGTTGGTCGAGAAGTATACTAGCTGTTCTTTGTTCCCAATGTTTGACGGAATGGTAAAGAGCTTGCTACAGGACAACAACCAGCAAGCTCCTGCAGAATGAGCGTTACATGTTGCATTCGGATCTTGTTTGGCAGGGAGTGCATAGCGACGGCGTTAGGGATGTCTTCGGGATGTGGTTGTATCAGGCAGCTTTAGCCATGACCTGTAAAGCTCATGATGGATATAGCGCTTCAATGTATATACGAATCGTACGATAGCATTACGTTACAGCCGATTCGTTCTCGTCGCTCAGCGCTTGATCGCCCTTCCCATACAAGAAGAACTGAATGAACACTCCCATGTCCAGTACCAGGGTCCCAAAGCTCCCTATGAACCAGCTGAGATTGACAGTAATATACTTCAGATATATTTCCTTCTGTTCTCCAGGCTGGCAATGCTGTGGAGCCGCACAAACCGGCGAGTATGCAAAGATAGATAAGACGTACGTTAGATTGCCAACGCATGCAAACACAAAGAAGAGCATCGATATGCCGTCCGTGCTTTTACGGCGATAGTTCAGCAGGAGCTGTGGGATGCGAGAGCCGAGGTAAAGCACAGCACATATGTAGCCAAAGACTTGCCCAAGAACGTTGAACTGCAGCGCTTCGGCCCCTGTCGGCTCATCGGAAGGCGGATTGTGCGCAGTGTGGTGTCCACGATGGGTGCGGTTGCTGAGCCACCAACCGAGCACGCCAGCGGCGCAGACAATGATCACGGCGAAGATGTTGTAGACGGCGGCTACGAGAGGCGAAGGGTCTGTAAAGGCTCTCTTGATTGCACGACTGCGGTCCTCTTCCGTGGCGAAGGGCGTGGCAGGGGAGTAATTTGCGCCGTCTGCAAGGCGCTGCGATGAGGGAGAGCGGCTTAGTTCCCCATTCGAGGGAACAGCCAGGCTGTTCGATGAAGCATTTCCATTACCGTTCAGAAGGCGGCTTCTTTCGTCTGGACTGTCGGAAGCGCCGGTGGTGCGGCGCTCGATCTTGTCCGTAAAGCGGAAGCCTTCATACCAGAAAAATTGGCCGAGTAGAACAATATCGACAAGACAATAATAGATGGCTAGTATGATCTGAAAACAGGTCAACAGCTATATCAAAAGTGTGCGGTAGGACAGCATACCATCGTGGGCAGTACGCCCTGTAGAACGCCACCAAATGCATTGAAGATGTCACCAGCCGACCAAATGACCAGAAACCGGATGGAGAGGCCATCTGCAGACCCTCTTCGAAAGTTGGTGAGGATCTGTGGAGTAAAGACGACGATCCAGCATGCAATTGAGACAGAGCCGAATATGCCGCTCAAGGCCTCAATGTCAATGTTTGGCACCTGGCTAGGGGGATACATGGCCAAAGGAGCGACAATCAGAAGGGTGAGTCTTCAAGCGCATGTGCTAGACGTCTGCTTGTCCGCAACTCATGCAATTGGGTATTTAGGAACACATGAGACTTCTCGGAGAAGAGTGAGTGTAGAGTTGGATATCAGAGATGTTGCACGGCGCACGACTGTGTGTGGAATCCGAATTCCGTCGCCTTACGTAATACTGCTAATCCTAAAAAGGACGGATATCCTGGGAAGACTTGCCTCGATTGGGTTTAGGCATGAGTTATGTACCGAATACACCAAGGAGCTCAAGAACCTACTCCAAAGGACACTCGAGATACATGAACATAACGTGGCCTTCAATTTCTCGTGACACGAGCATGTACCGATGGTAATGTCGACCCTCTATCAGTCAGTATACTCTGTTGCCGTTTTTGTCGAAGAGTCCATACGTGGCTTGAACGCGTAGAGGTACCAGCACTGCCGAAGCTTCATCGCCTACTGTAT
>Ga0160429_1001806_pt1 | contig 11516 bp, 10 predicted proteins | sample SolpanmetagenomR_FD_108199 | JGI IMG/M metagenome (GOLD analysis project Ga0160429, IMG submission 108199) | Solar panel surface microbial communities from Lawrence Berkeley National Laboratory, California, USA - R | ecosystem: Engineered > Built environment > Solar panel > Unclassified ... | reverse complement strand
ATGATTGCATAGCATCTACTATAATCCTCGAAGAAGTTTCAGAACACCGTAAGAAAAGGAACAGTCCCAACCAACCCTCTGCTTGAGCGAGAGACTGTCCCGGTTCGCGAAGCATATAAATCAATGCATCGATCAAGCCTTCTGACGAAATGAATAATGTCTTTTCGTCGTCTGTACAAGAGGAGATATTTCGCAACAACAAGATGATTGTGCGAGATATTTCTAATTTCAGTCTTTTATCGACTTGTTCCGAGTTGAAGAGTTTTAATAAAGAGACGTGATACGAGGAAGTTATGACGTGTTTCACAGCGTCTACATCGTTGACGAGGATTTGTCTCATCAGTCGTGTTCCTCCGATTTGAACTTCTACATGTGGGTATTGAATTAGTGCTAGTGCTGCCTGTCTACATTCGGGATTATGAAAGTGGTTATTATTATCAGTAGATGAGATGGCGAGGTGTCGCAACAAACCTCCAATCGCGTAGAGGTATGAAGTTACTGCATCAAGACTGGTATTTTCTACATGACTGCGTTTATATGCTTTGATGCATATCTCATCGTAAATTGCGTTGAATTTCAAGAGTTTGATCATTTCAGTTCTGGCCGTAGGGTTGGTTGCATAATTACCAAGCATTATGCAGGCACAGATCGAAATGATGGAGCTGTCTGAACTATTTTCTGTAAGTACGCTGTTATCACATAATGTGATGATGAACTTTGACGATTGTTGTGAGAATGAATCTGGGAAATTAGACAAGGTCGATATTTCAGTCAACATTCGTGATATGACATTGGCAAATTTGTACTCTATCATACCTCAGTGAGATTAGTATTCTACAATTGTGAAATCAGACTTACCGGATTTGTCCTTGACACTACCCGTTGCAAGAAATGCTATTTTCGAAAGTGATTCGAAAGCTGCCTCGATCTGGTTTGTTGTCAAAACAGCTTGTTGAAAGTCTGCAAACGTAAAGTATGGCGATATTGCCACAATTATATCATCAAGTCCATCGATAGCGATCGGTTCAAGGAACGGAAGACGGAATATCTTTGATATAAAATCCTGATTATATTCATTAACAATCTCAGACTTTGTCAAGTGTTGTGTGATATCCCCAAGCAAGTCTAATGCAACTTCAAGTGTATCTTCATCGTCAATAGCGGCGAGAAGATAGATATGATTGATTATAGCTTGATCAATTCCAGCATTTAGTAGTGCTCGTCGTGCTTTTTCTACAACATCTCAATAAACAAATCTAAAATAATGACTTACAACGAGACTTACCGTATTCATAACATAGATTATAAGCAAGTTTTATAGCAATTACCGGAACGTCATTTGAGCTTGTAGAAGTTGAATTAATATGTACAATCACATCATTCAGCGTTTCAATACAATGCGGAGTTTCTAAGAATCGATCTCGAATTTCATCTGAACAAGTCATCAGTCGAGATGAAATTTAATCAAACTCGATAAAGCGCATACTATGCTCTGAAAAGAAATTCGCAATACATCTCAAACAAAAGGTACACAATCTCCTCGAGTCCTGGTCTTGTTTTGCTCGTTTATTCAGCCAAAAAGCAATTAGTTCATCAAGTACATCGTTATTGACAATATCTGATCTCTGATTCACATCTCGACTTTTTTCTAATATAGCACTGAGTAATGATTCTTGTTCTGTGACTGTACCGTCATGTAGACATGATGTGTCTAATGATTGACTCTGAGTGTTCATCATACCGACATTGATATGTCAAGAATGGCAAAACCAGATTATATCATGCTAACTGTGTTATTGCAGCTCTCGATCGAATTATGTTTCTCCCTTTATGACAATATTGTGACCAGAATTATGAAAGTGAAGTCACTACCTGGAGAAAGACTGAGCCACATCATTCCGGACTATTAGCCACAAAGCTTAATCAAGCCACATATTCTCCATTTCGAGAAACCTCAAGCTTCACGCGTTAAGCATTGTACAAGGTCAAGCATTCGAGGCTCATACTCAATCTACAAAACGCAATGACAAAAGCACAAAGAGATGTATCAGTCATTGTACTGCTATTCTCAGTAGGTTGCTTATTATTTCAGCTATGATACATATTAACAATATTTTAGATTTATACTGCGCTTTTCCTTGGCTATGTCCCTTTATCAAACACAATCCAAAACGAAATAATACCAGTTGTACGTCAAGGTATCACTGTGATACAAACTCAATATGTGTACTAATCAATCGTCAATAGCTCCCCTTGTGGGCGATAGTGTCGATTGGGGCCTATCTTTTATTTCAACTGGGTTGGGGAGTTTTCACATTCAATGACGTACCTGAAGCACATAAAGAACTATTAAAAGAGATTGAGATGGCAAAGGCAGACTTGAAACAAAAGGGTATTACCATTAGATAGGATTATCATAGGGGTTACGAGTCTAAAAATCAAGTATTATATGACATGCAGTTTGGTTCTTGGCCTATCTATAGAACAGATTGGACAATCGTGATCGTTTACTGAATGACCTGCTATCCCAAATGATGTTGCTCCAAAATTTGCAATTGTCGCTGCACTGAGTTTAGTACTGTCATAGTGATTGGAATTGTCATCCTCTGCCTTGCGTATTTGACGTATATCCGGCGGCGATGCGTCAATGATTGGTGAAAGGCCGCCAACTGGAAGTCTGTTGAAGCTTGGCTGGACTGCCTTGCCCAATCTATGCCGCTTATCCCATTTTGTCTTTGTGAGCACGACTGAATCTTGGACAGTCAAGAAGCTTATACCATTTTGAACGTCCATTACCGGCGCTCTTGTGGAATTCATTGAGCCTCGGTGTTTGTTCTGTGAACCCCATTCGAACCCTTCATTCGATAACGCTCGTGTCAAATTACTGTTGGAGTTATTTGTATCTCTTTGATGAATGATTGAGGTTGCTCGCATGTCAGAAGGTAATATCCATGCCTCAGATTGCTCAGCAAGCTCATGTGGAGAAGATGGCTGCGTTGCCGGTCGGGAACTAGATCTTGAAGGCACCTGACTAGATTTGCGACTATTCGGCGGAGCTACAATTCCATCATCCTCGCTGCCATATCGCGAACTAGACCTGCTTGGCTTTCGATGATTGAAAAGTTCTTCATCATGACTCTGATCAGGATCGGCGTCACAATGAATGAAATCTGCTAGCCTCGATTCAACATTGCGTGGGTGTATTTCGCTAGTTCTGCGCGTTCTACAACGGACCTTCCGACCACTGTTGCAAATTTCGTTGCATAAGCTTGTCCAATCCTGGTTGTTATTTTCACTGCTGGTTGGTGAAAGGTTCGTGGCTGGACTACTATGGTTATAAGAGATAGGTGAAGGGATGCGATCAGAATGAGGCTGCACTATAACGTCGATACAAGTGGTGGTGCAATCAGCATTTAGTTTTCTTGGTGTTATGATACTTCTTTTGTTTGACTTGTCAGTACAAGGTGAAGGCAACTTCATGCCGGCTGCAATTGAGCTGTGTATGGGCTTTGGATGTTCTCCAGTATAGGGACTTGAATCATTGCTGTGGTCCGATTCCTGTAATCTGACTTCAAGGCTATCGAAACCAATGTTGAGGTCTGTGCCGTTAGCATCGAGACGACTTTTAGCATCTTCGAAAACATCTGATTTGTTCTGTTCATCCCACGACTCTGACTACGAGTGTTCAAGTGGATTGTCGAGAGAAGACGGCGCCGTAGTACTGCGTTTGAGACTTACACGTCGCTCAAGATGATCGTCATCAAAGCGAGCATGTTTTTTGGCAATCTCGGGATTTGTAGGGACGCTACGGGAAACATTCGGTTTTATTGTAGAAGCTGTACGTGTTCATTCAATCAGTCTTCCGGGGAATTCTCATTTGTTCAAGCCTCTGTGACATACTTTGGATATGCTCAGGTACGGGAATGGATATACTAGATGTATGCTCCATGGCAGATATTATACACCAATCAATATATAATAATGAAAATGCGATAAACAAGCAAACAAATAGAGGATACCAAGGTGATAGAAAGTAATATATCAAACATTATTTATTACCTGATGTGATGCCATATGTCATGGATTCATGTAAACAACCCCTGGTAAACACGACAACAAGTCAATCGAGCCTTCTTACTTTGAAAAGCTGGGGAAGCTTTTATGACACCTTATGTGTTGTGACGTGGAGTGAAGCTTGACATCACCGTCCCTGCTCGTCAAAGAATATGAAACACGCTGGGCCTTTATTGTGCCTGGTGACTTCGGTCATTGGGGCCTCTACTCCTAGAGGTGTAGGCCCAGAATGTATGGTCAACTTGGAACTTTCGTGATGACTTCCTCACTAATGATTTAATTATTCTCAGTCTTGAAATTCTACAAGAATACGGAGACATTCACTTGTATATCCAATCCTACACTGAAAATACCCTTCACGCAAGTCAACGACGATTATTGTGACTGTCCTGATGGATCAGATGAACCAGGAACAGCAGCGTGTGCACACCTGTCACCATTATCACCCCGAACACCTGCAGACATAAGCTTGAATGATGGAACAAACTCAACCATTGCTCTTCCTGGGTTTTACTGTCAAAACAGAGGACATTTACCATTATATCTATCCTTCACAGCAGTGAATGATGGTGTATGTGATTATGATTTATGCTGTGACGGAAGTGACGAATGGCAAGGAATTGTGCAATGTGAAGATAAATGTGATTCAATCGGTAAAGAGGCTATGAGATTAGAACAAGATAGACAAAAGGCATTGACTGCAGCTATCAGTCGACGTAAGGAACTTGTCACAACTGCCGCAAGATTGAGAAAGGAAAATGAGATACGAATGAATGACTTGCAAATTCTTATCGTTGGATCGGAGTCGAAATTGGAGAAACTACAAGCACAACTTCAAGAAGCAGAGAGGACTGAAAAAAGTAGGGTCGCTAGGACCGCAAATGGCGGTAAATCGGGTGAAATTGCTCTTTTGGTCGGTCAAGCTAAATCTCGGACAATTGAACTTCGCGAGACACTTGGGAGAGTTAGACAACAACGTGACACTGCGAAAAATCGTCTGGATGAGCTTGAGAAGCTACTGAGTACGTTTCAAGAGGAGTATAATCCTAATTTCAATGATGAAGGAGTTAAAAGAGCTGTGAGAGCCTGGGAAGATTATTCGGCACAGGAAAAAACAACAATCACCGACGAAGGATATGAGAAAGACTTGGATGAGATCGTCAAGACTGATGAAGAATCAGGATTGGATTGGGAATCATTCTTGAAACATACGACTCATGAAAACCCAGAACTTGATTTGTGTGAGTAGTATCTACCTTTCGACCAGTTCATATCACTGATAATATCGTTAGTATACTCGTTTGAAGCATATCTACCTATACAAGTACGAGGATGGATTGATAATCAACTTCGATCTCTTCGTCAAACACTTGTAGAGAAAGGTGTTCTTGTCGATCCATCAACATCAACTTCACCAACTCTTAACCAACCACCAGAATCTAAAGTCTTGTCAGATGCAAGAAGTGCCGTAGCAGCAGTAGAAGCAGAATTGAATGGACATAACAGTAATAAGAAAACTCATCAAGATGATTTGTCAAAGGACTATGGGCCAGATGACGTGTTTCGGTCTCTTGTAAAACAATGCGTATCAACAGAAGCAGGCGAATATATCTATGAAGTATGTTTCATGGATAAAACAGTTCAGAAACCAAAGAAAGGAGGATCTCATACAGGTATGGGAAACTTTGTTGGCTTTGAGACTGTCGATGTGGATGATGGACCTGCTCCAGCGAATGGAAAAGGATTAGGGACTGGCAAGAGATTAGCAATGAAGTATGAAAATGGGCAAAATTGCTGGAATGGTCCAAATAGAAGCACAATGGTCATAATGGCATGTGCAGAAAAGGATGAATTATGGAAGATTACAGAAGAGGAAAAATGCGTGTACAGAATGGAAGTTGGAACACCTGCTGTTTGTGGATTTGATGGTGATAAAGGACCAAAAGTTGTTAATAATAATGTACCTCCTACTAAAGATGAATTGTAGATAAAAACTATATATACTTTGCTTAGATTACATGTTAATGTTAATGAGTACCACCTGAGATGATACTTTGTTCATCCGATGAAGGGAAATAAAATGCAGCTACACTGTTGTTTTTTATTAGTAATCTTGTTCATGCTGATAGTCAATAGTAAAAAAGATTTCCGACTTACGCGATAATGATATAAGCAGCACTCAACAGTGCACCTTCGAGATAGTTACTTCTTCCATCCAAGACCAGGAAATTGACTACAAAGACAGTAACGAATATCGCTACAGTTTCAAACAGATTGAAAAAGAGCGTCATCTGTTCATTTCCAATAATCCAGCCGATAATGACTATCAAAGGCGTGATGAACAAGGCGATTTGGATAGAACTTCCTACAGAAACACCAATCGACAGATCCATTTTATTTTTGCCAGCGACAGTCACGGCAGTGAAATGTTCAGCCGCGTTGGACACGATAGGTAAAATAATCAAGCCGATGAATTCTTGCCCGACGTTTGAATTGACCAACATGCCTGGAATGGCGTCGACGAGGAACTCGGCACAGACGGCTACTAACGCTGTTGTAATTAGTAGTAATACTGTGGCAGATGTCCTAGACATGACTGGTTCGTCATCGTCGTCTTGTCTGTCGGGATGTATCACTTCTCGAATAGCGGGTCCTGCATATGGATTGATTGGCAGACGACGTGCGATTGCTGCAGGTTGATTATTGAGTCTGTCGGGCAATGAACTTGTGCGTCTCAAAGTATGTGGTGCAGTAGCAGGCGGAACTTGACTTGGTGCCGCTTGAGGAGCCGGCAGAGGTTGAACGAACACATTCTCTGTCAACATTTTGGGTAATGCAGGTCGGGTCAACGCAGGTCGTAATATAGTTCCCGACTGACTTTGGAAACGTACAAAACCAAGGCCTTTTCTCGGAACAGAATCTGTTTTTGGATTTGTTTCTTGTTCTTTCACGTCTGCCTTAACTGGCTCATCAACAGGTTCGGATTGTGGTTGTATTACTTGCTCCTGCTGCTGTTGTTTCTGTTCCTTTCTAGACAAACCACGATCTATAATAGCAGATTCTTCCTCAATCTGGTCCTCCTTATGGTGACGATGATGGTGATGTCGATGACGCTTACGCTTGTCTTTGTTTTTACGAAACTTCTCACGGATGGAATTTTCCTTTGTCTTTCCTCCAAAATCCCTGATACGTGGCTGTCCTTCATGATCAGCATCGTCCGCATTTGTAGAGGGGATGACTGATGAAGTCCTTCTTGATGGACCACTGTTCAATGCTTCGGAGATTTCCTGGGCACTTGGTGTCGCTGGAGGGATCTCAAAGGAAGGTGAACTTATGACTGATGGAACTGAAGCTGTATTTATAGAACTAGCACTCGACTTTCTACGACGTCTATTACGGAAAGCACGTCTTATTCTTCTAGAAGTTGTATGAGACCCAGAAGTGTCAGAATCACTAGATGATGAACTACTTGACTCTGATGAGGTTGACGAATCTAGTATTTCAGCCAAGATTCCTGGATGTGATTCTTCATCGATGATATGCTGTGGTGTGCTTGCATAGAGATAGGAGTGTGATTTCAATTGAAAGAGCAGATAGAGAATGTAGATGATCAACAGAACAACGCTCGTAGCACGGCTTAATTTGAGTGTGTTGGGTCCCGCTTGATCTGAATCTGAATACGATGCATGGAACGCAGTGGGTAGAATCAAACTAATGACACTCAAACTTAACAGACATGCACTCATTTGAGTTACAGTATTGTTGTACACTTGTTCACGGTAACGTAAACCTCCATAAAGAAAAGCCATTCCCATGATTAGTAGCAAGTTTGATAGGATTGATCCAAGTAGTGACGCCTGGACGATTCGAATTTCATTCTTGACCAATGCAATGATATAAATGATAAGTTCGACTGCATTTCCGAATGAAACATTCAACAGCGCGCCGAGCGTATCACCAAGACGACTTGCAATGCTCTCAGTAGCGTATACCAAAAGATTAGCCAGAGGTATTATTGCTATTGCATTAACTGCAAACACTATGACAGGAGATTGGTGTGTGGCTCTCATAATAATACCGACAGGTACAAAGACGAGAAGAACATTGAACCAACTGTGACATAATGCGTCTCTTGTATGTAAAATAAATCTTATACATCCAGCTTTAAACCGTTGTGGTAGTGGAGGCTTTTTCTTTTTATTTATCGATGTATTCCGTGATGTTTCACTGACTCCATTACTTTCTGTTCCTGATGTCACTTTGCCAATCTTCTCGTTGGAAGGTTCAGATTTATTATTGGCATTTTGATCCTTCTCGTTGATGACATGGTCTGCGACTGCCTTGGATGTATCATTTGATTTGTCGCCTTTGGATGTGGTCGGGGGATCGAGCGCTGTAAGAGCGTGACTATCTTTATCCGGAGACCGGTCTCGGGCAGATTTTTTCGTCCAAACGCGAACACGGTCTAGAAGATCAGAATCGTCAAGAGATTTTCCCATCAGTTTATATATAAGTAATCACTGTAAATTACAGTAGAATAAAATCCGTAGCGCGAAAGCAATTGTTGAATAATCAGTGTTTTTGTTTCCCGCCCTTATCTATTACCCCCGAGCCAAGACGCGAGCCAAGACGGAACATGTTTCTGCGGCGCCAAATCATCCGTGCACGTAAGATTATGACGTAATTTTACCGCATTTAAGCGTACCGCAAGTATGAAGATAGTGTTATTACAAAATGACAAGACCGCGCTTATGTACAATGGGGTAGCATGTAATAATCATCTAGATGCTCCACCTGAAGGTCAGACTGATGATTCTGCTGTTGGTGCAGCACGCAACTTCCGTAATCTTTCTCCTAGATCATCTTCAACCCCCTTCCTCGTTTCTGCATCAGGGTTGCTAGCTGGTACAGCTTGTGTTGAATTCATTTGTAGTGACAACTCAATACCAGCATCATCAGCCACTTGTAGTAATAATTTATCTACATCGTCTTGCGGCGTTGCGACTGCTGTCGCTGACGCTGTAGCATTTTCATAATATCCTGTAGCAACATCCAGATCTTCGAATTGTGTCTCGAATTTGTCCATTATAGCTGTTATCTATAGTATCTTTGGATTAGTGAAAATTCACGTCTGTAATCATAGTTAAGCGATGATACCTTTTCCAGATCCATACTTTTCATTGCTACATCCATACCCTTTACGACATTAGCCATACTTCCCGTCACTTGTCGCATAGTCACAGCCGTTTGTACACGCGAGCTGACTGCGTCAATCCGACTTGCTAGTCTTAATAGGTTCAGGTTCTCGGTGGTTTTTCGTATAACATTCTGCGCGTAAATTCTTGCGATGTCTGTTTGATTGGCAGTGATTGCTTTCTTTACTTTTGCTTTTTCTGTTTCTCCGTCTTTCGCCGCTTTCGCTGCTTGTCGGCTAAGCTGTTTAGATGTAAACTAAAACATATCAGAATTTTCGATACTACATGTCAGATGCCTACTGACCTTGAGATTAAATAATGTCTTTTCAAGTCCTGACATTGCGCAAGCGAGTGGGAGTGATGACAGGTAAGTAGTAGGCAATTGCTGGGGGAGTTTCTGGATATATTTAAAATATACCGTATAACGTCATCATGGATTTCGATCATTATAATAACTTAGGAATGGTCTAACATGATTTCTTCACAATACCTTAGAACATTATTAGTAACAAGGGATGGAATATATACAAGGGTATCATTTACTATAAACGTATAAATCGTAAGTCATAAGTTCAATGTTGATCTTCGTAAATATTCTGTAAATTGATATCAGATTTTATTCACCAGGCGCTGAATTGAACTTTTCCGTCGCTGATCTAAATAGCTCTTCTTGTTGTCGTAATAACTCTGCCTCTGATAATCCACTTTGTTCAATCTTGCTTTGTTTCTTCTCCCGCGACTGTAGCCTTTCGTCAATATCTGCCATTCTGAAAACGTTCGAGAATCAACAACATACCACCTGTTGAGTTTTGAATTGTTGTGCTACTTCCAATAAGTCTGGTACATACTCCGCAAACCCTAGCTCTTCCAATGCCTTTGTGATATGTTCACATGCTATCGTTTTCTTTGCCTCCTTTTCAGATATTTCATTTGCTTCCGACGATATCATTGTGACAAATTCTACACAACATTCTATAAGAAGCTCTCGAGATTCTTTGGCAAATGTCATGCCTGGATCTTTCGCAAGCACCTCTGTGATTATTTTATGTACCGTTGCTGTTCTGGTTAGTGGTTAAGAATATCACAATATATCAGGCATTCCACCTTTTGGGAGTGATAGATCGTCCGGTCCTATAAAACATTATATGTCAACACAGAACTGATATTTCCACGCTAAGCCTGACATACCGGCAACATCTTTGTCCGACATAATCTCTATTAATCTCGATTTTTATATAACAAGTATGCGCAGTGAACATGTTAAAAAGATGTAAACAGTATACATAGTCGGTTGTGGCGGTCCGATTGCCGAGATTTTTATATATTTTTTCCACAGCTTTCTTTGTTTTTTCTGCTCTTCATAATTATGTAGCGGTAAGCGCTGTCTATCGCTATATTTTAACAGGTATGTGACGGTGTCTTCCAATATTCCATCTATGATGAACCTTCGTGTCGCCCCTATCTTATTTATACGTGGTGATTTACCTGTCCTAAGCCAAACGGACTTTCTGAGATACATTTGATAGTTATATATGCAGATCTATGTTTTTTATGATGAAATTTCTAACTTATTTCCACATAGGTAATCGTATTGTTATGACATGATCGGGGTGAACAGCACATGAAGAATAACAACAATAACGCACACACGTTAAAGGGCAATGAACATTATGCACAAGGGTAAGTTTTTTTTATACGATTCTATCAACTTACATGATGTAGAACAAACATTCCATGCTAAGCCTGAAGACAATTACTGTCTCGTGCTGTTAAAATGTATTGCTTTTCATCTTTCGACTGATACGTAATTTTATTCTACCTAATCTTGGAATTTGCTCAGTCTTTCATCGTTCCAACTGACTTGTCATTAGTAAGGTATGCAAAATTGAACAAAGCTTCTCATTATCTTACTTGATAAATTGTCCGTTCAATTCTTTCGGTGCATCTGAGACAAGACGAGCCATTACGTTTCCTGGCTGTTCCGGTCGTAATAGCTTTCCATCTGTCTTCAAATTTGCAAAGAATTGTGCCATGTCAGCTCCCATTCTTGAGGAATGTTCTTCCCGAAGAGACCTCTGCATGTCGGTATCTACTACACCAGGTCTTATTGATAAAGTGGTGATGTTGGGTTCTTCTATTGCTAAAGTGGTAGCTAAATGATTTAGAGAAGCTTTAGAAGCACCGTATGGTCCCCAACCAGGGTATGCTTTGACAGAAGCTCCTGAGGAACATAGTATTATTTTGCCT
>Ga0160429_1001805_pt1 | contig 11518 bp, 10 predicted proteins | sample SolpanmetagenomR_FD_108199 | JGI IMG/M metagenome (GOLD analysis project Ga0160429, IMG submission 108199) | Solar panel surface microbial communities from Lawrence Berkeley National Laboratory, California, USA - R | ecosystem: Engineered > Built environment > Solar panel > Unclassified ... | reverse complement strand
GGCTGCCTGCCTGGAAATCTCGATCCGCCTGATCGCCCAGATGAGCACCCTGATCGCCGCCATCAAACGCACCCAGCAGGGCCTGGAGCCGGTGGCCCCGCGCCTCGACCTGACGCACGCCGGCAACTTCCTGTACATGCTCAAGGGCGAGGAGCCGACCCCCGAGCAGTCCAAGCTGTTCGACATCGCGCTGGTGCTGCACGTCGACCACGGCATGAACGCCAGCACCTTCACCGCCATCGCCACCGCCAGTACCCTGAGTGACCAGTACTCCACAGCCGTCTCGGCCATCGGGGCCTTGAAGGGGCCACTGCACGGCGGAGCCAACGAGGCCGTGATGGACATGCTCGACGAGATCGGCACGCCCGACAAGGCCGCCGCCTTCATCACCGCCAAGCTCGACGCCAAAGAGAAGATCATGGGCGTGGGCCACCGCGTGTACAAGTACTTCGACCCTCGCAGCCAGGTACTGCGCGACTACGCCGCCCACGTGGCCGAGAAGGAAGGCAAGAGCCACTACTACCAGATTCTGGAAGTCATCGAGCAGACGGTGATCGACCGCCTGAGCAGCAAGGGCATCTACCCGAACGTCGATTTCTACTCGGGCACGGTGTACTCCGACCTGGGCATCGCCAAGGAGTACTTCACCCCGATCTTCGCCCTGGCCCGCATCAGCGGCTGGTGCGCGAGCGTCAACGAGTACGAGCGCGACAACCGCCTGCTGCGTCCCGACGCTGTGTACGCCGGAGCCGAGGGCGAGCACTACGTGCAGCTGCAAGACCGCCAGTAACCGCAGGCGGGGCAGAGGGGCCGGGTCTTCGGACGCCGGCCCTTTTCGTTGTCTTCCAAGCAGGCTCTGGGCAATAAAAAAAGCGCCCTTTCGGACGCTGATAAAAAAAGTATACCCCGGTATGCACGGGGCGTCAAGCTATGCGTCCGACTTCCCGGCGTCCAGCTTCTCGACCAGTCCCTCGCTCCAGGTGCGCCCCTCGTCGCCGCCCCACAGCAGCCACGCGATGTAGCCCTTGCTCGGCTTCTCGCCCTTCTGCCCTTTCTGGTCGAGGTTGTCGTGGTCGTGCCTGGGCCAGTACTTGGCGATGTGCCGCGCCTTGCGCTCGGTGACGTCGCCGCCCTTCGCCAGCACCTGCGCGGTCTTCTCGCCGACCTGCGTGCCGCCGAACCCGTGCTCGCGCCTCAATTCCAGGCCCTTCTTCGCGTTGTCCTGCACCTTCTTGGGGATGCCCATGTCCGGCCCCTTCGCTTTGGTGTTTGCCATGCCCGACCGTACCGGCGCGGCGTGGCGGTTTCCGTAGGCGAGCATCCGGTATGGAGATACGGTGAAGCAGGAGACCAGAGGGCCCTGCGCGCCCCGGACGAGGCGGCAGGGCGAGCACCCCTTCCGGTCTCAGTTGTGCGTCATGTCGAGCGGCACGACCCACTCGCTGAACTCGGCGTCGGTCACGTGCCCGCTGCCCACCGCCGCCTCGCGCAGGCTCAAGCCTTCCTTGTGGGCCTTCTTGGCGATGTAGGCGGCCTTGTCGTAGCCGATGTGCTTGTTGAGCGCGGTCACCTGCATCAGGTTGGTGGACAGGTTCTGCTCGATCTTCTCGCGGTTCGGCTCAATGCCGGTGGCGCAGTTGTCGTTGAAGGCGAGGCAGGCGTCGGCGATCAGGCGGATGCTCTCCAGCACCGCGTGCACCATCACCGGCTTGAAGACGTTGAGCTGGAAGTTGCCCTGTGACCCGGCGAAGGCCACGGTCGCGTCGTTGCCGAACACGCGGGTGGCGACCATCGTCATGGCCTCGCTCTGGGTGGGGTTCACCTTGCCCGGCATGATGCTGCTGCCCGGCTCGTTCTCGGGAATCACGATCTCACCGATGCCGTTGCGCGGGCCCGACGCCAGCCAGCGCACGTCGTTGGCCATTTTCATCAGGGCGCCCGACAGGGTACGCAGGGCCGCCGAGGTCTGCACCAGGGCGTCGTGCGCCGACAGGGCCGCGAACTTGTTGGCCGCCGACCGGAACGGCACGCCCGTCTCGGCCTCGTACTTCTGCGCTGCGAGGTCACCGAACTTCGGGTGCGCGTTCAGGCCGGTGCCGACCGCCGTGCCGCCGATGGCGAGGTCGTACAGGCCCGCCTCGGTGTGGCGCACCTCCGAGAGGGCGAAGTCGAGCTGCGCCACCCAGCCGCCGATCTCCTGGCCCAGCGTGATGGGCGTGGCGTCCTGCAGGTGCGTGCGCCCGACCTTCACGATGTCGGCGTACTCCTCGCTCTTGGCGTGCAGCGTGCCGCGCAGCTTCTCGACCGCCGCGTACAGCCGTTCTCTGAGCTCCAGCACCACCGCGATGTGCATGGCGGTCGGGAAGGTGTCGTTGCTGCTCTGGCCTCTGTTCACGTGGTCGTTGGGGTGCACCGGGGCCTTGCTGCCCATCTCGCCGCCCGCGAGCTCGATGGCGCGGTTCGAGATCACCTCGTTGGCGTTCATGTTGCTCTGGGTGCCCGAGCCGGTCTGGAACACCACCAGCGGAAAGTGGTCGTCGAGCTTGCCCGCGATCACCTCGTCGGCCGCCCGCACGATCAGGTCGGCCACGTCGGCCGGCAGTTCGCCCAGTTCGGCGTTGGCGAGCGCTGCGCCCTTCTTCAGGATGCCCAGAGAACGGATGATCGGCCGGCCCCAGACGAAGGTGTCGCGCCCGATCGGAAAGTTGTGGATGCTGCGCTCGGTCTGGGCGCCCCAGTAGCGCGAGGCGTCCACCTCGAGCTTGCCCATGGTGTCGGATTCGGTGCGGGTGCCCGCTGGCGTGGAGATGTCGGTCATGGCTCCAGTGTAGAACAGGCCTCGGCCGGGACAGCGCGCCGGGGCGGTTACAGCAGCCGTTCCATGAACACATCGGCGCGGCTGTAGGGTGTTACCGGCCGCTCCTCGGGGCGCAGGTGCCGGAAGCCCAGGCGTTCGTACAGGTGCACGGCCGGCCCGAGCCGCGTACTGCTCTCCAGGTACAGCCGACGCGCTCCCAGTCCTCGGGCCTGCGCCACGGCGTATTCCAGCAGCCGCCGCCCGATGCCCTGGCCGCGCACCTCAGGGTCGACCGCCATCTTGCAGACCTCGAACTCGCCCGTTCCCATCACCTTCAGCGCCACGCAGCCCACGGTTCGGTCACCGAGCCGCGCCATGTACACCTGCCCGCCGGGCCGCACGATCTTTCCTGCCGGGTCGCCGAGCTGCTGGCGGTCGGTGTCTTCGAGGGCGAAGTGAAGCCCGATCCACTCCTCGTTCAGGGTGCGGAAGGCGAGCAGGTCTTCCGGCGTGGCGGCGGGGGAGAAGGTCAGGTCCTGCACGGCGGGCCGGGGAGCCGGGGACTCGGAAACCGCAGATTCGCTCGGATCGAAACGCATGGCGACAGTATCTGCACCCACGACCCGGATGTCCAATATCTTGCTGACATGAACCGAGACTTTGCAGATATCAGTCGGGGCCTCGAGCTGCGGCACCTGCGCTACTTCGTGGCGGTGGCCGAGGAGCTGCATTTCGGCCGCGCCGCCGAGCGCCTGAACCTCGCGCAGCCGCCGCTCTCGCAGCAGATCCGGCGGCTGGAGGCGCTCGTCGGCTGCCCGCTGCTGCTGCGCACCTCGCGCTCGGTGCGGCTCACGCCGGCCGGGGTGGCCTTCCTGGAGCGCGCCCGCCGCACCCTGCAGCACGTGCAGGAAGACGTGCAGGAGGCCCGCAGCATCGGCCAGGGCACGCGCGGCGTGCTGCGGCTGGGCTTCGCCGGCTCGGTGATCCTGACCGTCCTGCCGCACCTTTTGCGCTCGTACCGCACGCAGACCCCGGGGGTCGAGCTGCGGCTGAACGAGTCGTTCACGGCGCAGGTGGTGGCCGGACTGCTGAACGGTGACCTCGACGCGGGCATCGTGCGCGACGCCGACCCCACGCCCGGCGTGAGCCTGGAGCCGATGTTCTCGGAGGCCTACGTGGCGGTGCTGCCCGCCGATCACCCGGCGGCCGGGCAGGCGTCGGTGCCGGTCACGGTGCTGCGGGGCGAACCCCTGATCTACTACCCCAGAACGGCCGGCATCCGCGCCTTCGAGAAGCCCCTGAGCGTATGCGAGGCGCACGGCTTCCGGCCGGTGGTGGCGCAGGAGGCGTCGCAGTGGCTGACCATCCTGCGACTGGTGGACGCGGGCCTGGGCGTGTCGCTCGCCCCGGCCTGCGTGGGTCAGATCGCGCCGCCGGGAGTGGTGTGCCTGCCCTTACAGGGGGTGACGCTGCGCAGCGAGGTGCAGTTCGCGCAGCGGGAGGGCGAGGCGAGGGTGCTGGTGCAGGACTTCGGGCGGCTGGCCCAGGCGGCGGCCGGAGCATGAACCCACCACCTGTCTTGAAGAAATCCGACACGCCCGACTGTCATGGTGGCCGATGCGGGCCGCCGCGCCGTCTGGCAGAGTAGGAGGATGCGCCCGCCCCGCCGCCTGCTGCTGCCCTCGCCCGCACTGCGGCCTCTGGTTCAGGTGTATATGGTGGTGGACGAAAACCTCGTGTCCGAGGAGCGGCACGTCTCGCTGCCCGAGCACACCGCGCACCTCACCTTTCATGCGGGCCGCAACTGGGAGATGGGCGCCGGTGGGCTGCTCACGCCGATGCCGCAGGCCCAGCTGAGCGGCCTGAGCCTGACGCCCACGCAGATCGTGTCGAGCGGCCCGGTGCGGGCGATGCGGGTGGAGCTATACCCCTGGGCGGCGCGGCAGCTCTTCGGCTGGAGTTTCCCCGACGCGCCGCTCGATCTCTCGGCGGGCGCGGCAGGCCCGCAGGCGGCCGCCATGGCGCGGGCCATCGGCAGGGCGCTCTCGGCCGACGATCCCGAGACGGCGCTCGGTCTGGTCGACGAGTGGCTGCTGCGGCTGGCCGCCGACCAGACCGAGATGGCCGGGCCGGGCGTGCAGGCCGCGCTGCAGCTGTACGACAGCTGGGGACAGCTGCGGGTGGCCGACCTGGCACAGACGCAGGACGTGAGCCCGCGCACGCTGGAGCGGCAGTTTCAGCAGGAGGTGGGCGTCGGGCCGAAGACGCTCTCGCGCCTGATCCGCTTCGAGATGTCGAGCATCGTGCTCAACCGCGACCCGGCGATGTCGCTGGCGACCCTCGCCCACGACATGGGCTTCTCGGATCAGGCGCACCTGACGCGCGAGTTCCGCTCGCTCGGCGGACTGACGCCGGGGGCCTACGCCCGGATGAGCGAACTGCGGGGCCAGAAAGAGGCACCGGTGCGTGACTTCGAACTGCTGATGCTCACCCGCCCCGGCCGGGAGTTCGACCCGCTTCAGCTTCTGCCCCAGAGCCTGGGCGGGCGCATGGTGCCGCCGCCCGGTTCACCGCTGTCGGATTTCTACAATCGCCGGATCGGGGTGACCCCTTAACCTGCTGGCATGACCGAATCCTCTGCGTCCAGTCCGGCCCGGCCCTTCAAGCGGCCGCCCCTCATCTTCCTTCTGTTCACCGCCTTCCTGTTCTCGCTGGGGTTCTCGCTGGTCTTTCCGGTGCTGCCCTTCGTGGTCGCCCGGTACGTGACCGACGTTCATCAGCAGGTCACGGCGATCGCCTGGCTGACCGCCATCTACGCGCTGCTTACCTTCTTCTCCTCGCCGGTGATGGGGGCGCTGAGTGACGCCTACGGCCGCCGCCCGGTGCTGATCATCTCGCTGCTCGGCTCGGCCATCGGGTACGTGGTGTTCGGCATCGGCGGTAGCCTGCTGATCCTGTTTCTGGGCCGCGCCATCGACGGCCTCACCGCTGGCGGGCTCTCGGCGCTCTTCGGCTACGTGGCCGATACCACCCCCGAAGAGGAGCGCGGCAAGGTCTTCGGGCAGGTCGGCGCGACCATCGGCGCGGGGTTCATCATCGGCCCGGCCATCGGTGGCCTGCTGTCGCACATCAGCCTGAGTGCCCCCTTTTACGTGGCCGCCGCCGTGAGCGTACTGAACATGCTGTGGGGCTACTTCATCCTGCCCGAGAGCCTCGCTCCCGAGCGGCGCACCCGCCACTTCGACGCCTCGCACCTCAACCCGCTGACGCAGCTGCGCGGCGCACTCGAGTTGCCCGTCGTGCGCCGCCTGGTGAGCGTGAGCGTGCTGTTCATCCTGCCCTTCTCGCTGATGCAGGTGGCCGTGTCGATCATGGCCCGCGACGCTCTCGGCTGGGGACCGGGGCAGGTCGCGACGGTGTTCATCGTGGTGGGCGTGTGCGACATCGTGGCCCAGGGGCTGCTGCTGCCGGTGTTGCTGAAGCGCTTCGGGGACCGCCTGACCTCGCAGCTCGGCCTCGCGATGGGCGTGGTCGGCATGGTGCTGCTGGCGCTGGTAGCGCTGCTGCATTCGCCGGTGCTGCTGTACCTGGGCGTGATCCTGTTCGCGTCGGGGGAAGGCATCTTCAACGCCACGCTGGCCTCGATGCTGTCGGCCGCCGTCTCCGACGAGGCGCAGGGCCGGGTGCAGGGCGGCGCACAGGGCGTGCAGTCGCTGGCGCAGGTGGCCGGGCCACTGGTCGGCGGCGTGATGTACTCGCGGCTGGGCGGCACCCCGACCTTTGCGGCAGGCGCGGTGGTGGTGGCCGTCGCCCTGGCGGTCCTGACCGGCAGCCGCACCCTGGGAAGCAAACGCGAGGCGGCGGCCGTCTGACCTTCCGGCGCGCCACGAAACCATGAGGCCGAGTGGGGCCGGGCCAGGGCGCTCGGCCCCGTTTCGCTGCTTTGCCGTGCTGAACGTGCTCTCTCGTACAGCTCACGGTCTGCGTGGCCGCCGCGGTGCACAATGCTTCCATGATTGATGTGGCGATTGTCGGAGCGGGGCCAGTGGGGCTGAGTGCGGCCATCTCGGCCAAGCGGGCGGGCCTGAGTTACGTGGTGCTCGAGAAGGGCTGCGTGGTGAACGCCATCTTCGACTACCCGACCTACATGGGCTTCTTTACCACCGCCCCCGAACTCGAGATCGGCAACCACCCGATGGTCACCGGCCACGACAAGCCTGACCGCAAGGACGCGCTGATGTACTACCGCCTCGTCGCCCAGCGCGAGGGCCTGAACATCCGCCAGTACACCGAGGTGGTGCAGGTTCACGCCGCCCCGGCCGGCTTCACGGTCGAGATCGAGAGCAAGGACGGCACGCCGGACGTGGTCGAGGCCCGGCGCGTGGTGGTGGCCACCGGCTACTACGACAACCCGCTGCACATCGGCATTCCCGGCGAAGACGGCGAGAACGTCTCGCACTACTACACTGAGGCGCACCCCTTCTGGGGCCTGAACGTGACGGTTATCGGGGCCGGAAACAGCGCCGCCGACGCCGCCCTCGACCTGTGGCGCGGCGGCGCGAAGGTGACGATGGTGGTGCGCGCCCCCGAGCTCAAGAGCACCATCAAGTACTGGGTGCGGCCCGACCTGGAAAACCGCATCAAGGAAGGCAGCATCGCCGCCAACTTCAACTCGCAGGTGGTCGAGATTCTGCCCGACACGGTGCGCGTGCAGGGGCCGGAAGGCCTGTTCGACCTGCCCACCGACTACACCTTCGCCCTGACCGGCTACCGCCCCGACCTCTCGTTCCTGTCGGGCCTGGGGCTGGCCGAGCACGACGACCAGTGTCTGGTGCTGAGCGAGCAGTACGAGAGCAGCGTACCGGGCCTGTTTGTGGTGGGCAGCGCGGGCTTCGCCGGCAAGACCAATCAGGTGTTCATCGAGAACGGGCGCTTTCATGCCGATCACGCCATGGCCGAGATCGTGCGCCAGCTGAAGGGGCAAGAGGAACTGGCCCCGGCCTGAAGGTGGGCTGGGCGCGTGTGAGGAGCTTGGTAGACTTCCAGGGATGAAGAAGCTGCTTCTCCTGTTGCCTCTGCTGACTGCCTGTGCCCCAGCCATGACCGCGCCCAGAACAAGTCCTGCAGTCCTGTCTTCTGCGGCCGCCACCCCGGTGGGCGACTCGCTCGGCCCGTTCAGGGTGGGCCAGCAGTGGAGCGTGAGCAGCCGCAGCAAGACCGATCCCAACATCGCTCCCGACACGGTCTTTGTGGTTTAGAGTGTTCTCCTGGCGCGCACCACGGTCATCGGTATCGCTCCGGGCGGCACAGACAAGACGCCGGTGCAGATCGAATACCCGGCGGACGACACGTCTTTTCTCCTTGCAGACGTCACGCCGGTCACGGCGGGCGCGTCTGACATTCGGACCTGCCTCCTGACCAAGACGCCGGACGCGGCAGGCACCTTCTCGGGGACGGCTTTTCATTTCAACATTTCACAGACCAAGGTCAGTCCGGATGCCTTCAGGACCGAGTATCTGAAGACGCATCCGGGGGCAGACGATCAGGCGGTGATGGCGGCCTTCCTGCAGGTGGCGGCAGACGATACCGGTCCCTGCACACTTCGCCTTCTCAGATGACCTCTGCGCCATGTGGCCTAGTCTCCGCCTGCGCCACCTGACGGATGCGGCCTGCGCCGTGACCCCGTAGAGTTCTCGGCAAGAGGTGAAAGACATGAACGAACTCCAGACCTATTCACAGTTCAATGCGGCCAGCCATCCGGTGAACCACCACGGCGATCTGTGCCGAGGTACGGAGTGGGGCGTGTCTTTCGTCCTCCTGGATAGCAAGCATTTTTTCGGTGAACGAGATTCACTGACCTGAACGCGGCGTGTGCCCCTGCACCCGGCCTCCGTTTCAGGGGCCGGGTTTTTCGTGTCTGGTTTGCGTCGTCCAGGGGTCAGGACGCCACCCTGTGGAGGTGGAAACCTGAGTTCGACTCTCAGCGCTTACCCCACCATGCTTCGCGGTTCCAGAAAGCCTCACGGTACGGGGCCGAAGCCGGACGGTTCTCGCTCGCGTGAACCTCCGTCTTCACGCCTTGCCGGTACGGTTCTGTGGTCCAGCGGTCAGGACGCCCGGCTGTCTCCCAGGCAACGCGGGTTCGAGTCCCGCCAGAACCGCCAGTCTTCCTCGTCGCCGGGCCGAATGCTCACGGTTCTCGGTGTCCAGGGTTCGACTCCCGATTCCCCCGGAGAGTGGAATCCATGAGCACCGCCTTGCCCGGCACTCTTTCCTGAGAAGTACGGCGTGAAGCCCGGTCGCAGCTTCGAGTGCAGCCGGATTCACCCCGGGCGGACACTGTTCCGCCACATCGGCAGGTTTCGTCCAGCAGCCGAGGACGCCGGTATGCCACGCCGGAAACGGAGGTGCGAATCCTTCAGCCTGCTCCAGAGTTCTCTTCGCCGAGCGTCGGCGAACCGGAACCTCCGGGCCGTGTGGTTCGACTTCCACACCGTCCATCAGCGCTGGCAAGCTCAGCGCAGCCTTGAAGAAGCACTTCTGAACACGTGGGGCGGTAGCTCAGTCGGTAGAGCAGGAACCCTCCCTCCAGCACCCTTTGTCCAGCCGCCTGTACTCGGCGGCCGGGCCGAAGCCGGAGGGTTACCACTGTTAATGGCCAGGTCGTGGGTTCGAGTCCCACCCGCTCCACCACGCACCACACAGTTCACCCGGTACGAGGACGGTAGCTCAGTGGCAGAGCAAAGCGCCGCCTCCGGCCCACCCTTGTCCGGATTCTCCCGGGCCGATGTCGGAGGCTTCTTGGGTCGTGGGTTCGACTCCCACCCGTCCTCTCTTCCTTTTATTTTCCCGCCTCTCTCGCCCCGCAAAGGAGGGCCGACCATGAAGAACTTCCTCTCCGCCCTGAAGCCCCGCACCGTGTCTCAGCGCCAGCGGCTCACGCCCACCCAGCGCCGCAACAACGCGGGCGGCTATACCTTTGTGCTGAGCGGTGAGGGGCGGTTTCTGCGGTTCCTGATCCTGGGCACCGAGGGCGGGACCTATTACGCCACCGAGGGTGCCCACACCGTGCAGGCCACCGATTTCGTGCGCGGCTACGTGGCGCAGAACGGCGAGGCGGCCCTGCGAATGGTGCTCGACGTGGCCCGGCGTCACCGGGCGCCCAGGCCCGAGGCCTCGCTGCTGGCGATGGCCCTGCTGGTGCGCACCGCCGGTCCTCAGACGGTCGCCGTCCAGACACGCCGCGCCGCCTGGGACGCGCTGCCCGAGGTGGTCCGCACTGGTACCATGCTGCTGCACTTCCTGGCGTACCTGGACGCGCTGGGCGGCTGGGGCCGCAGCACCCGCCGGGGAGTGGCCCGCGTATACGAGGAGCTGCCGCTGGACAAGCTGGCCCTCTGGGCGGTCAAGTACCGGTCGCGCGACGGCTGGGCACAGGCCGACGGCCTGCGGCTGTCGCACCCGCGCACCACCGAGCCTTCCCGCACCGCGCTGTTCCGGCACCTGCTGAACGGGCCGCCGGACGGCGAGATCACCGACCCGGCCCTGCAGCTGCTCGAAGGCCATCGCCTGATGACCGGCGTGCAGACCGACACCGACGCGGCCGCGCTGATGCGGGCATACTGGCTGCCCACCGAAGCGGTGCCCACGGAGGTACGTGGGCCGGCGGTCTACGAGGCGGCCCTGGACACGGGCGGGCTGACGTGGCTGCTGCGTAACCTCGGTATGCTGTCGCGGCACGGCCTGCTGACTCCCCAGCGCCCGGACCTGACGGCGCGGGTGGTCGAGCGCCTGACCAACGCGCAGGCGCTGCGGCGCGGCCGGATTCACCCGCTCGACGTGCTGCGGGCTCAGCTGGTGTACGCCAGCGGCCAGGGCGTGCGCGGCGCCCACCGCTGGACGCCCGTTCCTGCCGTGCTCGACGCGCTGGGTCAGGCCTTCTTCCTGGCCTTCGGGTCGGTGCGGGCCTCGGGCGCCCGGTTCCTGCTGGCGCTCGACGTGTCGGGCTCGATGGACATGGGCACGGTGGGCGGCGTGCCGGGCCTTACCCCGCGCCTGGCGACGGCGGCCATGAGCCTCGTCACCGCCCGCAGCGAGCGGCAGACCAGCACGGTGGCCTTCACGGCGGGTGCGGGCGGCATGGGCGGGCACTGGGGCGGCGGCACGCCCGGTCTGACGCTGCTGAGCATCAGCCCCGGTCAGCGCCTCGACGACGTGGTGAAGGCGATGCGGGCGCTGCCGATGGGCGGCACCGACTGCGCCCTGCCGATGCTCTGGGCGGCCAAGCAGCGCGTGCCGGTGGACGTGTTCGTGGTCTACACCGACAACGAGACCTGGGCGGGCAAGGTGCATCCGCGCGTGGCGCTCGAGCGCTACCGTCAGGCGACGGGCATTCCGGCGCGGCTGGTGGTGGTGGGCATGACGGCCACCGCCTTCACCATCGCCGACCCGGCCGACAGCGGCATGCTCGACGTGGTCGGCTTCGACGCGGCGGCCCCGAACCTGATCGGGGCGTTCGCCCGGGGCGAGCTGTAAGAAAGGCGCGGCCTCCGGAACTGTTCCGGAGGCCGCGCCTTGTTTGTAGTCTCGCTCAGTTCGTGTTCAGGCCGCTGTAGGCGGCCGCCACCTGCGCGGCGAGCGCGGCGTTGTGCTTCACCAGGGCGATGTTGGCGTTCAGGCTGCGCCCGCCGGTGATCTCGGCGATGCGGCCCAGCAGGTACG
>Ga0160429_1001804_pt1 | contig 11528 bp, 13 predicted proteins | sample SolpanmetagenomR_FD_108199 | JGI IMG/M metagenome (GOLD analysis project Ga0160429, IMG submission 108199) | Solar panel surface microbial communities from Lawrence Berkeley National Laboratory, California, USA - R | ecosystem: Engineered > Built environment > Solar panel > Unclassified ... | reverse complement strand
TGATTGTACAAGCTATATGCCATTTGTTTCTCACAAGCAAATATGATACAAAGACTATAAAAGCGAACTTTGTATTCACTCACTTTTTTGAGACTAATGTATCATTTTATATGTTCGTAAAACTTCATATAACTTACCAACTCAAAACTGACGCTCCTATTCAGTTGGAATGTCCAGATCGCTTTTTCAAATTACACGGTGTGATCTACTTAGCTCAGCATTTCCCTCACATTTCTTACCTTATGGCAACCCACATTTTCATGTTATGAGTTAGACTTCGAGTTTGCGTCGGACCAACCACGCTCTGCAGAAATACTCCTCCATCATGTGCCAATCTGCCTATGTTCACTGGATATTTGCGCTAATCATCTGTTTCGCTTAGAGTCTACCTTTCGTTGCCTTTTTTTCTCTTTTTGTTTTTCTCTTTCCATTTCTCAAGTCCACTTTTCCGTTTCGATTCCGTTTGCCTCTCTGGGATTTTGCCTCTGTACTCGGAGAGTAATCTCATCATTAACAAACACAAGAGCATACATATCATTCAACGTATCACTTCATAGTAACGATCAGACTTGGCAGTACGAACAATCACTGAATGACGCTTTCCACTCCATTCGACAGAACGCCAACAAAGAATACACAACAAGACAATGATGGAGATATAACAATGACACCATGTGAACAACCTATCATGAGACAAATGAGGACGGCACCACGTATTGGAAAAGCACCGGCATTCACAGCTAGCCAAGTATCGCAACACGCACATCCATTACATCCATTCGCGCATGAGAGCGCTGTATTCCCAGAGTATAATGATACACAACAACAAAAGTATCCGCAGACACCTTACCAACCAAATCTAAGACCTCAAACACTACAGCAGAGACAAGCTTTCAATGCACAATTACAAAACAACCAAGTCATGCCGCCACCATCCTCATTGCCAGCCCTTCAGGCTCCCTCACCTCTTGGACAGTTTCGCAACGGAGCCTCTGTGCAGAATGCGAACAGAAACGGGGGAGAAACATTGTTCATGAATAATCAAGTATCACCAAATCACAATTTCATTCAGAAGACACCAGCAGAAGTAGGTCTTGTGAAGCCGAGTAATCAAGCATTGTTCCATTCGGAAGGAACTTTACAGAGAAAGACAAGAAACGTTGAACGACCGAAACATGTACCAGACACTCCTAACAAACGATTTATACATTTCGACCCAAGTGCTATGCTAGCATCTGGAGTCAAGCAGGCGCCGCATACTGCACTGGTGTCGCGCTATGCATCTAAGCCCATTCCATCCTCGCCGAGTGATCATCTCCGTATCGGTACAAGAAGTGTTCCCAGGAGGACGCCACGAAACACAGGTCAGCAGACATCGAATACTAAACCGATATCGCTAGTCGAGGCATTCAGGCAACATGCTGATCACAAATTCGTAACAAAGCCCGCAATGACCTCAGCCGGTAACGAAGACGACCTATTTGGACCTAGCAAATCTTCAAAGGATAGGATAGTAAGCGACGGTCTACAGACTTCATTCGCACACATGCTTGACAAGAACTTCTTTGCGAATCACGAAAATATTGGTAAGAAGCACAAGTCTATCAAAAGACATTCATATGTTGATATTGTTTCCCAGCGGTTCCACCATCTGATTCCACATTATGGAGCAACTACTTTGAGACACAATTCACTATATTGGAGCAAGTTGGCCAAGGATCTTTCTCTATAGCCTACAGAGTAAGAAGTAATCAGGACGGATGTCAATACGTGATCAAAAAGGCCAAGGAACCGTATCGAGGTGCTAAAGACCGGTAAGCGATAACTTCGATGCTATACTTTCTGGGTTTCTGACATTATTTCTCCTCAGGCAGAAGAAACTTGAGGAAGTGCGTATAATGTGGGAATTATCACAAGCTCCGCATATCGTTCAGTTAAAAGCCGCATGGGAGCAGCACTCGATACTCTACTTTCAAATGGAAGCATGTGATACGACGTAACTACATACAAGCAGCTGTATTCCGTGTTGTACTAAAGCGTTTCTAGTTTCGAAGCCTGGCTTCGCGACAAGTCTGACGAACCTCTAGATATAAGGCGCCTTGAAATGGAATGCTGGCAATTCCTAGCGCAAATCAGTGAAGGGCTTGATTATATGCATAACCGTGGATTTTTTCATCTAGACCTGAAGCCAGCCAACATATTTTTATCTATCTCAGCTGAATCTTCTGGATTCAAAATCGGTGATTTTGGTATAGCGGCATCGCAAAGTGAGGTAAGAGACATGATCATACCTACTTCGTCTGACTAAAATCGAAACATAGATCTTAGAAGCGGAGGAACATGAAGGAGATAGGAATTATTTGGCACCAGAAGTACTAAATTTGTCTGGAGGCATAACTGGGAAGACAGACATATATCCTCTCGGCCTTATGGCAATAGAAATGATCTACAACATAGAATTACCGCCGGGTGGAAAGCAATGGGAACGATTTCGCGCAGATGATTGGAGCGACTTGCCTACACCGCCGCCGGTCAGTGATGCTCTAAAACAAATAATATTTCAGATGGCCGCCAGTGATCCGATACGGCGGCCGAACGCATTTCAACTTAAAATGCTCACCATGGCTCACATACAAGAAAATGAAAATGTATAGTATTACAGATGACATGTACAGGTTTCCGTCATCCGATTTTCATCCATATCTATAGTCAATAGAGCTATATTGTATAATATGCAAGATACACACACTGCTTTACCTTTCGCATACCTTGCTCACGTCCAGCGATCTTTTCGTTTGTTGTCTTATTGTATGTGGATCTACCTAAACAATGCTGCTTACTTTCTGTCTAATTTAGATAGCTTTTATGTACTTTTCTGTCTCCCTCTCTCATTTTTTTTCTCTCTCTTCCCTTTTTTGTATCGTTTGCGTATTTCAACTTTTTCATTTTGTGGCTCCTCTCTGTCTTTGATGCGCACTTTGATCAGACACTATACAAAATACTAGACTAGTCCATATGATGACTCGGCCGCTTCCATCGGAACAACTCAATATACAGCCAGGAGAAAATCCAGTACAAGCTATACACAAATTAGATCTAAAAGGGCTACAACACGAACTCATTAAACGACAGAAAACCGCAAACATAAAAGGAAGTAAAAGTGTCTTACGACAAAGATTACGCAAAACATTCGAACAGCAATTATTCGCAAATACAAAGGCAGCACAACAAGCACCACCTGAAGAATATCTGTATTTACTGGTGCTTGATCTAGAGACTAGGACACTCGAAGAACAGAACACACAGATAGAAGATGTCATCGAATTTGCAGTGGCGTTATTCAGTGTTGAGACGCTGAGTATTGTAAGTCAACGCTCTCAAACTCAGCGCACCCCATATGCATTGTATATACGTAAAAATCATCTGAAGAACTCAAACACTGCTTCAGGGTTGACTGACAACTTACAACTCAAAGGAAGACACTTTCCACTCTTACGTTAAACCAGTGCATGATCACCCTTTATCGCCACAATGTACAAAGCTCACCGGCATATCACAGGTAACTCATGTTGTATGCCTCAATGCAGTGTGACTGATACAGCAGAACAATAGGATATGCTGGAAGCAGCACCTAGTTGGGGCGAAGTCTTGAAGCTCTTTGAAGACTGGCTACAGAATCAATTACTATCTGTCTCACCATCTCTACCATCAGAGCTAGGGGATGCGCAATCGTTAGCTCGATGGATATTTGTGACACACGGCAAATATGATATGGATGCAGTAGTCAGGCGAGAGTGCAAGCAGATAAATCTCGATCGACCGTCCTATATGAGAGCTTGGATTGATTTAGATGATTCATTCTCGAAGTGAGGCTTCAGTATCGTTTTCGGTTTCAGCTATTAACTGTTGATTAGATACTACAAATTACCGCACTCTCCAGTATTGAGTATGTTGCAGTCTCTCGGTCTATCCTTCGAAGGTCACATTCATCACGGTGCTGACGACGTGACCAATCTTGCTCGTATAGCAGAAGTCCTGATACGAGATGGCTGGCGCCCGAATGCCCGTGCTTGTAATTGGATCGAATCTAGTGATGAGGAGATTGTTTGTGATTATATACACAGACCGGACGGTGTACAATTGTAAAAGGTTGACTTTGTATATATAGTACAACTCTGTAGATGCAACTCTGTAAACCCTGAGTAGTGTTCATTTTTTTGTCGTTTCTTTTTGTCTGACGCGCGGAAGATTTTGCGAACACCACACGCTTCTGCATTACATCTATCTCTAGCTATCCTACCCGATAATCTATCTCATCCATCATGGCAACGAAGAATTGGGCCGACGATTCCTCCACCTCATCCCATCCTGACCTACAACCACCCCAAATCACATACAAAGAACTAAACAAAAACACAAAGATCAAAACGGAAATCGTTACCCTCGAAACACAACAAATCACACGGGTCTATAAAGTCACGAAAACATCAAAAGCTGTAAAAGAACGCAGAAAATGGAAAAAGTTTGGAGCGGAAGCCGCGAAACAAGAAAAGAAAACATGGAATGATGAAGAAGAAGAAAGTCGGAATGGGACATTTAGTGGTCCATCGTTGGGTGAAGAAGTCAAACTGAAATGTGTTCTTGGAAAGGTAATATGATCTATGACGACCCATGGAATTAGATGTGCCAGCTTGGAAATTGCTCTATATCCGTTATCCTTCCCCTACACATTGCTTGCATCACGCGAGAAACGTACGAGCTTACATTAAACAACTATGAACACTCGTGCATGTGAGGCTAACCTGTACTTCTAGAATTGGGACCTGGAGCCAGAAGTTGACGAGAATGCAAAGGGTCTGAAAACTAGTGGTGGTAGGCAGGATGTCAAGTGTAGGTTATGTAGTCAAGCCCATTGGACTGCGCATTGTCCATACAAAGCTACGCTTGGCAATCCAGATGAAGGCTCGGGAATAGATTTCGATGCCGGTCAAGGCGATGGTACTGCTGGTCAGCCTACTTCAAAACCTGGACGATATATACCTCCTGGCATGCGTGGTGCCGGAGGCGGAAGGCAGACAGCGGAAGAGGCACAAAAAGCAAAAGAAGATTCTTGCACGATTCGTATCACCAATTTATCGGAGGAAATATCAGATCAAGATCTACGTGATCTCACAAGCAAATTTGGAAGCACTGGTCGTACATTTTTGTCGAAAGACCGTGACACTGGTCGCTGCAAAGGTTACGCCTTTGTTACATACAATATGCGGGAGGATGCTGAGAAGGCTATGGCGCGTTTACATGGATTTGGTTACGATAATTTGATCTTGCATGTCGAGTGGGCAAGGTAATGTTTAACATCTGAGTACAAGGCACAAGCTGACCATTCATAGGACTCGGGACTCGTGAGTAACACTCTACTGTAAGAATTCAAATACAATTGCTCACGCGCATCAAAGTACTTTCATATACTGTATAGATCTACGTTGACAAACAATGCAAAGATATTGCTACAAACATTCCCATACTGTATTTACCACATTCGTGAACTGATACAAGCGTATACAGACATTAGTGTACCAAAATAGTGACCAACAAGTATCCTTGGTAAATCAGTCCTCTGTGTTGAGCACATATGTTGCGTTGCTCTTGGACGTCCTGACGAAACGAGAGTAGTTATAATTCTTAGCGCTTTTCAGGGGAAAGCTTGCTTCTGTCGTTTGTCGGCTCTATCATCATTTCTGTGTGCATTGGACGAATAACTTGTGAAGATGCATCATATCTCTTCCCCTCTTTCGATGGAAGCTTACCTTCTCGAAGCTGCAGTTTGCAACCTCCTCTGCGTGTGGCATTGCTGATTCTTTGGAACTTTCCACCCGATCAGTTCCTAATATTGAATGATAGCTTTTTCCTCCTATAATTATCCATCCATGAACCATCACCTGGCCATTCTCCATTGCAAGGAACTCGTAGTCGCCAAGGAAGGGACTTTGGCACTAGAGACTTTTACCAGAGTGAAGTAGACGCGGCCGAGATTTGGTCCGGCGGAAGGAAAGGTTCGCCCCTGGACCCGAAATGCTAATCATGCGCGGATTACTACTATTAATCTTTGCTGCAGTTGCAGCCAGATCGTTATTTATTTCATGGCACATTCATTTCGCATTTATTTTCATGAAACCGCGTACGCTTACCAAGAGGTATGAAACCGTTTTCATATACAAACCAAAATACAGCACTATCTAAAATACATTCTCATATAGGCATACAAACCCATACCAAAGCATACCATCTCTACTATAGTTCGATTTAGCCTTTCTGCTTTCTCGTTTTTAGATGACGTATATGGTATTGTCTTATTGTGAACGATACCTTCTTCTGCCAGCCATCTCGTGAATTCCTTAGATATGAACTTTCCACCATTATCGGATCGCATTGTGACTACCTGTATATTGTATTGCTGCTTCAGCAAACTTGTAAAATGTGTGAACAAATCGTAAGCGTCACTTTTCCGTTTGATTGGTTCTGCTGAAACTAGGTGGTGGTACTCATTGGCTCTTCCCCATCCTTTGTAAGTGTTTGTTCTGGTGGGCTGAAGGGGGGAGACATGGCGGTGAAGGAGAGGGAGGAAATGCAACGGCGGAAGAGGGACTAAGAGGTACACTGAGAGGCACACTGTATCGAAAAGAGAGTGAAGGAAATGTGCCAAAAAAGTGAGAGAGAGAATCTGATAGAGAAAGAACACGTCAGACTTGTCTGTGAGACTTTGTTTCAAATCGCTATGATACCTCAGCATTGGACTGATAATCCTTGTTGAAGTGGCCAAGTGAGCTCTTATCATCAATTGCCATTTTTGAGAAGCGTAACCAACTCCATCTATCATATGCCTGAAAAGGATCTGTATTAGCATTCTTCTACCTTGGCTAGCGAGGACAATTCTTACTGTTTGCACACACGCCTGTTTCTACATCTACGCTCTGGGGAATAGGCTGGGGGATAGTTTGGCGGGTCTTGGTGGCATTCATAATAATAATTGAATTATTGGGTGTATTCAAATAGATAGTGGTACGCAGTGAAGCCGTAATAGCCATCCCTTTCACGAGAGCATGATCTGCCTTGCTAAGGTGCAACAGGGCGGTACGTCCAGAGTATAGCTCAGTGATTTGGAAGCATATACTCTATTGATTGTTATGTTTCTCGACATATGCGATTGCCTTGTTCTTGACTGCTTCTACTCTAGAAGGCACGTTGCCTGCAACATTCTTCTCGAAATCCAGATATCGCTTGAATGTGAATTTGATCTTTTTACTTGATAATTCTAGCGCACACATCCTGTCAAAGATGCGGCGTACTCCGTCCCAATTTGTTGTTTCCGTGTCTTTACCGTGCTTAATCTCCAAGTCAATGTAGACAGACCAGAGGTCTAATCTTTTCAGGTAATTGGCTATTAATCCTTCGAAGATCGTGCGACCTCGCTCTACATCTCCGCTCTTATATTCCATTTGGCCGAACTTAATAACCACCTTGACGTCTAAAGGAAGAAAATCAATAAAGAGGCTCGGTATGCTAATAAACACGAAAATTCATACGTTTTCTGGGAGGCAACACTTGTAACGCTCTCTGCATCAATGAACGGGCTTCGACGATTTTCGCTTGATCAAACAAGTATTGACCATATTGAATCCAAACTTTGGAGGAGGTCTTGAACTTTTTGACCATGTTGTCAAAGTGCGTTTTCGCCAGCTAGTCTACGTTAGAAATGGATGCACTGAGAAGGCTCCAGAATTATACCTCTGTTTTTGATGATCCTTCTAGCAGAGTAGCAGTATTTATCCACACCTTCTTGTCATCCATTACAGCAACAGCTCTCTTAAAGATCTCGTGGAAAGATTCTTCTGATCCATATGCTAATTCCAGATTCATATATGCAGTCCAAACATTCAGTTTATCATTCTCTTCTCGATATGAAATTGTTTTGAGGGCTCTTTCCAGGATTAAACGAGCTTCCGTATTATCTTCCTTCTCCATACAAAATGCAGCATATTTAATCCAATTGAGCGAGGAATTTGGATCTGCCAGAATCAGCTGTTCAAAGTCATCTGTACTCTGTGGCTCTGAAGGGGCGGTGAAGTTCTGAGAGGTCACCCGCATAATCTCTTCTTGGTCCTTTTTATGTGAAGCTTTGGGCTTTATAGGCTTAGGTGCAGCAGTTCCTGGCTCTACTTTCAGATCCGCATCCCAATCGAAAGGAGTATCGAGAATTAGAGACGCCTGCTTCGCATCCGAATCCTCAATACTGATGATCTGCTGAACGGGCGTATCAACACTCTGCTCGACCTCTGTTCTGGCCTTCTGAGTTTTTGCTTTTGGTTGCTTTCCTTCTCCTTTCTTCAGTATGACCGCGTTCGGATCAGAACGAACGATGACTCGCTCAGGGAGGTATTGTTTGATTTGAGCTTTGACATCTTCATCAAAGATCATCGATAGCTGCATGCCACCCTTTTTGTTATTATCACTGGCCGGTAATACCCGAAATGGTATCGTTTGATGTAGCTTAACGAAAGAACCAACATTGTCTTTTGTGACATACGATGTACTAATATTCTAAATCACACTGGTCAATATAAGGGTGCTGAAGGTGAAATTGAAATCTTACACAGAGAGGTAATGCGCCGCTGCCAAACTTATTGCCATACCAAAAGTGCACGACACAACCCCAGGTGTCGATTTTGTTGATGTATCCTAGCACATACTCTTCCTTAGCAAGAGATGCATCGTAATCGCCCTCGATAGCATCTGTTTTGATCTGACTTTCCTTAAACGTGATTCCGCCATGAATCACACGACCCATCTGGAATCCAGTAGGAATTTGATCGGGAAAATCACTCAAATGTCCGGGCGAGGCGGTTTGTGTGACGTTGTAGAGGGCAACACTGCCCATAATTGGCTTGCCAGTATTCGTGTCGCTATCTTTCTTATTGACCAGGCTTGGTTTCATGGTCACATTCAAATTTCTTCCAAGCTTGTCCATACCCAGATTCCGTGCTTTCACTGTCTTCCCCGGCTTGTATTTTGCTAAGGTTTTCTTGAGCCAGCTCTCATTACCGTTCAGGTCTGATAAATGTTCGGCAGAACACCATGCGAAGAAGTTCTCAAATTTCAGTAAGAGGCCATGTGGTTTTACCTGCTCGACAGTACAATTAAGGATTGCACCTACAGGAATATCGGTTGATTTGAGGTATGTACGCGAGACACTGTTTTTCTCGCAAGACACCAAACATGTTTGCTCCATAGGACTAAAGCTCATGATTCGGATTTCAGGCGTAACACCACCCTGACAGACCGTCTGAGCTACTTTTGTACTGTGTAGGTAACCGTGCTGCGTCATATGGCCAGATTCGTCATCATACAGCACTCGGCTGGATTCGAATTTGGTTCCGACGGCAATAGGCGAAGTTAGGTTGAGACTGGTTGAGAAAAGCTCTGGTAGTAATGTAGCATGGATGATTTCTTCGTAAACATTGAGAATCCGGATTGAGACCTGTAATATTGTGAGTAATATGCCAGTCGTTTTAGTATATCCTGTATTTTTGTTGCGTACCTTATCATTGACTTTATAGCTCTTGTCTTGTGTATGGATCTTCGCTATCTGAGCGCTGAACAGAGTGCTGAAATTCACTCTGAGACCACTTGGGAGTACGTGCGTTACTTTTCCGTTGAATACCATACCAGCGATGATAGCATCGGCCCTTATGTCATACGTTATCGGAGGAATCGAATCCATGACTTTCCAGATCCCATCGTCGACGCAGGTAGCTTCTACTATATCCCCTTGCTGGTATGTGTGAGCTTCTTTCCTCATAAAGCCCTTCTTCAGAGCTGGTGCAAAGGCCAAAGTGTATCCGTGGTCTTGAATCTCGTTGACGGTTGCAGATAGTGTGATGCCCTTTCTGATGTCGCTGTCTTTCAGTTCTTGGTTGACGAGGATCGATATTTCGAGTTTAGGTTTGGTTTCGACGACAATGACTCGTATCAGCTTGCCCTTTTTGACAGCACAATTCCGTAAGCTTGCTCTCAATCCATATGGCAGCGCAACGAGCGTATCCCCTGTTGTTGCTTCACAATGTAACGTCACTCCCAACATTGTCATTCCAATAGGCAACTGTTTCATTGTAATCCACTTGATTCTCTTCTCCTCTTTATCCTCACTAGCATTCCCACTTTCTTTCTTCTGTTTCTGCCCTGTTGCATTCTGCGCTTCCATCCTCCCCTCCCGTACGGCATTCCTGTACTCAATTGGTTCCAACTGTGCCACTTTCTTCGTGGACCGTGGGAATGCGTCATTTTGTGGTTTCCTCTTTTGTGTTTTCCGTAGTGTTTGGATGTGGGAGAGTGAGGCTTGTAGTTGTGTTTCGGATGCTTCTTTTCCTTTTTTTTCTATTGCTTTTTGGTTTTGTGTGCTGCGTGCGGGTTTTGTGGTTGTTGTTGTTGTTGTGTCTTTGGATTTCTTCTGTGAGTGGGGGGTGGAGGGTGTGGGTATGGATGGCATCTTTTTCTGTATTGCTTCCGTTGTTTTTTGTTTCAGGTAGCTAGCTACTCGAGTACAGTAGTGGGTAGAGGTAGAGGTAGAGCGTGGACGCGCACACACACCCAAAAAACTTACAAAATATTATACTGTACTCGAGTATCTTTCTCGACACCACTTTGTTGGACTCCAGCAGTATCCATGCCACCCCCCCCATCCCACCTCTACAAATCACCCCTCCTCATCCTAGGCGACGCAGACTTCTCCTTCCCACTCGCACTATCCACACTACACCCATCCCTCCAAATCACAGCAACATCATACGACACACACACAATACTACAACAGAAATACAAAACACTCGAACGCAATACACTAAAATTAAAATTACACACAAACGTGAAATGTATACACGCAATCGACGCAACAAAATTACACACATACAAATATTTCAAAAATGACGGAGATACATACAAAACAGTGATTTTTAATTTCCCACATGTAGGAAAGGGAATCAAGTCACAGGAACATAATATTAAAGCGAATCAGACGCTCATACAGGCGGTATTCGTATCTGTGAGACGAATGTTTGTGAAACCGCAGCAAGAGCAAAAGAAAGAACCGCCAAGCCAAGGGAGCGTATATAGTATGTATACAAACAATCGGCCGAAAGACGGTGGAAGCGGCAGCAAATCAACGGGGACCAAGGCAGCTCGGGATAGTATGAAGGTCAAACCATCCAATAACAACATGGACCATCAAGATATCACATTCCATATCACACTCAAATCTTATCATCCGTACACCGAGTGGGACATTAAGAGTTTAGCCAAGCTGAGCGGATGGAAATTGCTTACGAGTTATGCATTTGACCCTTCCCACTTTCCTGGATACACGCATAGACGGACATTGGGTGCACAGGAAGGAGTGACTGGTGATGCGAATGAGGAGATTGCAAAAGGAGCTCGATGCTATATCTTCCAGATTGATTACACTCCCGAAGAGATGA
>Ga0160429_1001802_pt1 | contig 11542 bp, 8 predicted proteins | sample SolpanmetagenomR_FD_108199 | JGI IMG/M metagenome (GOLD analysis project Ga0160429, IMG submission 108199) | Solar panel surface microbial communities from Lawrence Berkeley National Laboratory, California, USA - R | ecosystem: Engineered > Built environment > Solar panel > Unclassified ... | reverse complement strand
GCCGAGCGCGCGGCGCGGCTCGCCCCGATCGCGTGGGATCAGGTCGCCGTGGCGCCCGGCGACGCGCTCCGCGCCAGTGGGCTTACCGGCACGCCTACCGACTTCGCCCTGGAGATGCAGGGCGCGGAGCCCGTGTACCGGATCGCCGGCCGCGACGGCGCCCGAGCGACGGTGTCGGCGCGGACCGGCGGGCGGCTCGGCCCGCTGCCGCCCGAAGACGCACTGCGTCTCGCGGCCGAGGGGTTCCCGAACGCGCGGTTGGAGCCGGTCGTCCGCGACCAGTGGACCGTCACGGCCCGGTACGACCCGCTGCGGCCCTTCCGGAAGGTCGCCCTCGGCGACGCGGCGGGGACCGAACTCTACGTCTCGCAGGTCACCGGCGAGATCGCCCTCGACACGACGCGGTTCGAGCGGGCCTGGAACTGGGTGGGCGCCGTTGCGCACTGGATCTATCTCACGCCGCTACGTGCCCGGGCGGAGCTGTGGCGGACGGTCTTGCTGTGGCTGTCGGGCTTCGCCGCCCTGGGGGCGCTGAGCGGCCTCGCGATCGGGATCTGGCGCCTGCGCCTTCGGCGCCGCTACGCGGGCGGGACCGTGACGCCGTATCGCGGGCTCGCCCGCTGGCACCACCTGTTCGGCCTCGCGGGCGGGATCGGGCTCTGCACGTTCATCCTCAGCGGCTGGATCTCGATGAACCCGAACCGGTGGTTCGCATCCAGCGCCGCGCCCGCCGAGATCCGCGCCGCCTATGCCGGCGCGCCGCCAGTCTTCGGCCTGAACGCCGGGACCCTGCGCGGCTTCGCCGAACCGGGGACCCGGGTGCTGCGCTTCGCCGCCATCGGCGGGGCCTGGTGGATCGTCGCCGAGGGCGCGGCTGGCCTCTCGGCGCACCGCGCGGATGACGGCTCGATCCTCGATGCAGCGGCGATCGTGCAGGCCGCCGGCGCGGCCCTGCCCGGCGGAGGATTGCGAACGGCGGAGCAGCTGACCGCCTATGATCTGTACTGGTACCCGCACGGTTCCGATCCGCGACCGCTTCCGGTGCTGCGCCTGCAGTTCGGAGATCCTTCCTCCACCTGGCTTCATGTCGATCCCCGGGACGGAACCATCCTCCAGCGCCTGGATCGCTCGGGCCGGATCAACCGATGGCTGTTCGACGCCGCGCACCGCCTCGACCTGCCCGGGCTTACCGGCAATCGTCGGCTGCACGACGCGGCCCAGTGGATCCTGAACCTCCTGGCAACCGGGATCGCCGTGACGGGCATCGTCGCGGGCTGGCGTAGGCTGCGCCGCAGCCTGTCTGCTTGATGCTCCTTCTCGTCATCCCGACAGGAGCGAAGCGACGACGCCGTCGACACCGGGACAACTAATCGACGCCACTCATGGTGAGGCGCCCGCGACAGCAGGCCTCGACGGAGCCCTCCAGGAGTCCCATAGCCGGCTAAAGGCCGCCTTCGCGGCGAAGGCTGCGCGCCCGCCCCCCAGGACGAGGCGCGGGTCGGATGAGCACCGACAGCGAGAGGGCAGGCTCTCAGAACCGTGCCGTCAGGAACAGCCGCACGTTCCGTCCGGGCAGCAGGATCTCGTCCTTCTTGAACGACGTCGAATTGCGGATGTCGTCGTTCAGGAGGTTGCGTCCCTGGACCCCGAGGGTGATCGCGCTCGCCCCGTAGACGGCGGGATCGACCGCCTTGGTGTAGCTCAGCTCGGCGCGCAAATCGTCGTAGCCGGGGGTCGGCGTCTCGTACACCGCGGTCGCGTCGTGGCTGAAGGCGTGGAGCAGGTTCACCCGCGCGAACCACCCGTCGGCCCGCAGATAGACGCCGCCGCCGACCCGGTAGGGCGGGATGCGCGGCACGTTCGCGCCGTTGTCGAACTGGGCGCGGACGAAATCGAACTGCGCCTCGATGCCGGCGAAGCCGTTGCCGACCGGCAGGAGGTCATACTGGCCGATGATCTCGGCGCCGTAGAAGGTGGCGTTCTGCTGCTGGTAGACGATCTGCCGATTGTCGGTACCGACGCCGCAGGAGGCGAAATCGTCGTCGCAGGTCAGGCCGGTGTAATTGCGGTAGATGAAGCCGGTATAGCGCGTGAAGTAGCCGGTCGCGTCGAGACGGAAGGGTCCCTCGGCCCGCCGGATGCTGGCCTCGACGGTCCGAGCCCGCTCCTTCTTGAGGTTCGGGTTGCCGATCTCGAAGGTCGCGGTGGCGTCGTGTGGCCCCTGCGAGAACAGCTCGTAGCCCGTGGGCCCGCGCTCGACATAGGAGCCGGTGAGGCTCGCCACGAAGCCGTAGGGCAGGTCCTGCAGGGCGCCGATGCTGGCGCTCTTCGGCGCGAAGCGTCGGGTCCGCGCGTACTGGAACGGCTCCTGGCCATCGACCGGCACGTAGTCGGCGGGGAACTGGGCGGCCGTGCTCGACAGCCGGTCGACCTCGTAGCGCCCGGCCGCCTGGAGCCGCGTGCCCGGGCGCAGCTCCAGCTCCTCGAACAGGTAGACCGCGTTGGCACGGGATTCCGTCTTGGGCAGGAACGACTCGAGCTGCGTGTTGATCACGCGCCGGTCCGACTGGAAGCCCAACGCGCCGGTGAGCTTGCCGAACTCGGTGAAGACCGGGACGTGCTGGAGTTCCAGCCGCCCCTCGGCCTCGCGGTTCTTGAAGATCGCCTGGACGCCCTCGATCCCGTCTTCGCCGATCCCGACCTCGTTGTGGCGGTAGACCGAGTAGCCCGCCCAGTAGCGGATCACCTCGAACGGGCCGTCGAGCGGGCGGTATTCGCCCCGCGACAGGACGCGGTCCTGGTTCGGGGTGAGGCGGGTCCGGTCCTGTTCGGCCACGCCGCCGGGGATCGCGTAGACCGCGTCGTAGTGGCTGAAGGAGATGCCCACGAAGCCGCGGTCGCCGATCGCCGAGATGCCGACCGCGCCGCCCTGCGACTCGTTGTAGGAGTTGCGCTGGATCCCGCCGGGGATCGCGTAGCTGTCGTTCGCGGTCTTGTAGCCGTCGGCGTGGACCGCGACGCCGTCGCCGCCGGCATCCACCGTGGCGGCGCCGAGGCGACCGTTGTCGACGCTGGAGAAGCCGCTGGTGACCTGTCCCTGCACCCCGTTCGCGGGGATGAAGGTCGGCACGCGGTTGTTGTCGGCCGAGACCACGCCGCCGATCGCACCGGAGCCGTAGCGCAGGGTTGCGGGGCCGCGGATCACCTCGATCCGGTCGGCCACCAGCGGGTTCACCGGCACGGCGTGATCCTCGCCGAGGTCGGACACACCGCCATTGACGATGCCGTTCTCCTGGATGCGCACCCGGGCGTTGTCGAGGCCGCGAATGATCGGTCGCGAGGCTGCGCCTGGCGCGTAGCTGGTCCCGGAGATACCCGGCCGATCGAACAGGGCGTCTCCCAGGGTCCGGGGCTGATCGCGTGCGATCTGGTCCTGCGTCACCACCGTCACGGGCGAGAACGTGTTGGTCGCCACCGGCAGGACGCCGGGCGGAACCGCGGCATCGGCCACCGGCGCCGCGCGCGGCGCCTGGATCGGGCTCGGACTCGTCACGCTGATCTCGTCGAGCGCCACGGCCTGCTGGGCCTGGGCGACGGACATGCCCAGAAGGCCGGCGCAGACGGTCGACGACAGGACCGTGCTGGCGAGAAGGCCGAAGCGGCGAGAAAGAAACATCGAGACTCACACAGTGTTATATCGTTTCATTGTCGCGCTGGAACGAGTTGGCGCAAGGGGTAATCCGGCGCTCCCTTCGAGCTGCCCAGAAACGTTACATCGTTGCAACAACATGCGCGCCCCTTCACTCCTCGGGATCACGCTGCCCATGACTGTGATACGTTATAACACTATCATCCCCTGATGTTGCAGGGGGATTCCGGCGTTCCGATTGTGGTCCTACCAGGCTTCCTCGAAGCCAGTCCGACATATCTGCTCAATCGCCTGCTCACCAACCATGACGGCCGCCGCGTCGCTGGTCATCGTCATCGACTGAGCGCCTCAGCGCCCTCGTCAACGTCATTCGGCCCGGCATAACCGGGGCCAAGGGCGCTCTCTGGCTGTCGTCGCGGCCCGATCGGGTCGGCCAGATCATCCTCTCGAGCGCCGCCCCTGGATCTCCGCGCCGGGGGCGCGGGTGGTCGGCGGTACTGCGGCGGCGATGGCCGGTCGCCAGCGGAGTCTGGCGTGACCGAGGTCAAGGGCTGGCTTTCGTCGCCACCGGCAGGCACGAGGCCGCGCTCGCGGCGGCGCTGGATGCCTGCCTGATCGAGACTAGGGCCTGGCAGGGACCGATCGATCCCGCGCCCTACCGGGACCGGCCACACCCGCTCCCGGCGTCGCGCCAAGCGGCAGGAGCGTGGCCGCTCAGGTGGCCAACCCCTCGCTATCGTCCTCCGCCTCGATTTCGGCGTCGGCCTCGGTCGTCTGACCTGCGGCGCCGGCGGCCTCGGCCAATCCACGCGCGGCCTTGCGCAGGAGCTTGCGGAGCCGGCGGCGGTCGGTCTTGTCGAGGTGGTCGAGCAGCTCGGCCTCGACCTCTTCCTGAATCCGCTCGATCGCGGCGGCCTTCGCGAGGCCCGATTCCGTGAGCTGGACGCGAACCACGCGTCCATCGCCCGATTCGGCCCGGCGCTCGACGATGCCGAGAGCCGCCAGCCGCGTCACAGTTTTCGAGGCGGTTGGCGGACGCACCCGCAACAGGGCGGCAAGGTCGCCCATGGTCATCGTGCCGGCCGCGGCCAGCGCCTGAACCACCTGCTCCTGGCCAGCGAACAGGCCGAGCTTGGCCAAGCGGTCGCCGGTGCGAGCGCGATGCAGGCGCGCCGCCTGCACCAGCGCCCAGCCGACGCTGCGAACACCGGGTGGCCGCATCTTCTTGGACGACAGCGGCGGTCGGTCCTCGTCGTGACGATCGCGTTTCTGGTTATCGCCCACCGGAACGCCCGAGTTCGTGCCGGCGGCCGCCGGATGATCCTGAATCTGCACCGTCCATCCCCCGTCGCCGGCCGCCCAGGACCTGTGGCGGTGGCCGGTGACGCTGCGATGACGGGGCCGGACGCTCAGCAGTGCATGAGACGCTGAAGCCGATCCAGGATATCTTCGCCGGTGCACGGCCGGGCGATGAAATCGGCATGCTCGGGCATGCGGGCCGGATCGGGCGCGGCCCGTCCCGAGACGATCAGGATCGGCAGTTGCGGCCGCGCCTCGGCCACGGAACTCGCGAGGTCGAACCCGTCCGTCTTGCCCGAGAGCTGGACGTCCGTGACGAGCCCGCAGATATCCGGGCGCGCCTGCAGGATGCTGAGCGCCCGCTCGGCGGAAGCACACTGGACCGTGTCGTAGCCGCCTTCCTCCAGAACGTCCCCGAGATCCATGATCGTCAGCGCCTCGTCTTCGACGAGGAGGATCACCGGCCGATCGCCGCCAATACCCGTCTGCTCACTCGCCACTGTTTACTCCCTCCGGCAGCATGCGGCCGTGAGGGCCGCCGCACGCGTCTTCTGCCGTAGGCCCAACGGCAGAAACGGTTCCGGGTTGCAGGCCGGGGCGGCAGGCTTTCTTTCGCACCGCGGCGAGTCCCGTCACGCGGCCGAAGAACCCAGATCGGTCACCACGGCCACGACCGCGTCGGTCAAGCGGTCGAGATCCCCGTCCGCGATGGTGAGGGCGGGCGTGAGATAGACGATGTCGCCGAACGGCCGAACCCAGACGCCGCGGTCGAGCAGCCGAGACTTCAGGACGGCGAGATCCGGCGCCCGGGAGAACTGTACCGCGCCGATGGCGCCATGGGTCCGGACATCGGCCACGCCGGACACGCGTCTCAGGGATTCCAGCCCGTCCGCGAGCCTGAGCGCGATGACGCGCGCCTGGGCCAGCCGCGGCTCGGTCTCGAACAGGTCGAGGCTGGCATTGGCCGCCGCGCAGGCGAGTGGGTTGGCCATGAAGGTCGGGCCGTGCATCAGCGCGGCGGCAGGATCCTCGGACCAGAAGGCCTCGAAGACCTCCCCGCGCGCGACGGTGGCGGCGAGCGCCATGGTGCCGCCGGTCAGCGCCTTCGACAGGCAGAGAATGTCGGGCACGACCCCGGCCTGCTCGCACGCGAACAGGCTTCCGGTCCGGCCGAAGCCGGTGAAGATCTCGTCGGCGATGAGCGGCAGACCGTGATGGCGGGCGAGGCGGGCGACGGTGGCGAGGACCTCGGGCGGGTGCATCCGCATGCCGCCTGCGCCCTGGACCAGGGGCTCGACGATGACGGCCGCCAAGGTCTGGCGATGCGCCGCCAGTGTGGCGTCGAGCGCCGTGGTCTCGGCCGCGCTCCGCGGCAGGTCGCAGAAGAGCTGGTCGGGCAGGTAGGCGCCGAAGCGGCGATGCATGCCCTCCTCGGGGTCGCAGACCGACATCGCCCCCATCGTGTCGCCGTGGTAGCCGCCGCGGAAAGCCAGGACCCTCGTCCGACCGCTCACCCCGCGGTTGATCCACATCTGCGCCGCCATCTTGAGCGCGACTTCCACGGCGACCGAACCCGAATCGCTCAGGAAGACGTGGTCGAGGTCGCCCGGCAGCAGGGCGGCGAGCCGGGCCGCGAGCCGTTCGGCCGGCTGATGGGTGAGGCCGCCGAACATCACGTGCGGCATGCGGGCGAGCTGGTCGGTCACGGCCTGGGCTATGTGCGGGTGATTGTATCCGTGCACGGCCGTCCACCAGGAGGCGATGCCGTCCACGAGTTCGCGGCCGTCGGCGAGCACGATGCGGGTGCCGCGCGTCGCCACCGCCTCCAGCGGCGGCGGGGCGCGGCGCATCTGCGTGTAGGGCCGCCAGAGATGGCGTGCGGGCGCTTCGCGGATCATGCGACCGGCATGGTGGGGCTCCGGACGGGGGTCAAGGGTTCGGCGGCCACCGCTTGACTTTGCCGCCGCGGCGGCTCCCATCCCGACCTGATGGACAGCCTCGACGCCTTCGCCCGCGGGAAACTCGACGCCCTGGAAACCGGCAGCCTGCGCCGCCGGCTCACGCCGACCGAGCGCGGGCCGGATGCGGCGGCGACCCGGCGGGGACGGGCGCTCGTCTCGTTCTCCTGCAACGATTATCTCGGTCTCTCGCAGCACCCGCGGGTGATCGCGGCGGCACAGGCTGCCGCGGCGAGCCACGGTGCGGGCGCCGGCGGATCGCGGCTCGTGACCGGCGACCACCCGTATCTCGGCGCCCTGGAAGAGCGGCTGGCACGGCACAAGGGCGTGGAAGCCGCCCTGATCTTCGGCAGCGGCTACCTCGCCAATCTGGGCATCACCCCGGCGCTGGCCGGGCGCGGCGACCTCGTCCTGCTCGACGACCTGTCCCACGCCTGCATGTGGGCCGGCGCGCGGCTGTCGGGCGCGCGGGTGCTCACGTTTCGCCACAACGATGTCGGCCACCTCGCCGCGCAGCTCACCGAGCACCGGTCTCATCACGGGCGCGCCCTCGTGCTCACCGAGCGGGTGTTCAGCATGGACGGCGATCGGGCGCCGCTCGGCGACATCCTGGGCGTCGCGGAAAGCTTCGACGCCTGGACGCTCGTGGACGACGCCCACGGGATCGGCGTGGTCGAGGACGGGCCGCGGGCGCCGCTGGAGATGGGCACCCTGTCGAAGGCGCTCGGCTCCTACGGCGGCTACCTCTGCGCGTCACGGCCCGTGATCGACCTGATGACGAGCCGCGCCCGAAGCTTCGTCTACACGACCGGTCTGCCCCCGGCCTCGGCCGCCGCCGCCCTGGAGGCCCTGACGATCCTCGAGGCGGAGCCCGAACGGCGCGCGCGGCCCGTGGCTCTCGCCCGGCGTTTCACCGCCCGGCTGGGCCTGCCGGAGGCCGAGAGCGCCGTCGTGCCGGTCCTGGTCGGCGAGGCGCAGGCGGCGCTCGACATCTCGGCCGCGCTGGAATCGGCCGGGTTCCTGGTGGTGGCGATCCGCCCGCCGACGGTGCCGGCCGGGACCGCACGGCTGCGGGTGGCCTTCTCGGCCGCCCATGACGAGGCCCAGGTCGACGCCTTGGCCGAGGCGGTGGCGGCGCTCACCGAACGCGCCTGAGGGCCGCTTTTCGTCCGCATCCCGTCCACCTATACCGGAGCCCCGCCGCGGCCGGAGCGTTCCGGCCGGCCCGCCGCCGAGAAGCGGGCGCGAACCCGATTCGAGAGGACGACGCCATGGATGCCACTGCGCTGCGAGCCCTCCAGGCTCCGATCAAGGACAAGTACCGCACCGCGCCGGACGCGGCGGTCATCACCCTGAAGGCCCGAGGCACGCTGGACGACAGCAAGATCGCCTGCAAGGTCGAGACAGGGCGCGCCATCGCGGAGGCCGGGCTCCATCCGGCGACAGGCGGATCGGGCGCGGAGCTGTGCTCGGGCGACATGCTGCTCGAGGCCCTGGTCGCCTGCGCGGGCGTGACCCTCAAGGCGGTGGCCACCGCCCTGGAGATCCCGCTCCGTTCGGGCACGGTCAGCGCCGAGGGCGACCTGGATTTCCGCGGCACCCTCGGAGTCGACAAGGAGGCGCCCGTGGGCTTCCGCAGCATCCGCCTGTTCTTCGAACTCGACACCGACGCGCCGGAGGACAAGCTCGCGCAGCTCCTCAAGCTCACCGAGCGCTACTGCGTGGTGTTCCAGACCCTGAACCACAAGCCCGAACTGTCGGTGGCCACGACCACGGTCTGACGGAGGCGATCATGGCGGGCGGCATCACCCAGACCGAGTACTGGAACGGCGAGGTCGGCGCGCGCTGGGCGCGCAATCAGGCCGTCCTCGACGGGATGTTCGTCCCGCTGACGGAGGCGCTGTTCGCCCGCCTGCCCTTCGATCCCGGCGACACGGCGCTCGATATCGGCTGTGGCTCAGGGGCCACCACCCTGGAGGCGGCGCGTCGGGTCGGGCCCGGCGGCGCCGTCACGGGAGCCGACATCTCGGCGCCGCTGCTGGCCGTCGCCAGGAGCCGCGTCGCCGGGGAGGCGTCAGGTGCCGCGCCGATCCGGTTCGTCGAGGCCGACGTGGAGCGGGCGGATCTCGGGCACTTCGACATCGCCCTCTCGCGTTTCGGCGTGATGTTCTTCTCGGATTCCGGTCGCGCTTTCGCCAACCTGCGACGGATGCTCAAGCCGGGCGGCCGGCTGACCTTCCTGTGCTGGCGGCCGCTCTCCGAGAACCTCTGGGTGAGCGTGCCGCGGGACGCGGTGCTGCCGCTCCTGCCCGAGATTCCGCCGCCGCCTCAGCCCGACACGCCGGGACCGTTCCGCTTCGCCGATGCCGACCCGCTGGTCGCGCTCCTGCGCGGCGCCGGGTTCGCGCGCGTCACCTGCGACGCGCTCGACCGCGACATCGTCGTCGGACAGGGCGCGACCGACGCGGCGGCGACCGACGCGGCCACCCGGGTCTCCCTCGACCTCGGCCCGAGCTCGCACCTCATCCGCGAGGCCGCCCCGGATCTGCGAGCGCGAGCCGAAGCGGCGGTGACGAAGATTCTGCGACCGTACGCGCAAGGCGGTGTTGTGCGGCTGCGCGCCGCCTGCTGGCTCGCTCAGGCCGCGTGAGCGGCCGTCTCCGGCGACCGCGCACGCGACCCCGGCCTCACAGTCCCAACGCTCCGCCATCCGAGCGGGGATCATGGGTGGCCTCGATCCGCCCGTTGCGTGCATGGCGCACCAGCATGCCGGCGTGGCCCAGCGAGTCGATGTAGGCGCCGCCCAGCTCCTCGATCTCGTGGCCGAGGCGGCCGAGGGCCGCGATGCAGGCCGGATCGAACCGGTCCTCCACCTTGACGCTCAGCGAGGGCGCCCCCCAGGTGCGTCCGTAGAGGAGGCGCGGGGCATCGACCGCGTCCGCCACCGACATCCCGTAATCGGCGTAGCGGCTGAAGATCTGCGCCTGGAACTGCGGCTGCCCGTCGCCGCCCATGCTGCCGTAGCTCATGACCCGGCCGTCGTCGAAGGCGGCGAGCGCCGGGATCAGCGTGTGGAACGGGCGCCGGCCCGGCTCCAGCGGGTTCACGGCCGTCGGATCAAGCGAGAACGACATGCCGCGGTTCTGCCAGCAGATGCCGGTAGCCGGCAGGACCGTGCCGGAGCCGTATTCCCAGTAGACCGACTGGATGTAGGAGACGGCGAGCCCGTCCGTGTCGATCGCGCCCATCCAGACCGTGTCGCCGTGACCCGGATCGGGCAGGGGCACCGACGCGGCGCGGCGCATGTCGATCAGCGCCGCCTCGCGGGCGATACGCTCCGGGGTCAGGAAGGCGGCTGGGTCGTGCCGCAGGCGGCCGAAATCCGTCACCACGCGGTCGCGGATCGCGAAGGCCCGCTTCGTGGCCTCGATCAAGCCGTGATAATGCGCCGTGCCCTCCGCCTCGGCGATGTCGAGCCGATCGAAGATGCCGAGGATCAGCAGCGCGGCGAGCCCCTGGGTCGGCGGCGGGAAGTTGTAGAGCGTCGCGTCGCGCCGCCGGATCGCCAGCGGCGCGCGCTCGGCCGCCGCGAAGCCCTCCAGGTCCGCCCGGGTGACCGGGGCGCCGAGGCGTTCCAGATCTGCGGCGATCTCCCGTCCGATATCGCCACGGTAGAAATCGCGGAGACCCGCATGGGCCAGCTGCTCCAGGGTGGCGGCGAGACGCGGCAGGGCCCGGATCTCGCCGGCCGGATAGGGCTTGCCGTCCTTCAGGAAGGTCTTCGAGAAGTTCGGGGCGTCGTGGAGCGTATCGAGTTCCTGGGGCACGTAGCGCGCCTCGGAGGGTGAGACCGGCACCCCGGTGCGCGCCTGTCCGATCGCGTCGGCGAGCAGCGTCTCCAGCGGCAGGCGGCCTCCGAGCGCCCGTGCCAGCTCCAGGGCGAGGCGCCAGCCGCCGACCGCGCCCGCGACCGTGACCATGGCATCGGGACCGCGCGCCGGGATCGTGTCGTAGCCCTTCTCGCGGTAGCGCTGGAGCGTGGCGAGGCGCCCCGCCGGCCCGCAGGCCTCGATGCCGCGCACCCGGCCGCCGCGCTCGCGCACCAGCCAGAAACCGTCGCCGCCGATGCCGTTCATGTGCGGGTAGGCCACCGCGATGGAGGCGGCCATCGCCACCATCGCCTCGATGGCATTGCCGCCCTGGGCCAGCACGGTCTGGCCGGCCTGCGCGGCGAGGCGGTGGGGCGCGGCGACGGCCGCGGTGGTGAAGACGGGGGTCTCGGGCATCGACGATCCTGTGCTCTACCAGCCGCAGGGTTAGGCGAGCCTGTGCGTCCTGCAAAGGCCGAGCGTGTTCAGGCGTTCGGCCGTGCTATAAAGAGCCCGTGCAGTCCCCCAGAAGCGGACAATGTTCCGGATACTCACATCCTGGTTCGTTCTCGGCCTGTGGGCCGTGCCTGCCGCCGCCCAGCAGCACGTCCCGACCCCCTTCGAGGGCGCGGGCGCCGATCCGCGGATCTCGGTCTCGCAGCCGGAGAGCACCAGCCAGGCGTCCGGCGGCTATGTCCGGTCGATCGAGCCGTCGTTGGGCGCGCTTGGCGATCCCCTGGGGTTGCGCCCGGTGCTGAAAGCGCGTG
>Ga0160429_1001801_pt1 | contig 11546 bp, 11 predicted proteins | sample SolpanmetagenomR_FD_108199 | JGI IMG/M metagenome (GOLD analysis project Ga0160429, IMG submission 108199) | Solar panel surface microbial communities from Lawrence Berkeley National Laboratory, California, USA - R | ecosystem: Engineered > Built environment > Solar panel > Unclassified ... | reverse complement strand
TTCCAGGGCGTCCACCAGATCCTCGACGGCGACCTTCAGGGGCCGTGGAAGGACGACGAGCCGCGTGTCTCGCGCGTGGTCTTCATCGGCCGCAAGCTCGATCCGGAGGCGATCCGCGCCGGCTTCGAGGATTGCAAGGCCGCCTGACAGCCAGCCGGCTGGCCCGGCACCGGCGCGACGGGGGCCAGGCGTCCGCCCGGGCCGTTACGCGGCCTTCACGCCGGCCAGGAATTGCGACACCTCCTGGCCGAGGTTTTCGGAGTGGCGCGACAGCGCCCTGGCGGCACTCAGGACCTGGCTGGCGGCGGCCCCCGTCGATCCTGCGCCGGCGCGGACCTGCGCGATGTTGCTGGTCACCTCCTGGGTGCCCTGCGCGGCTTCCTGGACGTTCCGGGCGATTTCCCGGGTGGCGGCGCCCTGCTGTTCCATCGCGGCGGCGATGCCGTTCGCATAGGTGGACATGTCGGCGATGGTCCGGCCGATGCGAGTGATGTCGGACACCACCTCGCCGGTGGCCCCCTGGATCTCGCCGATCTTGGCGCGGATCTCCTCGGTGGCCCGCGCGGTCTGCCCGGCCAGTTCCTTCACTTCGGTCGCCACCACGGCAAAGCCCCGGCCGGCCTCACCGGCCCGGGCCGCCTCGATGGTGGCGTTGAGCGCCAGCAGGTTGGTCTGGCCGGCGATGTTGGTGATCATGGCGACGACGTCGGTGATGCTGGTCGCAACCTCCGTCAGCCGCTGCACGGTCGCCTCGGTGCGGTGCGTGTCGTCCACCGCTTGATTGGCCAGGCTGGAAGATTGGCTGACCTGAGTCACGATCTCCTGGATCGAGGCCGACATCTCCTCGCTGGCGGCCGCGACCGTGTGCACGTTGGCGGAGGTTTCTTCTGCCGCGCTCGCCACCGTCGTTGCCTGCCGGATCGACTGATCCGCCGTGGAAGCCATCGATTGGGCGGTGGCTTCCATCTCGGTGGCCGCCCCCGCCAGTCCGTGCGTCAGGTTGGAGACGTTGGCCTCGAAGCGCTTCGTCAGCCCGTCGAGCACTTCGGCCCGGCGGACCTTCGCCTGGTTCTCGGCGTCCTGCTCGGCCGCCAATCGACGGCCGTCGATCGCGTTACGCTTGAACACTTCCAGGGAGCGCGCCAGCAGGCCGATCTCATCCTTGCGGTCGGTGCCGTCGACGGTGACCGTCAGGTCGCCGCTCGCGAGACGGCCCATCGCAGCGCCCATGGCGTTCACCGGACGGGCGATCGCGAAGATTACGATCAGGCCGGCACTGCCCAGGGCGGCCAGCAGCCCGACGGCGGCCGAGGACAACAGCATGGTCGTGGTGCTCCTCACGATCTCGTCAGCGTGAGCGGCGCTCGCCTTCAACTCAGACTTGACCAGGTTAATCCGCTGAGTGGCCTGATCGCGCAGCTTGACCCGCAACGGTGCCGCCTCGGCCTGCGCGATCGTGTTTCCGGCCACCGGATCGTTGTTCAGAGCGGCCTCGGAGGAGCGGTTCAGAACGGCGAAGTAGACCTCCAGCCCACGCCGAAGGTCGGCGTTCGCCGCAACGCGATCGGGCGTATCGGCGAGGGCGGCAAGTTTGGCCTGCGCCTCGTAGGTCGCCTCGATGGCGGCGGCTTGCCGGGCCCTGAAGTCCTTGCTCCTCGGCCCGGTCGAATGGATGAGGATGTTGCGGTTCTGGAGTGCGGCTTCGGTCATGGCGATCTGCAGGTTGAGCGCATGGCCCTGACGTGCCGTCTGCACCTGGACGATCTCCCGCGTCTGATCCGCAAGCTGGGACAGGGCCTGGCGGGCGTAGATCACCAGACCGAGGGCGACCAGGGTCGTCATGACCAGCGGGATGATGATCTTCACCAGAAGACTGAAATTCTTGAGCGTCTTCATCGAAAGTTCCGCCTTGCAGATCGGGGATTGAATTTACGTTCTCCGGAATAGCCTTTTTCGATGAAATAGATGTTAAATTTAGGCCTTCTACTCGGTCAAACGAAGCGTCGATCTGCATATAATATCGGCATCACACCTCCATTGGACGTTATGGACAAGTTGATACGGTATAATATTGAATCTATTCGATGAGTATTTATACTGCTCGGTTACGAGATAGAAGAAGAGAAAGAGAGATCTTCCGCGTGCTGCCGCCTGCAGGATCCAGGGAATCGATCGGCGTTCCTCGCTCGGCAAGGGGGCCATTGCTGCAGACGGTTTTTGCGAATGCGCTTGAGCCCTCGTGAAACCTCTTCGAAACGCGCCCTCTTCGAACGGCCTGATCCTCGGGGCAGGCGAGACTTCGACACTGGATCGCAACACTTGGTTTACCATTCCGGCACAGGATCGAATCCGTGCCGGCGTGATGCTGCCGGCCGCGATCGGCTGCCCTGTCCGGGCGCCGTGAGGCTCCGGAGAGCGCTGATTCCATGATGTCCCGCGCCGAACGCACGCCCCTGACGGACTGGTGGTGGACCGTCGACCGCGGCCTGCTCGCCGGGCTCGGGGCGCTCATGGTGGCGGGCCTCGTCTTCCTCATGGGCGGCGGGCCGCCCGTGGCCGAGAAGATCGGCCTGCCGACCTTCCACTTCCTCAACCGGCAGGCCCTCTACCTCGCCCCCACGATCCTCATCATCGTCGGCGTCTCGTTCCTGTCCCTGCGCCACATCCGGCGCGTTGCGCTCTTCACCTGGATGATGGGCGTCGCGCTCTGCATCCTGGCGAGCAAGTTCGGCCCGGAGATCAAGGGGGCCCATCGCTGGATCCAGTTCGGCGCCATCGGCATCCAGCCCTCGGAATTCGTGAAGCCCGCCTTCGTGGTGGTGGCGGCCTGGGCCTTCTCGGAAGGCGCCCAGCGGCGCGACATGCCCGGCGGCCTGCTGGCGATCCTGCTCCTGCCGGTCACCATCGTGCCCCTCGTGCTGCAGCCCGATTTCGGTCAGACCATGCTCATCACCATCGTCTGGTGCGCCCTGTTCTTCGTGGCCGGCCTGCACTGGTTCTGGGTGGCGGGTCTCGGCGTCGGCGGCCTGATCGGCGTCGCCACGGCCTACCGCTTCCTGCACCACGTCCGCGAGCGCATCGACCGCTTCCTCGACAGCGATTCCGGCGACAACTTCCAGGGCTACTGGGCCCGGCAATCGTTCAACTCCGGCGGCTGGTTCGGCACCGGCCCGGGGGAGGGCGTCGCCAAGCGCCACCTGCCCGATGCGCACACCGACTTCATCTTCTCGGTGACGGGCGAGGAGTTCGGTACCATCGTGTGTCTCGGCCTCGTCCTGCTGTTCGCCTACATCGTCATGCGGGGCCTGAAGCTGGCGCGCCGCACGGACGACACCTTCTCGCGCCTGGCCATCACGGGCCTGACCACCCTGTTCGGTCTCCAGGCCTGCATCAACATGGCGGTCAACGTCCGGCTGATGCCCGCCAAGGGCATGACGCTGCCCTTCGTCTCCTACGGCGGCTCGTCGTTGATCTCGCTGGCTCTCGGTATGGGCTTCCTCGTGGCCTTGACCCGCAAGCGCCCTCGGACCACCACCCTGAGCCAGAAGCCGCCGGGCACCGCCCCGGCGACGATCGCCGGAGTGATGCGTTGACCGTTGCGACCGCCACGATCCTGCTCTGTGCCGGTGGCACGGGCGGGCACCTGTTCCCCGCCGAGAGCCTGGCGCACGCCCTGCGCGCCCGGGGCGTCCGGGTCGTGCTCGCCACCGATGCCCGCGTGGATTCCATCGCCGCCGGCTTCCCGGCCTCCGAGATCGTCACCATCGCGGCGGCAACGCCCTCCGGCCGCTCCCTGATCAAGCGCGGCGCCGCGCTCCTCACCCTCGGACGGGGCTTCGGCGTCGCCGCCCGGCAGATCAAGCGCATCAACCCGGCCGCCATCGTGGGCTTCGGCGGCTACCCGACGGTGCCGCCGATGCTGGCCGGCCAGATCCTGCGCGTGCCTACCGTCCTGCACGAGCAGAACGCCGTGATGGGACGGGCCAATGCCTTCCTGGCGCGCGGGGCGCGGGCCATCGCCACCGGCTTCCGGGAGGTCCGGGGCGTTCCGGCCAAGGCCCTGGCCCCCCGGACCCACACCGGCAATCCGTTGCGGCCGGCGGTGCTCGAGGCCGCGAAGCTCGCCTATCCGCCCGTCGGCGCCGGCGCCCCCCTCCACCTCCTCGTCTTCGGCGGCAGCCAGGGCGCCCGGGTGATGGGCGAGGTCGTGCCCAGCGCCATCGCCAACCTGCCCGCCGACCTGCGCGCCCGGCTCCATCTCGTACAGCAGGTCCGGGCCGAGGACCTGACGCAGGTCCAGAATCTCTATCTCGGCCTGGGCCTGGCCGGCTTCGAGGCCGCACCCTTCTTCAAGGACCTGCCCGCCCGCATGGCGGCGGCGCATCTCGTCATCGGCCGCTCGGGCGCCTCGACGGTCTCGGAACTCGCCGCCATCGGCCGGCCCGCCATCCTGGTGCCGCTGCCCGGCGCCCTCGACCAGGACCAGGCGGCCAACGCCGCGACGCTCGCCGCCATCGGCGCCGCGCAGGCGATCCCGCAATCCGCCTTCACGCCGGACCGGCTGACGGCGGAGCTCGTCGACCTCTTCACCAATCCCGAGAAATTGACCGCGGCGGCCTCAGCCGCCAAAAGCGCTGGAATTCACGACGCCGCCGAGCGGCTCGCCGACATCGTCATCGCGACGGCGGCGCGTCCCTGAGCCCTCCCGCCTGGTAGATCCCGTCGGCGCCGATCCGTCCGCGTCCGACGCCCCTGAGACTGGTCCTTCCCATGAAGCTGCCCGACAAGCTCGGTCCCATCCACTTCATCGGCATCGGCGGCATCGGCATGTCCGGCATCGCCGAGGTGATGCACAACCTCGGCTATACCGTTCAGGGGTCGGACGCCAACGACAACGCCAACGTCCGGCGCCTGGCCGAGAAGGGCATGCGCACCTTCATCGGTCACGAGGCCGGCAACGTCGAGGAGGCGGCCCTCGTGGTGGTCTCCACCGCGATCCGCCGCGACAATCCGGAGCTGGTCGCCGCCCGCGAGCGCCGCCTGCCGGTGGTGCGCCGGGCCGAGATGCTGGCCGAGCTGATGCGCTTCAAGTCCTGCGTCGCCATCGCGGGCACCCACGGCAAGACCACGACGACCTCCCTCGTCGCCACCCTGCTGGATGCCGGCAACCTCGACCCCACGGTGATCAACGGCGGCATCATCAACGCCTACGGCACCAATGCCCGCATGGGTGAGGGCGAGTGGATGGTGGTGGAGGCCGACGAATCCGACGGCACCTTCCTGAAGCTGCCGGCGGACGTCGCCATCGTCACCAACATCGACCCCGAGCATCTCGATCATTTCGGTTCGTTCGACGCGGTGAAGGACGCCTTCCGGCGCTTCATCGACAACATCCCGTTCTACGGCTTCGCCGTGATGTGCATCGACCATCCGATCGTGCAGGACCTCGTCGGACACATCGAGGACCGCCGCATCATCACCTACGGCGAGAATCCTCAGGCCGATGTCCGCCTCATCGACGTCGACCTGCGTGGCGGCCAGAGCCGCTTCCGCGTGATGATCCGCGATCGCCGCCCGGGCTTCCGCATGGAGATGGAGGACCTCGTCCTGCCGATGCCGGGCAAGCACAACGCCCTGAATGCCACCGCGGCGCTCGCCGTCGCGCACGAGCTCGGCGTCGAGCCGGAGGCGATCCGCAAGGCGCTCGCCGGCTTCGGCGGCGTCAAGCGCCGCTTCACCCGGACCGGCACCTGGAACGGCGCCCTGATCTTCGACGATTACGGACACCATCCGGTGGAGATCAAGGCGGTGCTGAAGGCGGCCCGTGCCTCCACCGAGGGCAACGTCATCGCCATCGTGCAGCCGCACCGCTACACGCGCCTCGCCTCGCTGTTCGACGATTTCTGCACCTGCTTCAACGATGCCGACACGGTCATCGTCGCCCCCGTCTACGCGGCGGGCGAGGCGCCGATCGAGGGCATGGACCGCGACGGGCTCGTCTCGGGCCTGAAATCGCGGGGCCATCGCGACGCGATCGCGCTACAGCGCTCCGAGGACCTCGCCGGCATCGTGGCCGGCCGCGCCAAGCCCGGCGACTACGTCGTGTGCCTCGGCGCCGGCAACATCACGCAATGGGCCTACGCCCTCCCGGGCGAACTCGCGGCCCTCGACGGCGTGACGGCGTGAGCCGCCGATGCGTGCCGCTTCGAGGGCGCGCACGCGCTTCCGCCGGATCTTGCAGGGCAACGAAACGGGGTCCGGGCCGCGCCACCGTTCGCATCTGAAGGACCGGCGCTCCGCCGGCTTCCCGTTCGTCTGGCCGCAGCCGGTGGGCGGTTCCATCGCCGACGTCGTCTGTCGCGCGCTGCGGTTCCTCGTCGGCGCGGACGGCAGCCAGCAGGCCGGGAACAGGCGCGATCACGTCAGGGATGCCTGGCTGGCCGCGGGCGGCGATCGCGGCCTGCGCTTTTGGAACATCGACATCATGCAACAGACCGAGTGCGTCCGCGCGACGATCCTCGCTGCCCTCCCAGCCCCTCCCCACCTGCGGGGCAAGGCCCTCTCCTCGCAGGCGACGAGAGGGGAGGGGCGCTCATGACCGCATTCCCGGACATCACCCCCGACATCCGTGCGAAGGCGCCGGCCCTGCGCGGGCGGCTCATCGCCAACCAGCCGCTCTCGGACCTGACCTGGTTCCGGGTCGGCGGCCCGGCGCAGGTGCTGTTCACCCCGGCCGACGCGGAAGACCTCGGTCTTCTGCTCTCGGTCCTCGATCCGGACATGCCCGTGACGGTGATCGGCCTCGGCTCGAACCTCATCGTGCGCGACGGTGGCGTACCCGGCGTCGTGGTGCGCCTCGGCGGCCGGGCCTTCGGCACGGTGGAGATCGACGGCGAGACCCTGCGGGTCGGGACCGCGGTGCCGGACATGCGCCTTGCCAAGGCGGCAGCCGAGGCCGGCCTCGACGGGCTCGCGTTCTTTCGCGGCATTCCCGGTTCGGTCGGCGGCGCGCTGCGCATGAATGCCGGTGCCCATGGCGGCGAGACCACCGACGTGCTGGTGGAGGCCCACGGCGTCGACCGCCGGGGCGAGGCGCGTCGCTTCACCCATGCGGAGATGGGCTTCACCTATCGGCACAGCGGCGCCCCCGACGACGTGATCTTTACGCATGCGGTGTTCCGCGGGCGGCCCGGCGAGCGGGCGGCCATCGAGGCCGAGATGGACCGGGTGACGGCGGCGCGCGAGGCGGCCCAGCCGATCCGCGAGCGCACCGGCGGCTCGACCTTCAAGAACCCGCCCGGAGCCAAGGCTTGGCAACTCGTTGACGCAGCCGGCTGCCGTGGCCTGACGGTCGGCGGCGCGCAGGTCTCCGAGATGCACTGCAACTTCCTGATCAACCGCGACAATGCCACGGCGGCCGACATCGAGGGGCTCGGCGAAGAGGTCCGCCGACGCGTGCGCGAGACCTCCGGCGTCGAACTCCACTGGGAGATCAAGCGCATCGGAATGTCGACACCTGCGGGGTAAGGCGGTAAGACGTAAGGCTGCTGACGGGAGAGGCCAGTGACTGGGCGGGACGTTCTGACGGCCTACTCGAAGGTCTCTGTGAAGAGCCAGACCGTGCTACCCGCCGAAGTTCGCGCACGCCTCGGCGTCGGCCCGGGTGATCGTCTTCGCTACGTGATCACGCCGGACGGTATCCGCATCGAAAAGGCGCGGCCCGAGGGTGAAGATCCCTTCGTGACCTTCACGGAATGGGCCGGTGCCGCCGACGAAGAAGCCTATGGCAATCTCTAGGGACCCCGACGGACGCATGGTGTCCGCGGGCGCCGTGGTGGTTGTCCCGTTTCCCTATTCCGACCGTCTCGCCGAGAAGCGTCGCCCGGCCGTCGTGGTCTCGGGACAGGCCGTCGCCGAGGCGGGATTCGTCTGGATCGCCATGATCACCAGTGCGAACAACCCCGCGATGGGGGGCGATCAGGCGATCGACGATCTTGTTGCTGCCGGGCTTGATGCGCCGTCCGTCGTCAGGCCCCTCAAGCTGGCCTGCATCGAACCCGCTCTCATCCTCAGGCGGATCGGGACACTGCCGCCGCTGGCGGCCGGCGCGGTTTTCGAGGCGATCCGCGACAGGATCGGGCCGGGAAGGCCGGCGTGACGACGCAATCCATGTTCGTGCAAACCCCAGGAGTCCCCATGTCCAAGCACGTCGCCGTCCTGATGGGCGGGTGGTCCTCCGAGCGGCCGGTCTCGCTGAATTCGGGCCATGCCTGCGCCGATGCCCTGGAGGGCCAGGGTTTCCGCGTCACGCGGGTCGACGTCCAGCCGGACATCGCGACGGTGCTCACCGAGCTGCGGCCCGACGTGGCCTTCAACGCGCTGCACGGTCCGGCGGGTGAGGACGGCACCATCCAGGGGCTGCTGGAGCTGCTCCGCATCCCCTACACGCATTCCGGCGTGCTCGCCTCGGCGCTGGCGATGCATAAGGAACGTGCCAAAGTGATCATGCGGGCGGCCGGCGTGAGCGTCCCGGAGGGCCGCGTCGTTAACCGTCATGAGGCCGCAAAGTCACACGTGCTGACGCCGCCCTACGTGCTCAAGCCGGTGGCCGAGGGCTCCTCCATGGGGGTCATCATCGTGCGGGACGGACGCTCCCATCCGCCCCAGGAAGTGGGCCGGGAGGATTGGGGCTATGGCGATGAAATCCTTGCGGAAACCTATGTCGCCGGGCGCGAGCTGACCTGCGCCGTGATGGGCGACAGGGCCCTCGGGGTGATCGAGATCAAGCCGGCTTCGGGGGAGTGGTACGACTTCGACGCGAAGTACGCCGAGGGGGGGTCGATCCACGTCCTCCCGGCAGAAATTAAACCAAATCTTTACCAGCGTGTCCAAGAGTTGTCGTTAACGGCGCATCAAGCACTCGGGTGCCGGGGCATCAGCCGTGCGGACCTTCGCTACGACGACACACCGGGGGGAACCGGTGCCCTCGTCGTGCTGGAGGTCAACACGCAACCCGGCATGACGAAGACGAGCTTGGTCCCGGAGATGGCAGCCCATGCGGGCTATAGTTTCGGTGAGCTCGTCCAATGGATGGTGGGGGACGCAACGTTGGGCCGGTAGGGGCCGAAGGCCCGTTCGGCGGCCAGGGTCCGCTCGGGCCCGCCGCCGGCACGGTCGCCTCCGTTCGTGCGTCGCTGGCCGCCCGCCTGCGCCGCATCACGCCTCCCGGTCGCCGCTCGCGCCTCGCTAACCCGATCGAGCGGCGCATCCCGCGCCACCTCGGCACGGCGGGCTTCTCCCTCTCCTTCGCGGCCCTCGCCCTCGCCGGCTTCGTCGGCAGCGGCGCCTATGATCGCTTCGTGGCCGAGCACGGCCGCCCCCTCGACATCGCGGCGCGGATCGCCGGCTTCGGCGTCGAGCGCGTCACCATCTCGGGGATCGCCCGCCTCTACGAGCGCGAGGTCTTGCAGGCCGCCGGCATCGACGGGCACTCCTCGGTGGTCTTCCTCGATGTGGCGGAGGCCCGCGAGCGCCTCTTGGCGGTCCCGCTGATCGCCAGCGCCTCCGTGCGCAAGGTTTACCCGAACGAGATCGTCATCACCCAGGTCGAGCGCGAGCCCGCCGCCCTGTGGCAGCGCAACGGCGAGATTGCCGTGATCGCCGCCGACGGAACGGTGATCGACCAGATGCGCGACGACCGCTACGCCGCGCTTCCCCTCGTGGTCGGCGACGACGCCAACCTCAAGCTCAAGGACTACCTCGCCCTGATCGAGGCGGCCGGCTCGCTAGCCGAGCGGGTCAAGGCCGGGACCTACGTCTCCGGCCGTCGCTGGACCCTCAAGCTCGACGGCGTCGACATCCGCCTGCCCGAGACGGGCGCCACCGAGGCCCTGGCCCGGTTGGTCAAGCTCGAGCGCGACAACCGCATTCTCGAGAAGGACATCATCGCGGTGGACCTGCGCATGCCCGACCGGGTGGTGGTGCGGCTCACCGAGGAAGCGGCCGCGGCCCGCGCCGAATCCCAGAAGAAGTCCAAGCCCAAGGGGACCAGCACATGAGCCGCACGATCCGTCCGGCGCATCCCGCGTCCCGTCCCCGTTTCACCGCCTCCGCCCGGTAGCCCGATGCACGACCCGCACGGCCTCACCCCACGCCTGAAGCCCCTCTCCGCCCGGCGCAGCACCACCCTCTCGGTGCTCGACATCGGAACGAGCAAGGTCGTCTGCCTCATCGCCGAGCTCCAGCCGGCCGAGGCCCTCACCACCCTGCGCGGGCGCACCCACTTCGCCCGCGTCATCGGCATCGGCCACCAGCGTTCGCAGGGTCTCAAGGGCGGCGTCATCGTCGACCTCGAGGCGGCCGAGAGCGCGATCCGCCAGGCGGTCCACGCCGCCGAGCGGATGGCGAAGGTCGAGGTGCAGTCGGTCATCGTCAACATGTCCGGCGGCCGGATCGGATCGCAGCACTTCGAGGCCCGCGTCGGCACCCGCACCGGCACCGTCACGGGTTCCGACGTGGAGCGCGTGCTGGAAACCGCCTCGGCCCACGGCGTCAGCCCCGGCCGTGCCGTGCTCCATGCCCTGCCCACCGGCTACGCCATCGACGGCCAGGGCACGGTCATCGATCCCTCGGGCATGATGGGCGACGCCCTCGGGGTCGACCTCCACGTCGTCACCGGCGAGGCGGCTGCCGCCCGCAACCTCATGCTCGCCGTCGAGCACTGCCACCTCGGCGTCGAGGCGGTGATCGCCACGCCCTACGCCGCCGGCCTCTCGGCCCTGGTGGACGACGAAGCCGAGATGGGCGTCGCCGTGGTCGACATGGGCGGCGGCACCACCAGCGTCGGCGTGTTCTCCGGCGGCCACCTCGTCCACGTGGACGCGGTCGCGGTCGGCGGGCACCACGTCACCATGGATATCGCGCGCGGCCTCTCCACCCGGGTCGCCGCGGCCGAGCGCCTCAAGACCCTCTACGGCTCGGCCATCGCCACCGCCTCCGACGAGCGCGACATGATCGCGGTCCACGGGGTGGGCGAGGATGAGGGCGATGCCCCCAACCACGTGCCGCGCTCGCAGCTCGTGCGGATCATCCGCCCGCGCGTCGAGGAGGTGGTGGAACTGGTGCGCGACCGTCTGCGCGCCGCCGGCTTCTCGGCCCAGGCCGGGCGCCGGGTGGTGCTGACGGGGGGCGCGAGCCAGCTCGTCGGCCTGCCGGAGGTCGCCCGCCGGGTGATGGAGGGCCAGGTCCGCATCGGCCGGCCCCTCGGCATCCGCGGCCTGCCGGAGGCCGCCAAGGGACCCGCCTTCTCCGCCGCGGTGGGCCTCCTGGTCTACCCGCAGGTGGCGCATGCGGAGCATTTCGAGCCGCGGGGCCACGGGGCCTTCGCCGGTACGGGAACGGACGGCTACCTCTCGCGCGTCGGTCGCTGGATCCGCGAGAGCTTCTGAGACGACCGCCGGCACGCCCGAAACCCCGCGGGGTGGGCGTGCATGGCCAGACCCAAATCGGCGCCCTGACTTCAAGGCGGGCGTCAAACGAAACGTGAA
>Ga0160429_1001800_pt1 | contig 11548 bp, 10 predicted proteins | sample SolpanmetagenomR_FD_108199 | JGI IMG/M metagenome (GOLD analysis project Ga0160429, IMG submission 108199) | Solar panel surface microbial communities from Lawrence Berkeley National Laboratory, California, USA - R | ecosystem: Engineered > Built environment > Solar panel > Unclassified ... | reverse complement strand
TATAGATTATACATGTCGAAGCTAGAAAAGAAATACGGAAACGTATAGTCCGAGAATTAGGTATAATGCATGAATGTAATTCAGATTATATTGTTAGCTTTTTTGGAGCATTTTTAAATGATTCTGGAGATGTAGTCATGTGTATGGAATATATGGATGTTGGGTATGTTATATTTATATCTCCTTATTTTTTTTTTATACATAACTAATTTGAGAGAATATTTAGATCACTAGATAGTATATCAAAGAATTTCGGACCAGTTCGTGTAGATGTTTTGGGAAAGATTGCTGTAGCTATACTAGGAGGATTAACATATTTATACAAAGCACATAAAATTATGCATCGAGATATAAAACCATCAAATGTTTTGGTAAATAAAAAGGGTCAAGTTAAATTATGTGATTTTGGAGTTTCTAGCGAATTGGAAGGTTCAGTTGCGGATACTTTTGTAGGAACAGGAACATATATGGCACCAGAACGAATACAAGGTTCAGCTTATACAGTAAAATCAGACGTTTGGAGTGTAGGATTAACTTTGATGGAATTAGCAATAGGGAAATTTCCATTTGATACAGCAGGTGATGAAGAAGATTCTGGTCCACAAGGTATACTTGATTTACTTCAACAAATAGTTCTTGAACCTGCACCAAGATTACCGAAAAGTGAAGCTTTTCCCGAAATATTAGAAAAGGTTATAGCAAAATGTTTGGAAAAAGATCCAACTCTTAGACCTACACCAGATGAATTATATGTAAGTTTTGTCAATATTTTTTAAATAATTGTTACGCGTAATTAATAATGACTGACATTAATTAGACGAGTGATGCATTCCTTATAGCAGCAAAACGTACACCTGTAGATCTTCAAGCATGGGCATTATCAGTAACAAGTCCAAGTAGTCGTAATGATGTAAATGAAACATCTACAACATCCACAACTTTGCAAGATATTACCCGAACAAATCAATCTAATAGATCTAGTGTATCTACAACAATTGTTGATTCAGAAGCTACTTCTCGTTTACAAGATACTGCATCTTCCATTCCTCCATCATCTTCTACAAATCCACAATCTTCTACAATGTCATCAAGAGGTTCAACTTCATTTACAAACCCTATCCAACAAAGTAGTTCTCCTTCCTCTTCAAGTCAATATCAATCTCAATCTTCATACCTATCTTCTAATACTAATAATAATAATACTATACCTCTTGGTTCTATGTCTAATACAAACAAAAGAATGGATCTTCCAGTCAGACATAATCCTTCTATAGATAATAATGCGGATATACGTTCTCCGTCATCTTTACCTTTTTCATCTACAACTTCAACAAGGAGGAATGAGGTCTAGTTTGCGTATGGGAGGGACAGGATATGGTGGTGAAGGTGGACAATAATTTGATCAATGTTAATAAATATGTTCATATTTAATCTTTTCATTATCTCGTCAAGATGAGATCAAAATATGTACCAAGACGAGAATGATTTATTATAATTTGATCATTATTTCCCATTCGTCTATACTATTTAATGCTATACTATGCTATGCTATTCTATGCCAATGATCTACTATGCTGTATAATATAATAATAATATGACATGACATGATATGATATGATATAGATACAGAAAATACTTGGTTTAAAAAAAAAAAAAACTTCATCACAATCATGAAAGAGTCGACCACGGGTACAATTTTTTCTTCCATCTCTTTTCTTTCCCTTTGACAATCATAAATGACAAGATAGGAGACCGTTCGAAAGTCTGAGGATAGGAGTGGAGAATGGAAAGATGTGGAGTAGAGAGGGAATAAAAGTAAAAAGCGATGAGAGAGAAAGAGGATAGTAGTCTCATCGCATACTTCCAGACGTCAAGACTGAATCAAAAGACGGTCTCCATTCTATACTCTGTAAAGGAGCGTTGTGGACATCCATGAAAGGATCGGTGTGGTTACTTCCATAACTCTGATAAGGACCTGCGTCCATTGATGAGAATGATGGATGGGGGGGTAATTCTGCAAACGACGGAGCGGGGAGATGATCTGATTCGTGAATGAGAAGAGGGTCGGTGGAGAGATTGTCGGAGTAGTACGGTATAGCGGCGTTTGAAGGACGATGGGCCATAAAGGGAGTTCCTGGACGAGAAGCAATCATAGAGTCGTACGACGATTGTCTGTCTCGAGCGGCTGGGGCGGGAGCGGATGTGGCGCGGTTATAAGCCGGTCGAGAATGTGCTAGAGAAAGACGTTTGGCGTGCGTCATGAGTGGTTCTTCACGTTCGCAGTCGTCAAACTCGTCTTCTTCGCATGATCCATCGCCAACTCCCAAAGCCATGACCGAGTCGGCACGGCTGGTACGTTGACGACGAGCAATGGTACGGAGGTACGCTTCTGTAGCTTTACATTTTCCTAAATGTGTACCCAAATTGGCTCCGTATGATCGTTGTTCTCCACATGAGCAGCAAAGACCGGTTTGTGTGAATCGTGCTCGTGATCTAGCGGAAGCATTCTTACTGTCTGTTGCTGTCCATAATGTGACTGCTACATATTCATCATATCCTCTTTCTATAATTCAAAAAAGTTAATGACGTGAATGTATAATGGTCAAGGGATAAATATATACCTCTAAGAAACTCCATGACATCTTCAAGAACTGCAGATTCTCTCTTTGGTGTTGTATTGTTTTGTACAATAGTCACACCAGGGATTGATGAAACTGACATGATTTGGAAAAAAATAAAAAACTTGTTATCGAAAAAAGAGACGATTAAGTCTTAACAAATCTAGAAGATAGAATGTATGTGAAAATGGTCTTGATTCTCGAAACAATCCAAGAATGTAAGAGAGGATGGAAAAGGAAAAAGGAAAAAAGAACAAAAAGGGGATGAAAATCAAGGAGATTGTAGAAGATAGAAAACACCTTTGTTTCTAGGAATGGTGGGGACCGAGACGGAATATATACAAACTGTCAGAGACTAACAAGAGAGAGCGGCTGTCGGGTGGTGATGAGCAAAGCTTGGGTCATTATTGTGGGAGCCTTCTTTTTAGGAAAAACTCTACGTCCGCATTGGGAATGGTCAGCATAAACTATGCTTTGTTTCAAGGCTACATCCCCAAACAAAATGCTGGGGTAAAAAGGCCGAATGGTCACCCCCCACTCACATCAAACTGGGGAGGGGGAACAGAGATGACGTTTCCGTTTGTATGGGAAAGGCTACCACAGACGGAACATGGTCACAACAAAAATCTTTCTTTTTTGGTTTTTCCGTTTTCGCTTGCTGTCAGCCGGCTCGAATGTGTGGGGTAATTCTTGTGGGTGGTTCCAGACCGCTTCCCAATCTCGGATGAGTGACAAAAGGTCGTTCCCGGACATGCCGCGAACAACCAGGCTGTGAGAGAAAAAAAGTCTGGGAAAAGGAGAGTGCCAAACTCTGGTGTGGGTGACGATGACATACTTGCAAGGCTGTAACCAAAATCAAAACTCAAAAAATTTCTTGGCGGGGTTTGTGTTTTGTTGTTTGTTCGTCATGCGGCATTATTAATCATCCCGTAGCCTTGGAGCATAACTTTTTTGGTTAAAATTGCCGACAACTTTGGGACATGTCATGGATTCATACATATGAATGACATGCAATAATTAATTATAAACAAGTGATAACATATTGACCATGCAGGTATCTATTTATTCATACGAACTGTTTTTTGTCTGCACGGGGAAAAAAAACCGACTGTACCAATAAACTTTTGATCGGCAAGCGGGGAGCTGCTGTCAAAATCTATTTTTGGGAATCTCTCAACCATGGTTGATTTTCACCATCAACCCTGGTTTTACGTTTGACACCAACCAATGAAACAAAAGTTTATCACGATTTGTCATTCTTTGTTCGTCACATCATCGGCCTTTCTTTTTTTTTTTTCTACCGTCAAACCCATTCATCAATCATGTTGGTTCAACAAAATCACATTTACAAAAGTCTATGAAAAATATTGCAAAATGCCGATGCATTTTCCCGTTTTTGATTTGGTAGGAAAATGTTCATTAGATTATGATATACAAAAATTATATTTTCTCAAGTTCTGATTCGATATTTATTCTTCGTATCTTCGTCATCAGTGTCTTCATCTCCATCTCCTGGTGCAAATACGTCATCCAAATTTTTACCGTCAATCTTTTTGATCGCTAGATTATTATTATTACCATCATCATTACTATCCGATTCATCTCTATAAATGGAACTAAAATTGTTATTATTCGTAGTAGTATGTAAACTTATATCGTCCTTATTCGGTGATAAAAGTTTTGTTTGATCTTTTTTCTTCAATGGACTATCCATATATCCAAATTCTAAAGGTGGTAGACCTCGTTCTATATCTATATCCGCTTCATCAAATCCATCATCATCATTGTGATTATCTCTTGTTGGACGGGTTGAATTTTGTCTAGATCCTACCAACATTGGACTTTCTCTTCTTTCCAATTCTTCTAATTCTGCTGCTCTTTTTTGTGTTTTTGTATACATGAAATAACCTGTTCCCAATCCTACAGAAAGTCCTATTCCAATACTTATATAACTTAATATTTTTGCACCCAAATCCATTTGATCTTCTTCTGCTAATTTACCTAATCTACTTCCTATAAAAGTTCCTATAAACAATTTTGGTGTAGCTATTGCTGTAGATAATAACATTTGTATTGGTGTAACAGTCGGGATAGTACTTAATGCACCATTTGAAAGACTATAAGGTAAAGGACATAAACGTATCATGACCAATAATTTTAATCCATCATGTTTTAATGTCAAAGCTAACGCTTGAAATCGTTTATCTCTACTTGTTAATTTTGTAACAAAATCTTGTAGAAAGTATCGACTGACTATAAAACTAGCAGTACTTCCAACAATAGTTGCAGAAGCAATAATAGCCCAACTATATTTAATAACAATTAATAAATAATTTTTGTAGATTATGTTCATTTATAAAAGACTTACCCCTTCCAAAAACCAAAGACTGCTCCTCCAAGTGTATATAATAAACCATAGCCTACCAAAGGTGGAAAACTAACCACAACAACTAATACAAATAGCAATATCCATCCACCTTTTGATTCTCTCCATTTAATCGCAATTGGTAATAACCATGTTAAAATCTTTCTATGATATATAAGAAATAATATGCCTAATACAAGACATATGACTCCTAATAGAAAGGCTAATATCCGTTGAATGAAAGATAATGAGTAGAATATTTGTATAGTTTTGGCGTATAATTCAATTATATGATTGAATATTGTGGAGATTGAAATGGGGGAAGATTTTTGTTGAGGTGCGGATGAATGTCGTGAATGAGGTCGAGATGGATCAGGTGAAGATGAAAGAGAGTAGGAAGATTCAGGTCGGGAGTTGGAAAGATTGGTGCTAGATGAGTCTCGAGATGGAGGTTGAGATGATATTTGTTTCGTTCGGACGGGAGGTTGTTTGAATATAGATGGATCAGATGACTGGGAAAGAGAAGATGTTGATAGACGTGGATTAGGGAATAGTTGTGGATTTGAATGACCTCGTTGATCTGACGATGATCTGCGGTCTGCCATTATATGACGGCGACTCGTAATGTGATTGAATTTTTCTTTTTATCGTCTTGTCCAATTTGATTCATCAATATGGGATGATTTGACTATTGTATTTGCATCGAGATGATTATGTCGTTTACGGATGGAACAAAAGTGTAGCTGCAATAAAAACAAATTGATTTCTATAGATCTTGTGACAATTAATGAGGTGGAATAGTCGATGACTGCATTGCTGCGGATTTAAACGTGGGGAAAAAACCTTGACTTGAACGGATCATATTACAATGGGATTGTCAAAGCAACGTTATCGTCATAAGAAAGATTAGAAGAAGTGGAGGTATCTACTCGTAGCTAATCATTATATACATTGACATATCATTACAAATCATTCTCATCTTTTCAACATAGATTATACACAAACACGTATTATATTATCATTTCAAGTTGCAGCTTTTTTACGACCAAATATAGATCGAGCACGAGTCCGCCCAGTTGATTTCATGCTTATATTTCCTTCTTTATTATCGGGTGTTTTTGTATTATCATCCATGTACTTGGATTTATATATCCTATCATTATAATCAACATCAATTTTTTTTTATTATAGAAGAAAGAGGTATTGAAAACTCACCAGCTATTACCAGCCATATTCATACCACCTTCTGCAGCACGTCTATATAATGCTGCAGCATGTTTTAGATCCTTTTTACAACCAATACCAACAGCATAACATGATCCTGCTTCAGCTAATGCATCAAGATCACCCCAATTTCCTGCAACTTCAAAACAACGTAAACCGAGTGTTTTATCTTTTGGTGTACCCCAGCCGTTCATATGTGACATGCCAAGTTCATACACAGCAAGAGCGAATTGAGCTTTTCTCGCTTTAACATTAGGATCAACCGACTGTTGTATACTTGGTATATTACGAACTTCAAGCATATCAACACTAGAATTATCAACTGCTTTTTTAAGCCATGCAACACCTTCTGCTTGATTTGCTCGCATACCCCAACCATGTCTACAAGCAAGAGCATATAATAACATACCTGTAGGATGACCTGCTTTTGCTGATAGACGTAAATGATATGTAGATTTACTAAGCGAACCATTACTATGACTTTCGATTCCTTTTTCTAAATGTTCTTCTGCTGACATGCTTGCAATATCTTCGGAAGCTGTATTTCTCGTATGACCACGAATTGTTTTATCTGTAGAGGTTGACTGTACTGAAGGAGTTGATGGACTTGCTTTGTGCATTATCACTCTTGGTATTGACATGCTAATCCCGTCAGTAGACTGACTTCTCGATTTTTGAGCAGCTAACAAAGATTCAATAGGTGTCCGCGAATCATCAACCGCTAAACATTGTTCCGTGATAGATGGTATAGAGGATGACGGTGTGATATGGGTAGATTTGTCTTCCCATTTGAATTGATTTTGTAATCTCGAAGGATGTTCACCAATTGATGCACGATCTACTACACGACCTCTTGGTAATGAATACTTTGCGTATATATAAGTAGCTGCATTACTTTGATCACCTGAAGTAGGATTATCCCCATCTGTGTCAACGCTAGTACGAGGTTCTGACTCTGTTTCATTTTCTATAGAAATCTCCAATTCATTTATAACAAGTTCAGGATCGATAGTTGATACGCCGGACGTTTTTCTGAGCGGACTTTGATCTCTAAGAGGTTCCATAGATTGTCGTATTTCAAAAGATCGGGTTGGAGAAGAGAAAGAAGGTCTATATTCCTTATTACTAGATATAGACATTGGTCGAGAAAAGTTTGGTGAGGGACGTTGCCATTCATCATGATATATGGAAGTATCTGATATAATTGATGGTGATCGTGATGTAATTTGAGGGTCTGGTGTGAATGGTGATCTTGCTCGTGATATTTGGATAGTTTCGGAAAGTTTTCGTGGTGGTTCATCAACTCCATCCATAACAGATCTTATACTAACAAGACTTTTCTTTCCTCTTACTTTTTGTGGTGGTGATATAGGTGGTATTAGACCGCGCTCACCGTTTATTCGAGAACTGACAGAATCATCTGTGATTATTCGAGTTTGAAGAGATGGAATCGAGTCTAGGCTTTCTGTCAAACTCGGTACTGTCGAGGCTGCATCACCAGATCTATCAAAATGTCTACCATTATCAGGCGTTCGGGTTCTTTGAAAATCAAACCCAAAATAATTATTGTTGACCTCTCTCTGTTGTTGTTGTTGTTCCCCAACTTGATTTATTACTGCAAATGGATCTGTATAAATTGTATTTCTTGCGCTAGAATTTGCTGCTGAACCGAAGAGAGGATATTGTGATATTGGCCTGTCGGAGACTCCAGCATGTGTGACTGCTAGATTTGGTAGGGGTATAATTTCATCTGTACTTGGAGTATTTTGTGTACTTTCAATATGCCCTGATATGCCCGATATACTTCGTAAAAAGGTTGGACGCTGTTGGAATTCGCTAGCAACTAGGGAGTGTTCAAGTCTACTAATCCGTCGACCTTGTTGTTGCGACTCGTCAAAGATCTTTGCAAGTTGACGCGATTGTTGTGCAAATGCATCTAATGGCGATAGTGCTGGCGGAATTTCCCCAACACGCGGAGATGGGAGATCGAGTGCGAACTTTCTACGTGGTGATGAGGAATCGACCGAAACTTGGACAGACCTCGACATGTCATTATTTTGAGGTCGTGACATTACTTATGACAGTATATTACTTTATTATGTGAAACTATCTTGAATATCGGTCCAATAATTCGTGCATAAGACTTAGTTATTGTCAAATAGGGACATATCCGGTTAATATCACGCTTTGTAGTGAGGTAAGTGTTGTACACAAAAATTCCATTAGCTCGATCCTTCTCGAAAATATTATCCCATGTTTGCTGATGTTTGCTGTTCGTTTTTAAAATATAAATCCGCGACGGGTCCTACAAAAAAGAACGTTTTGCTTATCATAATGTCCTTGACACAAAAGTGTGGGGATACGAGGGCGAGAGAGAGGAACACTTACAAAACAAATTGTGGGGGCACGTTTTTTTGGAATGGTAGAGTTTCTCCACCAAATCTCAAACTCTACTGATAATGAAACGTTCAGCATATTCTATTTTTATTATTTGATTTAACAGTGTTATAATCAGAACAGTAGTCCCCATAAAAGAAACACAGAGAGGAATCTTTACAACAAATAAACAAAGGGAGGTTGAAGTTATGATAAATCAGGAGAGTTCCTCAAAGTTTACCAATAGTGAAACGTTCAATACAATAATAACACACAAATGACACAAATATGAAAGACGACATGCTATTAATAGTAATCATCTTACGAGTCTATAGAATTGAAAGTATTAGTATGACAATATTTACATGAAGATCTTCAGCTTGATATGAGAGGTAACGTTATTATTGGCTGTCAATATGTTCCCACTGAGTAGATGACGTTTCACTTTCGCCAACTTTTGAATCATTCACTATATTTGATATATCATTCTTCGGTCGATTAAAAGATAATAACCAGTGTATAATATTAGTTGGAATAATTTTACCAATAATATCATAACTTAAACTTCCAGTACCAACATACCAAGTCCTTATAAGTGTCTTGCTTTGTAAAGCTTTACATACAGACTCGTAAAGTACTCGTGGATGAGTTGGAGGAAAAAGTATACTTTGAACTCTTCGAGATGTTAACTTTTGTTCAAAATCAATATGTCCGAGTTTAAAATGACAGAATGAGATATTTTGTAATAATAAATCTGATGCAAGAGATGATGTAAAGCCTTTGAGAGCGCCATATATAGTACTTTGTAAAGCATGACCGGAAAGATTAAGAGATGGTACAATACTAGGCGTTAATAATAAGACTTTTGCTTGACTTTCATGTAATAATGGTAATAAATATTGTGTATATAGTACGAGCTTGAGTATTCTCGAATTTATTAATGTCGACCACTCTTCTGGTAAAATTGCTGTGACATTTCCTGGTTGAAATCTAGTATCTGGAACCATTATAATACCCACAAGATTAAGTCTGCCTACTCGATCACCATTAATAGAATGATGATGCCTGTTTATAAAGTCATTCAAACGATTTACTTGTGTCCGAGCTGTATCTGGCTAATTTAATTCGTTATTAACAATCATTCATTTATTTTTGGAAAGAACAAAAAAACTTACTGACGTAACATCAATCAAAAGAGGTTGTATATCAGCCCTTGACAAATTATTTATATCTTTCAATTCTTCGTTTGAATTTACTACCATATACACAATATAACCTCTTCTTTCAAGATCCAAAGCTAATCCTGTAGATAAAGGTGACATTGGACAGCCACCTGCTAATATAACAACCTCTGTTCTAGCTCCATTAGCTGTTCGTTTTGCTTTACGTCTCCTTCGTTGAGGTTTGAATTTTAGATATGTATAAATAGCCCCACTTCCTACAACAACGACACCAAATAATACCACAGTCTTATTATTTATAATCCATCGGTGAAGACCTGTCCAGATTGATGGTGGTGGTAATCGCTTGGGTGGAGGAGATATATTATGAATCAAAGAGCTTTGAGGTAACCAATCCCGTATTTGATCAGTGACTTGTTCAAAATGTTTTTCAATAATGTTGGCTGTTTCATGGTATTGTCGTGCAGCCTATTATGTATGTTTATTAGTCGGGAATACATATTAATAAAATGTAAGATCCTTACTAAATCAAATAGATACTGTGTATCAGACATGGTGATGTTATTATAATTATGTCATGGTTATGAGTTGAAACATGTTTGATAAGCGATGACGAAATTATTCTTTTTGGCGGGGTAAAAAAAACACGCTGACTTCACTTCAACCACTACTGCGCGCTCAGAGTGGCGATGGTAAACTTGTTTGAGATAAAAATGAATTACGAGGACTTTAAGAGTTGAGGCACGTCTATATAAATGATAAAAACGTTGTTCCTGTTTAATGACACAACATTATCGATTAAAGCATGATATACCACACTCAGCGTATACTGTCGATATTCTCGTTTACAATTCTATATCCAATTCATAGAAATAATATGTGTTGTAAGGATTGATTTAAATTGTCAAAAATGTCGTACAGTAACGAAACTTGGCGTGGTGGACCTTCTGATCACCAAAGAACCTCTTCACTTAAATTATCAGAAACAGAAGCATTAATATCAAGTTATGAACATTTATCAAGTCAATCTAATTCGGCAGAAGCACTTTTGATACTACGAAAAATAGGATCATTAGTAAAACCTATCATGCGTAAAAGAGGATGGCGAGTAGGTGTATTATCCGAATTCTTACCAACAGACAAGAATCTTTTAGGTTTAAATTGTAATCGAGGACAAAGAATATGTTTACGTTTACGATATCCAAATGATCCAACATTATTCATGCCATTTGAAGATTGTGTAGATACAATGTTACATGAATTATCTCATATCATACATGGTCCTCATGATGCAAAATTTAATGCTTTATGGGATGAATTACGTGACGAACATGAAACTTTGATGATTAAAGGATTTACAGGTCAAGGTTTTTTATCAAAAGGTATAAGATTAGGTGGAGGAAGAATTCCACCACCATCAGAATTACATCGTCTTGCAAGAAGAAATGTTGAAGAAGCTAGAAAAAGAGATGATGGTCAAGTTTTGGGTAATAGATTAGGTGGTAAAAGGTTAATGGTCGGACAAGATCCAAGAGAAACTATTGTAGCTGCTATTGAAAGAAGAAATACCATTAATAAAGGTTGTGCTTCTGGAACAAAAGAAGCTAATGAATTAGCAAAACAATCACAAGATCAAGGTATACAAACAATACCTATAAATTATGAAGATGATGATAGAGCTATTGCAGAAGCATTATTAGAATTATGGGAAGAAGAAGAAAGATTGAAACTTGAACCTTTACCAAAAAATGTTACAACCACCTCACATGTTAAACAAGACCTAT
>Ga0160429_1001798_pt1 | contig 11563 bp, 9 predicted proteins | sample SolpanmetagenomR_FD_108199 | JGI IMG/M metagenome (GOLD analysis project Ga0160429, IMG submission 108199) | Solar panel surface microbial communities from Lawrence Berkeley National Laboratory, California, USA - R | ecosystem: Engineered > Built environment > Solar panel > Unclassified ... | reverse complement strand
TCAAATTTCCCTGCCCTTCTCCTTTCCTTTCACATGGCGTCGGCAAGTGCCGTCGGCTCTCTCCGACCTCAACCTGCTTGATATGCTGCCTAGAGGTACTACATGAGAACCAGGCATATCCTTCGTTGTGCAGATGCAAGCGTTAATGTATAAATGTCCTCTGATCGAAGTCCAGCGCGTTCAGTACAGCTGTCTCCTTGCTCTCCACTCCAGGCCCAAAACAAGCCGTTCTTGAGCAAGATGATAGACCATGTGCAGGAAAAGACTTGCATTTAACACCTGTTGCTGGTATACTGGATCCCTCCTAATGCCCTGCGTTGCAAATCTGAACTGCAGGCTCGACCTTAGAGATCTGATAGCGCACGAGCAGTGCTCTGAAGCATACCAGGCTTACCACCCAAGGGCGTGGAATGGCAGCTCGCGCAACAAACCCACACCAAGAGACCCAATTACCCAAGCCTTATGCGTCCCCTACTGGTCATCCGCATCCCCCATCTACCCGTTTCCCGAGATACCTGCTTATTCGCGCTCCTCTGCCTTCATCCCCTCTCCGCTCTTGCTCTTGCCAACTTGTGCATCATCACGTTCGATCTCGGCATCAATACTTCCCATATTCATATCGTTGCTTCAAGCTCAACAGTTGGCTCCCCTACAAAGCTGCGCCTCGGCTTCACCACCTGCGTCTCCGGTCGCAGCTTTTTAGCTGGTGTGAGCGACGCCGCACGCTCCAGTATCGGGCTCCTTGGAGGCGCCAACTTAGGGATCATGGAATGGACTTTGCTGCTGGAATTGGCATTAGAGGGTGAGTGCTCGAGCTTTGGGCGCTTGTGCCGATGCAATGTGATGGCGGGGCTGGCTAGTACTCTCTCTTCTTCATCGCTGACCAAGTGATTCTTCTCGGGCTCAGCAGCAGACTTGAATGCGGTGGAGCGTCGTTTGTTGCTGCCGCTGAAGTGTGATGAGCCGTTGGCTGGAAACAAGCCGATGGGAGGAAGTTTAGTCGGTGTGCGGACGGAATATCTGAGGTTGAGGCCAGGATTCGAGACTTTGTCAAGCTCCGAGGTGGTGAACTGTGGTTCTAGCGAGCGAGCGTCCGCCTTACACTTGCTAAGATTCGGAGTGGGCTCGTCAAAGGTGACGTTACCAAGCTCGTCAATCTCGTATTCGATGCCAGGACGTCCTGTGCCATCGAGAGTTGGCGTCTTTCTGCCTCCACTATGAAATCGCGGTTTGGGTGCTTTAACATTCTCACCTTTGGGTGTCTTTGACATGGGTGAAGCCTCGGTGTCATCATCGATGTCGCCCCGATAACTGAAGGGTTTCCTGCCACCTGAACTCTTAGAGCCACGCGGCGCGCGCTTTGCCGGCATGACTACGGGTGCGGAAGGCAGCTTCTCCATGTCTTCCCATGCCTGGCGGTGCTCGCGTTTGAACTTGACGACCCGTTCTCTGATTGCGCGAGGTGTAGCTCCTGGAAACACTTTGGTGAGATTCTGGTAGTCACCTACTTCAAGCTCCTTGCCGAAGCCGTGCAAGAGAAGCTGTGTACGTTAGCCTTTGACCTCATCAGGATCCGCGTGAATGTAAATCAACAGACGAGTGCGCGAAAGGTTGATATCAGGCTGGATTTGGGGAGTACCTTGAGATCATTCTCTGGTGTCCAAGAGACCTGTACAACGCACGCGGTGAACGTTAGCCGAGTCCTACTGTTTCTCTCTTCGCACTTAGTGAATCATACTGGATGGCTCCTGCCGCCTTGTTCCATTATGGTGTTTGGGAGGCGAGCAATGGGTGGTAGGAAGTTGTGGTGTAGAGCAAGTTAAAATCACTGTTGAATGAGAGGTTTGAGATGCATCGAAAAAGTCAGTTGTCCAGGAAACCCGATCGTTGCGCGCTCCAGACATTGGTCAACAACAGGTAATGGAACACCGAGTGTAGATAAAGGACAGTTCAACCAGGATTGCCAACTTCTGCAAGATACTTCCAATTCCTCCTGACAAAGGGCAATCATAGCTTCCAGGAAGTCCACAATCGCCACAACGGCTTTGGAAATATAGAATCAAATCTGCACAATGAGTACCCATTATGAACATCCGACGGCAGATTATGAGGTTTTCTCCACAGACAGCCATTAGTCGAGAAGCGGTCGCTGTGGTCCAGTACGTTATTGGCACGAACACATCGCAAAGACTTATTTGAATGAGCCATTTGTAATATCGTGACAGACGTACGCCTATGCGACTCAGCGAGCTTTTATCATGTGTCTGGTGGAGATGATGCATGTTACGTCACGTGATTAGATGGATTGAAATTTGATTAAAAAAGGATTGAAGATTATAAGGGATTTCGTGGACTGTCAAGCTGAGCTTGAGAATCCGCCAGGTGCAGTAGCTGTCAACCGCTGTCGCCATCTTCGCGCACTGATTGAATCTCGAGCACTAGAGGGCACCCAGCTGCGGCAAGTATTCCAGCGTCCTGGATGCCGCGACCTACTGGTATATCGAGGTTCGATCTTCGGACCGACCGAGCGCTTGGAGAATGAAGTCGCAGTCCATGCTCAAGAGGATCGACCATAAGGCTGAAAGAATAATGTAGATCCCGCTTTGGCGGCGTCCGCCTACCTCGCGCACCCTGCGAATGCTTCAGAGGTGAACGAGGCATGTCCGGTCCACGTTCAAGGGCGACGCAAGCTTAGACCGCGGGTCCAAGGCAACTGTCTACGAGCAGCCGCAGCAAAGTTAGAGCGCGACGGAGCTGACAGCTAAGGATTGCTTCATGATGTTCCTACAGGGATGGACCGAGAGATCCGGGGCCTGCGATGTGCTAGCATCAGGAGCGTCCACAAGATTCAAGCACGGTCGTGTATGAGAGACCGCTGATTTTTGTAGAGATGAGGTCGAGCTATGCGAGGGACTGTTCCGAATGTCGGTGCCAGGATGAGCGCCTTCATCCTGATGAGGCAAAGCGCGTGCGCTCGGATTGCGGCGCAGTGACCGCAGTCACGACTCTTGACATCTCACAATGATATCTCTATCTCCATCTCATCTGCTCACCGCATATGCGTCACTTCCGCTTAGCTTTCCTCCCACGTCTATCTTACATCTCTTCAGACGTTCCCACTTACCATGATCGGAGGTCATGGTAGGTCATCCATGTCGGACACGCCGTGCGCTCTGGCGATACCATGTTTTCACTGGTGCTCTTGTTCTGACGCCCTCAGATCTGAAGTCATACTCTGAGCACTCACCGTCATATTAGTGTTTTCAAGAGCTTGAGCGAAAAAGCTAAATCGGGTCAGTCGGCATCCAGAGGGCAGCGAGGCTGACTGTGGATTGTTACCGTATGGTGGAAGCTTCATTTGACATCACATCCGTAGTCACGTCTCGTCTTTGACCACTGATAGCGCGCACTAGATGTACACGGCTATCAGCCTAGTGCCAATGCTTGACGCTCTCGGCGTGGAGTCACCAAACCTTGCCCTACAATGCCATCTCTCGGCCGCTTCGGATATCATACAGCACCATTCTCAGCCTTTCACTGTGTATCATGCTGCGCCTCGTCGCTTGCTGTAGAGTCTGCGGTTCGAAGGCATGTCATGCTTGCGGCCTTCGGCACGTCTTGCAAGATATCCTAAATTGGCTGCGATCTTGCCCACGTGGCCCTAGCCTGGTCCTATTCATATTCAATTGTAGTCATATCCACCAGCCTTCTTGTGGCTCGGTAGGCATCCACTTTTATCATCTCGCTGTTCTCCGACACGCATTTTTAGTGTCCCTGACAGACATACTTCCTCGTTGCTGCGGGTATATCAGGTAACAGCCAGGGCTCATTGCTTGGCCAGCATTTCATTTCCAATACGTCTCTTGCTTTTTTCGTCTGACTACACCATCGTTAGGCCTCTAGTCCAAGCAATTGACTGACGACATTACGACACTCTTTTCGCAACCCTTCTATTCACTGCTCATGGGTCGTGGTGGCTATAACTGAACTGCTCGACATCTATCTGCTACTTCGAAAAGCACGACAATAAGTTCCTACCGTACCAGAATTTGGCCTTCTTCGACATGTGCCTTAGAGTCATTGAAATCTTTCCGGGCTGTGGCTGCCAGTACTACATTCACGCCATTGATCGGTGTCCTGCGTACGGACAGCATGCAGTAGCAGACCGGGTGGTATATGTCGGATATGCCTGTTCTCGTCATACACGACGATGACCACATACCAAGAATACATCGATAACAAGCGAGAAGCGAGGAAAACTAGTTAACTGTGGAACATCCGCAACCGCATTACTGCTATTCATCTTTTTCCGCTGGCCGGATACACCTCTTGCATCTCGACACAACTTGCAATGTGTCCGAAGATTGTCTGCGACAGAGGCAAACACATGGTAGCGAACATTTTAGTTGCCGTTAACCGACCAGCAAGGTGCACGAGGCTCATCACGACCAAGCGCCAAACATGAGCTTTGGAGTATTGGCAATATCCGAACGCCGAAGTTTGTCTCGCTGCATTCTGGAAGTGCAGTGACGATAGAATCTAGAGGAGCCGCTTGAAGCGGCATTCATCAGACACGGACTGTTTGGTGAAGCTCGAATGCATTTGGATCTACTTTCTGTCATCAATCAATCGTTTATTGCGTATTTCTATTGTATTTTCGGATCTTTTATAGTCGTCGCCTTTCGAGCCATCTGCGATTAACGTCGCATATGCCTTCAAGCCGATTTGACATGGCGCGCGTAATCTACTACAATTTTGTTGCAACCAGTCCCTAAGTTTGAGCAGTACTAGTGTAAAATTCTCGTAAATGATAAACTCGGTTGTTCGAGCAGCACACTTGACGCTAAATCTGGTTCTTATATCTTACAGGTCTCTTAATCATTTCCAGTTGTTACTGCGAACTACGACGAGGATCGAGCACGCTTTGTAAGATCTTTGCTAAAGGTAGAGTAATATTTTAAGTTTTCTGCTTGCAGAAAATCTTGGGGGTGGTCGCTATGTCCGGTAAAGACACCTTTTGGGAGCCGAACGATTTTGGTGGTTGTTTCAATCCAGTGGTTCAATGGAACCACTCTTCGTCGATATCCACGAACCATGGCATACGCCCCCAGAAGCCACGAGAACGTCGTACTGGCATATATCAGCAGCACCCGCGTCGAAGCTTTACTTCCTCACACCCTCTTTTACACGTTCAACGGCCTGTATAGAGTCGCGCGTGCCCCCAAACCTATTACAAGCTAGCTTTGGCAGTATTCTTGACCGTTGCGACACACGATTTTTGAGCAACTACCCGCTTTGGTTTTGCGTATAGACGTCCTGAACTTGTCGGAGCCGTCGCCTCGGACAGCTATACACATTCCGTGAACAACATTTGTTACCTTCCCGAGTAATTCGCAGATCGCACTCGGCTCCTACTCCCATCACCAAAACAGCGCTTGTGTAAAGTACAACATAAGAAAGTATTACCAATATGTCTACGACAAGCTCGAGCCAAGCCCTTACTGTCACACCTGTACCTCCACAGACATCACGATGGATACAAGACAACTATATCGACAGCGGCACAGAACTCGAAGGCGGCCAAGGCAGTATCTATCTCTGCAAAAGTCGCAAGTCAGGCTCCCTGGTCGTGCTCAAGCATAACAAAACGCTCGATATGCAGTACACCATCGCTCGCGAGATAGAAATCATGCGACATGCGCAAAGACACGAGAATCTGATACCGCTACTCGACACTTTCGCCCCAAAAGGCGAGCCCTACACCTTCGTCGTGCTCCCTTACTGCCGCGGCGGAGACCTCGTCAACCTTGTGGAGGCCTATGTCTGGAAGTCGCCCACCAAGTCCATGGTTCCGGAGCACATCATCTGGAGTGTGTTTCATCAGCTCGCTGCTGCGGTTGCGGCATTGCATACTCCAATCCACGGGCCGGACAAGGGTCAGGCCATCATACACAGGGACATCAAGCCTGATAATGTATTCGTGGATATGCCGTCGGATCCTAGCACACAGTATCCGCGCATTCTCCTCGGCGACTTCGGTCTCGCGCGACTCGAGAGGGATCGCAACCTTCCGCAGTATACTAATGAGGACTACGGCGTCGGCACGCCTGTTTACCAGCCGCCCGAGTTTCCGAGGCATAGCAGGGAAGCGGATGTTTGGGCCATGGGCGCGGTGATTCAGGACATTTGCTCGTTCTTATCGCCGGTGCCGTCTGCCAACGAGGCGATGCCAGTGGGGTGGGAACCTCCTGAGTATCCAGTTGGCGATTTTCGGAATGAGCTCAAGCACATGCGAGGGGACGTGGAGCAGAAGCACAAGGACTACCTGCGCTTGTGGAGGATTGATGCGCCAAGGGTGCTGTATGATATGTCCGATGTCAACACGTTGCGCAAAGGTTGGGGCATAGATTTACCGCAAGAGGTCATCAAACCATACAGCAGGAAGCTGAGCTGCTACATCGGGTGCGCCATGAAACGGGATCCGGAAAAGCGATGGACGGCTCAAGAACTCCTAGACGCAATGAATATCTGCGGTAACATTCCTGACTACCTGACTGAGAGATTTGAGCCCCTACCAAGCTCGGCCTGGCAGCCGCTTCCGAAGTTTCCGCAAGAGCGCCGAAAACGAGTCGACTCGCTCGAACGCGATATGCCTGCCATCGACAAAAAGTTCAAGATCTCCAGTAAGAATGAAGAGGTCCCGCTCCTTTTGCATGAGATGAATACCAACTTTCTCCGCAGCCAATCCTCCTCCTGCGACAACGATGAAGACTGCGATGCCTCCGCCTTCTTGTGCGAAAAAGAAGGCTATCACTCGGGTGGCAGAAAGGATCAGCGACTGGTGGAAACGTGCGAGAAATCGGCGGTAGGAGTGGTTGATCGAGAAACGAACATAGTGATTGTTCATGACGATGAAAAGGCTTGGGAGACTGCTTACGGGTTCTGAGAATGAAGCGAGAGTCTGTGATAGGAAAGACGGGCGATGATGCGCGACATAATGCCTTTGCTGTTGTGCGACAAGAGCGGATATACCCCTATGGACTTTTGTGACCTGCTGTGTGCGTTTGTGATAGAGTCTATTAGTTTGACGAATGCGAGGACCGGTTACAGTCTTTTCAACATGAGTTCGTTGTCTATCGTCCACTAGTGATGGAGAGACCGAGCAATGACAGACATTGTTGATGCCATGATAAACGTAAATTCCCACAGTCTACTTCATCACCCCGTTGGAGCAAGACTGAGACTGGAAGCATCAAGGCCATATGCAGTCCCATGTTGCATGGTAATTGGGTGGAAAAAGAGTTCTCCAGGTACGAGTACGAGCGCAGCAGGCACGAAGCTCGCGGGAAGCTGCGGCTGTGCTGAGCCACACTTTGTCCGCCACAGCGGCCAGAGGGCTGACGATGAACGCCGCGCAAGCAGAACACGCAATTATATCTCTACTTACAACTACCCATCACTCCTGGCGTCGCACACTTGCTCCTCTGTCTTGCTCCAAATTCTTCGCCTACCTTTCCGCGAACTGTTGTACCCTCTTTGCGAGCTTAAGCACCAGAGCACAGGGACCTAGAATCATCGCCGCAGGCTAGAGCACTCTCTACGCTTATTGTCTACAGCTTGGGCAACGGCGACAACTGTAAAGCTCGCCTCAAGAGACGATGGTAGTACGGAAGCCTGTTGGCAATGCGAACATCGTGCCCCCACCGCTGCGACAGGCAGCAAACAATCCACCATATCCTACATCTCCGACGACACCGAACACAAGCGAGCAGGGACTGAATTCGAGTACATCGGACACGGAACATAATCGGGAAGACCCTAAAGCTTCATCCTTTCACCTAGTAGATGCTAAAGATGCGGAGCCACCAACTAGCATTCAAGACGAAGACTATCCGGACAGCGGCTCGGACAATTGGGACTCGGACATTGATGCTGAGGAGAATGATGGAAAGAACAAGACACCAGAGGAGCTCCCAGCCGCGCTGCAAATAGGTGCAAGCAGTCAACCGAGCTCATCTAGAGATGAAGGACTGCCTGCAGCATTAAGAGTCGGGCCACCAGATGGCATACCAGTCAGAAGGTCTGCGGAAAGCGAGCGTTCGGAGCTGGATGGTTCTTCAGTCTACTCGCAATCTACGACTGCCACTAAACCGCCGATTGCACTCCAATCTCACAACCCGTACCTGCGCATGCAAAACACTGGACAGACCACATATGGAACGGAGAGCAGTGCATCAGTCTGGGGAGACATGCCTTCTCAGAACGAAAATGAACCAGCCGAGCTACCTGCGGAAAAGACGCCAATCGAACAGCTTGCGAACATAGGTCTTAGAGACCAATTTCAATCCCATTCTCCGCCGTCAAGACAGCCGCCTCTGATCCCTGTCGAGGCCGGGTTCCCCCATCAGCAGCCGCCGGAGCGTCGTGAATCCGAAAGCTCCACCGTTTGGGACTCTGACAACGATGAGCCTCCGATGGAGGCAGTCACATCCAGAGATAACGGTCTTGCAGCAGATGGGCAGAGTGCGTCGGAAATGCAGGCAAAGCGCATGTGGGAGGACCAGCAAGGATGGGAGAGAGGCGAAAGGGAAAGAACAGAGCTAGACGCTGCTGCGGCCGTACAGCGGACGCAACGTGAAGAGCAAGAGCAGAAGGCAGAAGAGGAATGGCAGCGTGGGGAAGAAGAGGCAAGACGCCGCGCTGCTGGGGAGGACATACCCCCAGAATTACCACCTCGGACTATGTTAGAAGAGCAGCCGCCGCCAAAGCCTCCCCGACCGCAGATCAACATCCCTTCGGAGGATGCTACGACGAGCCGTGCGGGTGTGGACACGCCCGGGACTGTGACTAAGAATCAGAGAAAGGAGCATTATCAGATTAGGCAGATCAATTGGTTTGATGCAAGCTCAAGCAAGTTACGACACTCGCCGGTGCTCATACAGAACGCCAATGGCCCTTGCCCTCTGCTCGCATTGGTCAATGCTCTCATACTCTCCACGCCCGACGGGCTGGAAACGGCTCTGGTAGAGACACTTCTAACTCGGGAGCAAGTTAGTCTCGGCTTATTACTAGACGCAGTGTTTGACGAGCTGATGTCCGGACGGAGAGGTGGAGCCGCGCATGACTTGCCAGATGTTGGCGATCTATATGCCTTCTTACTCACACTGCACACTGGTATGAACGTAAACCCCTCTTTCGTCGCTAAGGACGAACCGGACGCTGTAGAGACTGGACCCGAATGGACTGACACGCATCCGTCGATGCGACCTCAAGCCCATGCAGGCACGTTTGAGGACACTCGCGAGATGAAGCTATACAGCACATTCAACATGCCTCTCGTTCACGGGTGGCTTCCACAAAGGGACTCCAGGACTTATGCCGCATTCGATCGATCAGCGAAGACGTATGAGGATGCGCAAAACATACAGTTTGCGGAAGAAGAGCTGGAAGCGAAGCTTAACTCTGGCGGATTGACGTCCCAAGAGCAGAAACTATTCGAGGATCTCGCTGCAATCAAAGAGTTTCTGAATCGGTGGCCTACTCAGCTGACTGACCACGGACTCGAAGTCATTAAAAAGAGCATCAAGCCTGGCCAGGTCGCCATCCTTTTTCGCAACGACCACTTTTCCACTATGTACAAGCATCCAAGATCGCAGCAAATCCTGACGTTGGTCACCGATTTCGGTTACGCCACGCACGATGAAATCGTGTGGGAGAGCCTTGTGGATGTGAACGGAAAAGGTAGTGAGCTCTTTTCGGGTGACTTCAGGCCAGTCGGCCACGATGGCTCGCAAGGTGGACCTTCATCTTCACGTAACCAAGTGCCCAGCGAACCTATAGTTGACACGGCTCGTGATGATGGTTGGACGACGGTGCAAGTCAAGCGCAAACCCGGTCGAAGCCAACAAATTGCTGGAGATGCCGCTACGAGTGGCCAAGAAACTGGCTTGATTGGCGCTGTTGGCCAGCCTGATCCCCCTGCAAGCACGATGACTCCAGCAAAGTCAACAGAACAAGAAGACCACGACCTTGCGCTGGCCCTGCAGTTGCAAGAGGAAGAAGAGGAGAGTCACCGATCCGAGCGGGCTGCTCGTCAACAACGCGAGAATCAACTATCGCAGGAGTACATCACTAGACAGAACGGGCTACCCATTCCCGGTATACATAGCAGAAACAATAGCGGTAATGCGCCAGCAATCCCGCCACGTAGACACAATCTTGACGGAAGCCCCACTCGCCGACCGGAAAACCGCGAAGGCGATGCTCCCCCACCAACCTACGAGCAAGCCGCAAGAGGAAGGCCATACCTACCACCGAGTGGCCATCCAGCTAGTCCACACTCGTCGCTGCCGGGGACCTCGCCTGGTAATAGTCAACCTCCACCGCAGGGTGGGAGAAGACAGAGCGCGTATATGTCTCAATCTCAGGCCATTTCATCTGGCATGGGCCCACCCAGACAATCTGGACGAAGACCGAGCAGGCCGCTTGTGGATCAGATTCCGTCGGGTTCAGGAAGAGCAAGAGGGAGAGGAGCGGGATATCAGCAGCCTGCGCAGGATGACAAGGAGAGGTGTGCTATCATGTGAACTTCTCTGGGACAGTGCAGAGGGTATGCTTAGTCGGAAGAGAAGTGGAAGTGATAGCATTCGGATACGGTGTTGGTCAAGGCGTTTTCGATAGCGATTATACCCTTTTTCTCCCCGCATTGGATGAGACATTCAGAGTTGGATGGGACGGAATTATCAAGTAGATAATGCATATCAAAAATGCCCCTTAGTCTCACATGGTCCCAATGGACACTTCGTTTGAGCGGCGTGTCTTCATTGAACGCCCGAGACTTTTCACTAGCAAACACGATTCATGTCATGCGAAATCTTGGCATGACCGAATCGCCCACGATGGATGAACCAAAAGTTTCCAGAGGAATATATGTCCGGATTAATCGCCAACACTTTTTCCAATTTCTCGAATTGACAGACTCTGACCTGCATATTGTCGAGATACCTCCATCTTTCGGGACTCCAAGTCTGAAGCGACTCTCTCCATTATCTACCTCATATCTCAACTTACTTACCCACTATGCCTCGACGGAAATTCATGTGTGCCCTTATGTTCTCTAGTATTCTCTTATCAGCCATACTGACTCTCTGCCAGAGACAAGAAGAATGCGACGCACTTCCACCTCGTCTACCGCGCCCAGAACGACCCGCTCATCAATGACTCCGACGCCCCCTCCATGGTCTTCAAAGAAGTCGACGGCCCCAATGCAAACAAATCCTCTACCTACTCTCTACCCACTTCCTCCGCAGCCTCCTCGTCTTCGCGATCATCAAGAGCATCAGCAGCAGGACCAGAAAGCATAAAGCACCTAACAGACCTCGCGTCCGAGTTCGGCGACCTACGGCGCAATGAAGGCGAAGCCGCCGAGTACGGCATTTACTACGATGACACGAGCTACGATTACATGCAGCATCTGCGAGATATGAACGAGGATGCGTTGTATGAGCCTCCAGGGTCGCGGAAAGGGAAGCAGAAAGAACGCAACCTGGAGGATGCGCTTGCT
>Ga0160429_1001796_pt1 | contig 11566 bp, 9 predicted proteins | sample SolpanmetagenomR_FD_108199 | JGI IMG/M metagenome (GOLD analysis project Ga0160429, IMG submission 108199) | Solar panel surface microbial communities from Lawrence Berkeley National Laboratory, California, USA - R | ecosystem: Engineered > Built environment > Solar panel > Unclassified ... | reverse complement strand
TCACGTGCTCATATCGTGCTTTTGCCCACGCGCCAAGCAACCTTCATCTCATTCGATCTCTCACCCACCCACCACCAGCAGGCAAGCAAACAGCCAATGCAGCCTCCACTTTTTGCATGCCGCGTGTCTATGTACCCAAGAAGCTAGGCCTGCACCGCCAGGCGTGTACGTCCTCTTCTCACACCACTCCAACCCTGCAACCGCTAACCCTCTCCACACACAGCCATCGCACTCTACCGCGCCCTTCTCAAGCAAACTTCCCTCCTTTCGCCCACCACCACCCCAACCATCCCACAAGATGCCCCCACCGCCCTCACAAACCTAATCCGCAACCGCTACCGCGCAAACCGCCACCTCGTCTCCCCGCACCTCAACAAACTCGCCTTCCTCGCCGGCTACACCGCCCTCGACACCCTCGATGCCGCCCTCACCGGCGACCCAGCCGCACTTCTGCGACTCTCAGACATAGCACACCGAGCCCCCAAATCCCTAACAGCGGAATCACCCATAACGAAACAAGTCCGCGCCAAACGCGCAGCGGTAGAGACCAAGCGAGCCGCGGACGCCGCGCGTAGGTTCCCGCCACACGAAGACACTCTCTTCGGCAGCCGACCTAGAGCGTCGGGGGATGTGAAGGGGAGACGCCATGTACCGCATATGGCGAGCGCGAATTCGGTGCCCTTTTTGAGGTTTAAGCGGCCGCAGCCGGTGAATTTGACGAGGTTGCTTAGGAGTAAGATGGAGGGGAAGGCGAAGAGGGTGGGGAGGGAGCAGGAGTTGGAGGGGTATTGGGTGCCGCTTGCTGAGGGGGAGGATGGGTGGGATGAGGTTTTGGAGAGGTGTTGTGGGCTGGTGAGGACGACGGCGACGACGACGACGAGGGGAGGGAAGCATGGGGAGGGGGAGAGGGAGGCAAAGTGGGTGGATGTGTATAAGCAGGCGTTGTGGGATGTGCGGCGCGCGGTGAAGGAGACGGAGAGGGGGAATAGGGAGTTGGCTAGGAAGATGACGGATTTGGCGGAGAAGGAGCAGGTGCTTGCTGACAAAGAGAGGGACAAGAGGATGGTGGCGAAGGAAGTCAAGCGGGCGGAGAGACGGGCGGCGAGGGCGGCGTGGGAGAGCGCTGGTGGTAGCGGAGAAGGGCAGGATGGGCTGTCGCCAGCAGAGAAATGCACAACTTGAAGAGCATATCTATTGTGACTTTATGAGAGCGAGCAAGGGGGAGTGAGTACTTGTCGGTCTCTCCGCCATACAATATCTAATATTACGATTACTTCCATCTTATTGATTCATCTCTATCTACATGCTTGAGCCTCCAAAGCCATTCGTGTTGGGAACCAACCTACCCAATCCCTTGAAGCTTGGAGGGCATATATCTATACTTGTTGGTACATCGACAAGCTTATCCAGACACTCGGTACGCAAACCGTTCGACTATCGCAATTATTAATAAGCAATTGGACAGCGAAGAAGGAGGAAATGTAGCCTGGCATGCACACCAGACGCCGAACGAAGAAAAAGCAAGCGACTCCGTTGGAAGGGAGAGAGTCGCGGGTATAGAACGGTAGAAGGACTCGAGAGACTAGGATCGGAGTGAGACCGGGCCTTTTGAAACATCTTGAGCGAAATATCGCTCGTATGGGTACAGCGGACTGCTTCTGGCAGTTAGATGTTGTTCGACTGGAGAAGGCGATTTAGTCGTGTCGAAAGGGTGAGGTGGAAGCGCGGCCGTAATCGCCATTCATCATGTGGCCGTTAATGGTATAATTGAACACCAGAAAGTTTCAGTAGTAAAAGGATATGAATGCCGAGCGTTCGCTCAAGGACTGCTTGAGCTCTCGGGAAACGGATGGCCCTGGCCTGACGAGCTGGGATCCAGAGTGTCGCCTTCAATCGTCTTCCGCCAGTGTTGCGGTAAGCAGACGCACACCAATGGAAGAGCTTTGATCTCGCCATTGACATCTTCGACTGGCACCTTTGAGCTGCCATTGCTGACTCCGCTGTCTCTGTTTTCTCTTCTCCTTTCTTCCCACTGCTCGGCCCCTTCTCTTAACTTAATGCCTGTAGCCCAGCCGTCGTCCCATATGCCAACCACTTTGAGCATGTCGCCTCTTTCGAGCTCGAACTCATCATTGGCGCGGGGTTGGTAGGCCCATAGTGTCGCAACAGCATCACCCGGTCGGATCTCGTCATTGGAGTAGTAATCCTTAAAGTAATGTAACTGCTCAGACTGGCCGGATAGATTACCTTCAGGCGAGGAATCGAATGCTCCTCCGGCACTGGCTGTACCATCTCCGGCGGTGGTAGGTGGCAGTGGTGACGAAGAATTATCCTGCGATGGACTGGTATTTGAGCCGCCACGCTTTCCGATGACCACGCCAGCTGCTCCGAGACTGTGGCCAGACTGGGGACTGTCGTCGTCATTATACTCATCTGAAGAGGACTGGTTGTAGCCACGGCCCATGACCGGCGTACCGTGGCTACGGGAGGAGCTGGAGCCTTCGAGAGCGGACATGCGAGTAACACGGCCCCCACCAGCAATGATAGGAGGGTCGGCACCGCGATTAGGGTCGGCATATGTCATGGATGGTGGGCCTTGTCTTGAAGGCGAGGGTTGATTGAATACACTGCCCTGTTGGCTTTGGCGTCGTTTGCGAAGGAACACGCAAAGGAAGATAATCAGAGCCAGGAGCAGGAGTGCTCCAAGAACCGAGCCAATGACGACTCCAGCAATTTGACCTCCTGAAAGGCCCCCTCCGGCCGCTGTCACTGGCGCTGGAGTAGAACTTGGACCTGGAGTGGCGCTTGAGCTTGGAAAGAGAGGTTGCACCGAGGTCGTGATGGGTAGGACCACGTCTTCACATCGTGTTTCGACCTGTGAGTTGATGCAACACGAGTCTGTGGAATTGGGTGAGCTGGCGGCGCAAAAGCCGCACAAGCCGGCGAGATTGTTCTGGTAGCCGCAATTGTTCGGCTCATTCTCCCAGCCTGGAATACAGCTTCCGGTTAGAGAGTCTGCCGGCAGTGCGCAGTTGGTAAAGTCGGCTCGTATTTGACTGTTCGCATTGTTTCCTGGGGTGCCGCATAGATCCGGGCTGGCGGTTATTGATTGTTCGCTAATTGCGAACTCGGCCTATTGCCAGTCAGTATTGCAGAGAAAGTAGTGTACTCGGGGCCGCATACGCATGTGTCGGCGCATAGTGGTCGCGCGGCATTGCCGGTAAGGCCGCACGGCTGTAGAGAATTCTGCACAATGGCATTGCACAGACTGCTGTAGGTGTATCTTGCGTAAAGGTTCGTGGTGTTGGCGAGATCGACGCTCGAGCAACCAAGCAACTGTTGGTACCTGATCTGCAATTAGCATGAGATGCAGTCCAAGCGTGTTGTACGAACTTACTTCAGCTGTGAGTAGGAGTTTGCTACGTATGTCCGTAATTGGCTGTCGAAGCTGCTAGTGTCTGATACGAATTCCAGGAATGGACTGTGACAGCGGTTAGCATGGGCCTCCATCGACTATGCCAAACGGTCTTTCAACGCTCTTACAATAACGGTTGTACCTGCGGGCCAGTAGAAATGGAAGACTGGTTGAAGGCGGGGCAGGTCATCGATCCAGAGAGTGGGATGCAGCTTTGGGCCAACGCTTCCGGCAATCCAACGGCGATCAATGCGAACAGCAACGACTGATGTTTACTCCGTGATGAACTTGCGCGCGACGCGTGTTTCGACTTCATTGCTTCAGCTGAGGTTGGCTTTCGCGAACAAGCAAAAGCCTGTCGTCCATGCGCGTTCCCCATGCGCACCCAAAAGGCTCGGCTCCTGCCCTCCCTGGGTCTATAAAAGTATTGTTCGGCCGTATCCCCAACTCACAGGCGTGCAATTGGATCTTAAGTCGCTTTGTATGAGAGATGGAGAGGTCAAATTCGGGAGCTGCAGGCCGATCAAAGCAGCATTGCCGTATCCGAGACACGCAGAGTCGCTGGTAGAAACAAGGTCGGAGAAAAAGCGTGTATCGTCCAAGGTAGTCCGGTTCTGCGAGGGGAATTATGCGTCATCCGAGCTGAAGTGAAGTAAGGTCTTTAACGAGTGACAGAGCAACGCCGGCCCTGGGTTGTCCTTGAAGGTGAGGTTCACGAACAAGGAAGTGTCGATGGAGAGCCGAAAGGCAGGCAGAGGAGGAAGATGTCGTGTTCGTCACAGAACCGCCTAATCATGCGCGTAATTGGCCTGTGAACCCTCCCAGCCAACGCAAGGTAGACCTCGCCCAAATAGTGAGAGGGACCGTCCACATCCCTCCTACGCAAGAGATACCGGCACACGCGCTTTTCCGGTTGTACGATAGTATCCCGGTCGTCGCACCTCTTCATTGGCTGGGCGGACAGATGAGGCTGAACGGGCCACATCGCGGGCTCTGGTGGAGATTGCCCGCCTCATCCACGAGCGGATCGGCAGGTGGACGGATCCTGTCGCCGCCAAAACTCCCGACTGGCTGCTCGAATGATACCATAGATCTCAAGAGTCTCACTTCCAACTTGTAGTCGGAGAGTACTTCGCGACTGTCATGATGTGATTGCCTGGGGCATTTACTTCTCCAACTCAACTCCCCTGCATATTCAAAAGTTCTCGCCTTGTTCCGTATCAGTGCCGGCTACTCTTATAATTCCCTTGGAGTCAGGGATCCCAGCCTCATCTCGTGCATTAGACAAGTCTGCGGCGTGCCTGCTTCTGCAGCCATTCCCAACTAGGCAAAGCCAACTGCTGTACCTGCAGATGAAGAGTGCTACCCTACAGTCTTGGAGGCTGGGAGGTTGAAGCGTCATGAAGATCACGAGCTGTGCGCAAAGGCCTCGCTGACGATTGTAAGCTTCCAAGTGCTTAATCTAGAGCGTCCTGTGACGTTGTATGATGGCAATGTTCGGTTGTGCTAATATCCCTTGCATCCGTCAAAGGGTTTCACATGATGCTGTTAGACTCAGTGACCACTAGGTAGGTGCTCGCAACAGGTAAGTCTATCTTTTCCGTTTCGCACCTATGAACACTCTGCTCTATAGGAAACCATCTCACTTCGCCTGATCAGCTGGCTTTCGAAATTTCTTCATCGCAGTTCCCATTTCCATGCCCTCCTCCAGCGCCTTCATCATATTGTCATCAATTTCTTTTCTCTCTTTGCAAATCTCTACCACTTGGTCGACCAGACTCGGCGGCACCACGACCACCCCGTCCTCATCACCAACCATAATATCATCAGGATTTACCCAGAGGTCGTCCTTGAACTGCACAGGGACATTGAGCTCCGACGCACGGGTGAACGTGTTGCTCCCAAGGATACTGTTTCCTCTAGCAAAGAGCGGCAGCCCCATCCCTTGTATCTCAGCAATGTCTCGAAAGCGGCCGTCTATCACGACGCCTGCTGCGCCAACACTGTTTGACCGCGCGCCCATAAGCCCGCCGAAGCAGGCACTGTACATGCCTTTCGGCTGGGATATGTAGAGTACCTTGCCCGGCTCGTTAGCATCAGCGAAGTGCTTGGAAACTTTGGGGGAGGTGGTGTCTGAGGCTTCGACCATCTACTATTGCGTCTTAGCGGAGGTAGGCATGGAGCGCTATCACACAGGGTGTACCTTTACAGTCACAGCTGGGCCGATGATCGTCGTGTTCCCGCCATTGCCTTGACGTGTTGGTGACCAGATGCTTATACCGTCCAGGTACCCTCCGAAAGGATACTTGAGTTTCACCAGTGCATCGCCTATCTATTTGGCATCAGTCGGACCTCCGAGTGCGTCGGACCTTAGTGAAGCGATTGAGCCTCGTGCTGGTGTGAGATTGGACGTACATCGCAGGATGCGAACGGCCGTAGAGCCTGTATCAACCTAGACATGTCACTCATGCTATTGCCGTGCAGTGTAAACAGTCAGAGAGCTCGACGGCAAGCAGCAAGCAAGCTGCGGCGGGAGATAGCCCTACACTTACAGCCGAATTCGGCCCAGCCCTCCGGAGCCCCCCATCTCACGAAGCTCTGACTCGCGCTCCAGGGACTGCCGCGGCCAATGACTCGTTTGAACCTTTGTGAATCACCCACACGCGACATCAACTCTAGTTGCTTCGCTCGCTGCACACGGCCGCGAATCTCGGGGACATGGCAGATGCGGATGAAGACAAAATCTCATCTGCCTCGCTGCAAGAATGCAACGAGGCTGACGACGAGACACAAGACTTTCGCTTCCTCTCAAATCTAGCATCCACCAGTTCTGCAAAAGCACAAGTGCTCCCTAAGCGCGGCGAGAAGGACTTCGAGCCTCACCCTACAGCGAAGCAGGCCAGTGTGCTAGAAGATGCTCGTCAAGCTATGCATGACGCGCTGGCGGTGGGAAGGAAACACACTGCTAAGACGCATGTGCTGGGAGTTTATGATCAGGTAAATGGAGGGGCTTGGGTACAGCATATGAAGGGCGTTATGTTCAAGAGCATGGGAAGATGGGTGAGGGATACAAGTCGGGTCGACGATCGCATAGACAAGGATGAGAGGGACGAGCAGGATGAGCAGGACGAGAAGGTGGTTGAAGATGAAGACGCCGAGCCAGGGGAAACAGAAAGCATAGGCGATTCTCGATCGTTCGAGAATGCCAACCCGACTCCGCAGAAGAAACACACGCCTGGCAGACTCTGGCTGCTTCCTGAAGAAGCCCTCTTCTTGATCGAGCGAGGCAGCCTCGATATCCGCTGGCCTGTGGCAGATAATCCGCTGGGGGACCTCGCGTACGAAGGACTTCCGATGAGCTTACAAGGCGCGTATGCTGCGTTCATCGGTATGAGCACTGGTTTGACACTCGAGATGTACACGGTGTATGCAGGTCTGAAAAGAGCTGGCTATAGTGTGATACGGAACGACGAGATTGGCAAGCAATTTCCACTACCCCAAATCACATACTGGAAGTACCTGGGAAGCATGTGGGAACGGCTATGGCAAGAGTCATCGAGGTCGCAAACAAAGCGTATGGCGCTAGGCCCATTGATCGCGCCGGGCCTGTACCGCAACTATCAAGACGTCTATAGGCGGCTCAGCTTGATCGCTTTCCATGATCCTGCCATCTCTTCGACTCAGTTTCCTTCGATCAAACCCTCCATTGACGAAGACAGTGACATACTACCCGATGGCACACCACGCCTTCACATCACTTTCAAGGTCTACAAGCCCTCCACATTATACAAGAAGTCCAATCCACCATCACCAGACTTCACCGTCTGCGTCGTCAGAGCCCGTGAAACTTCCATCCCATCGTTGTATCAGATCGATGCGCTATTTCAAGAGGTGCCGTTTGAGCCACCGACGGATAAGCAGAGGGATCTAAGGTTGAAGAAAGGATACAGGAATGTGGTGCTTGCGGTTGTGGATCAGGGCGTTGTGAGTTATATCCGGCTGGGTGATTCGGGGTTTGGTAAAGAGAGATTGTATGAGGGGTTTGGGGGAGTGCAGAGAGGTGGGAGGGGAGGCAAAAGGGGGGGTGGGAGGGGCGGACGTGGGCGCGGTAGGGGTAGATGATTGCTTACTGATTGGGGATCTTCACGACACTGTGTGCAGCTTTGGGTCCTTGGGCCGCACCAAATGAGGCATTGGCTGTGTCGTTGTCATACGGTGGCTAGCTCCGCAGGCGTCCATTCGTTCAGTCTGCACAAATAGACGGCCATGGGCGGGCGCTTTCCTTTGGCGATACCAATGACGGCGCTATGGTATGCTTTCCCTTTGGAAGTTGTAACAGACAAAGATACCAGTGTTGACTAATTGGTTGTATGTATCACAAGGCAAGTGAACCTCCCCTAAGCTCTACTATTTTCTCTCCTTCTATCCTCAAGCTCTACTATCACATACTAGCTTCATCATTCTTCAAGCATGCAGTCTCTACCTACTTTCTTCATGTTGATTGTATGCTTCTGTTGCATTCGCAACGAAGATCTAGTCTATAGGAGAGGAGCTAACGTCAATCTCTATAGTGCATTGGTGGTCGCACCCTGCATTCTAACACTAGCCAGTATAATAAGCCATGTACAAGCCATCCCTACGCGCCAACGCTATAGCCCTCTCCACTTCCCCTCTATTTCTTTTCGCCTGCTCCTTTTGCGCGCCCTCCTTTTCGCCGCCCTCCGTTTCCGCGCCTTCCGTTTCCGCGCCTTCCGTTTCCGCGCCTTCCGTTTCCGCGTCTTCCGTTTCCGCCTCCTCCTCCAACTTCGGCCAGATCCTTTCTTTCACCCCCACATCCAGCCTGTGATACGCTGAAATCTTCTTTATTAACTGACACGCTGAGCTAGAAGTTCCATGCCTTTCCATTGCGTCCTTCTCGGGGGGGAACAAGGACGTCCTCTCATTCAAGAAGTCCTTCGTGCTGCGGTGAAGCAAGTAGAGCTTAGATGTCGGAGGTTCGTTGTTTTGGGCTTTCGGGAGACTCCGCCCTTGTATGATTTTTCCATAGAAATCGATCGGGAGTCCATCGGTGGTGGAAGTCAAAGAATCGACTGTGACTTCACTTGTGATGTCCGAGTCTCCCTCAGAGCCATCATCCGAACCTGTATCTCGCGGCCACGTGCACAGCGCTATCTCCTCCATGTGAGTACACAGATGTTTCACCATCACTTGGAGACTGTCCCCAGATACATCTCCACATAACGGGCACACAGAGTTGGGAACCCACTGGTGTTTAGAGCTCAGATGATCGATCCATGATTCGCGGCTCGGGAATGGTTCCTTGCTCTGTGGACAGCTCGGTACGATGCATGTATATGGCAGCAGATCGTGGAAGACGTGCTTTCTCCAATCATGAGTACGCAAGACTGATAAAGTCTGACCACATCCATCACATGTAAATGGCTCCCCGTTCTTCGCACTGTCCGTTAGGCGTGGGAGGGTCGCTTGGTGTTCTCCAGCCAAAGTTGAGCCAATAGAGATGAGTGAGGGTTCGTACACCGTGGGGACAACTAGTGAAGTACCAAGACCTGAATCCTGGAATTTGGATTTTAAGGCTATTGAATTGGCTCCGACATGGACGTTGGTAAGAGCGACTTGCATATCCATGGTGTGTCCCTCGCGTATCCTCTGGAATCTCTTCAAATTTGCTTCGGCAAGGCGATCCACCAGCAGTTCGTCTGCGTGAGGAAAGCGCTCGCTTATTGAATCAATCCAGAATTGCCAGGGCTGTTGCACTTTCCGGCCTGCTTCTCCCTCGCTGTCGGAAGTGGCATCAATATCATATGCTAGAGCCTCGATGGAGGTATTCAAGTCGTCCAAGAAGTCTAGGTAAACGCGTAGTTCCGTCAAAGCGTCATCAATCTCATGCCAGCTTGACTCCGAGAGTAATTCGCCGTTCACACTATCACAACGCTCGCCATCGTCTGATTCGTGCGAGATGGTGTATCTGGCGTTTTCAAAGGCTGTTGTGTAACCTGACTCGAGGAGAATCTCTTCCTGCTTTGATGAGGTGACGGAAGTTCGACTGAGCAGACCTTCTGTCAGAATGCGACCTATGGAGCTTAACAGGGTGAACGTGAGATGCTGTGAGTCTTTACAACCCAGAAGCAGTCTGTCGAGCTCTCCCTGATCCGCATCGAAGCCATCGCCCCAAAGGCGCAATCTCTGATAGGAATTACGGGCGCTGGCGATGGCGGCAGAGGATAGCTTGGGTTCATCTCGCATCACTTGAACCGTCATTGAATGCAACTTAATGCAAGCTTGGAAAAGTCTGCCTACAACTCCGACCTCAAAGGCTGCCGAAACGGACCGCTTCTGCCATTCTTGAACCGAAGGAAACATCCCTTTGTCGGTACCGTCAGAGGACCGTTTGTGAGCTTCTGATAGACAAGACTATGCGTTTCGACACTGCCGGAAGGAAGGCGTGGATAGCTCGTAAGTTCGTAGACCTGGCGCTCGAATCTAGCAAGAATGTGCGAATACCCAGGGAATCATAGTCCAAACAAGTGAGGCGAGAGCGGCTGATCAGATCAGTGTGAGTTTTGAGGCACTGCTTACAGTAAGGTGCACGCCGCTGATAAGTGACCAGCGGCTTCATGCAGGACAGCGTGGCTGAGGCAGTGCACAACACTTGGGGGCTCAAGAAAGCCGCCCTGGGGCAGTGCAAGAACTGCCTTGCAAGCCCACGTCCGATGATCGACGTGTTGAGGGTCGTGCAAAGCCAATACGTGCGCTCGAGTTGATCGTAGTAGTCACAATCTTGTCGGCTTAACGGTCTCTCTTTCACATCGAAACAATCTCGTCCTCGAAGTCCACATTTTCGACGTTTCCTTCTCCATGGAGGCCTAAGTGTTCGTCCAAGACGAACAACCCTACCAAGAGTGTGGAGGCAACGACGGAGGTAAACGGAGCGGGAAGGCCTGGGTTCGAGCTGCTGTTTGTATAAATAGAGCATCCACCAACGGCGAACTTCGCTCCCTTCCGTTACATAAGATAGCCATGTCCGGTATAGAATTCGTATCGCTCGCAGTCGGTCTCCTACCTGTCGTCGTCGAGGCAGTAAGAGGGTACCGAAGAACATGCGATGCCGTTCGAACGTTCCGCACCGCTTCGACCGCAATACACCGAGTTCAATCGATGCTGCTTGTGCAGAGAAAGTGGTTCTTAACGGAAATACATCTCATCTTGAGCCTTACGAAGACTAGAGAATGCGACATCAGCTCAATGCTTCAGGACTCGGCTCATCCACTTTGGTACAGCGACGCGTTTAACACACACTTTGCTGATCTGCTTGGGGACCATTACGAAGCATGCGAAGTAATTGTAAAGAGCATTCGCAATTTGTTGCAAGAACTGAAAGAGAAGATCGACCGCTTGGCACCTTGTAGCGGGCCTTCTACGGTACAGTTGCCTTCCACCTGTGCTCCTCGCGTCATCTCTTACCTACTTAACACCATACGCAGGGTTTTCGCAAACGCGTCGCCTTTGTTTTCAGAGAGAGCAAAATCGAGGAGAATCTCCACGAATTAAGAAATCAAAACCTCGATCTGAAGGCTCTCAAAGAGCAAATTCGCGAGCTCAAAGAGCAGCCGTCATCCTTGCGCTACGAAGGCACAAGTCTACAACATACCCAACCTAAGATTCCCTATTCAACGGTGAACAATGCATCCCTAGCTCTTCACCAGGCTTTGAAAGAAGCCTTGTGTCGCAGCAACAGTTGCGGATCTCATTGTGTGAAGCTAAGTATCGACGCAAAAGTGCAGAATACTCGAACAGCCGGAGATGTAGTATGTCTTGATTTGGCACTTGCACACGTGGAACACAATCCGACGTATGCCACCAAGTTTTTCGGCAAAGCTTCGTTATATTGACACGGTCAGGGCGTTATTCCGTGAGCCGCTTGCATGGCTGTATGTCCGGTGCGAAACATCTGATGAAGCGATGCCGACAGACGCTGCGATAGACCTAGCTGCAAGACCATCAACAGAGCATGCGACCCAGCTGAACCAACTACTGGCCAAGAAACGATTGCGCCCGGATGCTTCCTGCAATGGCGGAACCAAGAGACGCAGCCGTTCACAAGATGATGAGTCAAGGTAAGTACGAACGAAC
>Ga0160429_1001795_pt1 | contig 11569 bp, 11 predicted proteins | sample SolpanmetagenomR_FD_108199 | JGI IMG/M metagenome (GOLD analysis project Ga0160429, IMG submission 108199) | Solar panel surface microbial communities from Lawrence Berkeley National Laboratory, California, USA - R | ecosystem: Engineered > Built environment > Solar panel > Unclassified ... | reverse complement strand
CTGCGGCCATTCATCCTTGACCACTCCCGATCCCGTTTGCTCTCGGAAGATAAGCAAGGACTGGCTTGGTCAGTACTATAGTGGGAGACCATATGGGAATACCAAGTGCCGCAGGTACATCTTAGTTTTTGCTCTACGTTGGCGTATACCAAAACAGCACTCATTCGTAAACATAGCCCTTGGATTTTGTGAACTGTATCTTTTGGGGCGAGAGCCGATGCTGTTGAAAGTGAAGTGACACGGTAGGGCGGTGCTAAGTACGAGTCAAATCATATTTTGAAAGAGTGTCCAAACCACTCAACACATATTGGTGACCAGCACCTCTCGATCGCTCGCTTCAGCTATCTCATCGTATGTTCTTCGATATACTGAATTGAGTGGCGAGATGGTTTTCGCTACCTCGAAGCTACATCTAGTATTGCTCTCAATTTCCATTATGCATATCAGTTATCAACCTGAATGTGTATGTTGCTTCATGTAGATTCCGCGTGTTCCGCTCACCAGCTGCATAACATTCCGGAAACGTTACCATCCTCTCCAGGAGAAAACCCCTTTTTGTGTGCACCAAGTTTCAGTTCACTTCACACCCTGCGCGCAATGCTGTACTCGGCTGCGTAAACACTCTTGTCATGTCTCATACATCCTCAATTCTTCCATCACCGTTCCCACCATTGTTACCAAACCATCGGTCACCACCCCAATCCCAACCACAACCACACCCACTCTCTTCCTCCCACTCCCACTCCGCACCACCAAACCCACCGCATCCCCCTCCACCATTCCACCTAAAAATAGAAGACCTCCTCTCACCCGGCGCAACACGGTTCACACACCTAGTACCACTACAAAAAACAATCCTACACGCATACAATATCATACACGCAACTCTATATCCACGAACAGAAACTGTACCACCACCAGTACGATCACTCACAATCATCCTACGAAACTTTGAGGGAGTCGCACACACGCACGGACACAGAAAAGATGAAATGCATAAACAAATACATCTGAGCACGGATTATCTAGCAAAGATTGGACAGACAGATCAGAGATTTGTCGAGGAAGTCGAAGGTGTCATAACACATGAAATGGTACATTGCTTGTAAGAGTTGTCAATGCATAGATCGTGGGCACACCCGAAAGTATACGGGTTATATTTACGATGTCTTGTAGCCAATACAACGGCCTCAGTACCTGTCCTGGTGGCCTCATCGAAGGTATAGCTGACTACATCAGGCTCAAAGCTAACCTGGCTCCTCCTCACTGGGATAAGAGCGATAAAGGTAATTGAGGTACTGCTCTTGTCAAAATTCGAGCTATAACCTACGAAATAGGACTGAGCTGGGACTCGGGATATCAGACGACTGCATACTTCCTTGAGCACGTATCAGACACCTTTGGGTCAGAATTAGTATTACACATCAACATGCGATTACGCGACCATCGATACCTCCAGGAGACATTTTGGTTAGAGTTGATCGGCGTGAAGGTAGATGACCTCTGGAGGACATATATGCATGCGCGCCATTAGGATTCGATTGTAACGTGAATGGTGCCCAGTAGATATGGATATCATTTATCACATCGGAGGCGCAGACTCATTGCCGGAGCTCACAAGCTCAAGGAACGGTGATATCCACCTTCCGAACATGTTTTCGAGGACATATCTTGGCGCTCAGGCATGCTGTCATGCCTTACTCTCGGCTTCATACCTTCAACAGAATCTAAATGCTATTTTCTGATGGAGGCGCTCATGACGTTATCTCGTATACTTTCCTTGCGCACACGACCTGTTCATCACTGAGAAAACCCAGCCGATTCAGGAATACACTCAGTCGACAACCTGTCTGGATTTGAGTAGCTTATCTATACATTCGATGCGCTGACCATACCTAGACAAGTATCCATGAGCGAAATGCTAATCGAACTTATACCAATTGTAGTATATCCGAAGGCCCAGAGTCCTAGTCCACCCTTGATTAGCTGAATATTGCAGATCCAAAATGGAGTGCCCTATTTCGCTCGATTAGACTCAGCAACTCATCTATATATCCAAGTATTACCCAAGCCAGATACAGGAAGAAAGCACAACGGACTCCAGCTTCATCCCGATCGTGGATATTGTTGTAGATACTTATAGACATAAGCATGTGTATCAGTGATGAATTTGGTTCATATCGGCTTAGAAATTCAACAGCATTATGGTATGGTCTGAGCAAAAATGGAATTGTGATCCACTCTGTCATCCAGTAGAGCGGACATAACACTGGCGGTAATAAAAACAATAATACCAGCTGCGATATTATGATTGGGTCGAAAACAATACCATGATGAAATCTGCCTCCATTGGCAATGTATACGGCACAAACGGTAACGATTATGGCAATGGAATAGTTGTTCGCTCGATGGACCGAATTCGGCACTTTTTGTCCGTAGAATAACCATGTACGCCAGGGGCGGCTGAAATGAAGCACCAGCTGCTTCAAGCCTGTCATTGCTTTGTCATTGATCTTGAGTTCCCGTTGTTCTACTGCGCTTGAAGCTGGTATTTCTTGCGGCAGTATCAGAGAATCGCTGGTGTCTTGTTCCTTGGCTGCTATGCTTTTCTTTCGACCAATGGACGCAAAGCTTGCTTTACGCTGAAGTCATACCAGATGTCAGTTGACGACAAAAAGGTGGTTTCTAACTTACAGTACTAGATGCATTGGGGATTGAGGATGGGACTTTGAGAGCCGCTGACTGTTTGATGGAATCGGTCTCTTTGGAAATAGACTCCTCCTTGTGCCTAATCTGTGAGTGGACGGTGATGCTTTAGACGTAATGTATACATTGGGAGCTGGTAACTTACAGATTTCTGAGCGAAATCAGTCTGAGATATCTGTTGCCGCGGGTCATTAAACTTGAGTTGCAAAATCCGAAAACAGCTCCAGCCTATCACCCATACATACATGTCTCTCACAATGAGGTTTGCATACTGGAATGAGTTCGAGTCAACGAAAAACAGCTCCTGATCTATACCAGTGTCCTTGGCCTGAGTGGCGGCAATAGTCATCAGAGACAATATATGATACGCGACCCCAAATGCGGAGGCATTTCGAAATCGAAGCACCGCCCAGCATATCTCCTTCGACTTGGCATTGGCTAGTCCACACAGAGCGACTATGTTCTCTTTCAGTTTGATTCCAAATTGATATGCGATCACCGCCGATACTAGGTTGCCAAGTAGCAGAATGAGGGAGAAGGATGCTGTGGTCCATTTCCAGCCTACAAGTGATAGCGAAGGCATTGCGAGGGGGATTATCATCAATACGAAAGCAATGATTGCTAGCAGAGATGAGCTGTAGTTCCAAAGTCTTTTATTTTCTGTCAATCCTGCAGTTCGTGAGAAAGTCCCGGCAAATATTGTCTGAGCATAAACCATAGCAAGGGTAGGGAGCACGTGCTGTATCTGCAATATAGCATCTGATTCGTAGAATATTACGCTATGTGTCGAAGTAGCAATCCAGTAGTCTCGTACTCTTTTGCCATACCATGTGAAAGATGCAAGAAACAGTAGAATGGTTATGCTATCAAGTAAAGAGTATTTTGAGAATGAATAGCGGGCGAATCGTTCAGTGGTGTGTGAGAACGCTAATCCCGCAAGGGAAGCAGAAAGTACTAAGGAAAGCGCCGATATGGTCGGAAAGATCGTTACTGGTGTACTCATCCTTCTACAGTATCAGATTTAAATTACTCAGTGAAGCTACTTCAAGGTGGCGTTTACTGTATTGGATTTCAAAGTATAAAAGCATCACTAGTACTGAGAGTGATGAAAGGCTTGGGCATGTCAGCGAAAATCTCTGAGTACGCCGTCGGCGTCTAACGACCAATTTAGTTGTGTATATTCTAACCTACGTAAGTTGTGAATGTTGCAGTATATCTGCGGAGTGCGCCAAGTTGAGAGATCACTTTTGTTTTCTGAAATTATCTCCCCTCTCCAACACGCTAATACAAGCTTTGATCAAAAATCACGGTGGATAAACCAAGTATATAAGAACTACTTTTAATCTAACCCAAACTTTTTTTGCTTGAAATTGGTGCATCTAGTACTACAATGATATGTATATTACTTTTACTACATTCTATTATGGTTTAGTCTTATGATTCTGGTGTGTGATACCGATTTGGTCACTTTTTGCAATGCCGCAGATGTTTCCTGAGAGGTAGCTGATCATTGTTATCACAGTAAGTTCTTTTTTCCGAGTATATTTCAAGTCGAAGTCAATTTGCCTAGATAGAGAATAGTCTCAACTTTGAGTCTCGTCTAGCCCCTTGATTTCGGTCCATTCGCTCTCCGTCTTCCCACACCTTTCGGATGATTTGATTCCGAACCTTGTGATATACAACATCTCCCAATGAGGACGCTGACATTCGTACGCACTTGATCCAAAAAGCACAGTCAGAAACAATACACAGCCGATTTTCCTACAACCGCAAATCACCCTACGGAACCAGCACCGACGCATTTGAATTGCTTGATTCGATTGTGCTCAGCACACCCACTCTTCGCTCATCAATTAGTGCACAATACAAACGTACCAGTACACAAATATGGACAGCCCAAATATGCGACCGCGATCAGCAGCACGATCAGCGATATCGCTAACAAATGGCATTGAACTCAAAACATCAGCACAACAAACACCTGATAGCATAGAAGCAATAGAAGTGACCTCACCAACCGCGTTATTACCAACCTCACAAAGCATACTGACAATACACACCACTGCATCCGAGACTACAACAACACAGCAACCGCAAATCAAGTCAACAACATCACAAGCATTATTAATGCTTCTCAAGGCATTCATTGGATCGGGAATCCTGTTTCTACCTGGAGCATTCAAGAATGGTGGAATGGCTCTGAGTATCGTCTGCACATTCGCTATTGGATATGTATCATTGCAGGCAATGTTCATTCTGATCGATGTCAAGCAACATTTTCATGTCATACGCGAGAACAACGAGGAAACACATCTGTTTAGCGTCGACAATCCTAACGAGAAGAATACTTTTGCTGGAATAGGTAGGATCGCTGTATTACATCGCTGGCCGCAGCATAAACGCTGGTTACCTAAAACCATTGTAATTGCGGTCGAGACAGCATTGGCGGCGTCGCAATTTGGTTTCTGTGCAGCAACCTTCGTCTTCTTCGCTGAGAACATCCGCAAAGGTGAGTTTGCTTGACTGAACATACAAAACACAAACGTACCACTGACCGAATACTTCGCAGTGGCAAAAGTGATATCGAAGGACCAAGTTCGTATACCGGTTTCCGCGTTGATATTTGGGCAGCTGGTCTTTTATATTCCATGCTCGCGCCTTAGACATATATCGAAACTATCTCCCTTAGCTATCGTTGCCGATTTTATCATTCTGCTGGGGATCATAACTGTGCTCTCATACGACTTTACAGAGTTAGGAAGGAACGGAGTCGCATCACCTATCATCTACTTTAACACGGAAGAGTTTCCGCTTTTTCTTGGAACCATCATTTACGCCTTCGAAGGTATAGGCTTGATAATGCCGATACATACTGCAATGGAGAAGCCAGCTGAGTTCAAGCGGATATTGTCGTACACTGTTTTTCTAGTTGGTCTCATTATGCTTTTGTTAGCAATACCATCATATCTAGCGTTCGGACCTCGGATAACAATCATAATATTTGCAGCCTTTCCACAGAATCATCATTTAGTACAGAACATTCAGATCCTTTACAGCTTCGCAATGATGTTCACGGTGCCGATGACGATGTTTCCTGGTACCATGATTATAGAAAAGTATGTGCTCGGCTGGAAACCTGGAAACAAGATGAGGGAAGCTATCAGGATAGTCACACCGATACTTGTCGCGCTGTTTGCCTGGTCGTTAGGTGAACAACTTGGAATCCTTGTCAGTGTGGTTGGAAGTCTGTGTTGCGGTCCCCTACTATTGTAAATATCCAAATATTGTGGGACAGCTCATCACTGACTTTGTAAACCCTGCAGTATATTTCCAGCGATATTCCATTATACTATTGCTGGGTCAAGATTTACCAAAGGCTTGGACATTGCGCTAGGGATTTTCGGAGTATTCATTACTGTAGTTGTGACATTAATCACAATCAGCAACCTTTGAAAATCAGTCAAACAGACCTTCAAGATAGCCACTCTGATTTTGACGAATGCATGACGTTTGATATCTCTGCGCTAGGCAGTGCCCCTCAGTATGCGACAACAAACATTCATGATCAGGCCTTAATGTTCGTTGGGCAGTCCGTCAGTCTCTTCGCAAGTATCTTTGAACTGTCGTCGAAGAAATTCACAAGCTTCACACATTTGTTGTGGGCCAACAGAAAACATCATCAATACGTTTATAGGCGCTGGCTTGCTCTCAGCTGAATTTCCACGCCTCTATTATGTTCTAGGTGGCTCTAGCACATGCAGTGACAAGGCATCACTCTATGAGTATCCCGCTGCGACGCTCCACTGTAATATTGGGCAAGGATTCTCTATGGTAGAGCTCTCGTCTTATCGCAGCGACGAGTCTAGAGTCATTGGAGGAGAAGCAAATATGATGGTTCAGACCAACCAACCACGAAGCGATATTCTCCGCAACTTCGGTGATACGTTGCATCAGCACTTCTTGAAGGACACGAAGATGTAGCACTTCTATACAGTCCGGTAGCTGCTGAATTCTTGTGGCGGTGTTAGTGTAACTATCAGTATAGGAGAGGTATTTGAGTCGGCATTTCTTTATTGCAGTCGTCCAGTCAAGCGAAGATGTCACTTTGTCGGATAATATTAGAGTTGTGAGACTGGCAGGTAGAGTAAGTGGAACCGTTTGGTAACGAAGTATGTGATGTCTGTGCATTTTGTTTGCAAACGCCATTTGTAAGTACTGAAGTTCCGGTGAGAATATGAAGCTGAACATATAAGATCGTGTCAGTTCAGTCATGTCGAAGTCAAGCAGCCAATTGATATCGATGACTGCCTTCTTGAGGTTGCATAAACTATCTTTGACAAGTAGCCAGCCGGACTGAAACACTTCCTGCGCCTGACGTTGTTGCTCTTGATGCTCTCTTCTACTTGCGAGTGGTGGATGATGGAAGCGAAGTTCTTCAACAAGATTGCCATACGTCTCGATCAGAACAGCGATTTGCATGCGTTTCACGCCATTTGGTATCAGATCTGTCTTCTGGGAATTTGTCTTGGCGTCAAGTGTAAGGAATGCTGTTACTGCATAAGTCATAATTGTAGTGCCAGCGTATTCGAGCATGTAATCAGTGACATGTTCTGATCCTAACAAGCACAGAACTAGCCAATCTTTTACATCGCATTGACTCAATATTATATTCCTGATCTCCACAGCGATATCGATGTCATTTTCCTTTGAAGTCGAAATTAGCCACACAGGTATCGATTCGATGAGCTGTACATTGCCTACCGATATTCTCGATTGAAAGAAGTCGACGGTATTGACTGATGTTGATGGAGCACTAGTAGACTCGTTACTGGTTTCATGATGATGATGCCTGCGGTCAGATAGTCCATGACGGATGCTACTAAAACAAGCTAAGATGCATAGAAGTGGACTATAATTCATCTGTGTTTAGATCAAGAGGATCTGGCATCTACAGAATTGATAAAAATGTATGATACAAGCAACGGAATCGAGTGCGTGCTCGATAATTCTATATTAGAATATCGCGTTGGAATTACGTCAAATTGAATTTTCACTTGGTCGAACAGAAAGGTGACTTAATTAGGAATGTGAGCAACGTCACCCTATTGATGTAACCTATGTCAACTAAATCATGATGACGCAGCATAAAGTATGTTCTTCGTCACTTTTGGTCAATAACAACGTCAACTCTATACACTACATTCTGCTCTATCCGCAGCTCTCGCTTATAGTGTTTTTACTTATTAAGAATCATGTTCGCACTCAATCTGCTATTTATTAGCTCTCTGGTTTCTGCTGCATTCGCTGCTACAGTGCCAACTCCAAATTGGGTCAAGGGATGCACAAAGCGGATACAAATCAACGAGGATTTTCGAAATATGAAGGCTCTCAATGCATCATTGTGGAACGTCGAAAATATGTATCTAAGTCATTTGAAATTCAGCGATAAAGGTGCTGAATTCCATATCGAGAAAGCAACTGGATCATTGACGCTTGGAACGAAACCAACGTTCTCCTCTGCCATCTTCACCATCCGAATGCAGGCGTATGCAGCACCCGGATTCGTTTCAACGGCAGTAATCAGGCCTCCAGCTGCAACAATGGTTGGGACAGATGAGATCGATGTCGAAATCACTGGTAACACACCAAGCGTTATGCAGATGGTTGCATGGTAATCTTCACTGAAAGAACAATGTCTATAGTCACTCATCATAATATAGGGTTCCCGATAAGTCGGCCACGACTCCCACCGCGAAATATGCTAAATTCGCTTCGGGCAATGCAGTTAAAATGATGAATACGGATGACTTGTCTAAGCAAATGGTTACATATACTGTATCCTGGGATGGAAATACTATTACGTGGTATCAAGGCAATAACAGTGTCTTTTCTGGAACTGTACAAAGTCCGGACTCCATATCGCTGGCCAAAGCTGTAAGTGTTTTCTACTCATTCCTATGTGAGTATAGTTGCTTATTTTTTACGTTGTATAGCTGAAACTTGGTGCTTGGGCAGTTGACAATCCAAATTGGGCTGGTGTAACGAATTACACTGCGTTCCCCGACCCATACCAGACGATTGAATCTATTTCGATTGATGGTTGTTTATCCAACAACTGGACAGCTTCCGTTGCTTCCAGTTCCTCTATTCCTGTTCCTTCTGGTGGCCAGATCAACTCTACTACGATTGCTAGTTATAACGCGACAGTTTCTTCTAGCAACTCGACTGCTGGTACTGCCACTGATGCTGGTAATAATAGTTCGAGTAACGGCGCTGGTACTTTGGCCGTGATGGGAGCTATCTCGATACCATTGTTAATCAGTATGTTTGCTCTGTGATTGTGCAATAGAGGTGGATATTTGACATACTATTCTTATTGTGCTATATGCTTTCATGGCTTCTTATGTGTTGTTTTGTACCACTGCTGATCCGCGGTATTTCATTAACTTTCCTTCTCCCCTTCTCATACAACTTCCTTTGAACTTCCTTCCACCTCCACAACGCTCCTTCCGCATATGACCTTCCTCACTCATCATCTCACACCCACAAACACAACGCCAACACCACTACACACATACACACTCACAAAGCAAACACTACAACCAAAAGTCATATCACGAAAACCAGTCACAGCACTCGTAACATCTCAAAAACAAATCATTACCGCACATCAACAGAATATTATCGTACAACAACAAACAGCAGCAGTAACAACAACAATAACAACAACAGAGAACAATACCAATAAACAGTCATATGAAATCAAAAGAGCACATACAAGTTTCATTGGGAGCGTGCAAATGTATCAAGAGGAAATATTCACATCCGCAGCTTTTGATGGGAAAGTCAAAGTATGGGATACAGAAAAGGGAGTGGTAAATAAGAACATCATATTATACACTATGATTAGTAGGATATACTTGACCAAGACGCTAATTGTGATCAGTCTAGGCGGCAGCGCAGTTCAATATGATAGACAAAGTATACCATCATACTATATCTGAACAGGCCATTATTGCCGGTAGGTCAGATTCGTGTTGGATGCGGGCCGTTAACTGACATAAACAGTTGCTTGCGAGAATCCAATCGTAAGATTATGCGATATGCGAACAGGAGCCTCAACTCATTCACTCAGTGGTCATAAAGCCGCAGTACTGGCTACTGTATGGGCCAAGGATAATGATAACATTCTATACACTGCAGGGTACATTCGATCCATTCATTACGATATGAAACTTCGTGGAGCACTCAATTCCTCGATAGGGTCGATCAAACCATACGCAAATGGGACATACGGCGAGCTTCCCGAGCAATCAGTATGTTTGATGAGGCCAATACCGTTTCAAATCCTAGAGATGTCCCTTCCGATTGTCGAGCGCACTCATCAGCGATCAATGGTATTATCCAGACCCCAGACAATCGATATCTTATATCCTTATCCTTAGACGATAAGATTAGGATATGGGATCTGATATCTCAGCAAAATTTAGTTATACATTTCTCTGGTTTCAGAAACCGAGGTCTGGTACCTCGCATACCTACATTTGGTGGTTATATAGATCAGAATGGATGGCAGTATGGTACCACTCCGACAGTGTATGTTCCAAGCGGCGGTGAATACAATAATCAGATCATCGGATATGATGTACGTGATGGCCGGGTGTTGAGCCACCTGAGAGCAGGACTGGGTAAAGTGCGCTGCATACATAACTATATGAAGAATGGAATTATATATGCGGGAGGTGACGATGGGTTAGATGCATTCGAGCCAGTCTGGGCAGCGTCAGAAGAGGTAAGACCAACGAACAGTCTTAAGTAGATGTAGATCGTACTGAGACTCTTCATAGGATCAAGGTGACAACTGGAGTGACGATGAAGAATAACTCACCCTGATGCAGCTGGAATCCAACAAAAAGTGAGCAAGTTGTTATGGAGTAGGTCGAGCGATCTCTGGTCAGATCGCTGGAGGAGCACTACAGCATATATTGTTTTGGTAAGCATTGCTTGAGTGCAGGACGTGTTTGTCTTAAGCCCCTCCCAGATATTTGAATTCTGATTCAACACGGAAAACACTTCTGACCGCAGATTCCTACACAGCTGTGGACAAGTACTCGCACAAAGCCAGAAACAACGATAAAGCAGAAAGAACGATAGAGGCATCGATTGTCCATCAGAATGTCTCAATCTGTTGCTCCTAAGCATTTTCTGGCTTCTGACCTTTTGCTAGCATCAATTGTCCATAGCTCGGCAAAAGCGGTTCAGGATGATGTTTGATCCGAAAGATATGCTCTCAGCCGGTCCAGAGCACGACTGCGATGGGATATCAATGCTTTCGCCTGCTTCCCCATCTCTGCAAAGCTGTGTTGAAGATATTAGCAGGATACGCTGGGAAATAATAAACCTTCCTTACGTAGATCCATCTCCGTCCCGGGGCTCGAAGATAGCATCCCAACCGAACTCTTGAGGTCCGCGGGGGTGTACGATAGTACCTTTCGTCTTTCCCTGAAATAGTAGTACCTGAGCTAAAGTATCATCTGGACCGGCAATAGCGAACGTGCAGATGGCGGTTGCTGCTTTGTCAGCGAAAGTATCAAGAGTATTGGCCAGACCTAAAGGACTAAGATTCTCCAAAAAGTATTTGACATAAGGACCTGTATGTATTCAGTATACTCAATTGCTTCTTTCTGTGCATTCAAAACTCTTACCTGGCATTCCTCCCCATATATCGAAGCACAGAGCGGTATCTTCGACCAAAACTCTCGTGCCGTAAGCTTTTGCGGCTTCCAATGCCTTATGTCTAGCTATATCAATGATACTTCCTTGTATCTCCGGTACTGTTGGTAAAACCCTGTTAGCTGTTTTG
>Ga0160429_1001794_pt1 | contig 11571 bp, 7 predicted proteins | sample SolpanmetagenomR_FD_108199 | JGI IMG/M metagenome (GOLD analysis project Ga0160429, IMG submission 108199) | Solar panel surface microbial communities from Lawrence Berkeley National Laboratory, California, USA - R | ecosystem: Engineered > Built environment > Solar panel > Unclassified ... | reverse complement strand
GCCGTGCGGCAGGCTCACCACGCCCGGCATCACAGCCTCGGTCACCTCGGCGGGCGCCTGCACCCGGCCCACCCGGCTGCGAATGCCCACCGGGTCGCCGCTCTGCACCTCCAGCCGAGCCGCGTCTGCCGGGTTTAGCATCAGGGTGCAGCGGTCGGCGCCGCGCATCAAGCGGGGCGTGTTGTGCATCCAGGAGTTGTTGCTGCGCAGCTGTCGCCGTCCGATCAGCAGGAACGGCGGCGTGGGCACCTCCAGCGCGGCGTCCAGGCGCGGCAGGTCGGCCAGCAGGCTCTCGGGCGCGAGGTTCAGGCGTCCGTTGTCGGTCAGCAGGCGCTCCGGCAGCCCCGGCACCATCGGGCCGAAGTCGAGGCCGTGCGGCGCGGCCTTCAGGTCGTCCAGGCTCAACTTGTACGGGCCGTGCTTGAGGCCCAGCGCGAGCCGCGCCGAGGGGTCGCTGCCCTTCGCTCCGGTCAGGCGCTCGCGCAACTCGCCGAAGATCTGCCAGTCGTAGCGCTGGTCTTCACCGATGGCAAAGATCGGCAGGTTGAGCCGCGCCGTGTTGCGCACCGCGAAGTGATGAAAGATCACGTCGTAGTGCTCGGTCTCCAGGCCCGTCGCGGGCGGCAGGATCACGTGGGCGTGCCGGGTCGTCTCGTTGAGGTACGGGTCGATGGCCACCATGAACTCCAGGCCCGCCAGGGCGCGGTCGAGGCGGTCGCCGCCGGGCGTGCTGAGCACCGGGTTTCCGGCCACGCAGACGAAGGCCCGGATCATGCCCTCGCCGGGCGTGTCCATCTCCTCGGCCATCGCGGCACTCGGCAGCTCGCCGTCGAACTCCATCAGCCCGCGCACCCGCGAGGCGAAGCGGTTCATCGGCCGTTCGCCCTTCTTCGCCCGCATCAGCAGGTCGAAGGCCGGGCTGGGCAGCATCGCGCCGCCGGGCCGGTCGAAGTTGCCGGTCACCACGTTCAGGGCGTTCAGCAGCCACTGGCACAGCCCGCCGAACGCCTGGGTGCTGACACCCACCCGGCCGTAGGCCACCGCCGAAGGGCTGGCGGCGAAGTCGCGGGCCAGCGTGCGGACGAACGCCGGTTCCAGGCCGGTGAAGCTCGCTGTCCGCTCGGGCGAGTAGGGGAGGACGGCGGCGCGCAGGGCGTCCAGCCTGTCCACGAAGGCGTCCAGGCGGCCCGGTCGTTCCAGCTGTTCGGCGAAGACGACGTGCAGCAGGCTCAGCAGCAGTGCGGCGTCGCTGCCAGGCCGGATGAAGTGGTGCTCGGCGAAGTCGGCGCTCTCGGTGCGGCGCGGGTCGAGCAGCACCACCCGTCCGCCACGCTCACGAATGGCCTTCAGGCGCGTCCTCATGCCGGGCGCGGTCAGGATGCTGCCGTTGCTGGCCGCCGGGTTGGCCCCCAGCATCAGCAGGAACTCGGTGCGGTCGACGTCGGGAATGGGCATCAGCAGCGGGTGGCCGAGCATCTCCAGCGCGGCCCGGTGGTGCGGCAACTGATCGACGCTCGTGGCCGAGAAGCGGTTGTGCGTGCCGAGGGCGCCCAGCAGCCCGCCCGCGCTGAGCAGCGTGCCGCTGTTGTGCACGCTGGGATTGCCCTGGTACACCCCGACCGCGTGCGGGCCGTACTGCTCGCGCACCCGGTTCAACCCGGCGGCCACGAGTTCCAGCGCCTCCTCCCACCCGATCTCGGTCCAGGTGTCGCCGTCGCGCTTCAGCGGGCGTTTCAGGCGGTCGGGGTCGCGGTGCAGGTCGGGCATCGCCGTGCCTTTCGGGCAGATGTGGCCGTGCGACAGCGGGTCGGACGCGTCTCCGCGCACCTCGGTCACCTCGCCGCCCTTCACGGTGATCTCCAGGCCGCAGATGGCCTCGCAGAGGTTGCAGGCGCGGAAGTAGGTGCCGTCTTGTGGGGGGGTGAGCTGGGTCATGTCGGGTTCTCCTCGGATGGGCCGGAGGCCAGGGAAAAGCTGCTGAGGTGGTCCATCACGTCTAACTGAATGACTCCATTCTGCACCGAATAGCTCCAGGGCGGTTCGACGAACATCGTCCAGAGCTTCTGCCCGTGCAGGTTCCAGGCCGCCAGTTCCAGCTCGGCGGCCATCAGGATTACTTCGCCCTGCCGGTCCCACCACCAGAAGCCGAAGAAGGCCACGTCCTCCCACAGCCGCGTGGGCCCGCTCAGGTCGTAGGCGAGCAGCCGCGTTCCGGCCCCGATCAGCACCAGCCCTGTCTCGGGGATGACCAGCACGCCGGGGTCGAAGCCGCCTGCGTCGGGAGAGAAGCGCTGCGTGACGAACAGCGTGGGCCACGTCTGGAACTGCGGGCCGACCGAGACACAGAACAAGCTGCCGTCTTCGTCATTCCGGCCCCGCAGATCACCGAACGTTTCGCTCAGTTCGGCCCGTTCGCTCAGCGGGCCGAAGTGGTCGGGCAACTCCGTGCGCCAGACCTCCACCAGATGTTCGCCGATCTGAACGCGCATCTCAGCTCAGTTTCTCCTTGAGCCAGAGGGCGGCCGCGTCCATGTTGGCTGCCGCGCCGGGCGAGACGGCGGCCAGCCGCGCGAAGGTGTGAATCAGGCCGGGGCCCGGCAGGTGGGTGGCCTCGACTTTCGCCCGCGTGAGCGCCTGCGCGTACAGCACGCCGTCGTCGCGCAGCGGGTCATACTCGGCGGTCAGGATCAGGGCCGGGGGCAGGCCGGCGAAGCTGCGGGCCAGCAGCGGCGAGGCGTGCGGGTGCAGCGCGTCCTCCGGGCTGCCGATGTACAGCTCGATGAAGTGCCGCATCGCCTCGGCGGTCAGGCCGTAGCCGCGCGCATTGGTGTGGTAGCTGGGCGTCGCGGTGTGGCTCAGCTCGGTGGCCGGGTAGATCAGCAGTTGGGCGGCCAGCGCCGGACCGCCCGCCTTCTGGGCCCGGAGCGTCACGGCAGCGGCCAGATTGCCCCCGGCGCTGTCGCCGCCCACTGCCAGCCGGGCGGGGTCGGCGCCCAGCTCGGCGGCGTGCTCGGCCGCCCAGAGGGTCGCGTGCCAGCAGTCGTCCAGCGGCAGCGGAAACTGGAACTCGGGGGCCAGCCGGTAGGCCACGCTCAGCACCCGCACCCCGGACAGGCTGCACAAGTCGGTGCAGAGCGCGTCGTGCGTCTCGATGCCCGAGGCCGCCCAGCCGCCGCCGTGGAAGTACACCAGCAGGCCAGTCGGGCCTTCCCCCTCTGGCAGGTACAGCCGGGCGTCGAGGATCACGCCCGGCGTGGGGACGGTCAGGTCGCGCTTTCCGGCAATCGGTAAGTCGCGCCGGGGCAGCGTGCTGGCCGAGCGTTCGGCCGCCTCCCGGTAGGCCGCGAGGTCGCTCATCGGAACGCCCGGCCGGGTGGCGAGGTCTTGCAGGTGGGCGTAGATCTCAGGTTCCAGCGGCATGGGGGTCTCCTTTCCCGGAAGGCGCCATAGAGGGTGCGGGATGCGGGACAGCGGGGAAGACGAGGTGCCGGAAGGCCACCAGCTGACCACAGAGGCTGGTGTTTACCCTAGCGCCAGCTCAGCAACTCTGGCGAGAGGTGTGCCGTCTCGTTGAAGCTGTCGAGGCTCACGCGCCCGGCGCCGAAGGTGAACCGGGTGACGCTGGCGTTGCGGACCCGCCAGTTGAGTTTCAGCACGCTTCTCTCGGGCGCGTCGAGCACGCCCGCCACCACGCTGCCGATCACGCCGCCCGAGGTGAAGGCCAGCACGGTGCTGCCGCCCTCGCTGGCCAGGATGTTCGCGAGCGCGGCGTGCACCCGGCCTCTGAACTCGGCCCAGGTCTCCACCTGCGGGTGCGAGGTCTCGCCCAGCAGGTAGCTGTCGGTCAGGCGTTCCAGCATCTTCTGAAAGGCGCGGTTGCGGTCGGGCAGTTCGTTCTCACGCAGCGCCTCGGCGTCCTGATAGAGCCGGGCGAAGTTGGCGTCGCGTTCGGCTAGCACCGGGGCCAGCCAGCGCAGCAGCCCATCGCCGTCGTACTCGGCGAGGCCCGGCAGCAGCTCGGGGGCGGGCCAGCCCGCGCCTGCCGCCTGGGCCGCCAGCTCGGCGGTGCGCCGCTGCCGTACCATCGGGCCGTGCACCACCCGGCTCGGCATCACGCCGGACGCGGCCAGGAACGTGCCCACGGCCCGCGCCTGCGTCTCGCCCAGCGCCGAGAGCCGGTCGGTGTCGTCCTCGAAAGGTGTGGCCTGCCCGTGCCGGATGAGCAGCAGCTCGCTCAAGCGGGTCCGTCCTGGGGGGCTCCGTCTCGGGCGGCCCCGATCTGGCGGGCCGCCTCCTGCATCAGCGCCTGCGCCTGATCGCCCAGCACCGCGAACCTGGGGTCGTGCGTCTGACCCGCGTGGAAGCGGGCGTAGATCTGCTGCACGATCACCGCCAGCTTGAACACGCCCAGCACCTCGTACCACAGGATGTGGCTCACGTCGCGCCCGGACTTCTCGGCGTAGCGGGCCAGCAACTCCTCACGGCTGAAGAAGCCGGGATAGCCCGCGCCCACGCTCACCCGGCGGCTCTCCGGGAAGCCGCGCTGTGTCCAGTAGCACAGCGTCAGGCCCAGGTCCACGAGCGGGTCGCCGATGGCCGCCATCTCCCAGTCGAGAAGTGCGATGATCGAGGCGGGGTCGTGGGCCGCCAGCATCAGGTTGTCGAGCTTGTAGTCGTTGTGCACCAGGGTGTGCGCCGACTCCGTGGGCACGTTGGCGGCCAGCCACGCCATCACGCCCGCCGCGTCCGGCGTCTCGTCGGTCTGCGCCCGCGTCCAGCGCGACGACCAGCCCTCGACCTGACGGCGGTTGAAGCCGGACGGCTTGCCCAGGCCGTCCAGCCCGGCCGCCGCGATGTCGATGGCGTGCAGCTGCGCGAGCGTGTCGATCAGCGCCTCGCTCATCTGCCGGGGGGCGTCCGGCAGGTCCTGGTACTCGGCCGGCATCCGGGTACGGGCCACCACGCCGTGTCGCCGCTCCATCAGGAAGAAGGGCGCACCGATCACGCCCGCGTCCTCGCACAGCAGCGCCGGGCGCGGCGCTGGAGCGAACACCGGGGAAACGCGCCCGAGCAGGTGGTACTCGCGCACCATGTCGTGGGCCTTCGGTGCGACCGGCCCCATCGGGGCGCGGCGCAGCACGTACTCGGCAGCGTGCTCACCTGGGTTCACCCGCAGCAGGTAGGTCAGGTTGCTGTGCCCGCCGGGAAACTGCTCGGCGCTCAGCTCGTGCGCGCCGCCCGGCAGGTGCGCGTCCAGGTACCGTCGCAGCGCGGCGAGGTCGAGTTCTTCACCGCTGCGAACCGGGGCGGTGTCGGGAGCAGATGGAGGATTGACCGTCATCCCGGCTCAGTCTCCGTGCTGCGCTTCGGCCTGCAGCGCCCCGCCGCTGCCCAGGAGCGCCATCGCCTTGCGGCGCAGGTGCTTCATCTTGGAGATCCACACGTCGTAGTTGCTGGCCTTCTGCTGAAAGCCCGCCAGCGTGGTCGGGTGCGTGGTGATCAGGAACTGCTCGGCCTCGATGGCTTCCATCACCTTGTCGGCCAGGAAGTCGGTGCTTACGGCCGTCTGCTGCAGCAGCGGGGTGTTCTCGATCATCGGCGTCCAGACGCCCTCGGGGCACAGGCACGACACCTTCAGGCCCCGGTCGCCGTAGCTCACGGCCAGCCACTCGGCGAATGCGAGCGCGGCGTGCTTGGTCACGGCGTAGGGAGCGCTGTGCAGCTCGGTCAGCAGGCCCGCCGCGCTGGCGGTGTTGAGCAGGTAGCCGTCGCCGCGCCCGATCATCTTCGGCACGAGGTTGCGGGCGGCCCAGACATGGCTCATCACGTTCACGTCGTGAATGAGCTGCCAGTGCTTGTCGAGGGTTTCCGGCCCGGCCCCGATGGCGATGCCCGCGTTGCTGCAGAACAGGTCGATCTGGCCCTCCTGCGCCTCCACGTCCTCGATCAGCCGCACGATGTCGGCCTCCTGCGCCACGTTGGCGTGCACGAAGCGCGCCCCGATCTCGGCCGCCTTCTGCGCGCCCAGTTCCGCGTTCAGGTCGGAGGCGATCACCGTCGCGCCCTCCTTCACGAAGCGCCCGGCGAGCGCCAGCCCGATGCCCGACGCACTGCCGGTCACCACCACCACCTTGCCCTTAATCTGCACTGACGGCCTCCTGGGCAGCGTTCTGCTTCGCGGGTCTCGGCAACTGCACCTTGAATTCTTCCTTCGTCACGGTTTCCAGGTGCACTGCGTCGGGGCCGTCGGCCAGCCGCAGCGTGCGGGCCTGGGCGTACATGTTGGCGAGCGGCGTGTCCTGTGAGACGCCCGCGCCGCCGAACACCTGAATGGCCCGGTCGATCACCGCGAGCGCCATGTTCGGGGCCACCACCTTGATCGCCGCGATCTGGCTGCGGGCGGCTTTGTTGCCCACCGTGTCCATCATGTCGGCGGCGTGCAGGGTCAGCAGGCGCGCCTGGTCGATCTCGATTCGGCTCTTGGCGATCATCTCGCGCACCGTGCCCTGCTCGGCCAGCGTCTTGCCGAAGGCGGTCCTCTCGGTGCTGCGCTTCACCATCAGCTCCAGCGCCCGCTCGGCCTGACCGACCAGACGCATGCAGTGGTGAATACGCCCCGGCCCCAGCCGCCCCTGCGCGATCTCGAAGCCGCGCCCCTCACCCAGCAGCATGTTGCTGGCCGGCACGCGCACGTTCTCGAAGCGCACCTGTGCGTGCCCGTGCGGCGCGTCGTCGTAGCCGAAGACCGTCAGCATCCGCTCGATGGTCACGCCGGGCGCGTCCATCGGAATCAGGATCATGCTCTGCTGCAGGTGCTTGGGAGCGGACGGGTCGTTCTTGCCCATGAAGATGGTGACCTTGCAGCGCGGATCGCCCGCACCGCTGTTCCACCACTTGTGGCCGTTGATGACGTACTCGTCGCCGTCCCGCACGATCTGCGCCTGGATGTTGGTGGCGTCGCTGCTCGCCACCTCCGGCTCGGTCATCGAGAAGCTGCTGCGGATCTCTCCGGCCAGCAGCGGCTTCAGCCAGCGCTCCTGCTGCTCGGGCGTGCCGTAGCGCGCCAGCACCTCCATGTTGCCGGTGTCGGGAGCGTTGCAGTTGAAGACTTCCGGCGCCCACCACACGCGGCCCATGATCTCGCACAGGGTGGCGTATTCCAGGTTGGTCAGACCCGCGCCGAACTTGCCTTCGCTGTCGGTTCTGGGCGGCAGGAAGAGGTTCCACAGTCCCTGCTGCTGGGCCAGCGGCTTGAGGGTGTCGAGCAGCGGCACGTGTTCCCAGCGGCTGCCGGTGTTCACCTGCTTCTGGAACTCGGCCTCGTTGGGGTAGATGTGCTCGTCCATGAAGCGTTTCAGCCGTTCCTGAAGGTCTTGTACGCGGGGGGATACACCGAACATGGGCATGGGATTCTCCTGGAAAAGCGCAGAGGACGGCCCACCAGATGGGGGCCAGAGGAAGCTGTTGACGCGGGTATCTTAGCGCCTCGGTGGCCTTTTTGTACCGGGTCAAGAACACGCCGGGCCGGGGCCTGCATGAACGCAAGCTCTGCCACGGCGGCGGCCCGCCTGAAGTACCTTGAGCCATGACCGACGCTCCCGTTTCCCTGGCCTACCCGGCGGCGCGCCGCAGCGACCACACCGACGACTACCACGGCACGTCCGTGGCCGACCCCTACCGCTGGCTCGAAGACCCGGACAGTGCCGAGACGGTGGCCTTCGTCGAGGCCCAGAACCGGCTCACCCGCTCGGTGCTCGGGCCGCTGCCGCTGCGTCAGGAGCTTCAGGACCGCCTGACCGCCCTCTGGAACTACGAGCGGCGAGGTGCTCCCTGGGAGCGGAGCGGAAAGTATTTTCAGTTTCGCAACAGCGGGCTGCAGAACCAGAACGTGCTGTACGTGATGGACACGCCGGAAGGCGAGGGCCGGGTGCTGCTCGACCCCAACACGCTCTCGGAAGACGGTACGGCGGCCCTCAACAACCTCGCGGTCAGCCCGGACGGTTCACGCCTCGCCTACGCGGTGAGCAGCGGCGGCAGCGACTGGCAGGAGTGGTGGGTGCGCGACGTCGAGACCGGCGCAGACCTGCCCGGCCACCTGCCCGACAGCAAGTTCAGCGGCGCGGCGTGGTTGCCGGACAGCAGCGGCTTCTTCTACAGCCGCTACGACCACCCGGAAGGCGGATACGCCGACACCGCCGCGACCTTCACGCCCCGCATCTGGCTGCACCGCCTCGGCAGCGAGATGCAGGCCGACGAGCTGATTCAGGAGACGCCCGACCATCCCGAGTGGCGCGGCAACGCCTCGGTCACCGAGGACGGCGCCTATCTGGTCGTCACGGTCACGCACGGCACCGCGCGCGCGAACCTGCTGTGGGTGCGGCCTCTGGCAGAGCGGGGAGCCTTCACTGAACTGGTGGGCGATTTCAGCGCGAACTACGAGGTGGTCGGCAACGACGGCCCTGAGCTGTACGTGCTGACCGACGAGGACGCGCCGCTGTCGCGTCTGCTGGCTTGGAACGTCGAGACCGGAACACGGCGCGAACTCGTGCCGGAAGGCCCGGACCGCCTCGACTCCGCGCTGTCGGTGCGGGGCGGCTTCGTGCTGCACACGCTTCAGGACGCGTCGAGTCGCCTGACCCTGACCGACCGCGAGGGTCAGCAGGCGCGCCCGGTGGCGCTGCCGGGCCTGGGCACGGTGGCCGAGCTGAGAGGCCACCAGGACAGCGCCGAGGTTTTCGTGGGCTTCACCAGCTTTCTGACGCCGGGGGCCTCGTACCGGCTGAACCTCGACTCGGCCACGCTCGGGCCGCTGTGGCAGGCTGACCTGGGCCTGGGCGACTACGAGGTGCGCCAGGAGTTCGCCACGAGCGCCGACGGCACGCGGGTGCCGTTCTTTCTCGTCGGGCGGCGGGAGGCGCTGGACGGTGGCCCCCGACCCACGCTGCTGTACGGCTACGGCGGCTTCGACATCTCGCTCACGCCGACCTTCTCGGTGTCGCGGCTGGCGTGGCTGGAACGCGGAGCGCTGCTGGCGGTCGCCAACCTGCGCGGCGGCGGCGAGTATGGCGAGAGCTGGCACCGGGCCGGAACGCTCGGGCACAAGCAGAACGTCTTCGACGACTTCGCCGCCTGCGCCCGGCATCTGGCCGATCACGGCTACACCACGCCCCGGCAGCTTGCCATCGAGGGCGGCAGCAACGGCGGCCTGCTGGTGGGGGCCACGCTGGTGCAGCACCCCGAGCTGATCGGCGCGGCGGTGGCCCACGTCGGTGTGCTCGACATGCTGCGCTTTCAGAAGTTCACCATCGGCTGGGCCTGGGTCAGCGACTACGGCAGCAGCGACACGCCGCAGGGCTTCGAGGTGCTGAGGGCCTACAGTCCGCTGCACACCCTGAAGCCGGGCCGGTATCCGGCGACGCTCATCACCACCGGCGACCACGACGACCGGGTGGTGCCCGCCCACAGCTACAAGTTCGCCGCGCAGTTGCAGCGCGACCAGCAGAGCGACGCCCCGGTGCTGCTGCGGGTGCAGACGCGGGCCGGGCACGGTGCGGGCAAGCCGGCCCGGCTGGTGATCGAGGAGATGGCCGACATGTACGCCTTCCTGTTCGGGCAGCTGGGAGGCGCCACGAGCTGAAGGAACGCTGTCTCGGGGCAGGGGAGAGCGGCGCCGAGGGTCCTCTCCAGGCCCTCAGCCGCGCAGGTGCGATTCGAAGCTCACCACGATGCGCTCGCCCTGCCGCACGAGCAGAATGCCGCCCGTCACGCCGTCGATCACCAGCAGTTCGCGCAGGATGGCCGCCGGAGCGCCCGGCAGGATCACCGCCAGTTCGCCCTTGTAGTCGAGCCGCAGGGTCACGACGCGGCTCATCACCTCGACGGTGACCGGCTCGCCGACGAACTCCAGCATCACCAGTTCGCCGGGGCCGCCGACGCGCATGTGGCCCAGTTCGGTCACGTGGCGCGGGGTGCTGTCGGGGTGCGTTTCGGGCCGTTTTCCAGGCTCGAGCACCCGGTACAGGCTGCGCAGCAGGTGGCGCGTGCGCTCCTCGCCCGCGTCGACCGCCAGCGAGGCGGCCTGGAAGATGTGCCGGTTGTCTTCCTGTGGGCGCTGCCGGATATGGGCCAGCAGGCCCTCGGTGCCTTTGCGGACGAACGTCAGCAGCGCGTCGGGCGAGGCGGCGCTGTAGCGCTCGGCACTCAGCACGCCCACGACCGACTCGTTGATGCGCCCGTCCCGGAACCGCTGGGCGGCGGCGCGGGCCAGTCGCAGGTTGAGGTAGGCCCCGCCCGGATCGAGCAGCAGCGACACGGTGCGGGCCAGGGCCAGCAGTTCGAGCAGCCCCTTGTCGTTCTGGCGGGCCGAGAGGTACAGGTAGTCGCCGTGCAGCAGCGCCTGACCGTGCACCTCGCCGAGCATGATCGGAATCGAGACGGCCTCGGGGTCCGGCTCGCCGCCCTTGGCCCGCGAGGTCAGGCGGTACTCGAGCGCGCCGATGGCGACCAGCCAGCCTTCGCCCGCCCGCTTCCAGCGCATCGGCAGGCCGCGCCAGTAGGCCTGCGGTTCGCCGCTCAGCCGGATCACCAGGGCGGTGCTGCCGTCGTCGGGAGCCGGCAGCTGCAGCCGGGGGCTGACGGCGTACAGCACGCGTGGAATGCTGGGCAGTTCGGGGCCATGCCCGCCCTCGGAGGCCGGCACGATGCTCTCGATGAAGTCGGTCAGCCGCTTCGTCGCCTCGCGGATGGTCAGGCGTTCCCCGGCGCTCCTGGGCGGCCCGACCTCGGCCCGCAGGCCCTCGATCAGCGTGCGCGTCAGGTCCGGCCCCAGCCGTTCGCGCTCGGCCGCCTGCACGCGGGCCTCCATCACGTCCTGGTCGGGGTGACGAGGAAAGGGGTTGAGGCTCAGCTCGGTCACGGCGCGGCGCAGGCGCGTCAGGGCCTGCTGCCGGGCTTCCGGCTGCTGCGAGGTCGGCTGCAGAAAGGCCGCACAGACCTGATCGGCCAGCGCCGACACGATCCGGCCGGCGACGCTCGGGGTGCCCAGCGACGCCAGCGGGTCGCTGATGTGCGGCACCGACATGCTGGTCTCGCCGCGCTCGAGGTTCACACTCAGCGCGTAGGCGCACCGAAGCGTCACCAGATCGGCCTCGCGCAGCCAGAGCTGCGTCTGGGTCTTCGACTGCAGCCGCACGCCCTCGCGCCAGAACGAGAACCGCAGGCCTTCCAGCGCGGCCTGCTCATCGGCCATCGGCCCGGCGTGCAGCCCTCCGGTGAAACTCTGCGACATCGGGCCGCTCCAGTCGTCGTTCGCGTGGGCGGGCGCGTCCTTGTCCTGCTGCTCGCGCTTGCCCGACAGCGACCTCAGGTGGGCCTTCCAGATGCGGTCGGTCTGTCCGAAGCGTCTGAGCAGGACACCCTCGAGCGGCGCGTTCATCAGAATCTCGCGCAGGTCGCCGAGCGAGCGTTTGCCGCCCCGGGGGTTGCGACCGGCCAGCAGGTCACCGACCTTGTACTCGAACAGTTCGACCAGTTCGGCGCAGCGCAGTTCGGCAGAGACCGGCTCGCTCTGAG
>Ga0160429_1001793_pt1 | contig 11572 bp, 9 predicted proteins | sample SolpanmetagenomR_FD_108199 | JGI IMG/M metagenome (GOLD analysis project Ga0160429, IMG submission 108199) | Solar panel surface microbial communities from Lawrence Berkeley National Laboratory, California, USA - R | ecosystem: Engineered > Built environment > Solar panel > Unclassified ... | reverse complement strand
TGGAGTAGCAGTAGCCCTCGGGGTCGAGCAGCACGGCGCCGTCGATGCTGGTGATGAGCTGGGTGATGAGCGGCGTGAGCGGCACCGGCTCGATGAGCGTGCACTGCAGCTTGAGGCGGTCGGCCTCGGCCAGGGCCTCGGTCGTGATGACGAGCAGCGTGCCCTTGGGCTGCTTGCTAGCCTCCAGCACCACGTCCCAGAGGTGAGAGATTTTGTCGGCCCGGTGCAGGTCGAAGGTGCGCTTGAGGTCGCGCTTGAAGCGCAGCTTGTTGAGGCGGGGCCGGGGCAGCGTGGGCAGGCCGTAGCGCGAGCGTAGCAGTACCTGCCCGGCGTGGGCAAACTCCCAGGCGTAGTGCGTCACGAAGTGAATGTCGAACAGGTCTTCGCGGCTGTGGTCGTAGTGGCCTACCTGGCGGCCTAGCGCGTACACTTTTTCGCCGTCGGCGAGCAGGTGTACGTCGTGGCTGGTCATTTCGAGCAGCTTGCGCACGGCGCGGTAGTCGCTGAGCTCGGTGGGGCAGGTGAGGGCGAATACTTCCTCGATGTTGGGGTGGCCGCGCTGGGCCAGCAGCAGCCGCCCGATGCCCTCGGCGCCCTCGTAGCGCAGGCTGGAGATGGTGTTGAGCGTGAAAAACAATTGGGCCGTGCTCGGGTCGGCGCCCAGCGCGTGGGCCGGCGTGTCGAGCAGGCTTTTGCCGGCGGCGCGCAGCAGCTCCTCGGTTTCGCGGGGGCGGAAAAGAAAGCCCGCACCGGGCTCCGGCTCGTTCAGCGACTTGGCGCACTCCTCATTGAAGCGGTACATGGCCCCCACTACTAGCGAGTTGGCCAGCGGCTTGCCGTCGGTGTAGAAGCGGTCGGGCAGCAGCGAAGGGTAGGCGCGCAACGCCTTGCGCTGCACCCGCAGCAGCGTAAACACCAGGTAGCCGTTGATGCGTGCCGGCCAGCCGGCAAAGTGTTGGGTGAGCTCGCCTTCGTCCAATTCATCCAGGGTGCGCTGCACCAGGGCCCGAATGCTGCGGTTTTCGTAGCGCTGGCGCACGTAGGCCGGGCTCATGTCGGCAAAAATGGGCAGCAGCGCAGCAGGCACCACGCCGGTAGCCGGGCAGCTTAGCCCCTCGGCTACCAGCTGGGCGAAGGCCGCGGTGGGCAGGCTACTTTCGGCGGGCTCCTGGCACACAGGCTGGCTGGCCTCGGGGTCGAGGGGCAGGCCCAGCAGCTGCACGTAGGGCTTGAGGTCGTCGTCGAGGGCGTCAAACAGCGCCTGCGCGATGCTTTGGGCACCTTCGAGGTAGCGGCGCTGGTGTTGCCAGATGTAGTTGGGCGCGTCGGCCGTGGCCAGGGTGGGTTCGGGAGTAGTGGAAAGCGTGAGCAGCATAGCAGAAAGGAAAAAAGCGCGCCGGCCGGGCCGCACGCGCTTTTTCTTTCCGCGGGCGGCTCTACAGCTGGAAGATAACCGGCAACGCCATCTTTTGCTTTATTGGCTTGCCCTGGTACATGGCGGGCTCCCATTTCGGCGCCGCCTTGATGAGGCGCACAGCCTCCTCGTCGAGGCCCGAGCCGTGCTTCTGCACCACCCGCACGTCGGTGAGCGAGCCGTCGGGCTGCACGATAAACTCGACCGGCACCTTTGCCTGAATCTTGCGCTTACGGGCCAGCGCGGGGTACTGCTGATGCTCGGCTATCCAGGTGAAAAAGGCCGCGTTGCCACCCACCGGCTGGGCCGATTTCTCGGGCCGGATGATGTTGGTGCCACTGGCCGTGGTGCCCACTACCGAGGTAGTGCCGGGCGCGGCGGCCACGGCGCCGGGGGGCAGCGGCCGGTCGGTTTTAGCGCTGCCGGCGGCGGGCACCTCCACGGTTTCGCCCGAGCCCTCGGCTAGCACGAAGCTCACGGGCAGGGTCACGCGCTGGCGCACCAGCTGGCCGCGGTTGCGGGCGGGCGTCCATTTGGGGCCGGCTTTCACCACCCGCATGGCCTCGGCGTCGAGCAGCGGGGCCACGGGCTGCTTCACCTCAATGTCGCCCACGCTGCCGCTGCGCTCTACTACGAAGGTTACCATCACCGTGCCCTCTTGTTTGGCCTGCATGGCGGCGGTGGGATATTTCTGGTGGCTGGCCAGGTACTCGGCGTAGGCCTGGGGGCCGCCCTTGGGCACAGCGGGCTGCTCCACGGCGTCGTACACCGTTTTGGGGTCGTCAGCCTTGTATTTGAGCTTGGCGGGCTTCTGGGCCAGGGCGGGCGTGGTGGCGAGCAGCAGCAGGGCGAGCGCGTGCGGTTTCATAGGAATAATCAATAAAGGAAGCTAGCCGCGAAGCTACAACCGTGCCGGGGTAGTGCGGCCAGGATGCCGGGGGCGGCCCCGGTCGCCAGGGCCAAAATTTTGCCGGCTAAGCTGCCTCCGGTGGCAGCGCCCCCGTTTTTACCGTAAAGACCCTGGCGCGAGCGAGCCGCCGGTGCCCTGGCTGGCCGGATATTTGCGCCAAAATTCATCTTATGCACATCGGACGTAACCTACGGCTGCCTTTCATCTGGGAAAAATACGGGTGGCGGCCGCTACTGCTTTTTGCTTCTTACGACGCCTTTATTGGGCTGCTCTACGGGCACTACGATATTCACTGGCTCGATATTCCGTGGCAGCCGGTGGCCATGCTGGGCACGGCGGTGGCCTTCTACATCGGCTTCAAGAGCAACGCCTCGTACTCGCGCTTCTGGGAGGCGCGCCAGCTCTGGGGCGCGGTCGTGAACTCGTCGCGCACCTGGACCTCGCGGGTGCTCTACCTCGTGGAGCCCGCCGCCGGCCACTACTACCCCGAAGAAAAGGTGGTGGACCTGCGCCGCCGCCTCGTGTACCGGCACATTGCCTGGGTCAATGCCCTGCGCCTGCACCTGCGCCGCCAAACTGCCGAGCGCTGGCAAGCCGAGGTGGTGCCCTTCCTGCTCGACCCCGCCGACCATGCCCTGGGCCAGCTGGCCAACCCGCCCGCCCAACTGCTCAACCGCCAGAGCCGTGACTTTGGCGAGCTCAGCAACGAGGGCCTGCTCACCGAGTTTCGCGAAATCTCGCTGGCCGATACCATCCGCGAGCTCAACAACCACCAGGGGGCCTGTGAGCGCATCAAAAACACGCCGTTTCCGCGCCAGTACGCGTTTTTTAGCTACGTCTTCGTGATGGTGTTTGCCGTGCTGCTGCCGCTGGGCCTGGTCGAGGAGTTCGACCACCGCGTGGCCCTGGGCCCCTACCACGTGTGGCTGATGGTGCCCTTCGCCACGCTCGTGAGCTGGGTGTTTCACACCATCGAAAAGGTGGGCCACAACAGCGAAAACCCCTTCGAGAACTCCGAAAACGACGTGTCGATGTCGGCTATCTGCCGCAGCGTCGAAATTGACCTGCGCCAGATGATGAACGAAACCGACCTGCCCCAGCCCCTGCAGCCGGTGGCAGATGTGCTCTACTAACTGTCCCAAATCCCGGCCGGGTTAAAGTAAAACCGCCCGTTGCGCGTCAGGTAAGACTAGCCCTGCCTGACGCGCTTTTTTGGGCCGGGCGCTGGCTGCGGGTCGTACCTTTGCGGCTCGTTACGTTAGTCAATTAGGTGATGTATAAATATCCTCGGCCGATATCCGCGTTTGGCCGCTTCGTGCTGTTGATGCAAATGATGGTGACCCGCCCCGAGCGCCGGCAGGTACTCTGGCAGCGCACCCTCGACGAGGCCGTTGAAATCGGGACTGACTCGGTGTTTATCGTGGGCCTGGTGGCCACCTTCATCGGGGCCGTAACCTGCGTGCAGATTGCCTACAACATGGTTAACCCGCTCGTGCCCATGAGCACCGTGGGCTTCATGGTGCGCGAAATGACCATTCTGGAGCTTGCGCCCACCATTATTTCGGTGGTGCTGGCGGGCAAGGTGGGCTCGGCCATTGCGGGCGGGCTGGGCACGATGCGCATCACCGAGCAGATTTCGGCCATTGACGCGATGGGCATCAACTCGGCTTCCTACCTGGTGCTGCCGCGTATCCTGGCGTCCATTTTCGTGTTTCCGCTGCTCGTCATCCTGGCCATGAACCTGAGTATTCTGGGCGGCTACGTGGCCACCCAGCTGGCCGGCGTGATGCCGGGCGCCGACTACATCGAGGGCATTCGCTACGCCTTCAAGCCCTACACGGTGGTGTTTTCGCTGATAAAATCAGTGGTATTCGCCTTCCTGGTGTCGGCTATCTCTTCCTATAAAGGCTACACCCTTAAGGGCGGCGCGCTCGAAGTGGGCCGCGCCAGCACGGCCGCCGTCACCAACTCCATTATTTCCATTCTGCTCGCCGACTACGCGCTGGCCAGCATCCTGCTGTAAAGCCACCGCTATTCGGCTGGTCGGCCTTCGCTAGGGTGCATCCCTGGGCGAAGGCCGTTTTGCATTCAGGCTAGCCGGGCATTGGGAGTTGTTTGGAAGTAGTTGCCCTAGCCAGCCGCCCCGGCCGCCGCAAGCTCGGCAACCCAGCGCCCCGCCTGCCGCGTACCTTGGGCTAGCCATGCCGTTTGCCCTGCCCCGCGTGTCGCGCCGCGACCTGTCATACTTCTTTTTCAGCCAGCACTTCTCCGATGGGCTGCGCACTACGCTGGCCATTTTGCTGCCGGCGGTGCTGGGGGCGCAGTGGGGCGAGTTTGCGGCGGGCATCACCATCTCGACCGGCGCCGTGTGCCTGAGCGTGACCGACACGCCCGGCCCGCTGGCCCACCGCCGCAACGGCCTGCTGGCCGCCCTGGTCCTCGTGTTTGTGGGCGCACTGCTGGTGGGCTGGCTGGCCCCGTACCGGCTGGCGCTGGGTGGCGCGCTGGTGGTGCTCAGCTTTGGGCTGACGATGCTGCTCGTGTGGGGCGCCCGGGCGGGTGCTGTGGGCTCAGCGGCGCTGCTGGGTATGGTGCTCACGCTGGCCCACCCACCCGAGGGCGCATTGGCCAACCTAGGGCACGCCGGCCTGCTGGCCCTGGGTGGCATTTGGTACCTGCTGCTGGCGCTGGTGCAAAGCCGGGTGCAGCCCTACCGCTCGGCCCAGCAGGCGCTGGGCGAGTGCCTGCACGCGGTGGCGGGCTTTCTGCGAATCAAGGCTGCCTTCTACAACGCCGCCACCGACCTCGACGACGACTACCGCCGCCTGGTGGCCCAGCAAGTGACGGTGAACGAGAAGCAGGAGGCCGTGCGCGACCTCATCTTCCGCACCCGCCAGATAGTGAGCGAAAGCACCAGCACCGGCCGCCGCCTGGTGCTCACCTTCACCGAAACGGTGGATTTGTACGAGCACATCACGGCGGGTTATTTCGACTACGCGGCCCTGCGCGGCGCCTTTGGCGGCACGGGCATTCTAGCGGAAATCCAGGGCTTTATCAACCGGCTGGCCGTGGACCTCGACTACCTGGGCAGCGCCATTCTGGCCAACCGCGCCTACGGTAGCCCGCCGCCCGACCGCCTGCCCGAGCTTACCCAGCTCCAGGCCCGCATCAGCGCCCTGCCCGCGCCCGACCCCAGCACCGGCCTGGGCACGCTGGTGCTCAAAAAAATCCTGGTGAACCTGCGCGACCTGCACCGCCGGGTGCGCAGCATCCAGCGCTACTTCGACGAGGGCCAGGCCGCCGCACTAGCCCCCGATGCCGGCCGCGTGGCCAGCCACACCCAGTTTGTGGCCCGCCAGGAGCTGGAGTGGACCGCCTTCGGCGAAAACCTGACGCTGGGCTCGTCGGTGTTTCGGCACGCCGTGCGCATGGCCGTGGCCTGCGCCATTGCCTTTGCGGTGGCCGAGCTGCTGTGGCACGGCCAGCACAACTACTGGATTCTGATGACGGTGACCTTTATGCTCAAGCCCGGCTTCAGCCTCACCCGCGAGCGCAACATTCAGCGCATCAGCGGTACGCTGGTGGGGGGCGTGCTGGGCTCGCTGGTGCTGTGGGCCGTGCCCGATGGCGACGTACGCTTCGGCTTCCTGCTGGTATTCATGGTGATTGCCTACTCGTTTCAGCGCACCAAGTACCTGATTACGGTGATTTTCCTCACCGCCTATTTGCTCATCATGTTCAGCTTTCTGGGGCTGGGGTACCTGGGCGTGATTGAGGAGCGCCTCACCGATACGGCCTTGGGCTGCGCCATTGCCCTGGCTACGGCCTACCTGCTGTTTCCGCGCTGGGAGGGCGAGCAGCTGCCCAGCCTGCTGGCCGCCACGCTGCGCGCCAACCTGGCCTACCTGCGCCAGCTGGCCGACCGCCTGGCCGGCCGCGAGGTGCCGCCCGTCACGTACCGGCTGCTGCGCAAGGACGTGTACGTGGCCTCGGCCAACCTGGCGGCGGCCTTTCAGCGCATGCTTTCCGAGCCCCGCCACACCCGCCGTCACCCCACCGAGGTGCACGAGTTTGTGGTGCTGAACCACATTCTGTCGGCCAATATCTCGGCCCTCACCACCACCTGGCAGGATGAGGCCACCCCCAACCCCGCCGTGCCGCCCGAGGCCCGCCGCGTGCTCACCAGCGCCCAGGCCGCCCTCAGCAAAAGCCTGGCTAGGCTAGCCGCCACCCCGGCCGCGCCCACTGCCGAGGCTGCCACGCCGGCCACCGCCGCCACCGTGCCCCTCATGCAGGACGTGCGCGCCGACGCCCTGGCCGACACCGCCCACCCCGACCGCACCCTGGCCGAGCAGCTGGCTTTTCTGCAAAAAGTAAGCACCGACCTCGGCCGCGTGACGGAGGCGCTGGTGGCGTAAGCTCGACTGTGCGTAGGTGGCTGCTGGCCAGTATCTTTAGCAAGAGATTTTCGCTGCTGTCCTGCCCACCCACTCCGCCGTATTTTGCCGCACTTAGTACTTCGCGACAGCGCTAGGCTGCGCTACGCCACCTTCTTCTACCTGTATGTGATGCAGGGGATTCCGGCGGGCTTCGGCCTCACGGCGGTGTATAATTACTTGACTGGCAGCGGGCTGTCGGCCCACGCGGTGGGTTCTTTCGCGGCCATCGTGGGCCTGCCCTGGACGTTCCAGTTCGTGTGGGGGCCGCTCATCGACAAGTACCAGTATTCCGTCATTGGGCACCGCAAGCAGTGGGTGGTGCTCACGCAGCTGGTAGCGGTGCTGGCGTCGCTCTCGCTGCTGCTGGTGCGCGAGCCCGTGGCCCAAATTGGACTGATGGGCGCCGTGTTCTTCATCCACAGCGTGTTTGCCTCCATCCAGGATGCCAGCGTCGATGCCATTGCCATTGCGGTGGTGCCGGTGGCCGAGCGCGGGCGCGTAAACGCCTTTATGCGGGGCGGCTTTTTGCTGGGCTGGGCGGTGGGCGGCGCGGCACTCTCGTGGGTGCTGCACCACGGCGGCTTTGGGCGGGCCGCACTGGCGCAGTCGCTAGCCCTGCTGGCGTTCACGGTGCTCACGTTTTTTATCAAGCTTGAGCGCACCGACCACCTGCTGCCGCGCTTCGGCCCGGGCCAGCGCCCCGTGGTTGCGGGCCAGAGCGAAGCTGAAACCAACCCGCCGCTCGCCTGGCTTTTTGCCGAACTCTGGCACAGCCTGGTCGAGAAGCACAGCCTGCGCGCCTTCGGCATCATCTTTTTGGGCTACCTGGGCAGCTACTTATTTGGCAATGCCTACTCGTTTCACCTCATCCACTCGCTGCACTGGCCCGATGCCGAGGTGTCCATCTTGCAGGGCAGTTGGGGCAGCCTGGTGTCTTTTTCGGTGCTACTGGGTGGCGGCGTGCTGGTCGACCGCATTGGGCCGGGCCGGCTGCAATACGGGGTGCTGGTGGGGCTGGCGGGCTTTCTGCTGCTGTTCAGCGGGCTAGCCCCGCTGTGGGCCAACAAGACCATCAGCCTCAGCGGCCTGGTCATTATGAGCCTCGCCGACCCCCTGCTGAGCGTGGCGGCCATGCCGCTGCTCATGGCCTTTTGCCGGCCGCGCATCGAGGGCTCGCAGTTCACGACCTACATGGCGCTCGTCAACCTGTGCGGCGTGGCCAGCAGCTACCTCAACGGCTGGCTGCTGGAGCTGACCACGACGCCCGTTATCGGCCTTTGCTGCGGCGTGCTGCTGCTGAGCCTCGTAGTGGCGCTGCACCGGCTGCGGCCCCACCCGGCCACGCTGCCCGCACCTGCTCCGGCTAGCCTGCTCAACGAAGCGGCGGCCAACGCCCGCTAGGGTATTGGCCGCCGCGGTGGGGCTAGGGTAGCAAATAACTTACGCCTTGCGGCCCGAGCCGCCGGGCTTTTTGCCGCCGCCGTCCTGTTTGTTCACCGTGGCCCAGGCGCGGGCTTCGGCTTCTTCTTCGGGCAGGCCTTTCTTCTCGTAGCCTTCCTCGATGTGCTCGGCCTGGCGCTTCTGCTTATCGGTGTACTTCGATTTATCTCCCTGGGGCATGGTGGAAAAGAATTAGGAATGAGGTAGATGCGGCTGGCCCGCGCGGGCTGGCCCTGGCTTTTATACGCGGCGGCCGCGGTGGGCGTTAAGGCCGCGCTTAGCCGGCGGGGTGGGGCAGGGGCGCTATCTTCGGCCTCTTCTCCACTAGCCTGCCCATGCGCCACGTTGCCGACATCCCGTATCCACAAGTCAAAATCACCCTGCTGGCCTGGAATGGCAAATACCTGCTCAAGCTCGAGCAGGGCCCGCTCGAGCAAACTTACAAGGTGGCCGACCTCGACCTGAGCGGCGTGGCCGCGCCCGACGTGGAAATCCGCCAGCTGCTCGACGATGAGTTTCTGGCCGCCGCCGTGGCGCGCTTCCAGCTCATGCGCGACGATTTGCGCGCTGCCTTCGCCCGCCACGACCTCCGCTGATACCTATTCACTTCCCCTTCTTTTTGCTATGCTACGCCGACTTTTTATTTTGTTTGCTTTCAGTACGCTACTAGCCCCCGCCGCCCGCGCCCAGACCTACACGCCGGGCCAGAACTACGTGGTGCGCCAGGGTCAGCTGCCCTACGCTGGCCGCACCCAGTACAGCGTGAACGTGGTGGTGGATGGCAACGAGGACAAAACCCGCGACTTCCTCCAGAGCTACATGAAGGAAACTTACCGCATTCCCCTCAAAAACGGGCTGGTGAGCATGGTAACCAAGAAAAACGGCATCCTCACGGCCAAGCAGGTGGCGGGCACCAATATTTCGAGCCGACCGGTGGACGTCTACGCCGCTACCACGGCCCTCACCGACTCGACCACCGAAGTGGCCCTGTTCGGTGGCTTTGGTGAAAAAACGTTTTTCTCGCCCGACCTCACCAGCACCGAGTTCAAGCGCCTGCAAGCCATGCTGGAGCGCTACGCGCCCGCCGCGCGCGTCAACGCCTTCCGCCAGCAGGTGCTCGAGGCCGAGGCCGAGGTAGCGGCCATCGACAAGGAGAAGGAAAAGATTAACCGCAACATGGATAACACCCGTGCCAACACCGCGGCCAACCTCAAGCGCATCGAGGAGCTGCTGCGCCAGAACCAGGCCAACGCCCAGAGCTTGAGCCAGGACAGCGTGCGGCTCATCGGCAATGGCCAGTTGCGCGAAACCAAAAGCCAGGTGCTGGAACGTCGCAAAACGCGCCTGGCCGGCGTAGTTACCAAGTAATAACTGCTTTCCGCTGCCCCACGCCATGACCCCGTCCGACCCGCACTCGTCGCTTTCCGCCCTGCGCCAGCTCAAGGAAATGCTGGATGCCGGCACCATCACGCCCGATGAGTTTGAAACCCTCAAGCGCCAGGTAGTTTTTGGTACCGAGCCCGCGTTGCCCCTCGCGCCGTCCGCTACCCCTAGCACTGAAACACCCACCTACGCTGCCCCCGAGCTGCCCGCCCCCGAGCCGGAAACCACCTGGGCCGCCTACGAAACCGCCGCCCCCAACCCGGCCGAGCTGCCACCCCCACCGCCCGCTAGCCCCGACTGGCTGGCCGCCCCCGCGCCCACGCTCCTCGCCACCGATGAGGCCGACCTGCCGCTTCTCGAAGAGCGTCGCAACCCGCTCAATTTGGTGTTTGCCATCGGCGGCCTGCTGGTATTCCTGGGCGTAGTGGCCTATCTGCTGATAGGCCGCCCCGCCCGCCCCGACGAGCACCTCACCAGCGGCACCCAAACCGCCGCCGACTCTACCGCCACCGCGCCCGAAACCGGCCCCCAGGCCGAGCAGCTAACCCTACCGCCCGCTGCCGCGCCCGAAACTATCCGCGTGGCGCCCGTGGTGCAGCCGGCCCCGGCCAACAGTCAGTTCAGCGCCGATTCAGCCGCGGCACCTTCGCTGGCTAGCCCCGCTCCGGCCGCTACTGCTGCCCCGGCCAGCAAAGCGCCGGCTACTAAAGTGCCGGCAGCTACCTCAGCCGCTAGCCCCACGGTTGCTGATTCAGCGGCAAAGGCTCCTTAAAATAAGGTATTGGTAGCTAAACGAATTTTACTCGCTTTGCTAGGGGTTGGATTGCTGATATCTTGTTTTAAATTTTATCAGAGTTCTAGCGCTGTTCATTATTTAAAGAATTGCCAATCAGTTCAACCTGGAATGACAGTAGAGCAGGCAGAAAAAATAATGAATGACCAAAACGGCGCGCACCACCTAGTATTAAAAGGGGCTCTAGAATATGATGCTCCCTTATTTGCTAGAACCGGCACAATAATCTATTTCGACCCGCAAACCAGAACTGTAAAAGAAGTAATTTGCGGGGATGCTAAATGGTCCGGATACGATGGCGTACCCTTAAACAACTAAAAAAGCCCGCTGGCGCAATGCCAGCGGGCTTTTTAGGTAACCGCTAGGGTCAGGTTACAAGCTACGCGCCGATGGCTACGCGCTTGAAGTCCGATACCGTCATGCCCTTCGACTCTTTGTCGAGCAGCTGGGCGATGGTCAGCGAGTTGTCTTTTACAAATTCCTGGTTCAGGAGGGTGTTCTCCTTGTAGAATTTGTTGAGCTTGCCCTGGGCGATTTTCTCCAGCATTGCCTCGGGCTTGCCTTCGGCACGCGCCTGCTCTTTGCCAATTTCGATTTCGCGCTCTACCGTGGCCGAATCCACCCCGTCTTTGTCAACGGCAACGGGCTTCATGGCTACGATTTGCATGGCTACGTCGCGGCCGATGGCGGCCACGTCGGCGCTGCCCACGTTCTTCAGGCCCACGAGTACGCCCTTCTTGTTGTCCGAGTGGATGTACGAAGCTACTTTCTCGGCGCTCAGCGTGGTGTAGGTGAGGTCGAGCTTCTCGCCGATTTTGCCGGTCAGCTCGGTGATGTGCTCCTGCACGGTGCGGCCGTCGGCCTCCGTGGCAGCCAGCAGGTCTTCCTTGGTGCCCACGTTCGTTTTCACGGCCGTGTCTAGGATTTGCTGCACCAGCGTGCGGAAGTCAGCTACTTTGGCTACCGACTCGGTTTCGCAAGCCAGGGCTACCAGCTTGCCGGTGGTGCCGTCCTCGCTCACGTTCACCAGCACGAGGCCTTCCGACGTAGCGTTGTCGGCGCGCTTGTCAGCGATTTTCTGGCCCTGCTTGCGCAGGATGTCGCGGGCAGCCTCGAAGTCGCCATCGGCTTCGGTCAGGGCTTTTTTGCAATCCATCATGCCCGCGCCGGTCATGGTGCGGAGCTTGTTTACG